>Ga0136617_10001740_pt1 | contig 19340 bp, 20 predicted proteins | sample AntDrymUQ3222106_2_FD_129672 | JGI IMG/M metagenome (GOLD analysis project Ga0136617, IMG submission 129672) | Polar desert sand microbial communities from Dry Valleys, Antarctica - metaG UQ322 (21.06) | ecosystem: Environmental > Terrestrial > Soil > Desert | place: Antarctica: Dry Valley... | reverse complement strand
CCCGCAGCAGGCCGAACACGACGTTGGTGGTGAGCCCGGCCAGGGTGGCCTGGCGGTAGGTGGCGTAGCGCCGGTACCCCGCGCGCACCAGCTGGGGGTAGGGCGCGAGCACGCCTGGCCACGCTACGGCGCGGCGCAACCGGTTTCCGCGGCTCGCGCACTCACGCGCCCAACCTCTTGCTCACCGGGTTCGGTTACGTTGGGGCCCTCAGCGCGACTCGTTGGCTGTCGGGGTGGACGGGGGTGGTATCGGCGGGTGTCAGTCACCTCGGCCTCGCAGTGCTTCGGTCGCCCAGCACCTACCCGGTAGCCGTACCCGGTTCTGTCGCCCTCCTGAGGCCCGGTGGCGAAGTATCGGTTGGCAGTCCCACATGACGTTCATGAACATGATCGAGTCTTCCTGTATCTACGTGCTGGCTTTGTCCGCTTGAGGTTGGTTGGTGGGTGCTCAGTGTGTGGACCTGGGCGTGTGCTTCGTTCTCCAGCTGGAGGAGCATGCTGGTGCGCAGCAGCGGGTGGGGTGAGAGGTGATTTGTGGTCGGCATGATCACGTGTTGTGCTTCCGAACGTTGGAGTTCCTCGATCAGTTCGGCGAAGGCGCTCCGGTCGCTCCCGTCGTGTGAGAGGTCCTCGTAGAATGTCGTGGCGAAGCAGTAGCCCTTGGTTTCCGCGTAGTACCTGAGGGCAATCTCCAGCTGGCGGATGTCGTTGTCCGGTGCCTCTGGGTCCAGCCGCATGTAGCCGTAGATCAGCGGCTTCAGCCTGCCTCCGTGCCTCGGGCTGGGGTGGCCAGACCGGCAGCGGGTGTCGAAGTCCAGCACCACTGGTCCGGTCACTGTCCAGTGCTGACGGGTGGATCGGCTGGGGTCGATGGCGCGGACGTCCAGGTCGAACTCGTCGGTGGTGGGGATCACGGTGTCAGTGCTCATCGGGCTCCTTCCAGAGCTGTTCCGCGGACGTGTCCGGCTCACGGCGCAGCCGGCGTGCCGCCGTGGCGGTGTTACCCGGGACGCGGGCACATGCCGATCCTGGGAGTCTCGTAGTGGCTGGTCAGGGCTTGGGGGACGCGCCGCGTTCGGGGCCGCGACGCGTCCCCCGGTCAGGAGGCCCCCAGCACCGTGACGGCTGGCCGTTCGGGCGCAGCCGGACGCCGACCGGGTCCGGCCAGGGGAGGACCGTCGGCGGCGATCAGATGCTGGTGGGCGGTGGTCCACACGGAACAGGGATGGCGGCGGGGCTGGCGCCATCCGGAACACTGCGGGCACCGGCCGTGCTCGTTCGGCTGGTGGGCGGCCAGCAGGTCCCGCCACGCCGCGGTCAGCCGGGAGATCTCCGTGTCCGCCAGCGCGGCGCGCGACCGCAGATCGGAGTCGGCGACCAGCCGGTCCAGGTAGTCCAGGTGACCGTAGACCGCGTCGCGCAGGGTAGAAGCTAAAACCTTAGTCATCGTGCTGGTCCTAGTCGAACCGGGTGTTCGAGCGCCGGGCGGACGGTCTGAGCCGGGGGTGGGGATGGTGCCGGGGCGTTGGTTCGTGGCTGTGCCTGCGGCTTATTCAGAGCGGTTACGAGGCTGGTGATGTAGATCGACACGAGGGCATCCTGTTCCTGGAGTGCACGACCGATGAGCTGATGTCATGTGAGCATGACCGTCTATGCTCACGGAACGGGGCAAGTCTGCGACAACGTGTGGTTGCCGGTGTTGCCCCCTCCTCGACACACGCAGCGCTGGGAGCCCGCGATTACCAACAACACGGTCGGCGGTGACGACGTCGAGCCCGCGGTGGCACGCCTCGCCGAGGAGATTCGGCGATGTCGTCACGCCGCTGATCTCAGTCATGCCCAGCTCGCCGCGCAGATCGGCTACTCCCGGCAGTACGTGTCGCTGGCCGAGCGTCCCCGCAAGGGCCTGCCGTCCGCCGACCTGGTCCGTGCTCTCGATCAAGCCTTGAGCACCGATGGCGCTCTGCTCGCCCTGCGTGGGAAAGCCGAAGCTGCTCGGCAAACACGTCGCCGCTCCCGCACCAGCGCTCTCGTAGCAGGGATGTCGATCCCGGTCCCCAAACCGACGGCCGGTGTCCCCGGACTCGTCCTGGAAACCAGCCGCGGATCAGACGGTGAGGTCGCCGTGCAGGCACCGTCGGGCAGGTTCTTCACCGGAACCGCGATCTCGGCCAGGGCCTACCCGGCCATCGACGACGGACGCATTCTGGCCACCGTGCCGACGGGCTTCGCTGACGACCCGTTCCTGCAGCGCCCCCGACGCGGACTCGTCGTCGGCGTCACCGAGGACGAACGCGGTGTCGGCATCTTCGGGCTGGACACCCGGCAGGCTCGCCGCCGCCTGGCTGGCATACCCGACCAGGCGCGGCTGCTGATGTCGCGAGCCTACGCGCTCGATGACCTCACCCTCGGAATCCTATGGGCGGTGGCCAACTTCGACGAGGCACTGCTGGATGATGACGCGACGCTGTCTGCCAGTAGGGGGCAACTACACGTATACGAGCAGTTGCCTCGCTCTACGGTCGGACGGGAGATCGCCGCCGACCTCGCGCCGGTGTCGCGGATGTGGCTGGGCTCGCAGTTCTGCGCCCGCCACATCCTGCGCCACACCGACGCTCTCGCTGGCATCCCCACGTTCTGGACCCGTGAGCAGCGCGGCGAGGAAGCCAGCACCTGGTTGCTGTTCGCACACAAGTACGCCTACCTGCGCGAATCCAGAGGTGCTGGCCCCGGTCTGGACACAGCACCGACCCGCGCGTTCTGTGTCCCACCGTCGACGGTGGTCGACTCCAGCCGCCCGGAGCGGATCTTGCTGCTGCTCGCGGGGGCGCTGATGGAGTCCTTCGGCATCGCTGTCGATGTCTGCGCCGAGCCCGAATACGCCGCTGTCCCCGGCTTCGTCTTTGACGGGCACCGAAACGCAATCGTGGCGAACTGGGTCGGCACCGACGGCGTCTGGCAGGTCGATGTCACCGATACTGCACCGTTGCTGCGCGAGTTCGCTGACGCCACCGGCTACGCTCACGCCCATTCCGTCACCGCTGCCGACGCGCCGGGCGAACGGCTGCGGGCGCTGGCCGGCTATCTTGACCTCGAATGGGCCTGGCTGGTCCGTCGCTGTGGTGAACTCGGCGAGTACGGCAGCAGCGGGATCGCCCAGCCTCGCAGCCGTCTACTCTCTACTGACGGCGTCGACCAAGCCTGCCGCTTCCTCTCCCAGGCCGCTCAGACGGCCAGTTAGGCTGCCTGCCCACCCCCGGCCTCGATGATGGAAGGGCCACCTGTGCACGAACTCCCCACCACGTTGGCACGCCGGGTGGTCGTCTTCGGCCTGGGGGGCACGATCGCCATGACCACCAGCGCAGGCGGCGGTGTGGTACCGGCGTTGTCCGCCGAGCAGCTCGTCGCCGCCGTGCCCGGCCTGGCCGACACCGGCATCACCGTCGAGGTGGAGGACTTCCGCCGGGTCCCTGGCGCGTCCCTGACCTTCGCTGATCTCACCGCGCTGGCCTCCGCGATCGACCGACAGCTCGCCGCCGGCGCGGACGGGGTGGTGATCACCCAGGGCACCGACACCATCGAAGAGACCGCCTACCTGCTCGATCTCACCCACACCCGGCCGGAGCCGGTCGTGGTCACCGGGGCCATGCGCCACCCCGCCCTCGCCGGAGCCGACGGGCCGGGCAACCTGCTGGCCGCCGTCCAGACCGCCGCCGGCTCGGACACGCGGGGTCTGGGTGTGGTGGTGGTGTTCGCCGAGGAGATCCACGCCGCCGGTCGCGTCCGCAAGACCCACTCCACCAGCGGATACACCTTCGCCTCCGCCACCGGTGGACCGCTGGGGTACGTCGTGGAAGGACAGCCCCGTGTGCTCAACCGCCCGAGCAGCCGCACCACCCTTCCCTCGGCGGCCGAGCGTCGCCCGGTCGAGGTGGGCGTGGTCACGATGGTGCTCGGTGACACGGGAACCGTTCTGGAGGCCGTCGCCGACCGGCTGGACGGGCTGATCGTGGCCGGTTTCGGCGCCGGACACGTCCCCAGCCGCGTGGTCGACACCCTCACCCGGCTGGCCGCCCGGATGCCCGTGGTGCTGGCCTCCCGCACCGGAGCCGGCCCGGTGCTCGCCCACACCTACGCCTTCCCCGGCTCCGAGTCCGACCTCCTGGGCCGAGGTCTGATCTCCGCGGGTTTCCTCGATCCGCTCAAGGCCCGCATCCTGCTGCACCGCCTCCTCAGCGGCGACCACGACCAGGCCGGCATCCGGGCCTTCTTCGCCCGAGCCGGCGGCTACCCCACCCCCGACCCGCAGCCCCACCACACCGACGCCATCGGGCAGGGAGCCGCCCGTGCGTAGCCACGAACTCACCCTCGGCCGCAGCTTCGTCGTCGCCTTCGACCACGGCGAGGACTTCTTCACCGCACTGGCCGAGTTCTGCCGCCACCACGGTGTGCGTCAGGGCTTCATCCCCGGCTTCATCGCCGGCTTCAGCCAGGTCCAGATCGTCGGCACCTGCGACAAACTCGGCAACCCGAACGCCCCCGTGTGGACCACCGTCCACCTGACCAACGCCGAAGCCTTCGGCGGCGGCACCCTGGCCTACGACCCGATCGACGACCGGGTCGCACCCCACATCCACGTCGCGGTCGGCCTCAAGGAACACAGCGCCACCGGCCACACCAGCCACCTGCTCGGCGCGACCGTCCAGTTCCTCACCGAGATGCTCGTCATCGAAGTCACCGCCCCGCAGATGCACCGCGTCCGCCAGCCCGACCTCTACGACGTCCCCCTCCTGCGGTTCGACCCGAACGCCGAATAGCGGCCCGTCTCGACGTGAGTCGAGCTGCGAGCACCTCCCGGCCAGCTCGGGATCGTGTCGCGGTCTCCATCCGTCGGCGGATCAGACTTCGATCATGGCCGATTGCGGGCGCTGGGAAACACCGGCTGACCGCTCATCCGACGGCTGTCGCCGCCGTATCCGCCTGTCGGTCGCGTACGGCACGATGAGAGCTGACGTCAGGAGGGCGCCATGAGCAGCGGACTGGACACTCGTCCGGGTGCGATCACGCTCGGTCTGGACGACCTGGTTGACCTGGCTTGGGCAGGCGGCATCCGGGTACCTCACTTCCAGCGTGACTTCAGGTGGACCAGTCAGGACGTCATCCGGCTGTTCGACAGCATCATCCGGCGCTACCCGGTCGGCAGCCTGCTGCTCTGGCGCCGCGCGGCCCCGGCCCAACGGATCACTCTCGGGGCTCTCGAGATCGACGCACCTGGCTTGAGCGAGGCACTATGGGTCGTCGACGGCCAGCAGCGCCTCACCAGCCTGGCGAACGTGCTGCACCCGGAGGGTCGGCGTGATCCGCGGTTCGCCCTTGGTTACGACCTGCGTGACCGGAGCGTCGTCGGGCTCCCTCCCATCGAGGACCCGTTCGTCATCCCGCTTCCGGTCGTCTTCGACCTGGCCGAGGTACTGGCGTGGTTTGCCGGGCGCCCGGAGGCCGCCGAGCACCAGAGCAAGGCGTTCGAGCTGGCCAAGCACCTGCGTGAGTTCAGCATCCCGGCCTACCAGGTCGTCGAGGATGACGTCGGTGTGCTGCAGGACATCTTCGACCGCATGAACAACTACGGAAAGCGGCTCAGCCGTGCCGAGGTGTTCTCCGCCCTCAACGCAGGGCCCGAGTCCGAGGCAGACGACCGTCTGACGATCGATCGGATCGCGGCCCACGTCGACGACCGGTTCGCGTTCGGGAGGATCGACGCCGACACCGTGCTCCGCGCTATTCTTGCCCGCCGCGGCCCGGACGTGCAGCGTGAGATCCGGTTGGAGTTCGACAACGCCAACCGGCGCGGGGTAGTGGAGTTCAGCGACGAGGACGAGGACACGGCGTTCTCCGCAGGAGAGGAGGCGCTGGCCCGTGCTGTCGCGTTCCTTCAGGAGATCGGTGTCCCGCACTTCACGTTGCTGCCCTACCGCTATCTGCTGATCGTCCTGACCCGGACCTTCGCTCATCACCCGGACCCGGACCCGGTCAACCGCAGGCTGCTCGCCCGTTGGTTCTGGCGCGCGGCGGTCCTCGGACCGGGAATCTTCAAGGGCAGCACCACCGGCGCCATGCGCACGCTGTGCGGGAAGGTGCGCTCAGGCGATCTCACCGGTTCGGTACGCGAGCTGCTCGACGCACTGGAGATCGCGGAACCGACGCTGCCGGAGTTGCGCCGGTTTCGTACCAATGAGGCGGACACAACGATTACGGTGTGTTCCTGGTGGGATCTACGACCGCGTGATCCAACTACCGGGCTGCCCTACGAGCAAGCGCAGTTGGCGGAAGCCTTGATCGAGCGATCCACGGTCGCGGATGCCGTCCGGTACCTCATCGCCCGTCGCTCCGTTCCCGCGCGATACCGGCTCTGGGCGGCTAACCGCGTGCTCGTACCGGACCTGGTCGAGCCGACCGACCTCGTCGGTGGGTTACTCCAGCAACCACCGCTCGACCTCGATGAGCAGCAGTGGCGGGACGTACTGCGGTCACACGTCATCACTGACGAGATCATGGACCTGCTCGTGGACGATGACGTCGAGCGGCTCTTGACCGCCCGGCAGGCCGAGCTCGCTCGGGTACTCGAGTCGTTCCTCAAACGCAAGTGCGAATGGGGCTTCGAACACACCCCACCCCTGGCCGAGATGGTGATCGAGGACCTCCCGGACGAGGAGGGCGATGACGCCGCCTGAGCACTGCCACGCGGTCTGGCTGCACGGTCGGTGGGTCGGCACGTTGCACCAGCGCGGCGACTACAGCCGGTTCGTCTTTGCTCCCGACTACCTCACCGACCCCGAGCGTCCGGTTCTTGGCCTGATCTTCGAACAGGACCTCACCGCGCGCCACGCCGCAGCACTGCGCCTACCGTGCTGGTTCTCCAACCTACTGCCCGAGGGCTGGCTGCGGGACTGGGTCGCCGCCGATCGTGGGGTGTCGCCGCAACGAGAGATGGAGCTGCTCGCCCACGTCGGGCACGACCTGCCGGGGGCTGTGCGCGTCACTGAGGTTGAGGAGGGCGAGGCCGAGCCAGACTGGGCCATCGCCGCTCCACCCGAGCCGCCCCCGGAGGGCCGCTGGCGCTTCTCGCTCGCCGGGGTGACCCTGAAGTTCTCCATGCTCGCCAAGGGGGACCGCCTGACAATGCCGGCGTTCGGGGCAGGCGGCGACTGGATCGTCAAGCTCCCCGACGCGACGTACCCCGATGTACCGCGCAACGAGTTCACGATGATGTCGCTCGCCGGTGCGGTCGGCATCGACGTACCCGACGTCCGCCTCGTCCACCGCGACGAGATCGACGGCCTGCCGTCCGGCGTGTGGCCGAACCGGGAGGAGTGGGCCTACGCGGTGCGCCGGTTCGACCGCGGGGCCGACCGCGTCGCCGTGCACATCGAGGACCTTGCCCAGGTCCGCAACGTCTACCCCGACTACAAGTACCACGGAAACTACGAGACCGTGGCCGGCCTGATCTACCGCGGGCGTGATCTCGACGGTCTCCGCGAGTTCACGCGCCGCCTGACGTTGACCATCCTGATCTCCAACGGTGACGCACACCTGAAGAACTGGTCGCTGATCTACACCGACCCCCGAGCGCCGGCTCTCGCTCCCGCCTACGACCTGGTGTCCACGCGGCCCTACCTGGGCGACGGCGAGGAGCTCGGGATGAAGTTTGCGGGGTCGCGACGGTTCGAGACCGTCTGGCTCGGCACCTTCGACCGGCTGGAGCGACGGTTGGGGGTCGAGGCCGGGCTCGCCGACGAGGCCGCCACGGTCGTCGCGCGAGTAGTCGAGCAGTGGCCACGGTTCGCCGACACACTCGACGGCAACCCCGAGCTACAGACCGCCATCGCGTCGTCGATCATCGAACGCAGCCGGTCGTTGCGGTGGAAAGCTGGGCAGTGAGTGAGCGCGCTTATCAGGCTCCGACACGCTGGCGCGCCCAGACGTCGATCCTCGATGTGGCCGACCGAGGCGCCCACGGTCTGACACCAAGGTGCAACGAGGCGGCGTGGCACTTCAAGAACCGATTTCAAATTCTATCCTATTCGCATTAAAGCTCAACGATACCACCGATCGCTTCTTGTCCGGCTTTGAATTCGGTGCGCTCGATCAGTGATGACATGAGAATTCCAGAGGCAGAGCTGGCTGACAGCTGTGGTTCTGTACCGGCGCTCAACGCTGGATGCCGATAGGTAAACTCGACTCCAGGGCGGGCGTCCAGCGTAAAACGAATTGATACCCAGTCGCCAGCCTCGCTGCGAAGCACGCTAAATTCGATAAGTGCTCCGGGGCGCATGTCCTGTAGAATTCTAAGTATGATCTGGAGGGCATCGGCGGCGAACTCATGCAAGTACTGATCACGGTCGACTAACATCTGCATCCCGGATCTGGCGCATTGAAGAATGCCGAGATGATGCCGAACGGTAGGCCATCGCCCGACCTGATGTCGACATTTCTTGAAAAAATAACTGTCGCCTCGTCGGTCTTGCACGTGAACCGCTCGGGGATAACTGAGCTACAGGTACCGTTCTGCAAGACGTTGTCGATGACCTCTGGCGGCGGCACTGCCCCGTGAGCATCTTGAATATGCCGAACCCCAAAACCGTAAACAGTGAATCTGGGATCGTTGGTATCGTCGTACTGGCCGACGCGGAGGGGAATGCTGTCGCCGAAGGAGCCAATAAATGGGGTGTCTATCGTCCAATCAATAGGGTTTTCATTGGTTAGTTGCGCGAATGCGACCGGCGTCCCCGCAGGGACGGCGATGAGCAGGCTCACCACCAGCGCGAAAACAGCGAAGAGGCGCCTGGAAAAATTCATGATCGCTCCAAGATCCAGACTATGCACCGGGGCCGAGCTTGTGCCCACCGTCAGCCCTAACCGATCCTCCCAGCTTCACGGCTGCAGGGGTTCCCCCAGCCGGGTTACTGGCGCTATCATCAATGTTGCTCTGCGTGCCGGACAGGTCTAGCACGAGGATTGGTGTGTGTGGCTGCGGGGAGCAGGCGATGTCGGTCTTGATGATGTGATCAGACCGTTGAGTCCGCCGCGGCGGTGCGGGCGGGCAACACTTCGGAACAGCCGCTGTCGACCACGTCGGCGAGCGCGCGGTGCCCGCCGTTTGGGTCCGTCTGCGTCACCCAGGCCCCAACCGCAGTCTCCATCTGTCAGCGGATCAGACGAGATCAGCGTCGTGCACGAGCAGCGCGACCTGGGTGCGGTTGCCCAGGTCCAGTTTGGTGAGGACGTGCGACACGTGTGCCTTGACGGTGGCCACGCTCATGGCCAGCTCGTCGGCGATCTCCGCGTTGGACCGGCCGCGGGCCACCGCGAGGGCGACGTCGTGCTCGCGCGGGCTCAGCGTGCGCAGGGTGGCGCGGGCCCGGTCGTAGGCACCGGCCTCGGCGGTCACCCGGTCCATCAACCGCCGGGTGACGTCGGGGGAGAGGACGGGATCGCCGGCGGCGACGCGCCGGATCGCCTCGACGATCTGCGCGGGCGCGGTGTCCTTGAGCAGGAATCCGCTGGCCCCGGCGCGCAGCGCGCGCAGCACGTTCTCGTCGCTGTCGAAGGTGGTCAGCGCGATGACCTCCGGGGGACGCTGGCGGGTGCGCAGCCGCCGGGTGGCGGCGATCCCGTTCAACCGCGGCATCCGCAGGTCCATCAGCACGACGTCGGGGGCGTGGGCGTCGACCACCGCGGAGACCTCGTCGCCGTCGCCGGCCTCGCCGACCACGCGGATGCCCTCGGCACCGTCGAGCATCATCGTGAGTGCTCCGCGGACCAGCGGGTCGTCATCGACGACGAGCACGCGCACGTCGTGGTTCACCGTGGCCAGGGTAGTGCGGCGTGCAGCCGGAACTCCCCGTCGGCGCGCACCTCGTGGTCGAGCCGGCCACCGGCCAGCTGCGCCCGCTCGGCCAGCCCGACGAGCCCGGCTCCGGTGCCGGGTGCGGTCGGGTCCGGTGGCCCGTCGGGCAGCCGGTTGCGGATGTCGATCACGAGCCCGGTGCCGGGGCCGCCGTCGAGCTGTACCCGGACGGGTTGGCCCGGGGCGTGCTTGCGGGCGTTGGTCAGCCCCTCCTGCACGATGCGGTAGGCAGCGCGCCCGGACGCGGCCGGTACGGCAGCGGGGTCGGTGACCCGCTCGTCGAGTTGCACGCAGGTGCCCGCGGCCCGGGACTCCTCGATCAGCGCGGGCAGGTCGGTCAGCACCGGCTGCGGATGTTCCGTACCGGGCTCCAAGCCGTCGGCGCGCAGCACCCCGATGACCTCCCGCAGCTCCTCCAGCGTCTGGTGCACGCCCGTCCGCACGACACCCGCGGCGCGGGCCAGCTGCTCGGGCGGGGCGTCGGTCCGGTACTCCAGCGCGCCCGCGGACATCGCCACCAGGGAGAGCCGGTGGGCGAGCACGTCGTGCATCTCCCGGGCGATCAGGGTGCGCTCGTGCGTTCGGGCCGCCGCCACCCGCCGGGCCTGCTCGGCCTCGGCGCGCCGGGCCCGCTCGCGCAGCGACGCGACCAGCGCCCGGTTCGCCCTGGCCAGCGCGCCCCAGGCGACCAGCGCCGCGTGCGCGACGGCGGCCAGGACCAGCCACCATCCGTAGGACAGCCCGAGGGTCGGCCGCAGCAGGCCCTGGACGGCGTGCGCGGCGACACCGGCCAGCCCGATCCCCACGGCCACCGCGAACGGGCGTCGCTGCGCCACCACCAGCGTGCCGGCGGTGGCGGGTGGGGTCGCGGCAGGGGAGAACACCGCCAGCGCCGCGAGCGCGACCGCTCCTACCACCGGCCACCGCACCAGCACCGGCAGCAACGCGCAGGCGACCACGCCGAGCGCGACGTCCAGCCCGAACGGCCCGTCGTTCCGGTTCACGCCGTACCGGCCCAGGAGCGTCGCCGCGACGAGGCCGCCCACGCCGACGACGATCCCGGCGGTCACCACACCGGTCGGCAGTGACCTCCGCCGTCCTGGCTCGGGCTCTACGGGATCGTCGGGCCGTTCCACGGCGCCGAGCGTAGGTCGGTGCTCAGGGTGGCGACATCGACCAAAGTCGAACCCGGCCGCGACCGAGGACGGACCCGGGTAGGCCGGGGAACCGATGCCGCAGACGGCTCCGACCGGCGACGCTTCCCGCGTGTCCGTTCCGAACCGTCTCCGCCCCGACCGCCGCGCGGTCGCGACCCTGCTCGTCGACATCGCGGCTCCGGTCGTCCTCTACTACGTGTTGCACGCCCGCGGCGTGGACGACGTCGTCGCACTCGCCGCCGGGGCGGTGCCGCCCGCGGCCAGCACCGCCGTCACGGCGATCCGGAACCGTCGGATCGAGCCGGTCGCGCTGATCGTGCTCGCCACCATGGCGCTCGGGCTGCTCGCCTCGCTGGTCACCGGCGGCCCGCGCGAGATCCTGGTGCGGGGAGCGTGGCTGAGCGCTCCGTTCGGACTGTGGACCCTGGCCAGCCTGTTGCGCGCCAAGCCGATCTGCTACCTGACCACCCGGGCGCTGCTGGCGCACCGGGCCGAGGCGATGGACGAGCGGTGGGAGACCGACCCGCGGTTCCGCCGGGCCTGGCGGGCGATCACCGTGATGTGGGGTGTGGTGATGCTCGCCGACAGCGGGCTGCGCGTGCTGATGGCCTACACGCTGCCCGTCCCCGCCGTACCGGCCCTCGACACCGCGCTGACCGTCGCGACCCTCGCCGTCCTGCAGCTCCCCACCCACCTGCTGCTGCACCGGTCCGGTGCCTGGGACCTGTTGTTCCGGCCCCACCTGGCCCGCTCCGCCCATACATGAGATCAGGTGTTGGGCTACGGGTCAGATCGTGAAGACGGTCAGCTGGGGATCGAGGGCATGCAGGTCGTCGGGATCGGACGTGAGCACCGGCCAGCCGCGGGTGCGGGCGATGAGCGCGATGTGCGCGTCGACAGGGTCGCTCGTGCCGGTGACGCCGAGGAGGGTGCCGACGACGCGAGCCTGCGAATCCGTGAGGTCCACGACCTCGGTCCGGCGGAGCAGGAAAGCCAGCTCGACCTGACGGCGGGCACCACCCCGCCATATCTGAGCGACGACCCCCGCCGACGTGACCAGCGGGGGACTCTCCCGGCGAATCCGGTCGACGAGCATGCGCATGGTCGGGTCCGCACGTTCGAGGGCGATGAACGCGCCCGCGTCGAGCACGGCGCCACTGATGATCATGACGCGCCGGAGTCCTCCGCGCGCTTCGTGAAGATCTGTTCGAAGAGCTCGTCGGCCCGTCGCCTTGCCTCCGCGCTCGACGGGTTCGCCTCGATCGACTCGTGGAAGAGCCGCTCCAGCTCCGCGTCCTCAGCGAGGTACTTCTCGATGACCTTCACGACCCAGCCCGACACCGTGCCCGAGCCCGCCGCCTTCTTGATCTGCCCGGCCAGCTCCTCGGGAACGCTCAACGTGATCCGCACAGCTGCCATAACATCACCATAACATCACCGGTGGGACAACATTCGCCACGCGGCGGTTCGTGACTGCTTGCCCGGCTACGACGACCGCTCAGCTGTCGGCAAGCTAACAGCCCGGGGGTTCGGCGGTTCCCCAGCAGTACGCTCGTACCGGATGCTGGCAGTGGTAGAGGAGCACCCGTGGCGAAGATCAAGGTCGAGGGTACCGTCGTCGAGCTCGACGGCGACGAGATGACCCGGATCATCTGGCAGCTCATCAAGGACAAGCTGATCCACCCCTACCTCGACGTCCCCCTGGAGTACTACGACCTGGGCATCGAGTCCCGGGACGCGACCGACGACCAGATCACGCTCGACGCCGCTGAGGCCATCAAGCGCCACGGCGTCGGGATCAAGTGTGCGACGATCACCCCGGACGAGGCGCGCGTCGTGGAGTTCGGGCTGAAGAAGATGTGGCTGTCCCCGAACGGGACGATCCGCAACGTCCTCGGTGGCGCGATCTTCCGTGAGCCGATCATCATCTCGAACATCCCGCGGCTGGTGCCGGGCTGGACCGAGCCGATCGTCATCGGCCGGCACGCCTTCGGCGACCAGTACCGCGCTACCGACTTCCGCTTCCCCGGCGAGGGCACGCTGACGGTCACCTTCACCCCGGCCGACGGCTCCGCGCCGATCGAGCACGAGGTGTTCCAGGCGCCCGGCTCCGGCGTCGCGATGACGATGTACAACCTCGACGACTCGATCCGCGACTTCGCGCGCGCGTCGATGAACTACGCCCTGAACCGGGGTTACCCGGTGTACCTGTCGACCAAGAACACGATCCTCAAGGCCTACGACGGCCGGTTCAAGGACCTGTTCGCCGAGGTCTTCGCGACCGAGTTCGCCGACCGGTTCGCCGCCGCCGGCCTCACCTACGAGCACCGGCTCATCGACGACATGGTCGCCAGCTCGCTCAAGTGGTCGGGTGGCTACCTCTGGGCCTGCAAGAACTACGACGGCGACGTGCAGTCCGACAGCGTCGCGCAGGGTTTCGGCTCGCTCGGCCTCATGACCAGCGTGCTGCTGACCCCGGACGGCAAGATCATGGAGGCGGAGGCCGCGCACGGCACCGTCACCCGACACTATCGTCACCACCAGGCCGGCAGGCCGACCTCGACCAACCCGATCGCGTCGATCTACGCCTGGACGCGCGGGCTCGCCCACCGCGGCATGCTCGACTCGAACCAGGAGCTGGTCGGTTTCGCCGAAGTTCTCGAGAACGTCGTGATCACGACGGTCGAGAGCGGTAGGATGACCAAGGATCTGGCGCTGTTGATCAGCAGGGACGCCCCGTTCCAGACGACGGAGGAGTTCCTGACGACCCTCGACGAGAACCTGCGGAAGGCCCTCGCCTGACCTCTCCGGGCACCGGTCTCCGCTACCGTAGGCAGGCTGACCTCACGTCCCTGGAGGCCCGGACCGATGGCCAAGATCAAGGTTCCGAAACTGAACGCGTCGACGTTCCGGAGTTGGGCGTTCGTGCTGGTTGCTGGCGTGATCCTCGCGATCCTCGCCCTCATCGACCGCGGCGGTCTCGACGAGATCCAGTCGGCCACGGACGCGGCCATCGGGTGCCGGCTGGAGGTGACAGACGATCAGGTGAACGTGCGCTCGGGCCCTAGCCCGGAGTCCGAACTGCTGGAGACGCTGTTCCGTGGCGATGAGGTGGACGGCACCCGCGTGGTTACCGACGGGTTCCGCGAGCTGACCGACAACCGCTGGGCGGCCGACCAGTACCTCACCCCGCTGCGGGGGACCAACTGCGGGTGAGAGACGGTGCTGCGGTGCGCACGGTCAGCTCGGTCAACGTCAACGGGATCCGGGCGGCCGCGGCGAAGGGGCTCGCCACCTGGCTGGCCGGCACCGCCGCTGACGTCGTCTGCCTGCAGGAGACCCGCGCGCAGTCCGAGGAGATCCCCGCTGGCCTGCTCGACGGCTGGCATCTCAGCTACGCCCCGTGCGAGCACGCGCGCGGTCGCAACGGTGTCGGCGTGCTGACCCGGGAGGAGCCCGATGCCGTCCGCGTGGGGATCGACGCGGTGGAGCTCGACGGCGCCGGTCGCTACCTCGAGGTCGACCTGCCCGGCGTGACCGTCGCCTCGCTGTACCTGCCCAACGGCACCGTCGGCACCCCCAGGCAGGACGAGAAGGACCGCTTCTGCGCGCTGTTCGCCCCCTACCTGGCGCAGCGCCGGGAGAAGGCGGCCGCCGAGGACCGCGAGGTGCTGGTCTGCGGCGACTGGAACATCGCGCCCACCCAGGCCGACATCCGCAACTGGCGCGGCAACGTCAAGAACTCCGGGTTCCTGCCGCACGAGCGCGCGTGGCTGGCCGAGCTGTTCGCGGCCGGCTGGGTGGACGTCGTGCGGGCGCTGCACCCCGGCGTCGACGGGCCGTACTCGTGGTGGTCCTACCGGGGTCGGGCGTTCGACAACGACGTGGGCTGGCGCATCGACCACCACCTCGCGACGCCCGGGCTGGCGGCGCGGGCCGTCTCCGCGGTGGTGGAACGCGCGCCCAGCCACGGCGCGCGATGGTCGGATCACGCGCCGGTGACCGTCGGCTACATGGCATGAACCCGGCGGCCAGGCCGACGCGGGTCATCGGTGGCCGCTACGTCGTCCTGGCCGCGCTCGGGCGCGGCGGCATGGGCGTCGTGTGGCGCGCCGAGGACCGGGTGAGCGGCCGCCAGGTCGCGGTCAAGGAGCTGCGCCTGCCCACGGGCCTCTGCCCCGAGGCGCGGCGGCTGTTCCGCGAGCGGCTGCTGCGGGAGGCCCGTACCGCCGGGCGGCTCGACGACCCCGGCATCGTCACCGTGTACGACGTGGTGACCGACGACGGGATCGACCACATCGTCATGGAGCTGGTCGAGGCGCCCACGCTCGCCGCCGTGGTAGCGACCTCGGGCCCGCTCGACGAATGCGCGGCCACCGCCGCCGCGGGGCAGCTGCTGGCCGCGCTGCGCACCGCGCACGACAACGGCGTGGTGCACCGCGACGTGCGGCCCAGCAACGTGATGCTCGGCCCGTGCGGGCGCGTCACGCTCACCGACTTCGCCATCGCCCAGGCCGCCGACGACCCGCAGCTGGCCACGACCGGCTTGCTCGTCGGCTCGCCCGGGTACATGGCCCCGGAGCGGCTGGAGGGCGAGCCGGCCACGCCCGCGTCGGACCTGTGGGCGCTGGGCGCCACGCTGTTCCACGCCGTGCAGGGCGCTGGCCCCTTCGCCCGGGAGACCACCGCCGCCACGATCTCCGCGGTGCTGCACGCCGAGGTGCCACCCACGCGCACCCGTGGGCCGCTGGGCTCGGTGATCGCCGGGCTGCTGCAGCGCGCGCCGCAGGCTCGGCTCAGCGGGGTGCAAGCCGCCGCGCTGCTGGCCGCGCAGGACACCGCCCCGCTTGTCTCCGCCTCTGCGTCCGGGGAGGCGACGGCCACGCCGACCGCGCCGCGTCGGCGGCGCTGGGTGTGGCTGGCCGCGGCGCTGGTGGTGGGACTGGCCGCGGGGCTCCTCGGTGGGCTCGTGCTGCCCCGGCTAGGCGAGCGGGAGGTGCCGGCGTTCAGCTACGGCGACGGCGGCGACCTGCCGATCGTCGACGTCCCGGCCGGCTCCTGCCTGCAGGGTCCGCTGACCGCCGGGCAACAGTTCCCCGCCGGCTCCACCGTGAGCTGCACGACCCCGCACGACCTGGAGGTCTTCCGGACGCTCGACCCGTTCGACCCCGGGCTATCAGCGCCCTACCCCGGCCGCGAACAGCTCACCACGTACGCGACGGTTGCCTGCACGCTCGTCTTCGAGTCCGACGCGATCGACGGCGCGGACAAGGACCGGTTGCAGGTAGCCGTCCTCGTCCCGTCCCAGGCCTCGTTCGAGGCCGACGCCGCCCGTGGCGTGATCTGCCTACTACGCGCCGCCGACGGCAGCCCCCTCACCGGCACCAGGATCGCAGAGGCCCCACGGTGAGTGCAGGTAGGCAGGCAAGCGCAACGATGAGATCAAGGAGGTAGGAGCGTGACCGAGTGGCACACCTGGGACGAGGTCCAGGACGAGTTGGCCGACGCGCTCGGTAGCAGCGAGGAGCGGATGCAGCGGGTCGATCAGCTGCGTTCTCGCAAGATCGCCGAGGCGATGTGGGTGCCGAAGACGCCGAAGCTCACGCGACGTAAACACCGACTCCGGCCTTGACGGTGTAACTTCGCGTGCTCGCCACGCGCCTGCAGGTACAGGCACTCGCAGGGCGTCGTCGGGGTATTCTGCGGGCAGCCGCTGGCTGATTTGTCGGGGTGACCACTTCCTTTTCAGCCCGCCGTTACTGCGTCGCGCCGCGTCGTGCTCGTTCCAGTAGGCGGGACCTCGGACGTGTCCGGTTGCCGTCGGCTCGGCGCTGGGCCGGTATCGCTCGATAGGCCGAGCGGCCACCGTTGTGTGCCATTTCGCAGAATACCACGGTGTGGTCTCTGTTCAGCAGCCGCCAGATCGGCCGATAGGGGAGGCCGGTGGCGAGTGCTCGAGAGAGTATCTTCTCGTTATTCGGGTGAATGGTTCCACACCACGCACTAGTGGTGATTCCGTTCTTTTCCGGCTGGGTGACCGATAGGGTATCATTCCTGGTGGTGCACTCATCCTATGACATCAAGGGGCGACGTCTCATGAGAGCCTGTGTTGTTGGGGCAGGACCTGCGGGGATCGTCAGCGCCAAGGTGTTGCTGGAGGACGGCTTCAACGTCACGGTCTTCGACAAGTACCCGCGGGTCGGCGGTATCTGGTCTCCAGGGGGTTGCTACGACGGGCTACACAACCAATCCGCACGCCGCCTCTTCGAGTTCGCGGACCTGCCCAACCGCCTGCACCTGGCCAGCGCGGTGGACACCCAGCGCTATCTGGAGAACTACGCCGAGACCTTCGGTGTCCTGCACCGCCTCCGACCCGCCACCGAGGTGATCTCCATCCGGCCGGTGGAAGGACCTGGACGGATGGGCGCCTGCGGTTGGTTGGTCCACTCTCGGGCTGCTGGGGACACGGCGGCGCCGGTTCACAGCGAGTCATTCGACTATGTCGTTGTCGCCAGCGGGGCACATCATCATGTCCAGCTGCCCGAACTGCCCGGGCGTGAGCTGTTCAGCGGGATGGTGCTGCACTCCAACGAGGTGCGGGCCGGGATGTTCGCCGGTCGGCGCGTGGTCGTCGTGGGCGGCGGCAAGTCCGCAATGGACCTGATCACCCGCGCCGCGCACGAGGCGACCTCGGCCACCATCGTGCAGCGCACAGTGAACTGGATGATCCCCGAACGGCTCCTGCTCGGCCTGGTCGGCTACAAGTGGATCTTGCTTACTCGGTTCGGCGAGGCACTCCTGCCCCGCTACCACGCTTCGGCCTGCATCCGCCCGATCGACCGCCTCGACGAGCGGGTCAAGCGAGCTCTGTGGTGGCTCATCACCCGCGACATACTGATCACCACGGGGTTGTACCGGCTGCCGAGGCGGCTGCGGCCCGCTCACACGCTGCCCTTCCACTTGACCCACACGGGAGTCATGCCACGCGGTTACGCACGAGCCGTCCGCCGCGGCCTGATCGACCCCAAGATCAATGCCGTCCGGGCGTACACCGGCAAGGGGCTGCGGCTGATGACCGGAGAGGAAGTGACGGCGGATGTCATCGTCTTCGCCACCGGTCACCACAAGATCTTCCCGTTCCTTGATTCGAGGGTTCAGGTACACGATCCTGCCGGGCGGCTGCGCCTCTATCGAGGCATCGTGCCGCCCAGCGCTGACCGGTTGGGGTTCGTCGGCTTCCGGCAGGTTTTCAACAACATCATGGGCGTAGAAATCACGGCGCATTGGCTGGCCGCCTACTTTCAGGCGGCCCTGCGCAGTACCCCGACCGAGCAGGAGATGCAGGAGGCCATCAATGCTCGCCTGGCCTGGCAGGAACAGGTGTTGCCAGGCTCCCAGGGCTACGACTTCGGCGCCTACGACATCCACTGCGCGGACGAACTACTGCACGACATGGGGTTGCCATCTCGTCGGGCCGGGAATCTGCTGGCCGAGTACCTGCTGCCAGGCGGAGTTGCACATCGCTACACGGGTCTGACAGCCCAACGTCGAGGCGCAAAATAACCAGGTGGACAGGAATGCCACCCGTCATAAGCTCTCGACAGAGGCACGGAATTACTGAGCCAGGATCCACCGATCGTGTTTAGTTAATCGTTTTTTTGGGAGGCGCGGGCATGGGATGCCCCCCGGCCAGCACGACCGCGGTGCCTCGACGAGCTCGGGCTCGTGCTCGATTCCCTCGCTGACCTGCCTGCCGGTAGTGTCTGTGCCGACATGTCCATCGCCCGCGGCCTGGACTACTACACGGGCACGGTCTACGAGGCCAAGTTCCTCGACTGGCCGTCCTACGGCAGCATCTGCGCCGGTGGTCGCTACGAGAACCTCGCCGGCAGCTTCATCCGCCGTGCCCTGCCCGGAGTCGGTCTGTCGATCGGACTGACCAGGATCTTCGCCAAGTTGCTGAAAGAGGGCCTGCTGCCTGTCGGGCCCAGCTGCCCCAGCGACGTTCTGGTTGTGGTGCCTAGCGACGAACGCCGTGCCCACGCGGCGACCACGGCCGCGCAGCTGCGTGGTCGCGGATATAATGTCGAGCTGTACCACCAGCCGGACAAGGTCGGCAAGCAGATGCGCTACGCCTCCCGCAAGCATATCCCGTGAGCGGCCCCGATCTTCCCGGACAGCAGGTTAGTGGGTTGATCTACGCTGTGCGCTGCCGGTTCCGGTACTCGCTGTAGACCTCATTGGGGGTCTTGTAGTCGAGTCCCGAGTGGAGACGT
>Ga0136617_10001739_pt1 | contig 19341 bp, 17 predicted proteins | sample AntDrymUQ3222106_2_FD_129672 | JGI IMG/M metagenome (GOLD analysis project Ga0136617, IMG submission 129672) | Polar desert sand microbial communities from Dry Valleys, Antarctica - metaG UQ322 (21.06) | ecosystem: Environmental > Terrestrial > Soil > Desert | place: Antarctica: Dry Valley... | reverse complement strand
ATCACCATCAGAAAGAAAATCGCACATCACTGATAAGCAAAACTGATAAATGAGGACTGAAGCTCTATCAACACTCAATTTTTCAGCAGCCTGCTAGGTCAACCGACAATTAAAACTCAACCAAGCCAGCGATCGCGGGCGACAGCGGACTAAGAATCTTGGGTTGGGGTTCGTTGTCAACGATGTCCCTCTTGTGGGCACTGCCGCACGGTTCGCGGGCTAGGAATGATTTTGCGATTGTCCTGGGGCTCACGCCCCAGGGCGGGGTCCCCGGCCGAGCAGCTCGGCTGGGGTGCGAGACTTTATGCTTTCGCCACGCTTGGCGGGCTACAAATAAAAAATGGAAAATGGAAAAGGAAAATCTTCGATCACCTGCCGAAACACGCCACCATGCGTTCGTAGACCTTGCGCGTCACGCGCACGTCGTTGAGGTTGTATTCGCGAATCTCGGCGAGTTTGTCCGCCCGGTACATCTCGAACACTTTGCTTCCTTCGGCTTCCGCAGTCTTGCTCGACTCGATCCCCAGGGCCCAGGCAATGTCGTCGAGACTCACAAAACGCTTCGAACCCAGCCACCATTGATGCATGGTGTCGAACGCGCCACGTACGCGAAACTCTGAGAGGTCGATGAACGGTCGCACCTTTATGTTATTAACCAGGCACCGCTGAAAGATGAAGGGAAGATCGAAACCCAGGATGTTGTGGCCGACGATCTCGTCCGTATCCGGATCGAAGTCTTTGAGCAGACTAAGAAAACCCGTGAGGACGCGTTTTTCGTCCTCTTCATAGCCGTCAGCATCGATGCCAAACACGTGTTCGTCTTGAGTGTACCCTACACCTTCAATCTCCATACCCGGAACCGGACCTACATGCACAGCCAGACAAACAATGCGGCCTGAGGTTGCGCTCAACGCGCCCAGTTGATAAGAGCGCTCTTCTTCTGCAGCGATATCTTCGAGATACCTCTCTTGTTGCTCGATCCGCATATTGCCGAGCCTCATTGTGCGCTCGAGTTGGAGGCCTACTCGCGCGCGAAAGTCCGGGAGCGCGAGGGTTTCGATATCCATCGTGTAAGCCAGGGGCAGCACGGGATCAACCCCTTGATGCTCACGATATTGCTCGATGGTTATCCGGCGATATTCCGCCACTACGAACTGCGGGCGCTCCGGGTGGTTATCCAGACGCCCGGTGAGGCCCCAGAGACCGGGATAGATCTCTTGTCGCGTGTCTAGTACTTCAGACCAGATTTTCAGGGCGATCGAGCCCGTAGCATTGCGAGCCAGCACGTCGCAAAAGCGCTTGCCCTGTGGCGTGCGCCGGTCGCGAACCGAGGTCACGACTACCATAATCCAGACGTCTTCCCCGCGAGGAAGTTCGGAAATGGGAATGTTGCCTCTCATGGTTATGTCTGGGTGTATCCTGTTAGGGACTGGCCACTCCACTACGGAACCGCGAGCGGTAGCGACCGGATCCTTGATTCAACACGCTTTGGACAGATTTTGGCATCGTAATAACAGGGCAGTGTTGAATGTATGTCCCGGTCGCTATCGCTCGCGGTTCCGTAGTTGAGTGACGTCGTTGACCTGGCCCTAAATCCACCAACTCTCATTGCTTGTTCGGTCGTTGCGGTAGACGCGCTCAACTTCCGTTTTCATTCTCCCTGAAAGCATCATCCCGATCATCTTGTAGTCACCCATAAAGGACCATAAAGGATGCTGAAATGTTGCCGGTCTATCTTCTCGATAAAAAAATGGCTGATCCACGCGGTGCCATAACCTGGAATCAGTCCAAGTGGAAACAACCACCATCTGCCCCCGGCAATAAAGTAAACCGCGCAGACGATTCCGACACTTGTGCCTATCAAATGAAGCACGCGAGTCGTGGGTTGGCCGTGTTCGGCGACGTAATGAGGCCAGAATTCGCTGAATGACTTGAACTTCCGTTCAGGCATCTAAGTCCTCTCTGATTCTTTTACGCCAACGGCGTTCGCCAATTCCAGCTCAGGGCGCTCACGGCAATTGGATCTAGAGCCCGCGAAGCGGGGCGAGAGCATAAAGTCTCGCACCCCAGCCGAGCTGCTAGGCCGGGGACCCCGCCCTGGGGCGTGATCCCCAGGACAATCGCATTGAATGCCGAGCCCGCGAAGCGGGCGGCAGCTGCAACAAAGGGGTCATCTTTTGAAATTATTCCACGAGCAGTATCCTTGATCTGGTTTCGCCCGCTATCGCGGGCTAGTTGATCTATTGATTCGTTGGACCTGGGGTTCCGCTCCGCTTCACCCCAGGCTTTATGCTGTCACCCGCTATCGCGGGCCGGTTGAATCCATTTGCCTGCTGACAGCTCGCGCGGGTGATTGGACGCCCACTTCGCCGGCGTGCCACGATCCTACTCCTGCCCAAACACGCGCCGGTAATCGTCGGCGTGTGCCGGTTCGACACGAACAAGCTGCAGGTTTTCCGCAACGTGCGTCGAGCTGCTCATACCGACCAGCGAGGAGGTGATCCCCGGGGTTGAGCGGACATACTGAATCGCAGTCAGTGCATCCGTGGCCAGAGAGCCCAGCGGCTCTCGAATGGTTTCCGGCAAACCATGGGCAACCCGCCCCTGGAGAATTGATGCGCTCGAAACAACCGTAACACTAAGCGCCGCTGCTGCTTCCAGAGTTGAGATTTCTACTTCATCAACAATTTGATTGCGCAAGACTAGGGCCTCGGGCATTGCGAGATTAAATGGAAGCTGAACAAAACGGAAACCATGCGACTCTCCCCCGACCTCGAGGGCCATCTGCACCATACGCGGCAATGAATGATAACCGCGCGCTTCCGGCGGCACACGAAAGCCGTTCCAGGTGGCCACGCCATACATCTTGATTTTGCCCAACGCAACATTCTGTTCCAGCCGTTCAAAAGCTGCTCGTAGTCTCGAGTAGAACTCTTCTTCCGGAACAGATCCGAGTTGTGATTCAGGATTGTGGACGTAAAAAACGTCGACGCAATCCAAGTCCATGTTTCGCAGCGATTGCTCCAGTTGGTCCTGCAAGTATTCCGGCGTCATGCAATGGCTGCCTCCGACGAAATCCTCGAGGCGTGCGATACCTGGGCGAACGAAGGTGTCTTCAATATATCCGCGCACATCTCGTGGGGGTGCGCCGTCGAATGGCAGATAACCGCCTTTGGTGCAGATCAGAATTTCATCTCGCTCGAAGCCCTTAGCCTTGCTCAGCTCACCCAGGGCTTTGCCGATTGAGCGCTCGCTTCTCTGAAAGCGGTAGTTTGCTGCGGTGTCGACTACATTGGCTCCGAGCTCCACAGCTCGCACTACTGCTTCGGTGTATTTTGCGTCAGTAGCATCGTCTGCATTTCCCAGGTAGGTGCCGATGCCGATCGACGATAACCAGAGGTTCTGTTCATTACGGAAGTGATTCGCAGCGGCTTGATCCTTGAAACGGTCGCGGTAACGCACGGTACCTTCGAGTGTTGCTGAGCCAAATAGGGACATTGTTTCAAACCATGCGCCTTCTCCCTGAAAGGGACGAAGTCAGTAGCCGGGGGAGACGCCCGGAAAGCTGAAACGTCGCCCGACCCTGAAAGAGTCGCACCGAGCCCAAGATTCAACCAGTGGGATGTGCTCGTCGAGACTTCGACCCTTTCAGGGTCGGGGACTGAAGCCTTCGTTTTCGGGGGCGTTCCCCCGGCTATTAACTTCATGCTTTCAGGCATGTTTACCCTCGCTACGCTCGCACTGACCGCAGAAACAAACAACCACGCAATCTCTCTTCGTCAGGGTCGAATCCCGGCACCGGACTATAACCGCCGCTGTTACGGGCTGCAAGCGCTCTTCGTGCTGCCCGCGCTATATGATAGTTTGAGTTTCAAATCATTAGTTAAGGGACCTCGTATGAAACACTTTCTCGACTGGCGTGAGCACGCGGGCGCGTCAGCTGAAAAATTTTACAAGACTACGCTCTGGCAGGGTGAACACGTAATGGTCGGACTCAACTGCCTGGAACCGAACCAGACGCAGAGCGCGCACGCACACCAGGGTGCCGACAAGTTCTATTTTGTCCTCGAAGGCGAGGGCAAGTTTACAGTCGGAAACGAGGAACGCTACGCCACAGCCGGCTCGCTGGTGGTTGCTCCTGCTGGCATCGCGCACGGCGTCGCGAACATGAGCGGCGAGCGCCTATCGCTACTGGTGGCAATCGCTCCACTACCAAAATGAACGAAACACAAAAGACCACCAATTCTCGTCAATCCGATCTTGGACTCTCGAAAGCGGAGATCGATTCACTTTCGTCCCAAGTAACGGGGCTGGTGACAGAGTACTTTGGTCAGGTATCCGATCTTCCGGTTTTCCCGCCGAGTCCTGGCGGTCCAACGATCGCGAACCTCGGGTCCCGTCCTCCCCTCACAGGGGAGCCGATAGAGAAGTTGCTTGCCGACTGCCGCGCAATCATTAGTGGCATCCGCCACAACGGCCATCCGCGCCAATTTGGTTACGTCGTTTCTCCGGCTACGCCCCCCGGGGCCTTTGCTGACCTGATTGCTTCCGCTCTCAATGTAAACGTAACGGCCTGGCGGTCTGCGCCGGCGGCGACGGAGCTCGAAAGGATGGTAGTGCGCTGGCTGGGCTCGATGATCGGTTACAGCGACGAAGCTCACGGTTTGCTCACCAGCGGCGGCTCCATGGCCAATCTGATAGCGATGCTTATCGCCCATCGTGCGAAAGCGAAAGATGACATTGCGCGGAAGGGTCTCTGGAGTTGCGGGCCGCGGATGACAATCTACGCGTCGGATCAAGTGCATATGTCGATCCAGAAGGCCGCCGACATCCTGGGTATTGGACGCGATCAGGTGCGGACGATTGGGTCGGACAAGACCTTTCACCTGAATGTCCGAGCGTTGCGCGAACAGGTGCAGGAGGATTTGCGAAACGGGCTGAAGCCATTTTGCGTGGTGGCCAGCGCGGGCACCGTAAACACGGGAGCAGTGGATCCTCTTAATGAAATCTCAGACCTGGCAGCGGAGTTTGATCTCTGGTTCCACATCGACGGAGCTTATGGTGCGCCCGCGACTCTAGACGAACGGAAGCGAATGCTCTTCGCAGGGCTCAATCGCGCTGACTCCGTATCGCTCGACGCTCATAAGTGGTTATACGTTCCTATCGACGCAGGCTGCCTGCTGTTTCGCGATCACGCTGCTGCTCGTGCGGCCTTCGCTTCTGATGAGGCCGATTACATCAAGGTTCTCGAGCAGCCCGATACGAACGAGACGTTCGCCTTCTGGGATTACGGCATAGAGTTGTCGCGCCGATTCCGGGCGCTGAAGATTTGGTTGACCTTGCGCTACTACGGCTTGACTCGGATAGCCGCGGCGATCAGCGAAGACAACTCACTGGCAGAATATCTGGGGCGATGTGTTCACGAGGCGGATGACTTTGAGTTGCTGGCGCCGGTAGAGTTGAGTATCTGTTGCTTTCGTTACCTGCCCAGGGGATCGAAGGGCAGTCTGGCGTCGGCGTCGGAAGTGGAACGAGCCCGGATCGAGGTCGAACTCGACCAACTAAACACTCGGCTGATGCTGGCAGTGCAGCGTGGCGGCCAGGCTTATCTGTCCAATGCAACTCTTCGCGGGAGGTTTGCGCTGCGAGCCTGCATTACAAACTTCCGGACTACCGAGGCGGACATCGATAAGACGCTGGAGATCATTCGTGAAGCGGCGCGGCGAGAGATGGGTTAAACGGGTCAGTACTACCTCGCGGTAGCGGGCGGGCCCTGAGCAGCGACTCACTCATGCCGCGGCCCTTGAGGTCAGTACCACCACGCGGTAGCGGGTGGGTCCTCGTTTGCTATGCTCAATCATTAAAGTCTGAGGATGGTACTGACCTCGTGAGACAGCCGGTGAGGGATGAGAAGCCTGAACCCACCCGCTACCGCGTGGTGGTACTGACCGCATGAGAGCGCGGCTTGAGTGATGAGTAGCCAGGACTTACCAGCTACAGCGTGGTGGATAATCTGACACTATGTTGAACTAATGACGGGAACACTCCAGTCACAAACTTACGAGCACGAGCTTCGCGTGGCCCTCGATCTCGCGCGTGAGGCGGGCGCCGCCATCCTCGAGTTCTACGGAGGCCCGCTTCAGGTTGAACAGAAGATCGGGTTTGATGATCGGGAGCCGGTGACCCAGGCTGACCGCGTTGCAAACGAGTTGATTGTTAAGGCGCTGCGGAAAGAGTTTCCCAAAGATGGCATTCTTGCTGAAGAATCTGTGGACACCGCACATCGCCTCGACAAACGAAGAGTCTGGATGATTGATCCTCTCGATGGCACTAATGGATTCATCGATGGCAATGGAGACTTCGCGGTGCAAATTGGTCTGGCCCAAGACGGACAATGCGTGCTGGGCGTCGTCCACCAACCCATCACGGGTGTGCTTTACCACGCCGTCCGGGGACAGGGGACCTCGATCATCCGGCCAGATCGGAACCCAAAGCAAGCGACAGTCTCTGATCAGAAAGAGCTTTCGCTCATGCGGCTGGCCGCAAGCCGGACTCACCGCAGCCCGCGGATGGACAAAGTAGTCAAAGCTTTTAGGGTCAAGGAGGAGATTCGGCGGGGCTCGGTAGGGATCAAGGTAGGTCTGATCATCGAACGACAATGTGACCTCTACGTGCATCTCTCGCCGCGCACGAAACAGTGGGACACCTGTGCGCCGGAAATAATCCTGACTGAGGCAGGCGGGCTGCTTACGGATCTCTTTGGCCGGCCGCTGAAATACAACTCACCCGAAGTCCAAAACCGCAACGGGATCATTGCGAGCAACGGCGCAGCCCACGACCGGATTGTCGACACGCTTGCCCCGTTGCTCGCGGATTTCGGGCGGTTACCGATCTAGAACGCCAGCAGCTGGTAGTTTTGTTCAAGCTTTAGCTTGTCCGCACCCAAGCCACAACCTAAAGGTTGAACTCTAACTTCGGGCTTCAAAATGAACCAGCATCGTCCTGAAGATTTGTCTTAACCCGAATTAGCAACTGAGTTAATATCGAGCTTCCCGATCCGATGAGGGAGCGTGTGCTTGCCCATTCGCCCAAAATTTTTTCTCACTTTGTTAGGTCTCTGCCTGGCGCCACTGCTTCTGCTTGGCGTCATTAACTACTTCAACGGCATGGAAGAGGCGGAATCGGAGCTGCTTCGAGATCTAGAAAGAGAGCTTGATAACTTCATCGCCGCCGTCAGGCGATCACGTCGATGAACAGGAAAACGAGCTCATCGCCCTCGCCGATTCTAAAGCGCTACGTAATTACCTGCAGTCGCCTGCCAAACCGTTAGCCTCACCAGCGAACGACCAGGGTCTGACAGGTCTAAAGATCGCCCTGGCGGAGACACTCAGCAAACAAAGTCGTTTAGTCAACATCTCATTCTACGATCAGCAGAAGCGGCCGGTATTCTTTGCCGAGCGTAAACCAGAGGCACGCGCGAGCGAAGGCTTAAGCTTTCGTAACCAGGATCTTCCGCCAGGTCTGCCGCGACCAGAGGAAGGCGTGTGGGCAGCGACCAAGTCCGAACCCCTACGTTCACCCGTATCGCTTACCTCATCCGGGATCAGCTTGCGAATCTCGGTTCCTGTTTTCCTTCAAAGTGAAGTTGCCGAGACCTCGCTGGGGGCTCTGGTGGCTGAGCTGGAGGTCGATTCACTGTTGTCGGAGGCCGCGCGGCGATGGGAAGGGTTGGAACAGCCAAACGAGAATTCACCAAGCGAGAATTTACCGGATAGAGCGAGTTCAACATCGCGGACGGTAGTGATTGTCGATCGCGCCGATCGAATTTTGTATCACCAAAATCAGGCCCTCGCGTATCAGTTAGTTAGTGATTCTCTGCCTCACTTTAAACCAATTGTTGCTCGAATGATGTCGGGGGATTCTGGATGGCAAAGTTTCAGGTCCGGAACTGATGAGGAGGTCTGGGCAGCTTTCAGCCCCTTTCCGGAGATGAACATGTCGGTGGCTATCCTGGAGAGTTATAAACAGGCGATGGCGGGAGCGCGTCGGTCGGGAGTCTGGGGTCTCGTTTATTCAATTCTAATAGGATCGGCCACGGCGATTTTGCTGTCGTTCTACCTACAAGTCAGGACCCGGGGACTCGAGCGCGTCAGCGAGGGTGTAGCTGCGATTGCCGAGGGCAAACTTGATCACCGCATAGAGTTGAGATCCGGCGACGAAAACCGAGTGCTTGCCGACAACGTTAATTTGATGACGGATCGTCTGCGAGAGCAAATTGCGCGGGAGACGGAAGCGCGCCAATTCCAGTCGTTCGTGAGACTCTCAGCGATGTTGACGCATGATTTAAAGAACGCGATTGAAGCGTTGTCGCTGATCGTAGGAAATATGGAAAAACATTTTGATAACGAAGACTTTCGCGCCGATGCAATGAACTCGCTCAAGCTCGCCACGCAGAATTTGAGTGCCATGGTAACGCGACTCACTAATCCGGTCGCTACGCTTAGCGGCGAATATAAGATGGCGCAACCCACCGATATCATTCCCATGCTGAAGCGCGCACTGGCCATCACGGCCGGGCCGGTGAGTGAGACCCACAAAATAGAAGCAGAGCTCCCCCCATCTCTCTTCGCGGTGGTTGATGGAGAACGAATTGAGAAGGTAATCGAAAATCTTGTGCTGAATGCATTGGAAGCGATGACAGGAAAGAACGGCACACTCACCATCAAAGCCGGAAAAACTGACGATCAAAAAGTATTCTTCTGCGTCACGGACACCGGAACGGGAATGACCCCTGACTTCATTGAGAAGCGTTTGTATCATCCCTTTGCCACCACCAAAAAGAAAGGTGTGGGCCTGGGTCTCTACACCTGCCGCGAAGTTGTGCGGGCCAATGGCGGCTCCATTAAAGTCGACTCAAGAGAAGGTGCTGGCACAACCTTCCGCGTAGTGTTACCATCGCCCAAATAATGGTGCCAAAGTAATAGCTGCGTAGCAGCTGAGCATGAGCTGACCGATCGGGTCGTCGTTATCCGGTTGGCACCGGTAATTCCTCAATTAATCTGTTGTCCCAGAAAATTCTTTGCGTTCCGTACGCCGCTGTTCCTTGATTGAACGGCGGGACCAGGAATTGAATGTCGGGCGAACAATTACAGGTGAAAGGGACGGTGTTAGTGGTCGACGACGATGAGTCGGTTCGTCGTGGACTCTACTGGGCGCTCAACTCCGATTTTCGCGTCCTGGAGGCATCGTCGCGATCCGACGCCGTCGACCGCTAAAACTCGAGAAGATTGATGTTGTGGTTAGCGATCTGCACCTGCCTCCGCACGAAGATGACATTTCGGAAGGATTGGCCATTATCCAGGCGGCGCGCAGCGCCCAGCCTCCGGTTCAGGCCGTTGTGATCACTGGAACCAGCTCAAAACATGCAGCGCTCGATGCGGTGAAGCACGGTGCTTACGGTTACTTCGAGAAGCCACTCGATGCCAACGAGGTACGTCATATCATTAGCCAGGCCGCGCGCATGCGGCGTCTGGAGGTCGAGAACGCCCGGCTACGTGACGAGCTTCTTAATTCGAGAGGCTTCAGTCATCTAATCGGCGGGAGCCAGTCGCTGGAAAAGATAATCAAGCGCGCCCGAGCCGTGGCGGCGACCAGCGCAACAATATTAATCACCGGAGAGAATGGCACCGGCAAGGAGATGCTGGCCCGGGCGATCCACGAAGAGAGCCCCCGGGCCGGCGCTTCGTTTGTTGCGGTCAGCTGTGCGGCCCTACCTGAATCGCTGATCGAGTCGGAGCTGTTTGGCCACGAAAAGGGTTCGTTTACTTCAGCCACACAAACGCGCAAGGGCCGGTTTGAACTTGCCGATGGCGGCACACTCTTTCTGGATGAACTTGCCGACTTAAGTCCCACTGTGCAGGTGAAGTTGCTGCGCGTTCTGCAGGAACGCTCTTTTGAACGTGTGGGTGGGACTAAGACGATGAGCGTTGATATCAGACTGATTGCCGCTAGCAATCGTGATCTCGAACAGGAAGTAGAAGCCGGACGTTTCCGGCGAGACCTTTTTTATCGGCTCAACGTGGTGCCATTAGTGCTTCCGCCTTTGCGCACACGCCCGGAGGACATTCCCGTGCTGGCGGCGCACTTTGTTGCCAAGGCCGCCGCGAAGTATCTCCGTTCTAACCTGGAGTTGGAGCCGGTCTTGATCGACGCGCTGCAAGAGTATGAATGGCCGGGGAATGTTCGGCAGCTGGAAAACCTCATTGAAAGACTGGTGGTCCTTACCAGTGGGGCAAGACTGGGTCTGGAATTTCTCCCGGAGCAAATGCTGCGGTTATTGCCGGATGCAAACGCGGCAGATGAGACCACGTTGGAGGGCGGAGTCGCGGCGCTCAAACGGCGGATGATTTTGCGGGCCCTGCAAAGCGAGGGCGGGAGTAAGGTTGCGGCCGCCAAACGGTTGGGCATCAGCCGGTCATACCTGCACCGATTGATTAGCGAGTTTGATTTGTGATGGGAAGTCCGCTGAAAGCTTAATTCGTAGTACATGGTGTCTTCACCGATCCGAATATTTTCTTGGGATTGGTCACGCGATAACAAATTCGTTAGCTCGCACTGCACTTCCCTCTCCGATGTTCTCTTAATCAGGAATGCCAAGTAAGGGCCTTAACCCTCAACACATATCCTTCGCCCCGCCCTGAATGAGTCTGGGAAGATCAAGAACCAGAGCAACCGTGCCGTCGCGCAACTCGGTAGCTCCGGCAATCCCTGGCCAGCGTGATGAGTGACGACCCAGATTGCGTGCCAGAACTTCCTCACTTCCCACCACCTTGTCAACGATGAGGCCAACGCGTTTTTTTCGGTCGATGTCGTCCGGACCCTTTCCGGGAAACTCGCAGGTGATGATGTGCACCAGATCGGTGGACACTGATTCATCAACTGTCTGTCCCAACAGTTCACGCAAGCGAACAATAGGCAGAACCCCGCTTTCAGAAGGCAGGGCCTCTTTATCTCCGGACTTCTGGATATGACTGGCTGCGATTACTTCAATCTTGACCAGCTGGGCGTTGTCTATGCAGAAGCTGTTGCCTCCAGACACGACCATAGTCGAACGGACCAGGCCAAAAGTTGCCGGTAGCCGAATCTCGAAGGTTGATCCTCGCCCTGATTCGCTGGAGACTCGAAGCTCGCCACCTACCTGTTCGACTGCGGTCTCTACTACGTCCAAACCTACACCGCGACCCGAAATAGTTGAGGCTGCGGACAAAGTTGTAAACCCGGGACGAAATATCATTCGCACGCTGTGATCCATGTCCAGGAGGGTGTCTTCACTGATTAATCCCAGCTTAATTGCCGCTTGCGAGACGAGTGCTGGATCAACGCCACGACCATTGTCTCTAATGCGCAGACAGGTTTGCCTGCCCTCGCTAGTCACTTCTATGCGCACCAAGCCGCGCTTTCTCTCTGCCGACTGCCCCCGTTGCTCAGGAGTTTCAATCCCATGATCTACCGCGTTACGGACCAGGTGAATGAGCGGATCCGCGATCGCGTCACTCAATAGCTTGTCGAGTTTCAGGTTTGAACCGACAACCTCGAAGTCTATTTCCTTGTTCGTCAAACGAGCGGCCGCTCGACCCGCTCGCGCCGCCCGTTGCAGAACCGGCGCCAGCGAGACCATTCTGAGTCCGATCAGCTTCTCTTCCACGCTCAGAAACGATCGTCTGATTTGCACGTCTAATCTCTCCAGTTCTTCCTGGACCCCTCTGTTGACGTACGGCTGTGAAAGCGCCATGTCAAGGGCGTTGGCAGTCGCGCGGAAAAGGTCATGCGTGGAGGAGATCAACCGGTCGAGATCATCAAGATCTGTGCGAATGAAATGGGAAAGAGATGCGGGTGTAGCTCCCAAACCTGCTATCAACGAGTTTTCACCACTACTCCAAGCGGGCTGGCCGCTTGGGGACCCCGGTTCGGCCTTGTCGCCGGAGGCAGGTCTTTCCGGTTTGCTGGCGACCTTACTGATGCACAGACCGGAAAAACTGATCAAATTGTGGTCAGCCACATCCAGACTGGACCTCCCGGCGAAGAGAATCTGAAAGTTGATTTTGTCGGGATGATCGGCGTCGACCATCGGTGAGGTGGCGATAATTTCCCCGCGTGCGGCAAGGTTTGCTTTCAACCGTGAGAACTCGTCGTCAAAACTTGCGATATCGAAACTGGTTGTAACGAGACAGAGGTCATCGCCGGACTTGACCGCCTGCTCCAAACGGTGCTTCTCGTCGCCGCTCAACGACTGGTAAATTTCCAAAGGCAAACAATCGAGCACTGAACCAATGTCCAGACCGGCTTTCGCGCTGTTTCCCTGTGCGAGAACCTGAATCCGCTCAAACAATGCGCGGCGCGAGGGTTCGATGATGCCTGGGGAGGCTAGATGTAAACTCTCGAACAAGGCGATGGCCGCACTCTCACACGTGTCGAGAACATCGTTGTCCACAACTGACCGGCCTGTGCGAACGGCACTCAGCAGACTCTCGAATTCGTGGGCAATCTCGCTCAACCCTTCAAGGCCTAAGGATGCGGCGGAACCCTTGATCCGGTGGATGCTACGGAAGATACGGTCTACTAATTCACGTCGAGCTCTCCGGTCGTTCGCTTTCTCGCGCATTTCGTCCAGGTCGACAAATATCTGCTCGATTAGGTCTTCGGTCTCGGCAAGAAACTGGCGCTGGCTTTGGTCCACGATTGAATAGTAATGCTAAAGCGTAAATGGTGAATAGCGGGAAACGAGGGTTCTTTATCTACAAGGGAAAAAAGCGGCGAAAAAGCCGGGTAGTATTAATTTTCCATTTATCACTCTTATTGGTGATTTCTTCGACGCAGCGGCGGAAATGAAGAGTGGAGTCAGGCAGGAAAGGGAGTCGCGATCCTACTGCGAAGCTACGGGACGCTCACCTTCGTCAGCATTCTGGGCATCGTCGGATTCTTCAGTTGACTCCATGTTCTCCTGCGGCTGCTGCTCGTCGAGATCGCGTTTGATGGCATCAAGGATACCGTTGATGAATTGCGTGGCTTCGTAGGTCGAGAAACGGCGGGCAATTTCGAGCGCTTCATTTATGGCCACCGTGCGGGGAGTTGGCTCGTGAAGGAACTCGTAAACGGCCAGGCGGAGGATGTTGCGATCGACAACCGCCATACGCGCGATGCGCCAGTGTTCCGCCCGCGAACGTATACGTTCGTCCAAGGCCTGGAGTTGGGCCAGCGTCCCGGCTGCCAGACGCGTCGCAAAATCGCGCGCCGGTTCTTCCAGATCAGCATCGCCCAATTCCGCCCAATACGTCCGCACCACCTCGTCCGGGGGCGTTTCAGCAACATCAGCCGCAAAGAGCATTTGCAAGGCGCATTCGCGCGCCTTACGTCGCGAACCCATATATCAATTACCAGTACTTATTTATGGGTGATGAGGTGACAAGTAACCAAGTCCGTCTGCCCTACTACTTAAAACTCACCACTTATTACTTCCGAAAAGCTTCCTTGTAAAGATTTACCAATTCCACTGCGGTCGTGGCGGCTTCAAATCCCTTGTTGCCCAGCTTAACTCCCGCACGATCGATGGCTTGGTCGAGATTGTCGGCCGTTACTATCCCGAATACAACCGGCACTCCGGTTTCCATCCCGGCTTGTGATATTCCACGCGTCACTTCGTTGGCGATGTATTCGAAGTGTGGCGTCTGTCCGCGGATAATCGTTCCCAGGCAGATTACCGCATCAAACTCTTTTAAACCGGCGACCTTCAAAGCCAGAAGGGGAATCTCGAAAGATCCGGGCACCTTATAAACCGCAACTGCCTTCTCCGCAACGCCTAGACGAGCTAGTGCATCAAGCGCCCCTTCGAGGAGCCGCGAACTGATAAAATCATTCCAACGACTCGCCACAATCGCAAAACGGAATCCTTTGCCGTTGAGTTGTCCTTCGTGAATAACGGGCTGCAATACGGTTCTAGCGCTCCATCGTCGCAATTGGAAAGGCTTTCGCAGTATAGGGGATGCGAAAGCGAGCATCAAGGGGATGCTTATCGCGTTGCGGGTAAGTCCGGGTTTCGGCAGGTCATCCCTGAGGGATGTAAGTTAATAGCGTGGGCGAGCGTTGCGCGACGCCCACGGATAGCCGAAAAGGAATATGCCTGACCCTGAAGGGATCACAGTCTCAGGCTTTGTTTGACCCTTCCAGGGTCAGGAAATCCTCCGTGGGCGTCGCGCAATGCTCCCCACGGCTATTGACTTAAATCCCTTCGGGATTCGAAAACATTCTGAATCTGATCTCGAACTCAAACCGACTTACTAACTTATGGGTCGGCAGAACGATCAGAATCCTTTGAAAACGGGCGGGCGCTTTTCCAGAAAGGCCCGTGTGCCTTCGCGCATGTCCTGCGTGGTAAACAAACTCGCGAAGAGTTCTGCCTCGAGAGCCAGGCCTTCTTGGAAGGAGAGTTCCAGTCCGCGGGTAATGGCTTTCAGGCAGGCCCGCACCGCGAGTGGGCCAGTTTGGAAATGTCCTTCGCCAACGATTCGGCTGCCTTGAACACATTAGCGGGATCAGTGACCTGATTGACAAGCCCAAACTGATAACCCTGCTCAGCTGAAAGCACGTTGCCCGTTAGCATCACTTCGAGCGCGCGCCCGTATCCAATTTCGCGCGGCAGGCGTTGAGTCCCACTGTAGGCCGGAATTACTCCCAGTCTTATTTCCGGCAATGTGAAGTGCGCCTTCGTCGATGCGATACGCAAATGGCAAGCGAGCGCCAATTCGCAGCCGCCACCGGCCGCAATGCCATCGATCGCAGCGATCACGGGCACAGGACAGTTCTCGATCTGATTGCAAACTGCCTGGCCACGTTCAGAAGTGGCGCGGGCGCCGTTCTGATCGAGTCCCGCGAGTTCATTTATGTCGGTACCAGCGCAGAAAGCTTCGCCCGAGCCGGTGAGAATCACCGCCCGCAAGTCGGACTCTTTCTCCAATTGTTTTAATACGTCGCTCAAATTCTCAAGCAACGCTTGTGAGAGGGCGTTGAGCTTCTCAGGACGGTTCAGGCGGATGATTGCGATCGCATCGCGTCTTTCGAGGAGGACTAAAGACATCTGTTTTGAGTTTCGAGTTCCACGTTTCGAGTAAGTCCACGGTTGCTGCTCTCGTAGATCGGCAACGCGGAACTTGAAACGCGCAAACTCGAGACCACTATACGAGGCTCATCGGCGTGGGATTCTTCGGATCCTTGGTGTAGTCGTAGAACCCTCGTCCTGACTTCCGGCCGTGTAAACCGGCCATCACCATCCGCTTCAATAATGGCGGCGGCGCAAACCGCTTTTCGCGAAACTCATTGAACATGATTTCGGCTATGTAGTAGGTCGTATCCAATCCCACAAAGTCGCCGAGGGTAAACGGTCCCATCGGATAACCCAGCCCCAGCCTCATCGACGTATCGATGTCTTGAATCGAGCCTACGCCTTCTTCCAAGGCGCGGATGGCATCGAGCAGGTAAGGTACCAATAAACGATTCACGATGAAACCGGATTTGTCTCCCGCGCGCACTGGCACTTTGCCCAAGCGCCCGGCAAACTCAATGCCCTGCTCATAGATCGCTTCATCGGTCAGGATCGTGCGCACGACTTCAACCAGCTTCATCAGTGGAACGGGATTAAAGAAATGCAATCCGATAAAGCGCTGTTGCCGCGCTGGGGAAGTCGTCGTCATCATCTCGGTGATCGAAATTGACGAAGTGTTGGAAGCGAAGATCGTCTCAGGCTTACATAGGCCGTCAAGCTGCTTGTAGTTCTTGCGCTTCTCTTCAAGGTTTTCAATGATCGCCTCAATGATGATGTCGCAGTCTGAAAGATCTTCGAAAGACGTAGTGCCAGATAGACGGTTGCGGATCTCCTGCTGCTGCTCGGCGGTGATCGTTCCCTTTTCTGCGAACTTCGCCAGCGACTTCTCGATACCGGTAAACCCCTTGTGGATCAGATCGTCCGATATTTCGCGCACAACTGTCTCGAAACCTGCACTTGCAGCAACCTGAGCAATACCTGAGCCCATTAACCCGCAGCCCAGGACTCCTACTTTCTTGATTTCCATCTCTTATACTCTCCTCTGAGTGTTCGCAGAACTATTGCGTGGAGTTGTTCAGAGTTTGCGGTGTTGGCTCATCTATCAAACCACCGTAGGTTTTTCCAGTCGTCTTCAGCCACCTATTGTAATCTTTCGACCACGAACCGAAATCCTCTAGCAACGCCTCCTCTTCCGGTAGCAGCTTCATGGGGTCAGGCGCTGGCGAAGAGGCCGGGGTGCGCTGGAGTTCTTGCGCGTTGCTCAGAAGAGCTTTGAGTCTTTCCGTCAGCTGGGCCGACTCCTGGTCAAAATGCGGAACAGATTCGAGACTCTTCCGTGCATCATCAACGCCATTCGAGTCTCCCTGCATGGCTCTATAAAAAGTTTCCTGCGCAGTATTAATTGTCTTTGCAAAAACCAGGAAGGCGGCGTCCGTGCCACCTGAATTGAGAACAGATTGCTCTCTTACCGAAAGCGGCAACGGTTCCCTAAATTGCTGGGCTGCTTTAAGGAAGCTAACCGCCACGAGGGTTAGCGCCGCGACCCGCAAGATCTGCCAGGTAATGGCGACACCGGTTCTCTCCCCGGGTCTGCGATATCCCACGACCAGAGCCAACGCAGCGCCGGTGACCAAACCACCCAGATGCGCCGCATTATCGAAAAGACCACGCCCCATATATCCGATGAACAGATTCAACAGAATCATCGGTAGCAACCCCGTGCCAAAAGCGCGTTTGAAACCTTCCGGCAACTCGTCGCGATACTTAATTCCAAAGACAAAGAGAACACCCACCATGCCAAATAATGCACCCGAGGCACCGGCCGATGGTCCGTCTGGCCGGAAGAGAAAGCGTCCCAGTGGTCCTAGTGGGGTGCCGGGGTCGACGACTGTTAAATAACTTGCCAAAGAGGCTCCCACGCCACTCACTACCCAGATCACTAAGAACTTCGCCGACCCATACAGCTTCTCAACGTATGGGCCAACAATCCACAAACTGTACATGTTCACCAGTAGGTGCAGAAGATTTACGTGGACGAACATGGGCGTAACCAGACGCCACCATTGGCCCTCGTTAATAAGCGCGTTCAGCTTCGCTCCATAGGCAATTAGGACTTCGTGAGGAAAGACTCCCAAAACACTAATCGTCATCCCGCTTGACTGCCACATAAGCAGAAAAACGAAAAAGTTTGCGACCAGCAAAATGATGGTGAACTTGTAAGGCCGAGCCAAAACGGCTCGGGCAAAACGCATCGTCTCACGGTCCGAGACCTTCCGTGGCGGAGCATTTGAATTGATGGTGGAGGCGCCGCAGACTGCGCAGCTAGTCTCGCCGGCGCCTACAATCGCGCCACAGCCGCGACACATGCTGGGCCTGGGTTCGTTAGTCCTATTTGATTTTGTTTCGGTCAAGTGGTCAAACGCTAACAAGCGCGATGCTTCAATCAAAAGCATCACGCTTAAGAATCTAGTAAACGGAGATTAGCTCAACTGGAGTGCTACGCTCTGCAAGATTTTGCTAACCACCCATTTCCGCAAGGAGACTCACCAGATCGTCGGCATGTTCCTCTTCCATTGCGAGAATGCCTTCCAACATCCGTCTGGTGGTCGAATCGTCATTGCCGAGGTAATTGATCATTTCCCGATAACTGTCGATAGCGATACGCTCAGCAACCAGATTCTCCTTGATCATGTCCAGAAGATTCTCGCCTTCGACGTATTCGGCATGGCTCCTGGTCAACAACCCCTCCGGGTTGAGGTCTGGCTCACCGCCTAACTGCACGATCCGTTGTCCAATGAGATCAGCGTGTCCTTGCTCCTCGTTGGCGTGCTGGAGAAACTCCGCAGCCACGCCCTCGGCATGAATCCCAGAGGCCATGAAATAATGTCGCTTGTATCGCAACACGCAAACGATCTCAGTGGCAAGCGCCTCGTTCAAAAGCTTGACGACTGTATTTCGATCGGCGCGATAGCCCTCCGTTACGGCGCCATTCTCGATGTGTTGGCGCGCACGTTCGCGTAGAGTCTTGATGTCTGTGAGAAACGGTTTGTCAGGTACAGCTTTTACTCCTGATTGATCAGCCACGGCTTTCTCCTACAAGGAAATTTAGGGGAAGCTTGATATTACGCGCAGGACGATGCCGGAGCAAGGCTATCCATTGGATAGAGGGTCAGTTTGGGTTTCGGCACCTGATCCTGGGATCTAAGCCAGCGCGAATATTCTTCGTCTCCTTCTCGTTTTCAAATTCTGTTGTGCAGACATATAAGTGCCTTTCCTTATAGTGCGGAGAGATTGAGCTGAAAGCACTGCGATAGCCGATAAGAAGACCGCGAAGCCAAATACAGCCTTCGAGCTTTTGGGGGAAATCGTTCTCAATCTACCTCCTCTAAGACCACTGTAGTTACGAACTGTAAAGCTGATTTGGTTTTTCAACCATTCCAGGTTCTCTGCAATGGAATTTGGTGTTTCAAGAAAGAAAATCTCATTTGTTCGCTGGCACTGTCACATAGACTCCTATCAATCGTGCTGGTGAGCGGACGCTACCTCATCACTCCGTTTGTCCAGGACTTGGTCCAGCCGATCGATTGCGCGTCTCAGATGGGGAATCGTTATCGAACCACCAACCACAAGCGCCACATTAAAGGCGTCGAGAAACTGGGGTCGGGTCACTCCTGCATCAACGCACTGTTTAATGTGGTAAGTGATGCAGTCATCACATCGCAGAACAGTTGAGGCCACCAGGCCCAGCAACTCCTTGGTGCGTTTGTCGAGAGCACCGTCTTCATATGCCTGCGTGTCGAGAGCAAAAAAACGTTTGATGCCCAGATGGTTACTACCAAGTAACTTCTCATTCATCTCCGCCCGGTAAAGGTCAAATTCATCCATGGAACCAATCCTTTCTCCCCGTATCAGTGATAGAAGCCTTGATTCTATCGCGCGACCGGTGTACTTGCCAGAATGGCTTGAGTGCGACTGGACCTTTTTGCCGTAACTGGTGCAGTTGCAAACCGCCTGATCAGGTCTTGTAGGTTCACTCCACTACGGAACCGAGAGCGGTACCGACCGGATCCAAGCACTCAAGTTAGCGTGTAGGGTCGGGTCGTTTACCTTGAACTTGGGATCCGGTCGCAACCGATCTTCTTAGAAACTCCGTTTACGTTGTCGATGGAACAAGTTGGAAACCAAGTGATTTGGCTTGCGTCGTTAGGTGCTTGAGCCGACGTTCCTGATACTTTTGTTCATAGGCT
>Ga0136617_10001738_pt1 | contig 19352 bp, 18 predicted proteins | sample AntDrymUQ3222106_2_FD_129672 | JGI IMG/M metagenome (GOLD analysis project Ga0136617, IMG submission 129672) | Polar desert sand microbial communities from Dry Valleys, Antarctica - metaG UQ322 (21.06) | ecosystem: Environmental > Terrestrial > Soil > Desert | place: Antarctica: Dry Valley... | reverse complement strand
ATTCCGGCGCCGGCAGCGAAATGGCCGGCGGGGTTTGATGCCGTGTCGTTCGCACGACACGCAAAAATGCAATTCGCGCAGCTGCAGTCCGCCTACGACACCGGCGATCGCAAAGCGCTGGCCCAGGTCATGACGCCGCAAATGTTCGCCGAGGTCTCCCAGGAAATCGCCGCACGGCAGACCCAGGTGCCGACCGAGATTGTCACGCTCGACGCCGAAGTCCTCGAAGTGGTCACCGAAGGCGACCACCACTGGGCGAGCGTCCGTTTCAAGGGATCGCTTCGCGAAGACGGCGCGCTCGCGCAAGTGTTCGATGAAGTGTGGAACTTGACCAAGTCTACCGACGGGTCGTCCGGTTGGCTGCTCGCGGGGATCCAGCAACTCGGGTGAACAGATTCGACCCGGCGGCACGCCTCGCGAACCGAATCCTGGAGCGCGAGGCTTGGGCCCGGGATAAGCTTGCCGCGCACGCGGGCCGGACCGTCCTCGTGACGATCGGCTTGACGCGCGCCCACTATCGGATCGGCGACCATGGCATGGTCGACACCATTGGGGACGCGAACACCGTACCCGATCTCACGTTGTCCATCTCGCCACTCGCTCTTCCGTCGCTGCTTGCCAATCCGCAGCGCTGGAGCGAGTTCGTCGTGGAGACCGGTGATCAGGCATTCGGCGGCACTTTGAAGGATCTCGCGCAGACCCTGCCTTGGTTCGTTGAGCAGGGTTTCGCGCGGGCGCTGGGGCCGCTTGTCGGTGTACGCGTTGCCGACGCCGGCCGGCGCTTGCTCGCGTTTCCCGAGTACGCCGCGCAACGCATCACGGAAAATGTCGTGAGCTACGCACGTGACGAGGCGCGGCTTGTAGCGCGCGGCGACGAAATGCGCCTGTTCACGCAGCATGTGGCAGAAGTGGAAGAGCGCGTCGCCGCGCTCGAAATGCGCTTTGACGCGTTAGCGATTCGCCGCGGAGCCGGCCGACCCGGAGTCACCACGACCGGTTAGTTGCGCACGTGGGGCGGGCCGGGAAGCCTCCCGTAGAATGCCGCGATGCGCCTCACGCGCCTCGCCCGCATCTTGACCGTCGCGCTGCGCCACGGTCTCGACGAGTTTCTGCTGGGCCACGAACGCGTGCGCGCGCTGCGTCCGCTCGTCCGCGGATTGCTGTTCTGGCGGAACTTGCAAGCGCCGCGCGCGGTGCGCCTGCGTCTCGCGCTGCAGGAGTTGGGACCAATCTTCGTCAAGTTCGGGCAGATGCTGTCCACGCGGCGCGACCTGATGCCACCGGATATCGCCGACGAGCTCGCGAAACTGCAGGACCGCGTTCCGCCGTTTCCTACCGACCAGGTCATCGCTACGCTCGAGCGCGTCTACGGCAAGCCCGTCGAGCAAGTGTTCGCGGAGTTCGAGCGCACGCCGGTGGCGAGCGCGTCGGTCGCGCAGGTGCACTTCGCGCGGCTCCCTGACGGGATCGGTTCGAAATCGAATACGCCGGTGGCCGTCAAAGTCCTGCGGCCCGCGATCGAGCGAGTCATCGAGCACGATCTGGCGCTGATGGACGCTGCCGCGGGACTCGTCGAGCGGCTGTGGGCCGACGGCAAGCGGCTGAAGCCACGCGCGGTCGTCGCCGAATTCGAGAAAACGATCCGCGACGAGCTCGATCTTTCGCGCGAGGCAGCCAACTGTTCGCAATTGCGGCGCAACTTCAAGTTTTCGCCGCTGTTGCTGGTGCCGGAGATCCACTGGGACTGGACGCATAGCGAGGTGCTGGTGATGGAGCGGATGGCCGGAATTCCGATCGGCCGCACCGACGAATTGGCGCGCGCGGGCGTTGACCTGAAGCGGTTGGCGCGAGCGGGTGTCGAGATCTTTTTCACCCAGGTGTTTCGCGACGGCTACTTTCACGCCGACATGCATCCCGGCAATATCTTCGTCGCAACCGACGCCGGCAACTACGGCAAATACATCGCACTCGACTTCGGCATTATGGGCACGCTGTCGGAGACCGACAAAAGCTATCTCGCGCAGAACTTTCTCGCGTTCTTCCGGCGCGATTACCACCGGGTGGCCACGGCGCACATCGAATCTGGCTGGGTTCCGCCCGACACTCGCGTCGATGAACTGGAAGCGGAAATCCGCGTCGTCTGCGAGCCGATTTTCGACCGGCCGTTGAAGGAAATCTCGCTCGGCCGGGTGCTCGTGCAACTGTTCCGTGCATCGCGCCGGTTCAACGTCGAAATTCAGCCGCAGCTGACGTTGCTTCAGAAAACGCTGTTGAACGTCGAAGGTCTCGGGCGCGAACTCGATCCCGATCTCGATCTGTGGGTGACGGCAAAGCCGTTTCTGGAACGCTGGATGCACGACCAGATCGGATGGCCGGCGTTGCAACGGCGATTGATCGCGGAGGCGCCTTACATTGTTGCGGCGCTGCCGGAACTCCCGCGCTTGCTGCATCGCCGGCTGCTCGTGCCGCCGGTCGGACCAGACCTGGTAAAAGAGGTGGCGGCGGCCCAACACACTCTGAAACGGTGGCTGGCCGTGGTTGCGGTGCTTCTTTTGGCAGTGATCGGTTTGCTGCTGCTACGCCCGCTGTAAGCACCCACTATGCGACGCCTGGTGTTCCGGTTGCCGACCCTGTTCTCCGTGATAATCTTGGAATTGCATTGTTAAGCGTCAACTGCCGAATCGGCACCTTTCGCGGGAGCGCTTTAGCGAAGCGCGCCGCTTCCACTTCAGATTGCCGTCATGCTGCCCACACCTGATAGAGACGTTGAAACGCGAAGGCTAGCGGCCGTCCGACGTTACGAGATTCTCGATACGCCTCCCGATGGGGCATTCGACCGCGTGGCGGAACTCGCCGCTCGCATTTTCGAAGTGCCGGTCGCGATCATCAGCATCGTCGATCATGATCGCATCTGGTTCAAATCGCGCCACGGCGTTTCAGAATCGCAGGTGGGACGGGACCCGGGGCTGTGCGCGTCCGCGATCCTGCGCGATGAAGTTACGGTGATCCCGGATGCGCGGCTCGATCCGGTGGCGCTCACCAACCCATTGGTCGCGGGCAAAAGCGGATTCTGCTTTTACACTGCCGCACCACTGCGTACGGCAGATGGCCATAATTTGGGAACCTTATGCGTCCTTGACACGCAGCCGCGAGAAGTCACCGACAAAGAAAAAGAGGTTCTGCGCACGTTGGCGGCGATCGTCGTCGATCAGATGGAACTGCGCTTGAGCGCTCGCAGAAATCTCGCCTAGCCGGCGCAGGTCACCCTTCCGACAGTAATCGGCCGGCCAACCGTCAAGCGCGCTGTCTTGCCTTCTCTTTGACGGGCGCGAGCTCGCGCCGTGCGCAAATCCCGGCGAGCGGTGCGCGGTGCAGGAACGTGTTTGCTTCGCCGAGCATGAATTGCACCAGGTTCTCGAACACGGGCTCGTTGATCTTGTCCGGCGTGAATTCGAGGCTGACCGACTCGAACCGGTCGACGTTACGCAACGTCACGTCGACGACCTGCCGGTGATAATCGGGCTGGAGGCGCACCGACGCCGAGATCAACGGCTGCACGTGGAAAAGGCCGTAACGCACGACGCGCTTCTCGTCTTGCTCCGTCTGATACTGAAACTGCATCGTCGCGGCGCGCAGCCGTTCTTCGATTGCGGTTGCGCCACCGGGGTTTACGCGCAGCACGATCGGCTCCGCACCGACCAGCCGGTAGAACATCTCGACGTGTTCGAGCAATTCGAGGCCCGCGAGCCCGCGCTTGCGAAACGACACGAAGCCGCGGTCGAACCGCGGTTTGGCGATGGTCAGAATATTGCCAAGCTGAAACTGATGGGCGACGACGGGCCGAATCACTTCCAAGTGACGCAACGCCTCGTCAAGCCAGCGAAACGCTTTCCACAGGCGCTGGTCGATATCCTGCAGCGCTTCCTCTACCGGCTTGCGCGAGGCCGAGTCCCGTTCGCGCAGCACCTCGGATTTGGCGCGAAGCGCCTCAAGCAACGACGGCGGGTGGGCTATATCACTCATTGTTGCCAAAGTAGCATGGGACATCTCGTATTCGCATCAGCTTTAAGGCCGACCTAGGTAGAGGTGCGCGCGACATCGTTTTATCGCAACGGCGGATGCAAAGGTCGTGCCGCGCGGTGTACATCGCAAGAATTGCCGCTACAATCCCGCGCTACTTGACTTAAAGCTTGGGAGCCGGCGCGATGGCGCTGCTGGAAGTTCGCAACGTCACCCGCCGCTTCGGGGATTTCACGGCGGTCGACAACGTCAGCTTCTCGGTGAACGCGGGCGAGTTTTTCACCCTCCTGGGCCCGTCCGGCTGCGGCAAGACGACGATCCTGCGGATGATTGCCGGATTCGACTTACCCGACTCGGGGGCGATTATCCTCGACGGCGTCGACTTGAAGGACACCCCTCCCGAGCAGCGCCCGATCCATACCGTTTTCCAGAGTTATGCCCTATTCCCGCACCTATCGGTCGCGCAAAACGTCGCTTTTCCGCTCAGGATGGCGTGCAAGTCCGACGCCGAGATCGCGACGACGGTCAAAGCCGCGCTCGAGCAGGTCAAGCTGGACGACAAGGGGAGAAGCTACCCGCACGAGCTCTCGGGCGGGCAGAAGCAGCGCGTGGCACTGGCCCGTGGCCTGGTCAACCGGCCGCGTCTGCTGCTGCTCGACGAACCGCTGGGCGCGCTCGATGCCAAGCTGCGCGAGCAGTTGCAGATCGAGCTGATTCGACTGCAGCACGACGTCGGCGTCACGTTCGTGTTCGTCACACACGCGCAGGCCGAGGCGCTCGCCTTGTCGCACCGGATCGCGGTGATGAACCTGGGCGCGATCGAACAGTTGGACGAGCCTGATCGTCTTTACGGCTTCCCGCAGAGCCGCTTCGTCGCCGACTTCATCGGTAACGTGAATATGTACGATGCTGTCGTCACGACGGCGGGGCCCGTATTGGAACTGACGATCGGTTCGCTCGGCAGCGTGATGGCGCCGCGGCGCAACGGTGTGGACGCCGGCGCCAGCGGCGTATTCATCATTCGCCCCGAGCAGGTGATGATCCGCGCACGTGGCGAGCGTACGCCCGACTCCAACAGTTTCGAGGGCACAGTCAATAATTTTCTCTACATCGGCGACGTGACGACGTATATCGTCGATCTTCCTGGGGGCCACAAGATCGAAGCGCTGCTGCCGAATTCGGCGCCCGGCCGTGCCAAATTCTTCGAGATCGGCGATCCGGTGCACGTGTCGTGGAAAGCTGCAGCGGGCGCGTTTTTGGACCGATGACGCGCCCGCCGAGCCAGGCTGGTGGCATCGAAAGCGCGGGCGCAAGTGAGCCTGGGAGCAAGGGCCCCGTTGACGGCGATGCGACGGGGGCGAATCGACGCTCGAGGCCGATGCGTATCGCGACACTTTCCACAGCCGTACAAAGAGGCCGCGGTCGGAGCTGCGTTTCATCGAGCAGGCTAGGTTCCTACGTTGGCTGAAACCTCCACTCGTACCCGCTCGGGACGCTTGACCCGCTTGCTGGTCAGCGGGCCCCCGTTTGTCTTTCTCGTCGTTTTTTTTCTGCTGCCGGCGCTCATCATGGTCGTCGCGAGTGTTCGCTACCCCGGCGAGTTCGGCGCGCTAGCGCCCATTTTCGGAGACGTACCGGGTGAAGATCGCGGGCTGACGCTCGAAAATTACGGCGTGTTCTTCGGCGACTGGATTTATGCGCAAATCTTCGTCAAGAGCTTCGGCGTCGCCGCGCTGACGACGCTCATCTGCCTCGTGATGGCGTATCCGGTCGCGTTGCTGATCGCGCGCAGCCCGAAGCAGTATCGCGATGTCATGGTGTTGCTTGTCATTCTGCCGTTCGCGAGCAACTTTCTGGTGCGGGTCTACGCGTGGATGATCATTTTGGGTCCGCTCGATCTCTTGTTCTCCCGCTTCGCGGTCATCGTCGGCATGGTGTACGTTCATTTGCCGTTCATGATCCTGCCGCTGTACACGAACCTCGAGAAGCACGACCCAGCGCTGCTCGATGCCGCGCAGGATTTGGGCGCGAACGCCTGGCATCGGTTCTGGCGCGTCACGTTTCCGCTTTCATTGCCCGGCATCTTTTCCGGCTCGGCGCTAGTGTTCATCCCGGTGCTCGGCATGTTCGCGATCCCCGAAATCCTCGGCGGCAAGGATGACTGGCTCGTCGGCAACCTCATCAAGGAATCGTTCCTGGGGACGCGCGACTGGCCGTTCGGGTCGATGCTCTCGCTGATGCTGACTATCGCCGTGCTCGCCATTGCCGGTGTCGCCGCCTGGTTCGCGCGGCGCGGAGTCGCCCGTGCGTAGATCGCCGCTACTCTGGGCGTCGGCGCTAGCCGTCTACGCGTTTTTGTATATCCCGCTCGCCGTCGTCGTCGTGTTCAGCTTCAACGACTCGAAGCTCAACGCCGAATGGGTGGGGTTTACGCTCGATTGGTACCGCAAGCTATTGCAGAACCAGGAGATGCTCAACGCCGCGGTCAACTCGGTCTTCATCGCGCTCGTCAGCGCCGCGCTCGCGACGGTTCTCGGCACAATGGCCGGCATCGCAATGCACCGCTACCGCTCGAAGGTTTTGCCGGCGCTGACCATCACGCCGATCGCCATGCCGGAAATTCTGCTGGGCGTGTCGCTGCTCATTTTTTTCATTGCAGTGTTCGGCGAGGAATCATTGTCACTCGCGACCGTCATCATCGCGCACACGACATTCTGCATCGGCTTCGTCGCGATCATCGTTCGCTCGCGTCTATCGGGCATGGACGAATCGATCTTCGAGGCGGCGCGTGATCTGGGTGCGACACCGTGGCGGACGTTTCGGCTGGTCACCCTGCCGCTGATTGCACCCGGCGTCATCGCTGGCGCACTGATGGCGTTTACCTTGTCGATCGATGATTTCGTCATCACGTTTTTCACCGCCGGCGCGGGGGTACCGACGCTGCCGCTCACGATCTACACGATGATCAAGGTGGCGGTCACGCCCGAGGTCAACGCCGTGTCGACACTGCTGATGCTGCTGACGCTGACGCTCATCGTGATCGCGGGCAAGATAGCGCCGGACACGCTGCGCGGACCAAGCTCGTGAAGCGGTCCACGTTCATGCAACGAATCAACGATTCGGGACACTAGGCGCATGCGCCGGCGCGAACTCCTCTCGGCGCTTGCCGCAGCGTTCGCGACGGCCGGCGTTGCGACGGTCGCGGGATGCGGAAAGACCGGCGGCGACGCCGCCAGTGATGGTGGCACGCCTGCCCCGCGCTCCGGTAACGACGAGCTGCGCCTATACAACTGGAACAACTATCTGGCCGAGGAAACCGCGAAATCGTTCGAAGCGTTCTGCAAGTGCCGGCTGGTCCAGGACTACTACTCCGACAACGAGGAAATGCTGGCCAAGCTCGCCGCAGGCGCGACGGGCTATGACATCCTGGTACCGACCGGCAACGCCTTGCAGACGCTGATCAACCAGGGAGCGCTGCGCGAAATCGACAAATCGCGAATCAAGGGTTTCGATAACTTGAAGCCCGAGTTTGTCGGGCAGTGGTTCGACCCGGATAATCAGTACTCGGTGCCTTATGCGTATTCGGTCACGCTACTCGGCTACAACGCCGAGAAAATGCAGGAATTGGGCATTCCGACCGATACCTGGGCGGCAATCTTCGAGCCCAGCTATCTCGAAAAGCTGCGCGGTAAGGTGACGGTCCTTGATTCGCAACGCGAGCTTTTTGCGGCCGCGCTGATTTATCTCGGCCAGTCCGCCAACGAGACGGACGAAGCGAAATTGAGGGAGGCACGCGAGCTGATCCTGCGCGCGAAACCCTACTGGGCAGCGTTCAACGCGTCCTCCTACATCAAGGAATTGACGATCGGGAACATCTGGCTCGCGCATGGCTATACCGGCGACATGTTCCAGGCCGCTTTAGACGCGCGCAACGCGAAACGCCCATTCAGCATCGGTTACGCGACGCCAAAGGAGGGCGCGGTGCTGGGGATCGACAGCATGGTCCTGCACAAGACAGGCCCCCGCCCTGATCTCTCCTACCTCTTCATCAACTTTATGCTCGAGGGAAAAAATGCGGCGCAGCTCTCCAATATGATCGGCTCGGGCAACCCAAATGCCGCTGCGTTGCCCTTCATCGAGACGCAAGTGAAGGAGAATCCGGCGGTATTTCCAAGTCCGGAGCGCATGCAGAAGTTGCAGCAACTGCGTGATCTGCCGAAAAAGGAACGGCGGCTTCTGAACCGGTTCTGGACCGAGGTCAAGGTCCGCTAATGATCACGGACGACGCTATTGTCGTTCGGATCGAACGGCTGACGCCGGACCGCGTCGAAGACTATCTCACCTTCTTCGACCATGAGCATGGGCCCGCATTCGCGGACAATCTCGAATGGGCGAGGTGCTATTGTCATTACTACCAAGTCCCGCCGGCCCTCCACTGGCCGTCGCTCGACGGCAACGCCAATCGGGCCGCGATGCGCGAGCGTATCGTCAGCGGCGAAATGGAAGGTTTTCTCGCCTACGGGGACCAGGGCGTCGTGGGCTGGGTCAATGCGCAGCCGTATCACAAGCTGCGGCACGCTTGCGCGCGGCTGCGCATTCCCGCGCCCTTGTTGCCGGTACCGTCGCACGAAGCGGCGGCGATCGTCTGTTTCGTCGTTACCCCGAGTTGGCGCCGCAAGGGCGTGGCGCGCGCGCTGCTGCACGGCGCGCTGGATGATCTGCTTGCGCGCGGCATTCGCGTTGTCGATGCGTTTCCGTGGAAGGCGGGTCCGGACGAGACGGCGCCGGTCGACCACTACCACGGCACGCTTTCCATGTTCGTTGCTGCGGGCTTCGCTCCAATCGCCGAGCACGAAACGATGACCGTCGTGCGCAAATCGGTTTTGAGAGGCGGTCGCAGTAAGGAAGCGCTTCAAGCCGGCGACGTCGTGCCGGACCCGTGACTTCCGAACCGCGGTCCCGGACGCTGTTGCCGCATGCGCTGGCGGCGCTCTACGGACTTGCAATCGTCTACGCGAGCCTCCAGCCCTTCGCACCGTGGATTTCGCCCGCTCCGGGCACGCCGTTCTGGCCGTTCGCGCCCTGGCCGTTGCGCTCCACACGCTTTGATTTCATTGCCAACATAGTGGCGTACATGCCGCTGGGATTGTTCGTGGCGCTGATGCCGCATCGAGCGTCGCCGGCTGATCGCGTGGGCGTCGCATTCGCAGCAGCTGCGACGCTCACTTTCATGCTGGAAACCGTGCAAATGTTCTTGCCGCCGCGCGATGCCAACCTGCTCGATTTTCTCGCCAATTCCGCGGGCGGACTGGCCGGTGGCGTATTGGGGTCAACCTTGGTGTATGCACACAGCTTGCGGCAGACGTTATCCGACACACGCTCCCGCATGTTTCTGGAAGGCAGACTAGGGGACGTCGGGATCGCGCTGCTGGTGATCTGGCTTGCCGCGCAGCTCAATCCGGGCATCGCGCTGTTTGCCGTCACCTTCGACCCCACACCGGCGCAAGCCGTCCCGGCAGCGCTCTTTACAAGCGACAGTGACCGCGCTGGAGTTTTGATTGAAGCCGCGCAGTCTGCGCTGCAACTCGTGGGCGTCGGCCTTTTCCTAACGCTGCTGCTGCGTCAACGGCGGTACGTGATTGGAGCGATCCTGTGGTTGCTCGGATTGGCGCTCGTCAGCAAGGGCATCGCGGCGGCGTTGATGCTCAAACCTGCTGCGCTGGAGACGTGGCTCAAACCCGGCGTGGCAATAGGCATCGCAGTGGGAGCGCTCGCGCTGTTGCCCGCCGTTTACCTGCGCCGGCCCGCGCAAGTGGCCGCATGTGCAACCGCACTACTCGCATCGTTGTTGTTGCCGTTTTTGTCGTCCGATCTGTTCACCGCGCACGCTCCGCTGACTCTGTTCAATTGGCGTTATGGCCATTTGCTCAATTTCAACGGGCTCACGCACACCGTGCTGCTCGCGTGGCCAATCGCTGCCGCGCTGTGGCTGTTTGCGCTGGCTGGGCGCCCGGAGTGGGGTCGTCCGCATTGACTGGCAATCCGGCGCGGGCAGAAACAACGATACGCTGAATGTATGTTTGTGCTCGATTTTCGCGCGCTCACGAGTGGGCCTGCGTGAGCGCTCGTTCGAGATCGACGATCAGATCCTCGGTGTCTTCAATCCCTACGGAAAGGCGCAACAAATCGCCCGGGGCAGGCGTACCCGCGCCTTCAACGCTGGCGCGGTGTTCGATCAAACTTTCTACGCCGCCAAGTGAAGTCGCACGCTTCCATAGCTCAACGTGGGCTGCCGTGGCAATGGCTGCATCCTCGCCTGTGCCTCGTGCATCGTTCGATCCCCGCACGCGGATTGACAACATCCCGCCAAAACCGCCGTGCATTTGCTTCGAAGCAACCGTACGCCCTGCAAACGAAGGCAAGCCGGGATACATCACTTCCTGGATCAATGGATGTTGTGCGAAGTGCTCGGCGATCACTTGCGCGCTGGCGCACGCTGACCGAACGCGTGGGAATAACGTGCGCATGCCACGCGTGAGCAGCCAAGCCTCGAACGGTCCGAGCACGCCGCCTATTTGCGCACGAACGGATTTGATGCGTAGCCAAAGTGCCGACTCCTCGCGCGTCGTTAGCGATCCCGCAATCACATCCGAGTGCCCGTTCAAGTATTTCGTCGCCGCATGCATCACGATATCCGCACCCAACTCGAGCGGGCGCGTGAGAACGGGTGTCGCGACGGTCGAATCAACTGCCACTAACGCACCTGCTGCATGAGCGATGTCGCAGGTGAGGGCAATATCGGTAATCGTCCATAGCGGGTTCGCGGGTGTTTCGATCCAGACCAGTTTGGTTTGACCCGCCTGCGTTCGCCGTCGCACGTCGTCAGGATCGGTCATATCGATTAAGTCCACGCGCAATCCCCAATGCGTCGCAAAGGTCATCAACCAATTGCGTAGCGACCAGTACATGACCTTCGGCGCCAGCACATGGTCGCCAGGCGCCAACGCCTGAAACACGGCGGTGGCTGCCGCCATGCCTGAGGCGAACAGCAACGAGGCGTGCCCGCCTTCGAGTGCCGTCAACACCGCTTCGGCTTGATCGAACGTGGGGTTGTGATCGCGCGCGTACGCACGACCGGACCGATACTTGTTGTCCGGGTCGCGGATGAACGTCGTCGAGGTGTGAATCGGCGGTGCGATTGCGCGGGTTTTGTCGTCCACCCATCCGAGCGCTTGGGCGGCGATACTGGCGGGCTTCACGTGTGTTTCTCCCCTGGTGAACTCTAGAGCTTACCGGTTAGTTCCGCGACAACGCACGCGTAATAGAATGCGAGTCTAGCTTCTCACCGGAAGTCATATGTTCACTAGCACTGCCGCAAACGGCGTGACGTTCGAAGAACGCGTCGTTGATTACGGCGTTCAAGGCGCCGCTGGCGTGATTTCACCAATCGCGATGGCGGCATTTGAGTTAGGATTGTTTGTCGTTGGCTGAGCGCGTCGTGCCGTTCCAGGAACGGCTGCACGCGCTGCCTCGAGCGGTGCTACGGGGCCTTTTGCGTGGGGTCGAAAAAGAAAGCCTGCGCGTGCGGCCTGACGGCCGATTGGCGACGACGCCGCATCCGGAGCGGCTCGGCGCAGCACTTACCCACCCGTACGTCACCACCGACTTCAGTGAGTCGCAACTCGAGCTCATCACGGGAGTGCACTCCGGCGCGGAAGCCTGCCTGAGCGAGCTCACCGAGATTCATCAGGTCGTCTACCGCGCGATCGGCGACGAGATGCTCTGGTGCGCGAGCATGCCGTGCGGACTACCCGCGGACGACGCCATTCCGATAGGCCGCTTCGGCAACTCCAACATCGGCCGCGCCAAGAGCGTGTACCGCATGGGTCTCGCACATCGCTACGGTCGGCGCATGCAGATGATTTCCGGCATCCACTACAACTTCTCCCTGCCCGACCCGCTGTCTAACGATGCATACTTCGCGCTGCTCCGCAACTTCCGGCGCCATTCCTGGCTTCTGCTCTATCTCTTCGGTGCCTCGCCGGCGGTGTGCTCGAGCTTTGTCGCCGGCCGCGCGCACGAGCTCGAGCACTTAAGCCAAGGCACGCTTTTCTTGCCGCACGCGACGTCGCTGCGCATGGGGCGGCTGGGCTACCAGAGCGACGCGCAGGCCTCGCTCGCGGTGAGCTACAACAGCCTCGAGAGCTATGCCGCCTCGCTGCAGGAGGCGCTCACGAAGCCTTACCCGGCGTACGCGGCGATCGGGATTCGGGAAGGTGATGACTACCGCCAACTCGCGACGAGCCTCCTGCAGATCGAAAACGAGTTCTACGGCACCATCCGGCCGAAGCGCGTGATCCGGACGGGGGAGCGCCCACTGCACGCGTTGCGCGAGCGCGGCGTCGAGTACGTCGAGGTGCGCCTTATGGACCTCGACCCCTTCTGCCCGATCGGTATCACTGCGAGCACCATCCGCTTTCTCGATGTGTTCCTGCTGCATTGTCTGCTCTGTGACAGCCCGCCCGACACGCCGCAGGAGCTCGCGGCCATCTTGCGCAACAAGCAGCGCGTCGCCGCGCGCGGCCGCGAGCCCGGCCTGCTTCTCACGCGCGGGTCGCAGGAGGTAGCACTTTCCGAATGGGGCGGCCAGGTGCTCACCGAGTGCGAGCCCATCGCCGCGGCGCTCGATGCCGCGAACGCTACCACCGCGCACCGCGAGGCGCTCGCGAAGGCTGTCACAGCCTTGAACGATTCTGCCGCAACCCCTTCCGCACGCGTTCTGCAAGCGATGGATCGCGACCATGGCGGCTCTTACGTCCGCTTTGTCCTCGCGCAGTCGCTCGCGCACCGTGACGCTGTATTGAAACGGCCGCTTGCCGCCGAAATCGGCGAGCGCTTTGCACGTCTCGCCGAAACTTCGCTTCTCGAACAGCGCCAGATCGAAGCCGCCGATACTGTCCCCTTCGAAACCTACCGGCAGCAGTATCTGTCGCCACTTCGTTTGAACGAGTGAGCGATGATATTCTCGTCCCCGTCAAACGGAGGGTTAACATGGCTGATGTCAAGATTACTGCTTTGAAGAACGGACCTTACAAGGTCGAAGGCGCGATTGATTTGTTCTACGACAATACCCGGGTCGAAACGAATAATCCCATTGTCAAACTATGTCGTTGTGGCGCGTCGAGCAACAAGCCGTTCTGCGACGGCACGCATTCCAAAATCGGTTTCCAGGCGGCGGCCGAAATCGTGCCGGAGAGCAAAGAGGAGTAGGAACTGGCTACGCGGGATAACTCAATCACATAAGGAAATGCCAGGCGTATTACGAGCGTCGTTTGCACGTCCGACCGACGCTTGACCCTACGCTTTTGCGCTTTGCGGCAGTGCTGCCGCTCCGCCTTCCTTCACATCTGATTCGAACAGCTCCTGCAATTGCGCCGCCGCCTGAGCAGCGGTCTGGATGAGCTGTGCTTCGTCCTGGCGCACCGCGTATTGCACTTCGAGTTGACGCTTGTCGTGCTTCCGGAAGAGGTCCACGGCACGCGCTGCCTGTGTAGGATCCAAGCCCAATTTCTCCAGCGCCTGACGCGCCGTGTCGAGGCTCGAAAGAAATGTGTCCCGTTCGATAGCCTCGATGTCGAGATCGCGCAGTCGATAGTAGTGAACGCGATTCCGCGCACGCGCAAGTATCGGCAGATCAGGAAAGTGCTTGCGAACGATGGCGGCGGTCTTGACGGAAGCCTCGACGTCGTCGATGGCAAGCACGAAGAGTTTTGCGTCGCGCGTCTTGGCCGATTCGAGCAGTTCGAGCCGGGAAGCGTCGCCGTAATACACTTTCGCGCCAAATTTGCGCACGAAATCGACTTGCTGGTAGCTCGCCTCGAGCGCAGTGAAAGGGATGCCCGTCATGCGCAGCACCCGCGAGATGATTTGTCCGTAACGCCCGTAGCCAGCGATGATCACCGGATTCCCGGGACCGTCGATGAGATCGAACTCGGGCGGTTTTTTGCGCTCGAGCCAGCGCGCCAGCAGCTGTTCATGCACGACGAAGGAGAGCGGCGCGAGGAGCATGGAGATGGTCACGGCTAGCACAAGAAACTGGGCGGTCTCACCGGCGAGTATGCCCACGGTTTGCGCCGCCGTGAACAGCACGAATGCGAATTCTCCGCCTTGCGCGAGCAAGACAGCAATGCGTTGCGCGTCTTCATTGCCCGTCCGTGCCACTCGCGCCACGGCGTAGAGAAGCACGGCCTTCAGCAACATCAATCCGATCGCCACGCCGAGCACGGGGAGTGGATGCGCCGCGAACAGATCGAGGTTGGCGCTCATCCCGACGGCCATGAAGAACAGCCCGAGCAGCAGCCCCTTGAACGGCTCGACGTCGGCCTCGAGCTCATGGCGGAACTCGGAATCTGCGAGCAGCACGCCGGCGAGAAACGCGCCCAATGACATCGAGAGACCGATGACTTCCATCAATAGTGCCGCACCAATCACCACCAACAATGCCGCGGCGGTAAACACCTCGCGACCGCCGAAGCGCGCGACAACCTTTAAGAGGGGACGGATCAAGAGCCGGCTGACGACGATGACGAGCACGATCGCAGCCACCCCTTTTACGGCGAGCACCCATCCACTCGCGGCGCCAGCGGTGCTAGGCGCGAGTAGCGGCAGGAGCGCGATGAGGGGAATCACGGCCAGATCCTGAAAGAGCAGGATCGCGAACGCGCGACGACCGCTCGGGCTGCTGAGTTCGCCGCGCTCGCCGAGCCATGCCAGGACGATGGCGGTGGATGACATGGCGAGGCCTAACCCGATGACAATCGCGGCTTGCCAACTGAGGTCCAACCATAGCGCGATACCAGTCAGAACGATTCCCGTCGCCAACACCTGTGCACCGCCCAATCCGAACACGGGCTGGCGCAACGCCCAGAGTCGGGAGGGCTCGAGCTCCAGCCCCACTAGGAAGAGCTACAGCACCACGCCTAGCTCCGCGAAGCTCAACGTAGCTTCCGCTTCGGCGATGAACCCAAAGCCCCACGGACCGATGATCGCGCCGGCGGCCAGGTAGCCGAGCACCGCGCCCAGTTTCAACCGCCGAAACAACGTGACGACGATCACCGCGGTACCGAGAAAAATTGTCGCCTGCTCTAGAAACGCCATGGTGTTCTCTTCACGGGGGTGCCTTCCGCGGCAGATCTTTCAGCGACACCGGTAAGGCTGGTTATTGGCACACGGTAACGGCAGAATAGGAAACTTTGGACCGCAGTCGCCAAAGCGTTGGGTGCTATGGAGATAAATTTGCCTTTCCTGGCGATGAGCGTCGCGGGCGGAGATTACCCGAAGCAGCGTGTCGTCCGAACGCAACGTAAACGTCACATGCAGCAGGCGCCCGTCAATCGCACCAAGCGCATGCAAACGAGACTCTTTTCCGGAGTGATCTGGGTCGGCCACCATCAATACCCGAACGTCGAAAGAGATCTGCTCCACCTGGCTTGCAACACGCCATGCTTCTCGTTCTTTCGGGCAGTTCCTGCGTCCCAATCAGAACCGACGATACGGGCTAGATCCATTGTCGTTTGTATTCCAGCGATATACAAAATTGTCAAATCGAGACTGAATCGATATGATCAATTTGTTCAATCGCGGACAGAGTGTTCACGCGCTGCCTCCAAATCCTCGCGTAAGATAGTTCCATCGGCGGCTACCGCCTTCCCGCCGCGGTTAAGCTCCAATGCAGGAACCCTCTGACTGGTCGTTTCCGTTTCCCTTGCAACCGAAGGAGGGGGAGGTTTCCTTCGACCTTGGTCGCGCGTTGAACGCGGTGGTTCGCCTTTCGGTGACGATTCCAGACGACGCGTTCACCGCTTCCATACTGGGCACCGAGCGTGCGGGCAACGGCGTGGTGATCCGCGCCGACGGGTTGATCGTGACGATCGGCTATCTGATCACCGAAGCTGAAACGATCTGGATCGCGACGAACGATGGGCAGGTGGTGGGCGGACACGCGCTCGCCTACGATTTCGCGACGGGATTGGGCCTCGTGTTGCCGCTCGGCCCGTTGCGCGCGACGCCGCTGCCCAGTGGGGAGTCCGCGGCGGTCACGGTCGACGACGATGTGTTCGTCATCGGCCACGGCGGCCGCGCACACGCGCTGAAGACGCAAGTATTCGCGCGGCGCGAATTCGCTGGCTACTGGGAATACTTGCTCGACGAAGCACTCTTCACATCGTTGCCGCATCCGGAATGGAGCGGCGCCGCGCTGCTCGATCACGATGGGCGGCTCGTGGGCGTTGGTTCCCTCTTCATACAAGAGGCGCACGGGGACGACACGCGGCAGGGAAACATGTTCGTCCCCATCGACCTACTGGGGCCTATTCTCGACGATCTGGTAACCCGCGGTCGTTCCGCGCGGCCGCCGCATCCGTGGCTGGGTATGTATGCGATGGAAGACGGCAACCGGATCTTCGTCGGCGGTCTGGCGAAAGGAGGCCCCGCTGAACGCGCAGGCGTCCGGCAAGGGGACGCGATAGTCGCCGTGGCGAACCAGCGCATCGCAAGTCTTGCCGAACTATTTCGCAGCATGTGGCGACTCGGGCCGTCGGGGACCGAGATCCCGCTCACGCTCGAGCGCGGTCAGGCGACGGTGCCGGTCAATGTACGGTCGGCGGATCGCAGCGACTATCTCAAAAAGCCGTCGCTGCAGTAGGATGTAGACGCTATTGAGCTTGGATCGGGGGCGATCCCTGATGATGGTTTGCGGGCATTAAGGTGCCGGCCGACCGTCGGCCCGGTCAGGGCCTCCTTCGATGCCAATCGGTCACGGCTTGATATCCGCGTCCGATTCGCACCAGCGTTCCCTCCGTAAACGGCCCGCCGATGAGCTGTACGCCGATCGGCAGGTTGTCACCGGAAAATCCTGCCGGCAGCGACAGCGCGCAGGTGCCGAGATAGTTGACGATGCGGGTAAAGCTTGCGAGCGGCGTGATCGACTCGTCTACTTCCATGAGCGGCGTCGCCGTGATCGGGAGGGTCGGCGTCAAGACCGCGTCGCGTCCTCGCATCCAATCGCTGAATGCCGCGCCCGCCCGCCGCATCTCCGTCAACTCGGCGATGTAATCGGCCGCACTGATCCCCTTGCCGCCGAGCGTGCGCTTGCGAAACCAGGAGTCGAAGGGTTGCTCTTCGTCTTCGATGTACGCACGATGAAATGCGTACGCCTCGACCGCGATCAAGCGGCCGATGCGCGCTGCCGCGTTTTCGAAATCGACTGGAATGCGACTTTCTTCGACGATTGCACCCAGGTCGCGCAACGCAGCAATCGCTTCATCGCGCGCGCGGATCACGTCGGAGAGCGTAGTGGACGGAAACTGCTCGCTTGGAAGCGCAGTGATCCGCATACCGCGAATGTCGGGTTCGCCTCGTAACGGCGCCTCGACATCGCAACATGGCGCGGCAAGTGTTGACGGGTCGCGCGAGTCTGACCCTGCCATTGCGGCAACGAGCAACGCCGCGTCCTCCACAGTGCGCGCGAGCGGACCGATCGAATCGAGCGTCGTCGACAGCGGGACGGCTCCATATAGACTGATCAACCCGAACGTGGTCTTGAGTCCGGTAATTCCGCACAGCGCGGCCGGAATGCGAATCGATCCGCCGGTATCGGAGCCGATCGCTGCGGGAGCGAGCCCGGCGGCAACCGCGACCGCCGAGCCGCTGCTCGACCCACCGGCGACGCGATGCGTGTCCATGTCCCACGGATTCCATGGTGCCCCCATCGGCTCGTTGCGTCCCCAGCCGCCGAACGCGAACTCGACCAGGTGCGTCTTGCCGAGCGGAATCATCCCGGCCGCAAACAGGCGTGCGACGGCAGTGGCGGTGTGATCCGATATCCGTCCGAGCCAGCTCTTCGAACCGGCGGTTGTCTGACGGCCTTGCACGTGCAGCAAGTCCTTCAACGCGATCGGCAGACCGTGCAGCGGCCCGCGGACGAGGCCCGCGCGACGTTCGAGGTCCGCCGCGTCGGCAAGCGCTAACGCGTCGTGATGATAGACATCGACGAACGCGTGCAACCTGCCGTCGAGCTGCGCAATGCGCGCAAGGTACGCCTCGACGATTTCGCGCGAGGTAGTCTCTGCATTGGTTAGCAGGCGGGAAAGGTCAGTCAGCGATTGAAACGGGAGGTCGGCAGGCATGGGGTTTTTGCGGTGATCCAGAAGGTTATAGCTTCGCATTATCGGGTAAATTAGAAAGCACAATTGGATTTATCGATCGCGAGACCCCACCATACGATAGTCGAACATCAAAACCAAGGAGTCGCACTATGTCGCAAACCCCATTTCCCATTCGCGAAGGCCAGCTTGTCCCGGAGGTCAGTTTCCGCATTCGCGTTAACGGCGAGTGGGCGACGGTGACGACGGACGACCTGTTCGCCAACAAGAATGTCGTCGTGTTCTCCCTGCCGGGAGCGTTCACGCCGACGTGTTCGTCCACCCATTTACCGCGCTATAACGAGCTCGCGCCAGCGTTCAAGGTGGCAGGGATCGATTCGATCATCTGCATCGCGGTCAACGACCCCTTCGTCATGGAAGAATGGGGCAGGGATCAGGAATGCGAGAACGTGATGCTGCTGTCCGACGGCAATAGCCAGTTCACCGAGAAGATGGGTCTGCTCGTCGACAAGTCGGATTTGAATTTCGGGAAGCGTTCGTGGCGCTACTCGATGCTGGTACGCAACAAGAAAATCGAGAAGCAGTTTATCGAGCCGCAGGAGCCCGGCGATCCGTTCAAGGTCTCCGACGCCGACACGATGCTCGCGCACGTCAACCCGAACGCCAAAAAGCCCGACCAGGTCGCGATCCTGACGCGCGACGGCTGCCCGTTCTGCGCCAAGGCCAAGCGTCTGCTCATGGAAGCGGGCTACGACTACGTTGAGTTGCCGTTGCCCCATACGATTCGCTCCCGTGCGGTCGGTGCCATCACGGGTGCGGGCACGGTGCCGCAAATCTTCATCAACGGCCGCCTTATCGGCAATTCCGAAGACCTCGAAGCCTTTTTAAAGAGGGCGAGTGAGCGCGGCGGGCGAAGCCAAGACCCGGAGGGCCCGTCGCCGCGCGACCGAGCCGCGGCCGACAGCTCGGTGCAACACATGGCACCAACGAATACGGAGGCCGCGTCGCCGCGCGACCGAGCAGAGCCCGACGCGCAACGGTTGCGGCCTAACTTTCGGGTCCAAGGGTCCGCACGAAAATAGCATCATGCCGACTCTCGAAACTTCGCAAACGCGCAATGTCGAAACCGACGTTGCGATCATCGGTGCCGGCACTGCCGGACTGGCGGCT
>Ga0136617_10001737_pt1 | contig 19354 bp, 20 predicted proteins | sample AntDrymUQ3222106_2_FD_129672 | JGI IMG/M metagenome (GOLD analysis project Ga0136617, IMG submission 129672) | Polar desert sand microbial communities from Dry Valleys, Antarctica - metaG UQ322 (21.06) | ecosystem: Environmental > Terrestrial > Soil > Desert | place: Antarctica: Dry Valley... | reverse complement strand
GCGATCGCGGGCGCGGGCAGCGCGCCGATCTGGAACTCCCACTGCGCGGGCATGACCTCGGCGTTGATGCCGACGATGCCGAGCCCCGCCTCCATGCAGGCCTCGAGGTGCGCCTCGATGACGTGGCGACCGAACACCTCGTCCGCGCCGACGCCGCAGTAGTAGCCACCCTGCGGGGCCGGGAACCCGTTGTCGGGCCACCCGAGCGGCTTCGCGCCGTCGAAGAGCGTGTACTCCTGCTCGATCCCGAACCAGGCCTCCGCGCTCGCGTATTTTTCGGCGGCGGCGGCGCAGGCGGCGCGCGTGTTCGTCGGATGCGGGCGCATGTCGGTCAGGAGGACCTCCGCCATGACGAGCTTGTGGTCCTCGCCGCGCACCGGGTCGGGACAGACGAACACCGGGCGGAGCACGCAGTCGGAGTTCGACCCGGGCGCCTGCAACGTGCTCGAGCCGTCGAAGCCCCAGATCGGCGGCTCCTCGCCCGCGGGGACGACCTTCGTCTTGGAGCGCAGCTTCGCGGTGGGCTTCGTGCCGTCGATCCAGATGTACTCGGCCTTGTAGGAATTCACGGACCCCTCCCCTCGCCTCGTCGCGCCGACGATACCGGTGGCTCGAGTTGCGCGTCAGCGACGGGAGGTTGCGGCTCGGTACCGGAGAAGGCCTCGACGCTGGCCCGATCACGCGACCGCCGACCTCGTCCGGGATCGCGGTCTCTTGGGCGTGGGGTCACCAGCTGCCCCCGCCGCCTCCTCCCCCGCCGCCGCCCGAGGACCCGCCTCCCGAGAACCCGCTGGAGCCGCTGGTGCCCGGCGTGTACGCGATCGTGCTCGAGACGGTCGAGGAGAACGACGACATCTCGTTCGAGAAGGACGATGCCGAGAATTGCCCGGGGCCCGCGTACCAGCCGCCTGTCGCAACGGCGGTGGCCTCGCGGTCGAGGCCCTCGAAGGCTTTTGCCCAGCGATCGACACAGCCGAAGACGATGGCGTACGGCAGGTACGCGGAGAAGATGCCCTCGCGCTCGGCAAAGGCCGCGCGGTCCTTCTCCGCCGTCTCCATATAGCGGCGGAAGCCGAGCGTGCGGCGAAGGAGCTCACTCCCGCGCGCGCTGCGGCGCGCCATCGCCGAGTGCGTGACGAGGAGCACCAGGCCGGCGACGACCACGCCGAGCGCGACCAGGCCGAGCCCGAAATTCGCGCCGAGGAGCACCACCAGTCCGATCCCGGCGACGATGAGGACGCAGCCGGCTCCCGCCCACGCCTGGCGAGACCGGTCCGGGTGTCCGGTGAACCAGCGGCGTTCGACGGCGTCCTCGTAGAGCTTGCCTTGCGCCTGCTTGAGCGACGGCGCGACCTTGCCCTTGCGCTCGGAGAGCAGGACGGAGTCGGCGGAGCCGAAGATCCCTTCGTAGAGCTCCCGCTCGAACGGAGCGAGCTCGGGGTCGGCGTCGAGACGCACGAGCCGCCAATCGTCGCGGCCGAACAGTCCCTGTTTCTGCACCTTCTCGATGCGCAGGTACCCTCGCACGGCGAGGTCGACGACTGTCGCCGTGAGGTCGTAGGGATCCGCACGCTCGTCGAGGATGAGCCCGAGCTGCGCGGGCCGCAGTCCCTCCGGCGGCTCGTACTCGGGCACGACGGTTGGCCGGTCGAACAGGGGCGCGGTGATCTCCTCGCTGTCCTCCGGAGTCGCCGTGCGCTTCAGGAACCGCCGGTCGCGCCCGTGCCGCCACCAGTTCCGCCCCACGAGCGTGAGCCCGCCCGCGAGGACCAGCCCGGTCAGACCGAGGCTCAGCGAGGTGACCTCGAAGTACCGGTCGACCGAGCGCGGCCGCTGGTCGAGGATCACGCGCGGCTCCGCGGCCGCGCCTTTGGGCAGCGCCGCCACGATCGTGAGCTGCTCCCCCGGCTGCAGGGCGCGGCTGGCCTCGAAGCCCATCGCGCCGTCACGCGCCAGCGCGGCCCCGCACGACCGCGTCGATCCCTCGGATCCCTCGAAGCACGCGACGCGCGTGAACGGGCTCGGCGCGCGCACGGCGGCGGTGACGCGCCTCGACGGGACCCCCCAATCGCCGCCGTTCACGTTCCAGTACAGCTCGTCGTGCTCGGCGAAGGCGTTGAGCGCGCCAGCGACCCGGTACGTGATGGCGTACGTCTGCGCGCCGCTCACGGTCTTGTCCGGATCGCCGATGCGGATGCGCCGGTCCGCGTCGACGGTCTCGACCTTGTACGGCCACGCCCGGCCGGAGGGGTCGCGCACGCTGACGACCGTCAGATCGTACACGCGATCGTGCGTGTCGCTCCACCGGTAGCGCACCGGGATCTGCCGGAAGATGCCGTGCTTGTCGAGATCGTGGAAGTCGACCTCGATGGTCTCCGTGACGAGCAGCGTGCCGTCTCGTTCTATCGCGATATCCGCATGGAACCGGAGGATCTCCCACCCTTCGTCCGCCGCCGCGGTCGCCGCACCGAGCCAGAGCGCGAGCGCCAGCGCCGCCAGCAGGCGGAGAGCCTTCATGGCCCCGACGCTAGCGGACCGTGACGGAGCTCGCGCCGGCCTGGACCGTGACCGTCACGCGATCCTTCGCTGCGGCGTACCCCGTGGTCTCGGTTCGGCCGCTCGTGCTGATGAGCCCGCCGGACGTCGTGACCTTCGCCTCGACGCCGGCAGGCACCTCCACGACGATCGAGGACGCGCCCGCGTCGATGCGCACCGGGACGTTTCCGGACGGTCGTGGCAGGACGAGCGTCAGCGAGGAGGCGCCGGTCTCGATGCGCACGTCAGTTGCCTTGACGTCGCCGAGGTCGATCCTGAAGTCTCCGGCGCCGGACTCGATCCGGATCTCCATCGGGATGTCGCTAGCCACGCGGGCCGTCACGGACCGGTCGTCGCCCGAGAAGCCGGAGAACTCCTGCTCGAGCCGCACCTCGACACGGTCTCCGGTACGGGTCACGCGCTCCTCCAGGTCCGCGTTCCCCGAGCGTGCCTCGAGGAGCGCGGTGGCGCCGCCCGCGAGCTCGAAACGGCCGGCGCCCACTGCGAAGCGCAGCATCGCGCTCCGCGCCCCCCCGCGCTCGACGGTGACCGACTGCGCGACGGGACCATCCCCGCCGCCCACGCGCACGACGTCGGGACGGGTCGAGAGCAGGGCCAGCCCGACGGCGATCACCAGGATCTGCAGGGCGACCGCGGCGAGCGGCCGTCGGCGGGCGAGCGCGAGCTCGAGTCCGGCAATGATGAGCAGCAGCGGCCAGAGCAGCGTGATGACACGACCGAAGTTGATCGGAGGCAGGTAGCCGAAGCTCGCGAGGAGGAACGCGATGCCCGTCAGGATCAGCAGGAGCGGCCAGATGAGGCCGCGCGCAACGATCATCGACGGACGCGCTGCGCCAGGAGCAACACCCCGATCGCGACCAGCGCCAGCGGCCACACGTAGCGCCACTCGAGGAACCGGAACACGCCCTGGTTGTTCAGCAGGAAGATCAGCCCGATCGCGATGAGGGCGTATCCCGCGATCTGGCGGCGCCGCTCGGTGTCGACCGGCGGAGCCACCTCCACGCGTGGCTCGGGCCCGGTCGCCTCGATGCGCGCGGTGGACTCGGCGCTCGCTGTCGGCTGGGTGCTCACCGCGGGTGTGGCATCGGGGACCGAGCGCTGTCCGGGCAGCGGCATGATGATGAGCAGCACGATGTAGGCAAGCACGCCGATGCCGCCGAACACCCCGAGGACAGCGAAGACCAACCGCACCCAGATGACCTCGAGCTGAAGGTACTCGGCGATGCCGCCGCAGACGCCCGCGATCATCCGCTCCTTCTGGCTACGTTCGAGTCGCGTGGACATGCACCTGCTCCCTTCCCCCGAACACCGTGAAGATAGCCACGCCCGCGACGACCGCGACCGCGGTGGCTGGCTGCGCGAGGATCGAGAGGCCGAGCTGGAGAGGTCCCGCGACGAGGGCGGCGAGTGCGGTGGGCTTCGTGAGGAGCGAGGGGTCGGCGACGAGCGCCGTCGCGATCTGTGCGACCGCAAGTGCCGGCAGCACCAGCGCGACTCCGAGCGCGCCGAGGATCCAGCGCACCAGCCACTCCTGCTCGACGGCCTCGGCCCCCGCGGCGAGCGCGCGCGCATCAAGACGCAGGCGCTCAACGGGCTCGAGCCGCAGCGCGCGGCGCAGCATCATCTCGTCCTCGGCCCGGTCGCTCACCGGACGTCCTCCAGCGATGCGCGAAGGAGTGCCCGCGCGCGCAGCAGCTGTACCCCGACCGTTGACGCCCGCCGCCCGGTCACCCGGGCGACCTCGTCGATCGTGAGATCGTTGAAGTAGCGAAGGACGATCGGCACGCGGTAGCGCTCGGGCAGCGCGAGGACCGCGGCGCGGATGGAGGCAGCCTCCTCGCGGCCGATCGCGACGGATTCCGGACCCGGACGGGCGTCCTGGACGCTCGAGCCGGCGTCGGCCATGGCGGTGCGCGCGCGCTCGCGGGAGCGCCGGCGGCCCGCCGAGATCGCCTCGTTCGCCGCGATCCGAAGGAGCCAGTACCGCACGGGACGCGAGGGGTCGTATCGGTCGAACGCGCGGTACGCCTTCTGGAACGCCAGGTTCGCGGCCTCGAGAGCCGCGTCGCGGTCTCCGAGGATGCGCAGCGCCAGTCCGTACACCTCGTCCTCGTAGCCGCGGACCAGCTCCTCGAAAGTCATCCGACCTTCGGTGGACGCGACACCACGGAGCGTCTGGGCGCGGACGAGGAGCAGAACGTCGGTGGCCATTCGCACCTCATACGCCGGGGCTCGGCTGTCTATTTCATGAGCTCGGCTCGGCGACCGAAGGCCTGGCAGATCGACGACGCCGAACTCTCCCCAGGACTACGGCTGGCGGCGGTCGAGGAAACCCCGGGCCACCGGCCGACCAGGTCGCGGTCTGGCCGCGGCACCGCACGGAAGCGCCCGCCGATACGGGCGGTCACACCGGCTGCGGGAGCAGCCGGATCAGGATCGATTGCGTGACCTGTATGACGATGAGCGCGATGAACGGGGAGAAGTCGAACCCGGCCGAGGATGGCAGGGCGCGCCGGATCGGCCCGAGGATCGGCTCGGTCACGCTCCAAGCGAACTCGCCGATGCCCCAGGGGAGGCGCATGGCCGGGATCCACGACTGGATGACGCGGAGGAAGATCGCGAGGGTGAGTGCCCCGCCAAGCACGTTGATGAAGGCCTCCGCGAACACGACGAGCAGGCCGACGGTGTTCACGGGTCAGCGCCGTGTGGGAACGTCGAGCCGGTAGCGCGACGGCGTCGGCCCGGACTGCCCCTGGTACGAGGAGCCGAGCTCGGGCGAGCCGTACGGTCGCTCCGCCGCGGACGAGAGCTGAAAGAACGACAGCTGCCCGATCCGCATGCCGGGGTACAGCGTGATCGGGATGGTGTTCACGTTCGATAGCTCGAGCGTGATATGCCCGTCCCATGCCGGGTCGATGAAGCCCGCGGTGCTGTGGATGAGCAGCCCGAGACGCCCGAGCGAGCTCTTGCCCTCGACGCGGGACACGAGGTCGTCGGGGAGCCGGATCCTCTCGCGCGTCGAGCCCAGGACGAACTCCCCTGGGTGGAGGATGAACGGTCCAGGATCCGCCTCGACGAGCTCGGTGATGTCGTCGAGCGGCTTCGCGAGATCGATGTGCGTGTGGTGCGCAGACCGGAAGACGCGGAACCGGTGGTCGAGCCTGATGTCGAGGCTCGCGGGCTGGACGCAGGCCGCGTCGAACGGCTCGATGCCGATGCGGCCGCTCTCTATCGCGGCACGTATGTCGCGATCGGATAGGACCATCAGACGAGCGAGGGGCGGCTTCGCCGCGAGGAGCGAGTCCGCAAGCGCGGAGCACGCGGCGAGGCCGAAGGCCGAGCGCGATGAGCAGGGACCATCAGGCGCGAAGGATACGTTCGCGGAGCTCGGGCCAGGAGCTCACGACGACGTCCGCCTCGGGTACGCGATCGGATTCGACACCCCAACGCACCTGGACCGCGAACGCTCCGGCGCTGCGAGCCATGCGCATGTCCGCCCGGGAATCTCCGATCACGGCGGTGGCCTCAGCACGGACACCGAGCCGCGCCATCGCGGCCTGGGCCAGGTCGGGCGCAGGCTTTGGCCGTGCCACCGAGTCGCCGCCAAGATACGTGTCGATCTCGCGGGTGAGTCCGAGCCCGCGCAGGATGCGCTCGCAGTCCTCGGCCCGCTTCCCGGTGACCGTCGCCTGGCGGAGGCCGGCCCGGCGGAACGCACGCAGGGTCGTGATCGCGCCGCGATAAAGCCTCGTCGCAGGGATCGCTACCTCGTCGTAGATCGTCCGGTACTCGGTGCGATAGGTGATGGCGTCGGCGTCGGACAGCTCAGGCCACGCGAGCCGGAAGATGTCCTCGAGGGGCAGACCCGTCATGCGCCCGACCTCGGCGAACTCGAGGGGCTGGCCGCCGTGCGACGTGATGACCTGGTTCGCCGTGTCGACGACGAAGCGGACGCTGTCGGTCAGCGTCCCGTCGAGATCCCAGAGGACCGCGCGAAATCTCAGCGCCGCTTACGGCGCGGCGTGACCGCGGGGGGCGCTCCGATCGGCAGCGCGATCTGCTCGGCGAGGCCGCGCCCGCGCTCGTCCTCGCGTCGCCGCACGAGGTGCGCGAGCTCGTCGTACAACGCATCGGGATCGTCCATCCGCGCGTACACGATCTTGAAGCGCAGGTAGCTCATGGGATCGAGCGACGCGAGGCGCTCGAGGACCATCTCACCGACGTGTTGCGATGGGACCTCCGCGGCACCGCTCTGACGGATGGTCGTCTCGATGTCGTCGATGAGCGCCGTGATCTGCTGTCTGGTGAGCTGCTTCGAGGCACCCTTTCCGATCGCGCTCGCGAGCTTCCGGCGGTCGAACTCCTGCCTGGAGCCGTCACGCTTGGTGACCTGGATGCGGGCGGACTCGGCCCGCTCCTGGGTCGTGAACCGCCCACCACACCCGTCGCACGCGCGGCGCCGGCGGATGGCGGCGCCCTCGTCGGCCTCGCGCGAATCGATGACCCGCGTATCGGTACGGCCGCAGCTCGGACAGCGCACAGCCACAACATATTGGATATCGGGCGCACGGAGCTGCATCCCGGCCGCCCGGCCGGGTGGAGGCGCCCTCCAGCCGCTTGGGGGAATCGTCTAGCGGCGGCGCAGGAAGCTCGGTACCTCCAGGTCGTTCGGGTCGTAGCCCTTCGCCTCGTCCGGCTTGGCCGGCGTTCCGTTCGCCACCGTGCCGGCGAGCGGGCGCGATCCAGCGCGCTGCTCCATCTCGCGGCGGTAGATCGGCTGCTCGATGCGCTTCAGCGGCCTCGTCGAGTCGAAGCCCGTCGCGATGACGCTGATCTTCACATCGTCGCCCATGCGCTCATCGACGACGGCGCCGAAGATGATGTTCGCCTCGGGGTCCGCGGCCGCGTGAATGATCTCGGCGGCCTCGTTGACCTCGAAAAGCGTGAGGTCTGGCCCGCCGGTGATCGTGAACAGCACGCCGCGAGCTCCGTCGATCGACTGCTCGAGCAGGGGCGACATGATCGCCTGGCGCGCGGCGTCCGCCGCACGCGCGTCGCCAGAACCATGACCGATGCCCATGAGCGCGCTCCCGGCGTTCGTCATGATCGTCTTCACGTCCGCGAAGTCGAGGTTGATGAGTCCCGGGACCGTGATCAGGTCGCTGATGCCCTGGACGCCCTGGCGCAGCACGTCGTCGACGATGCGGAACGCGTCCACGAGATTCGTCCTCTGGTCGACGACCTGCAGCAGGCGGTCGTTCGGGATCGTGATGAGGGTGTCGACCTTGTCCACCAGCTCGTGGATGCCCTGCTCCGCGAGGAGCCGGCGCTTGGCCCCCTCGAACTGGAAGGGCTTCGTGACGACAGCGACGGTGAGTGCACCGATGTCCTTCGCGATCTCCGCGATGATCGGCGCTGCGCCGGTACCGGTGCCACCGCCCATACCGGCGGTGATGAAGATCATGTCGGCTTCCTTCAGCGCCTCGTAGAGCTTCTCCGTGTCGTCTTCGGCGCACTTGCGCCCGACCGATGGATCGGCACCCGCGCCGAGACCGCGCGTGATCTTGTCGCCGATGCGGATCTTGTGCGGCGCGTCCGAGAGGAGCAGCGCCTGAGCGTCACAGTTCACCGTGATGAACTCGACGCCCATGAGCTCGGCGCGGATCATGCGATTGACGGCGTTCGATCCACCACCACCGACGCCGACGACCTTGATGAGGGCGAAGTTCTCGATGTCCGAATGTAGCGGCATGAGAGGGGCAGCCTCCTTCTCAGGATGTTCCATGCCGCTGCCCCTCCCCTGAGCCTCAACATGGTCGATCGGATGTGCGGGGCGAATATACCCCGCTGCGGCTGCCATTGAACACCCTCCTCCCTCGTGGCGCTCATCTGCATGACGAGCGTTTCCGGCCAACGGCCTCGAGATCAGGGCATCAGGCCGCGGAAGATCCTGGTGATGCGCTCGCCGATGCCGGAGCCAGGGACCCGGCCCCGGGCGCGCTCGTCACCGTCGTTCCAGCTACGGGCTCCCCAGAGGAGCAGGCCGCTGGCGGCGGCGTATTGCGGCGTGGCCACGGAGTCGGTGAGGCCGCCGAGGCCGCTCGGCGCGACGACCCGCGCGCTCATCCCGAGCTGATCGCGCCCGGCGCGCGCCAGTCCCTGGAGCAGGGAGCCGCCGCCGGTGAGCACGATCCCCGCCTGCAGCCGGTTCGTGGCGCCGGCGCTCTCGATCTCCGCCGCGACGTAGGTGAAGAGCTCGACGACCCGCGATTCGATGACCTCGGCGACATGCCGCCGCGTGACCCCGTGGGAGACGTCCTCGCCGATCGAGGTGATCTGGATGACCTCGTCCGGGTCGACATCGAGCGGCAGGGCGGTCCCGTGCCGGAGCTTCAGGCCCTCGGCCACATCAGGCGTGACCCGGAGCACGATGCCCAGGTCGGCCGTGATGCTCCGCGCGCCCATCGGGATCGTCGCCGCGTGGGCGATGGTCCCATCCTGGTAGATCGCGACGTCGGTCGTGTCGCCGCCGATGTCGACCAGGCACACGCCGAGCTCCCGGTCCTCGCCCGCAAGCACGGCCTCACCGGTCGCCAGGGGCGCGAGCACCAGCTGGTCGATCTCGATGCCCGCGCGCTGCACGCATTTCGAGAGGTTCTGCACGCTCGTCGTCGACGCCGTCACGATGTGCGTCTCGACCTCCAGGCGGACCGCGCTCATGCCGATCGGGTCGCGCACTCCCGACTGGCCATCGACCACGTAGCCGCGCGGGATCACGTGCACGATCTCGCGCGTGTTCGGGATCGACACCGCACGCGCTGCCTCGATCGCGCGCAGCGTGTCCTCGCGTGCCACATCGTGACCGCCGCCGGACACCGCGACCATGCCGCGTGAGTTCTGCGATCCGATGTGGTTGCCCGCGATGGCGACCAGCGCCGAGCGCACCTTGAGGCCCGACATCCGCTCGGTGGCCTCGACCGCCGTCTGCACGGCCTGGACCGTGCGATCGATGTCGATCACGATCCCCTTGCGGAGCCCATCCGACGGCGCCAGACCGATGCCGATGACGTCGACGCCGCCGCGGTTCTGCTCACCGATAAGGACGCAGACCTTCGTCGTGCCGATGTCGATGCCGACGAGGACCGATTGCTCGACTATAGAAAGTGCCTCCGGATCACGGCCACATTCTGGAAGATACGCCAGCCGAACGCGAAGAGCGCCACGAGATAGAGGTCGATCCCCAGCCGGTCGCCGAGGAACGTCAGCGCTGCGGCAAGCAGCGCGTTCGTGTAGAAGCCCGACAGGAAGATGCGCGCGGAAAAGTGGCCCTCGAGCTCCGCGCGCAACGCGCCGAGCAGCGAGTCGAGCGCCGCGAGGATGCCGACCGCCGTGTAGCGTGCGAGATCGACCGGGAGATTGACACGCAGCGCGAGACCGAGCAGGACACCGGCGACGAGGCCGAGGAGCGGAAGCCACATCCTAACGAGGAGAAGACGGAGGCTCTAGCGGGGGCTGAAGACGATGCGGTCAGGGCTTCGCACGTCGACGTAGTCTAGCGGCCGGTCGGGCTCGTTCCGCAGGAACTGGCGCGCCACCGCGAGCTTGTCTTCGAATCGTTCGACGCTCCCGAAGCGCAGCTCCCAGCGACCGCCGCTCGCGAGCACGATGCCGTTCGGACCCGCCTCGATCCGCACGCTCGGCGCGCGCATGTCGGCGCGTAGCTCACCCGGGGCGAGCGCCGCGAGACGGAGTGCGGCGTCCAGCAGCGCCCGATCGATCCGGTCTCCGGCCTGGCGTCGAGGCACGGAGTCGTCGCGGATGCGCAGCGCCGGCGCGGCCTGCGGGTCGGCCGATGGGAACAGGACGCCATCCCGGTCGATGAACCACTCCGCACCGCCGGCGACCCACCGGCCGGCAGCCTCACGCTCCACGAGCGCGATGCGGAACGTCCCCAGCACGTCGAGATCGACGGACGCGTCCCGGACGGCGGGGAGGGACCGCAGTCGCGCCCGGGCCTCCGCGGCGCTGGCGCGAAAGGTCCGAGCGCCTTCGAGGCCGCTGGCGCGGAGTGCAGCCGCCGGCTCGGTGTGTCTCGCACCGATCACCTGCCCGGACCGGAGGACCAGCGCATCACTCCCGGCCAGCCACAGGAGCGCCGCGAGGCAGCCGCCTGCGAGGAGGCCGGCCCCCGCCCGCGCGGGGTCGATCGGCCGCCGGCCGGGCCTCCCGCGCGCTCGAGGCACCCGGGACCGCCCGCGCTCAGCGCGCGCGGCGATCAGCATCCTCCAGCGCCCACCGGACCAGCCTGTCCAGCAGGATGTCGAAGGGGATCCCCGCCTCGCGCGCCGCCTTCGGCAAGAGGCTGTTCGCGGTCATGCCGGGAATGGTGTTCAGCTCGAGCACGACCATGCGGCCGTCCTCGCTCCAAATGAGGTCCGTCCTCGACATGCCGCGACAGCCGAGCGCGGTATGGGACCGGATCGCGAGCTCCTGCGCGCGCGTCGCGACGGCATCCGGGATCCGGGCCGGGACGATCTCGTCGCTCTCGCCCGCGTCGTACTTCGCGCCGTAGTCGAAGAACGCGTGCGACGTGACGATCTCGATGACCGGAAGAGCCTCGAGCTCATCGTTCCCGATGACCGCCACGGTGAGCTCGCGCCCGAGCACACGCTCCTCGACGAGCGCCCGGTCGTCGTACCGAAGGGCATCCGCGATAGCTGCCTCGAGCCCGGCCGCGCGCAGGACGATCGTCGATCCGACGCTCGAGCCCTGCTGCACCGGCTTCACGAACGCGGGGAGCGGCACGGAGCGGGCCGCCGGATCGTCGGCGCGCGTGACGACGATGCCACGGGGGACGTCGATCCCCGCCGCGACCAGGACCGTCTTCGCCATGACCTTGTCCATCGCCAGGGCCGAGGCGAGCACCCCGGAGCCCGTGTATGGGATGCCGAGCGTGTCCAGAAGGCCCTGGATCCTGCCGTCCTCGCCCCACGGCCCGTGGAGGGCGATGAAGACGACGTCGAGCGGCTCCGCGTCGGCCGTGATCGCGCGGGTGGCGGGCACCAGAGACCGCGACGCGCTCTCGATCTGCTGCTCGAGGCCGCGCGGCAGTGTTCTCGGGGTCGGCAATGCCGCGGGCCGCGGGCCCTCCTCCTGGAGGGCGCGCGCCAGCCCGCGCTGCTCGGCGGTGAGCGCGCGGTTGCGCGACATGAGCGCCAGGGGGTCGAGCAGGACGATCTCGTAGCGATCCGCGTGAAGGCTTGCCGCGATCTGGGCGCCCGTCGCGAGCGAGATGTCGCGCTCGGCCGACGCGCCGCCGGTGAGCACCCCGACGCGGATGCGACGGCTCCCCTCGCTCACCACTCTCCCACCCGTTCGACCTCGGGGACCAGCTCGACGCCATGCCGCGCCTGCACTTCCGCCATGCAGCGCAGCATGAGGGTCCACACGTCGGCGGCGGTCGCACCGCCGGTGTTCACGATGAAGTTCGCATGCTTCCGGCTGACCTCGGCCCCGCCGACGCGCGCGCCCTTGAGGCCGCAGTCCTCGATGAGCCGCCCGGCGTGGTCGCCGGGCGGGTTGCGGAAGATGGAGCCGGTGTTCGGCTGCGCCAGCGGCTGCTTCGTGATGCGCTCGTTCGCCATCTCCTTGATCTTCGCGACCGCGGCGGCGCGGTCGCCCGCTGCCCCCCGGAACCGTGCCTGCAGGCAGATGATCGGCGTCCCCTGCAGCGTGCTGGTCCGGTAGGCGAAGCCGAATGCCGAATTGTCCTGGGTCCAGACGCCACCGTTCAGGTCGACGAGCGTCGCGTCGACCAGCGCGTCCGCGGTCTCGCTGCCGAAGGCGCCGGCGTTCCCGTGCACCGCCCCCCCGACGGTCCCCGGGACCGTCGCCATCCACTCGAGGCCGGCGATGCCGTTCCGCGCCGCGACGGCGGCGACGCTCGCGAGAGGCGTCCCCGATGCGGCGGTCACGATGGTGCCGTTGACCTGCGACTCGCTCCACTGGTTGTGCAGCACGAGGCCGCGGACGCCGCGGTCCGACACGAGCAGGTTCGTACCGCCCCCGAGGATGAGGACCGGCAGCTCGTGCTCGCGTGCGACCGTGATCGCCCCGAGGAGGTCGTCCTCGCTCCGTGCGCTCACGTAGAAGTCCGCCGGACCGCCGATGTGCAGCGAGGTGTGCTCCCAGAGCGGATGATCCCGCGCGCCGAGCCGGGCCGTCATGCGGGCGGCGCCTCGCGCAGCAGCTCGAGCAGGCGCTCGCCGGCGACACGAATGTCCCCGGCGCCGAGGACCAGCACGGTGTCCCCGGGACGGGCGATCCTTGCAAGGGCACGCGCCGCCTCGTGGGGGTCGCGCGCGTACTCGGCCCGCGCCGCGATGGCGAGGTCACGCGCGCCGGAGCTTCCGTCGGCCTCCTCGCGCGCCGAGGCGAACGTCTCCGCGATCACCGCGGCCTCCGCCAGCCGTAGGGCGGACGCGAACTCCTCGAAGAACGCGCCGAGGCGGCTCGCGGTGTGTGGCTGGAACACGGCGACCACCCGGGTGCCCGGCTTCCCGACCGCGGCGATCGACGCGCGGATCTCGACCGGATGGTGCGCATAGTCGTCGATGACCGTCACGCCGCCGACGGTCCCCAGGTACTCGAGGCGGCGGGACGTGCCGCGGAACGACGACAGTGCCTGCGCCAGGCGCTGCGGATCTGCTCCGATCGCGATGGCGGCAGCGAACGCGGCAGCCGCGTTCAGCACGTTGTGGTCGCCGGGAACCTGCAGGCCCAGGAGAGCTCTCACTCGCGCGGGTCCCTCCACCGTCACCCAGGAATGACGGCTTTGCGGGACCGCGATTCCCTCCGCATCGGTCATGTCGGCCGGCCGGACCCGCCAGTTGGCGCGCGGCCAGGTGCCATAGGTGCGGATCGTGCGACCGGCAAGGCGGATGAGCGCCTCGGAGGCCAGTGCCCGGGCGCCGGGATCGTCCGCGCACGCGACGAGCGTGCCGCCGCGCGGGATGCCCGAGACGAAGACGCGGAACGCTTCCATGTAATCGTCCGGCGTCGGGAAGAGGTCAACGTGGTCGTGGTCGACGTTCGTGACGATCGCGACCATCGGCTCGAGCGCGTGGAAGGCACGGTCGTACTCGTCCGCCTCGATGACGAGGACGTCGCTCGTTCCGACGTGGGCGTTCGTCCCCGTGTCCGCGAGCGCGGCGCCACAGATGAGCGAGGCGTCGACCCCTGCCGCCCGCAGGGCCGCCCAGGCCATCGCGGTGGTCGTGGTCTTCCCGTGTGTGCCCGCGACCGCCAGCACGCGCTTGCCCTTCGCGAGGAAGCGCCACGCGTCGTGCCGCCTCCAGACCGGGACGTCGCGCGCGAGCGCCGCCGCGACCTCGACATTGTCCTCCCGGTACGCGCTCGAGCGCACGACGATGTCTGCGCCCTCGATGTGCGCGGCATCGAAGCTCTCGTGGACCGTCGCTCCGAACGGCCGTAGGGCCAGGGACAGCGGCCATCTCCCAAGGTCGGAGCCGCTGACCTCGCCGTGCTGGAGAAGCAGCCGCGCGACCGCCGACATCCCGGCGCCCCCGATGCCCACGACGTGGAACCTCAACGGCAGCCGCCCAGGGCGAGGACATCGCGCGCGATCGCGGCGGCCGCGTCGGCGCGGCCGGCGCGCTTCGCCGCGTCCCGCATCCGTCCGAGCCGCGCGCGGTCGTCGAGCAGCTCGAGAACGACCGCGGAGAGGCGCCCTGACGACAGCTCGCTCTCGCGCACGATGGTCGCCGCGCCGACCTCGGCGACATTCCGCGCGTTCGCGTCCTGGTGATCGCCCATCGCCGCACCGAACGGGATCAGGACGACCGGGACGCCGAACGCGAGCGGCTCCGCGATCGACGAAGACCCCGCGCGTCCCACGACGAGATCCGCCGCGGCAAGCGCCGCCCCCATCTCCTCTCTCAGGTAGCCGTACGGCTTGTAGCGCTCACGCAGCTCGGGGGGCAGCGCCGAGCGCCGCTCCTCCGATCCGGCGAGGTGCGCGAGGCCCGTGTGGTGCACGATGACCGCCCGGCGCAGCAGCTGCGGCAGCGCGATCCAGATCGCCTCGTTCACACGCTCCGATCCCTGGCTGCCGCCGGTCACGAGCAGGACCGTCTCCTGCTCGGCGATGCCGAGCCGCTCGCGCGCCTCGTTGCGTCGCCACCGCAGGAGCGAGCGGCGGATCGGGTTACCGGCGAGGACCGTCTTGGCCTTCGGGAGATGCAGCTCGGTGCCCTGGAAGGTCGCGCCGATCCGTTGCGACCACCGCGCGAGCGCGCGGTTGGCCCGACCAGGAACGACGTTCCCCTCCCAGAGGTACACCGGGACCCGCAGCAGCCGTGCGGCGAGGACCACCGGGTACGCGATGGCCCCACCGCTCGTCAGGCACACCGACGGGCGGAACCGAGCGACGCGCTCGAGCGCCCAGCCGAAGCCGGCCGGGAGGACGGCGGCATGCGCCAGCGCCGCGAGCCTCGAGTCGGGATCGCGGAGCGATGCGATCGGCAGCTGCTGGAACGGAAGGCCCGCGGCGCGCACGAGGTCAGCCTCGAGTCCGCGACGACCACCCACGAAGAGGAGACGAACGCCCGGCTCCACCTCCAGCAGAGCCTCCGCGACGGCGAGGAGCGGGCTGACGTGCCCAGCGGTCCCGCCACCTGTGAGGAGTACCCGACAGGCTCGCGCGGCGGACGGCGATCTTGGGTCCGCGGGGGCGGGGGTCGGCGGGGGCGAAGACCCCGCCATTTTGCCGTCCAACGTTCAGGAGTATGCCGACGGCCACGAGGCTCACGCAGAGCGACGATCCGCCGTACGAGATGAACGGGAGCGTGATGCCGGTCATCGGGACAAGGCTCGCGACCACGGCCATGTTGAGCCAGGCCTGGAAAGCGAGCCAGGCCGTCACGCCCGTGGCCAGCAGCGCGCCAGCCGTGTCGGGCGCACGCAGCGCGATGCGGATGCCCTTGAACGCGAGGAACAGGAACAGGAACACGACGCTGAGCGTCCCCAGCAGACCGAGCTCGTTGCCGAGCACCGCGAAGATGGAGTCCGTGTACGCCGCCGGCAGGTAGCCGAATTTTTCCTTCCCAGCACCGAGCCCCTCGCCGAAGGGGCCGCCGAGGACCAGACCGTAGAGCGACTGGATCGTCTGGAAGCCCGAGCCGCGCGGGTCGCTCCACGGGTCGAGGAAGGTGAGCACGCGCTGCAGGCGGTAGGGCTGCACAAGCGCGAGCGACGCGACGCCGACCGCGGCCAGCAAGGCGAGCGCGGCGAACTCGAGGAGGCGTGCGCCGGCGACGAAGTACATCGCGAATGCGGTCGCGACGATCACGATCGCCGTGCCGAGGTCCGGTTCGGCGACGACCAGCCCCACGAGGACGCTGGTGATCGCGAGAAAGGGAACGGTGACCGACCAGCGCCCCATCTCATCCCTCCGTGACGCGAACCAGAAGGAGAGGTAGAGGATGAGGCCGAGCTTCGCGAGCTCGGCCGGCTGTACGCCGACGAAGGAGGAGAGGCGCAGCCAGCGCGATGCGCCGCCGACCTGCGTCCCGACACCCGGGATAAGGACCACGACAAGGAGCACGACCGCGATCACCAGGGCAGGCAGCGCGACGGCGCGGTAGCGGTGATAGTCGATCCGCGCGGCGATGGCCATCCCGACGAGACCAAGCGCCGCCCAGGCGCTCTGCTGCACGAGGAAGTAGCGCGGCTCGTCCAGCGTCTCGAGCGCGCGGATGCCGCTCGCGCTGTAGACCATGGCAAGCCCGATCGCCAGAAGCACGAGCACGCAGGCAAGGAGCGGCAGGTCGTACGACGTGGTGCGCGGGAGCGAGAGCCTCACGACGGCATCGCCAGCACGAGGTCGCGGAACCGGTCGCCACGCTCCTGGTACGACGCGAACATGTCGTACGACGCGCACGCCGGCGACAGGAGCACGACGTCGCCGGCCTCCGCCATGGCGCTGGCCCGCGCGACCGCGTCGTCGAGGCTCACCGCGCGTTCGACGCGGACCGACGACGACGGGTTGGCGCGCTTCGCCGCGTCGATCGCCGCGCCGATCTCATCGGCCGCTTGGCCGATGAGGATCGCGCCACGCGCCCGGCCGGCGACGGCGCGCCCGAGCTCCGCGAACTCGGCGCCCTTCCCCACCCCTCCGAGGATCACGACCGGAGGTCGCGTGTAGGCCGCGATGGCGGGGATCGTCGCGTACGGCGTGGTGCCCTGCGAGTCGTTCACCCACCAGACACCGCCTCGCTCGGCGACGAGCTCGAGGCGGTGCGGCAGGCCTTCGAACGACGTGATCGCCTCGCCGATCGTGGCGGCGGGGATGCCGTACAGATCGCCGACGATGGCCGCCGCGAGCGCGTTCGAGATGTTGTGGCTGCCGGGGACTCGAAGGTCCGCCGCGGTGCAGATGACCTCGCGCCGCTCGCCCTGCACGAGCACCAGCTTCCCGTCCCCATCCAGGTGCGCACCGCGGCGCGGACGGAGCGACAGCGAGTAGCCGCGCAGCTCGGAGTCCGCTCCGGTATGCAGGGCGACCGTCGACGGATCGTCGAGGTTGAGCACGGCGACGTCGCGCGGTCCCTGCCACCGCAGGATGTTGCCTTTCGCGGCAACGTATCCCTCGCGGGTGCCGTGATGGTCCAGATGATCCTCCAGGACGTTCGTGACGACCGCGACGTGTGGGCTCACCCCGAGCGTCTCGAGCTGGAAGCTGGAGAGCTCGAGCACGACGATGTCGTTGCGCGTGAGCGTGGGCAGCTCCTGGATGACCGACAGGCCGATGTTCCCCCCGACGAGCACATGACGCGGACCGCGCTCCAGAATGCGCGAGACGAGCGTCGTCGTCGTGCTCTTGCCCTTCGTCCCGGTGATGCCGACGATCTCGGCAGGGCAGAGGCGAAAGAACAGCCCGATCTCAGTGAGCACCGGGATCTCCCGCTGTCGGGCGCGCAGGATCGTCGCCGAGCGAGGCCGCACGCCGGGAATGACGAAGACGTAGTCCGGGTCAGCCAGGGCAGCGTCGTCACTCGACGGCCCGAGCACCAGCTCGATGGGAAGGTCGCCGAGGCGCGCGATCCCAGTGGCGAGCAGCTCCCGTGGCTTCGCGTCACTGATCGCCACGCGCGCGCCGTTCGCGACGAGAAACTGGGCGATGCCCACGGCCGTGCGGCCGTTCCCGAGCCCGACGATCGTCACGCGGCGATCGCGGAAGTCGCTCGCCTCGACCGGCGGGTCGAAGATGACGCTCAACCCGGCCGCCCCAGCACGGCGACCGCGGTGCCCTGCTGGCCGCGCTCGCGACGTGAGCGGAACGACCACAGATCGGCACCGCCGCAGCGGGTGCACATGCCGGCGACCTCGATCGTGCCGACGCCCGCGTCGCGAAGCTGCGTCGCATTGGCGGCCCAGAGGTCGAACGACCACGCCGCTTCGCGCCCACGTGCCCCTGACTGTGGCGCCGCGCCGCCGGATGGAGTCACCCGGATCAGCCAAGGCCCGCTCCCGAGGCGCCGGCGAATGAGCGCGGCGCGCTCCTCGTCGATCGTGTAGCAGCACGGTCCGATCGCCGGTCCGAGTGCCGCGACGAGCCGCGCGGGTGCGGTGCCCCCGGCAACGAGCGCGCGCACGAGCACCTGCGCGACACGTTCCGAGGTCCCCCTCCAGCCGGCGTGCGCCGCGCCGATGCGCCCGTCGGGATCGGCGATCAGCACCGGGACGCAATCGGCAGCGCTCACGCCGAGGAGCACGCCGGCGCGATCCGTCCACAGCGCGTCGGCCTCAGGCCACCTCCCCTCGGCCTGGGGCCCCGCCGGAGACGACGGAGGGAGAGGGGCCCGCGCGGGGGTCGCCACGGGTTCCGCCCGGACGAAAGGTGCGTACACGACGCGATTCCCATGAACCTGCTTCACGCGGACGACCGTGGGGAATCCGAGCCGGCGGGCGACCATGTCCCGGTTCTCGCGCTGCTCCGCCTGCGGGAACACCGACCCAGCCATGCTCCCGAACGACGCTGGCGTGAACGCGGCGACCAGCCCCAGCCCGGTCAGCGCGGGTGAGCGGTACAGCCCTTCGACGAGCGGCCAGGCGATCGTTGTCGCGGTCATAGCGGTGTGACGAAGGCGAGCATCGCGGCGACGATGCTCCCGAGCGCGCCGATGAGCCAGAAACGCATGGTCACTTGGGATTCCGGCCAGCCGATCGCCTCCAGATGGTGATGGAACGGCGCCATCCGGAAGACGCGCTTGCCGCGCAGCTTGTAGCTGCCGACCTGGATGATCACGGACATCGTGATGACGACGAACATCACGCCCGCCACCGGCAGCAGGAGCACGAACCCCGTCGTGAGCGCCACGGCAGCGAGCGTGGCGCCGAATGCGAGCGCGCCGACGTCTCCCATGATGAAGACGGCTGGGTGCACGTTGAACCACAGGTACGCGAGCAGAGCGCCGACCATCGCGGCGCAGAAGACCACGAGCCAGGGAAAGCCACGGGCGTTCGCGATGAACGCGAACGCCAGGAACGCGAACACGCATAGGCCGCCAGCAAGCCCATCGAGCCCGTCGGTGAGATTCACGGCGTTCGACATCGCGATGATCGCGAACACGGCGAGCGCCACGAACAGCACGGCTCCGACCTCGAGCTCGCCGAAGACCGGCAGGTACACCCCGGTCACGCCGAAGTGCCGCTGGATGTAGAGCGCACCGGCGACCCCGACGATCAGCTGCCAGACGAGCTTGTGCCGGCCGCGGAT
>Ga0136617_10001736_pt1 | contig 19354 bp, 16 predicted proteins | sample AntDrymUQ3222106_2_FD_129672 | JGI IMG/M metagenome (GOLD analysis project Ga0136617, IMG submission 129672) | Polar desert sand microbial communities from Dry Valleys, Antarctica - metaG UQ322 (21.06) | ecosystem: Environmental > Terrestrial > Soil > Desert | place: Antarctica: Dry Valley... | reverse complement strand
TCTCATTGAGGACAGACGTGGCCAGACGCGTGGTGCCACCGTAGATGCCGACGACCGCGTTGGCCGCGTCAGGTGCGGAGACGTCCATGCCGTCATTGGTCAGCATGTTGATGGGGACCTGGATCGCGATCGTCTTGACATTGAACGCGCTCAGGCTGTCAACGCCCCCCTCTTTCGGGAGGGGAAGGAGGTGCGCATCGTTGAAGGGACGCAGGCCGGCGAGATCGAAGATGGAGGCGACATCGGCGAAGAAGGAATCGTCGCGCTGCCCGGCGAAGACCTTCACGCCGTTGTCCAGCTTGTGGACGCCGTCGTCCGCGTAGCCCTTGTACTCAGGCGTGGTGCGAGGGCCGATGTTGTCCGGCGGAACGTACAGGCCCGAAGCGAGCTCGGTGTCGTTCATGCTCACCGAGAACGTCTGCTGGACGTTGGCCGGCGCGAATGGTGCGCCCTGGGGATCGCTCTGGTCCTCGATCGGCCCGTAGCCGCTGTAGAGGAAGCTATCCGGGATGGTGTAGGTCGTCTCGAACTCGAAGACGAACTCCACGTCCTCCACGCCGTCGCCGTTGTTATCGACGGCCAGGAAGTAGTGAGCGGAGTCATCGAACGGGTAGAAGTTCGGTCCGCCGCCCGGCTCCTGGAAGGGGATCCAGTTGCCGATGATGGTGACCGTGTTCGTCTTGTCAGGGCTGACGAAGGCGTACAGGTCCGTGATGTCGGCCGTGGGATCCTTGGCGATGCCAGGAGCCTCGCGGTGGCTCGACGCGACTGCGGCGCCTCCGACCGACGTGACCGCCATGAGCCCGACGGCTCCGATGGTCAAGGCTTTTCGTTTGAATGTCATGAGTCTTGGGATCCTCGTGCGGATGGGTGGATAGGTGTGTACCAGGCGAACGATCCGTCGGAGATGAGTCGCTCCTTTCTCTCCCTCGGGAGGCTCCGGTCACCGGCCGTCGATGATGCCGGGCCGGGATCCTTGGTTGCACACTGGACATCCCTCACTTCGACGGCGGGCCGCCATCGGATGACTGCGCAAGTTGATGCAACAGGTTGCAACAGTGGTGCGCGGCCGGAGCCAAGTGTGTCAGTTCATACTCCTTGGGCGGACGTGCCTCTGTCAAGTATCTTTGAAGTGCGTCGCGCAGCATAGCGGAATGGGTGCACCGGCCATTACAGAACCATCACACTGGTCCATGGCCCGGCGCGACCGGCCGGTCACTTCATCCGCCTCGCGACCGCGATGCTGGTCATCCGCGACGGCAGCGAAAGCGAAGAAGGCGACGTGACCCATCGATCGGTTCCCGGCTTTTCCCTCCGCGTGCTGACCACCAGCGCGGTGCTCGCCATCTTGGTGGCGGCGTGTGGAGGTTCGCCCGACCAGGCCCCGAGCCCTGTCGCCCTCGGATCCGCTCTGCCCGCACCTACCTCTAGCCCCGCACCCGACGGCACGACCGTGCCCGGCCCCACTCCCACGCCGCAACTGTCACGTCCGCCCGTGCTCCAGCCGCCGGCTTACGCCAGCCGCGTCACGGTAGTCGACGCGGGCATCGACCTGCCGGTCATCTCGGGCGATCTCCAGCCCCCGCCCAGCTACCCCTTCTGCGATGTGGCGGCTTACATCACGCGCTTCGCCCAGCCATATGAGCCGGGCGTGACGTATATCTCGGCGCACGCCCAGGAAGGTATGTTCCTGCCCTTGCTCGAGGCCTCACTGCGTCGCGACGGCCAGGAGCTGATCGGTCAGCAGGTCGATGTCTACACCGATGCCGGCATGCGCTATGGCTACGTGATCACAGAGATAAATCGCCATGCCGTCGACTACTCGTTCCTGAACGACCTGCCGCGCGACAAGCGCTTCCTGGTCCTCCAGACCAGCGAGGGCCCGTTCGGGACGGTCGAGAAGCTCCAGGTCCTGGCCGAAGCGGTGGACGAGGAGGCCGTTGACGTTGCGGTGGCCGATCCTGAGGCGACCCCTCGCGATTGCCGGCCCGACGAGCTCACCGGCGGACCCACTGCCTCACCGCAACCCGAAGCGTCGCCCGTCATCATCAGCGCACCGACGCCCTCGCTGTCGCCGGATGGCGTTCCGACGGCTGCCCCCACCGGTGCGCCGGCCTCTGTCGCGCCGGGCAGCTCGCCGGCCGCGAGTGGCGACTTTGCGCCGGCTCACTTCGCCAGCCGCGTCGTCGTCGAGGAGCTCGACATCGACCTGCCGGTCATCTCGGGCGACCTTCAGCCGCCGCCCAACTATCCCTTCTGCGATGTGGCGGCATACGTGACCTTCCTGGCCCAACCGGGCGAACCTGGCACGACCTACATCACGGCACATGCGCAGGAGGGCATGTTCCTGCCCATCCTGGACGCCTCTCAGCAGCGCGACGGCCAGCAGATGCTGGGCATGGCGGCGGATGTCTACACGAGCGACGGCCTGCGTTACCGATACGAGATCTGGCAGGTGTGGCGACACATCACGGACCGCACCATCGCCACGGACGGACTGGCACCGGGCGAACAACGGCTCGTGCTCCAGACCAGCGAAGGTCCCTTCGGTACGCCGGAGAAGCTGGGCGTGGTAGCACGTCTCCTCGAGGTCACGCCAGCAGACCTCGCGTTCGCCGACCCGGAGGCTCGACCGCGCGACTGCCGTCCGGAGGACGCCGAGGAGTAGCCCTCTGTCAGTCGGTGCTCGAGACTGTCACGCGACCGAAACTCGCTCCATGCGCAGCCGGTCGCTCGCGGCATGGTGGGGAGCACAGAGTCGTGGTCCGAGGCTCGTCGCGGGACGCGAGGGGGCTGCTCAGTGAGGGCCGGGACTACGCCAGCGCACTGCGCGATGCGGGCGTCAGCGTCGCTTACCGCAAGTACGACGGCGTGACGCACGAGTTCTTCGGCACGGGAGCGGTCGTTGATGAAGGCAAGCAGGCCGTGTCATCCGCGGGTCAGCGCCTCGCCGACGCCTTCGCGCAAATGCCGGACACGGCCACGGCGACGACCGACGGAACGTCACCGATGCGTTCGATGATCCTGTCGGGTCTGCTGCTGCTGGCCTTGGTAGCCTTCCTCCTGGCGCTGTGGCGGCCCTCGCCGCGACGCGTGCGTCGTTAGGCACGATTCGCTGGGCGGGCAGCCAGCTCGCCAGCCGGACCTCTCGGACCGATCGATGCCTTCTCCGCTGCCTCCCGGCTAGACTTCCCGGGTGTCACCGATGATCACGGGCCGCCGACGCTTCATCACCCTGGAAGGGCCCGACGGAGCGGGCAAGTCGGTGCAGGCGTCTCGACTCGCGGACCGGCTGCGGGCCGCCGGGCACGTCGTGACACTCACGCGGGAGCCGGGCGGGACGCCGCTGGGCGAGCGGATCCGCGATGTTCTGCTCATGGGCGACGACGCACCGCGTACCCCGCAGTCCGACGCGCTGCTGTTCAACGCCGCCCGAAGCCAGTTGGTCCGTGACGTCATCTCGCCCGCGCTGGCGCGAGATGAGACCGTGATCTGCGACCGCTTCGCGGATTCGACGGTGGCCTATCAGGGCTACGGTTCGGGAGTCGACCATGGATCGCTACGCCAGCTGGAGCGTCTGGCTACCGGCGGCCTCCGCCCCGACCTGATCGTCCTGCTGGACGTGCCGGTGGCGGTCGGCCTGGCTCGGCGCGCCCGTGGGGCGCCGAGTGAGCTGACGCGCTTCGAGCGTTCATCCCAGCACGATATGGCTTTCCACGAACGCGTACGGCAGGGATACCTTGAGATGGCCGCGAGCGATCCCCAACGATGGTGCGTGATCGACGCCGGTACCGATCCGGCGGCGGTCGCGGACCAGATCGCCCAGCACCTCCAGGAAGATCTCCATCCGAGTGAACCAAGCGCCTCTCCGCTGCGCATCAGGTCATGACAAGCACGCCGGATCCCTTGGGCGGACGCACGAACGGCATCTCGGAGAAGACCGACGAGATGCTGATCGCGGGGGTAGCGGCAGGAGACCACCAGGCTCTCTCTGCGCTCTACGACCGCTACCAGGGGTTGATGTACGGAATGGCCACCAAGATCACACGGGACGGCTCACTGGCACAGGACGTGGTCCAGGACGCCTTCGTGGGTATCTGGAAGAACGCGGTCCGCTACTCCAGCGACCGAGCCTCCGCGCGCACCTGGATCCTGTCCATCACGCATCACCGGGCCGTCGATGTGCTGCGCCGGCGTCGACCGACCAGCGAGCTGCCCGAGCCCGAGGGACCGGCACCAGCACCGGACCAGCTGGTGCTGGGCGACATCTGGCCAGAGGTCGCGGAGCGGCTCGATGCGAGCGTCGTTCACGGAGCGCTCGAGTCGCTGCCGCCCGTGCAGCGTCAGGCCATCGAGCTGGCCTACTTCGGGGGTTTGACCCAGCAGGAGATCGCCGAGCGGACGGCGACCCCGTTGGGTACCGTCAAGAGTCGCGTCCGTCTCGGCCTGCTGCAACTGCGGCGTGTCCTGACGGGTGGTCTGGCCGAGGTCGATCGGCCTTCTGGGATCGGCCTGCGCCCGAGCGGCGCTGGCGGCGCTGCGACACCGGAGATCGACCGATGAGCGACGGCGACTTGCGGGATCGCAGCGTGCTCACCTGCGAGGAGGTCACCGAGCTTGCGGGGCTTCACGTGCTCCACGCTCTCGATGCTGAGGAGTCCGCGGCGGTTCGCGTGCACCTCGACGGCTGCGCCGCGGCGCATCCCGAATTCGAGGAGCTGGGCGGTGTCGTGCCGGCCATCGCCCGATTGTTCGAGCCGGTCGACGCACCGCCGGAGCTGAAGAGCCGCGTGATGGCCGCCGTTGCCGCCGCAGGAGCGCCCGCCTCTCCGGTAGCAGCGACCGCAGCGCCTCCGACCGTGGCCGCGAGTGTCGCTCCGGGGGCTGCCTCTGCCGCACCATCACGCTCGCAGGCAGAGATGGACGCCCGGGTGTGGGAACCACCCGCCCGGGAGCGAGTTCAGCCTCGCCGAGTCAACGGCCTGGGCTGGGCCATGACCGCGGCGGCCGTGATGGTCATCGCGGTCCTGGGCGCTTGGAACGTGGTGCTGCAGTCTCGTGCCGGTGAGGTGGAGCAGCGCGCACAGCTCATCGCACAGGCCATCGCCGCCAGCACGGATCCGGAGGCCGAGGTGGCCGTCCTGCGCGGCACCGGGTCCGCTCAGGGCGCCAGCGGTTTCGCTGCGTTCCCGGCCGACGGCGAGGGCTACATCGTGCTGGTCGACCTGCCGCCGGCCCCAGCCGGCCAGACCTATCAGGCTTGGTACCTCGTCGACGGCCAGGCCACTTCGGCAGGGCTGATGACGGTGGGAACGGACGGCTATGCCGTGATGTCGGGCGTCGATACCCGGGAGGGTTCGCAGCAGATCGCCCTGACCATCGAGCCCGCCGGCGGCGTGGATGCGCCGTCCGGGGAGCCGGTCGTGGCGGGAGAGCTGAGCGCCTGAGCGTCTGACCCCGCGCCCATAGCGTCGACTCAGGACCTGGCGGCGGCCTCCAGGACCGTGCCGGGTCCTCGCATCAGAGCCGCCTGCAAGGCAGCTTGCCCGGCGCCCAGCAGCTCATCAGCCTCCTTGCCCTCGTCGGGGAAGCGGACCACGCCCGCGCTGACGCTGATCGGTCCCGTGGGCGACGGTCCCAGCTGCCCGACCGCGTCCCGGACCCGGGCCGCGGCCTCCGTCCCCTGCGCGCCCGGGCAGATGGCGGCGAACGTCCCCGGAGCGATGCGCGCCACCGTGTCGATGAGCCGCAGCTGCTCGGCCAGCGTGGCGGCCACGCGTCGCAGCACGTCGTCGGCTGCGGCCGCCCCCGCCCGAGCCTCGAAGTCGGCCAGGCCGTCGATGGCGAAGAGGGCCAGTCCGATCGGCGCTGCCTGGCGGCTGGCGCGCACCAGCTCGAGCTGAAGCATGCGCTCGAACGTCCGCCGGTTGGCAAGTCCCGTCAGGGGATCGGTGTTGGCCACCCGATCAAGCCAGTCGGCATGCTCGGTGAGGGCGTTCTCCAGGCGTGCCTGGCGGATGGCCACTGCTACCAGGTCGGCCATGGCGAGCAAGGGCTCGGCCGGGGACTGGGTCGCTGTGCTGCTGGCCCACAAGAGCAGGCCCTCCACCACTGCGGCGCCCTCATCGTCCGCGGTCACCAGCGGGATCGCCGCGAACGCCTGAGCCGTAGCTGGCAGGAATGGCAGCGAGAGCAGATCCGCCTGGTCACGCGCGAAGCTCATCGGCCTTCGGTCCGTCAGGGCAGAGGCGACCGCTTCATGAACGCCCTCCAGGGCGATGGGGGCCGGCGGTGCGCCGTTCTCCCCCGTCTCGCCGCTCCAGCTCACCGGGACCAGGCCCGTGCCCTCGGCATCGAGGATGTGGACGGACACGTGAGATGCATGGGTAGCGGTGCGGGCGTGGTCGACGAGGGTCGCCAGCTTGGCATCCAGCGGGCCGCCACGAGCCACGATGCGCGCGGCGTCGAGCAGGCTGACGGCAGGCGCGGTCGACTCCGGAGGATCGGTCACTGGTCGATGATACCGGGGGAGCGGCGCGTCCCTATCAGGCGGGGATGTGGGTCACAGACGGGCTGGCTGTTCAGGCGCCTGCCGCCTCTGCCTGGGCGAGCCATCCGGCGTACGCCGTCGGGTCGACATTGCCCCCCGAGAGCAGGCAGACCACCGGCCCCTCCGGTGGCAGCTCATCGGCGTGAAAGAGCCACGCCGCAAGCGCTGTCGCCCCCGACGGCTCCAGCACGAGGCGCGTCGAGCGCTGTGCGCGGAGCATGGCTCGCACGATCTCCGTCTCCTCCACCACCACCACGCCGTCCAGCCAGTGCCGGAGGTGGCGAAACGTGAGCCGCCCCAGCGCAGTGGTCCGCATCCCGTCGGCGCTCGTTCGGGCCACCTGTTCCGGCGTCCACGTGACGATCCGATCCTCGTCAAGGGACTGACGGGCGTCCGCGGCCAGGGCAGGTTCCACGCCCAGCACGGTGGCGTCCGGCCGTATCGATTTCACGGCCGTGGCCACCCCCGAGGCGAGCCCACCGCCCCCGATGGGCACGAGCACGGTGAACGGCCCGGCCGGGAAAGGGCCCCCCGGCGGATCCTGGAGCTCGGTCACGTCCTCGGCGATCTCCAGGCCGGCCGTGCCCTGGCCGCTGATGATGTCGCGCTGGTCGTACGAGTGGATGAAGGTCAGCCCGTCGGTCTCGGCGATGTGCCTGGCCCGCTCGATGCGCTCGCTGCTGGCGGGACCGACCATCACGATCTCCGCCGCGTCGCTCTCCACGCCGGCGACCTTGACCGGCGGGGTGTCAGAGGGCATCACGACCACGGCCCGTATTCCGAGGAGGCGTGCTGCTCGGGCGACGCCCTGACCATGATTGCCGCTGGAGGCCGTGACCACGCCTCGGTTGCGCTGCTCGGCGGAGAGAAGGCTCAGGGCGTTGTAAGCGCCGCGCAGCTTGAAGGCGCCGATCGGCTGGAGGTTCTCCGGCTTGAGCCAGGCTCGCGTGCGTCCGTGCGGATCGCCCAGCAGCGGCATCCCGAAGCGCAACAGCGGCGTGCGCACCGTGATGCCCCGCAGTCGCTCAGCGGCGGCGCGGATCTCATCCAGCCCGACGAGCGGCTCCTCCTCGAGCGTGGCGCGAAGCTCTTCGCCGGCGCGCAGGTCATCGGACGTCGGATGCACGTCGGTATACTGCCTTGCAGGCGCCCGTCACGCCACCCGAGGAGCAGTCGACCGCCCGTGCCGCAGGCAACCCCGACCACCGAGCGACCGCAGGCCACCGAGCGAATCGAGAGCCGGGCCGCTCCACCTCGCGCCTCCAAGGTCGACGCCCTCAGGCCGACGTATGGCTTCGACGACGTCTCCCTGGCACCCGGAGTCGAGACCGTCGAGCCGTCCGAGGTCGATCTCTCCGCGGCCTTCTGCGGGCTGCCGCTGGCCATCCCCGTCCTCGCCTCTGCCATGGACGCCGTGGTGGACGTGCGTTCCGCGGCGGAGCTGGCGCGCCTGGGTGGCCTGGCGGTGCTCAACCTGGAGGGCCTGCAGACGCGTTACGACGAGCCGGACGCGGTGCTGGAACGGATCGCCTCCGTGCCCGACGGTGAGGTGCAAAGGCTGCTGGCGATGGTCTACGCCGAGCCGGTCCGAGAGGAGTTGGTGGCGCGTCGCATGGCGGAGCTGCGGTCGGCGGGTGCGGGGGTGATGGTGGCCGCGACGCCCGGTGCGGCGCGCCGCTGGGGTCGTTTCTGCGCAGAGCACGGTGCGGATGTCTTCCTGGTGCAGTCGCAGGTCTCGTCGGCGCGTCACCTGGCGTCCGGCTATGACCCATTGGAGCTGGCCGAGTTCACGCAGCTGATGGGCATCCCCGTAGCGGTCGGCAACACGACCTCGTACGAGGCGGCGTACCAGCTGATGGGCCAGGGTGTGGCGGCCATCTTCGTGGGCGTCGGGCCGGGCGCAGCGTGCACCACACGCGACGTGCTGGGCATCGGCGTGCCGCAGGTCACGGCCATCGCTGACGTGGCCGCCGCGCGCGACGCTTTTCTTGACGCCACGGGGCGCCTTGTGCCGGTGGTGGCCGACGGCGGCATGCGCAGGGGCGGGGAGCTGGCCAAGGCGGTGGCGGCGGGTGCCGATATGTTGATGCTCGGCTCGCCCCTGGCACGGGCGGTCGAGGCGCCGGGACGGGGCACCAATTGGGGCATGGCCGCTCCCTCACCGACCCTGCCGCGCGGCACCCGCATCCGCGTCGGGACGGCCGGCACCATGGAGCGGATCCTGTTCGGGCCGGCTTCGGTGACCGATGGTTCGGAGAACCTCATGGGCGCGCTGCGTCAATCGATGGCCGCGCTGGGGGCACGCGACCTGCGAGCGATGCAGCAAGTGGAGATGGTCCATGCGCCGTCGGTCGCGTCCGAGGGCAAGTCCTGGCAACGCGGCCGCTGAGCCGCGGACGCACGGCCCAGCCACGGCCGAGCCGCGGCCGAGCGGCCGAGTCGCGGTAAACCGCACCGGCGTGCCCTGCTGCATATCGAGAACCGGACCCGTTCTGCCCCGACCCGCCCGAGGCGTTCACCGCCTGGTGGCGGGGCACCCCACCGCCGCGCGGCCTGACCAGCGCACTCATCCTGCTCGACCCATCAGCAAGCGGCCGTCAGCGACCCTTCATCGACCTGGACGTCGCGCTCTCGGCCAAGCCCCGGCTCACAGGCTACCGTGACGCCGCAGAGCGGGTGGGTCGGGTATAGGTCGGGTATAGCCCCGGGAAGTAAAGGAATGGACCGGATGGTATAAGGGTGAAGTGTCGATGAGAGCGGGGCGATCGGTGACCGTTGGTCGCGGCGAGGCGGCCTACGGGGCGTTCGTGCCGCACCCGCTGCCGCCCACCATCGCCTACGACGGGCACCTGCTCGGGGTCCTGTCGGATGCCGACCGGGCCCTCGGTGAGCTGAACGGCTTGGGCCGCATGCTGCCGGATCCGGACCTTCTGATCAGCCCCTTCGTGCATCGTGAGGCCGTCCTCTCGTCCAAGATCGAGGGCACGCAGGCCAGCGTCACCGACCTCTATGCCCTGGAGGCGGGTCAGCCGGGACAGGCAGATCCCTCCCCGCGGCGGAGCGCTGACGTGCAGGAGGTGGCTAACTACATCGACTCGCTCAAGCACGGCCTGGAGCGGATCCGCACCTTTCCGCTCAGCCTCCGTCTCCTTGGCGAGCTGCACCTGCGGCTGATGACCGATGTGCGCGGCAACGAGGCCCGGCCAGGAGAGTTCCGTACTTCGCAGAACTGGATCGGAACGGCCGGTTGCCTGCTGCGCGATGCCACGTACGTGCCACCGCCACCGGACGTTTTGATGGACGTCCTGGGCCAGCTGGAGCTGTATCTGCACGCGGATGACGAGGCCAACCCGCCGCTCGTCCGGCTGGCCGTGGTCCATGGTCAGTTCGAGATGATCCACCCTTTCTTGGATGGCAACGGACGCATCGGACGGCTGCTCCTCACTCTCCTGCTGGTCCACTGGGGACTCCTGTCCATGCCGCTGCTCTACCTGAGCGCCTTCTTCGAGCGGCGACGGAGCGAGTACTACGCCGGGCTCCTGGGCATCAGCCGGCACGGTGCCTGGGAGCGATGGATCGCGTTCTTCCTCGAGGGCGTCCGGTCGGAAGCTCTCGATGCGGCCGCACGCGCGAAGCGGCTTCAGGATCTTCAGCACCGCTGGCGCGAGCGGTTCACCGGCATCCGAGGCTCGGCCTTGACGCTGCGCCTGGTCGATGTCCTGTTCGAAGGTCCGATCCTGACCATCCCGCGTGCCCAGGCTCTCCTCGGAGTGACGTATCCGAGTGCCAAGGTCCATGTGGACAAGCTCGTCAGCGCGGGCATCCTGATGCCCTTCGGGTCGCGAACGTACGGGAGGGCCTTCGCCGCGGAGGACATCCTGCGAGTCATCGATAGCTAGAAGTCGTCCTCCGACTCTTATACCTGAGCGAGCATTGCTATAACTGACGACCCAGTTTCAGAAGCAGCCTTCAAGTCTCCGTCGGCTGATCCGCGAGCTCGACCGAGCTTGGTGCGACGAACGCTGCGGCGGCTCGTGTTCACGCTCGTCATCCTCGCGGTCGTGGGGATCGCCGCTTTCGTCCTGGTGCCTCCCTTCGCCACGGCCGTACGCACGGCGGGGCTGCTGGCCGAGCTCCTGGAGTTCGGGGTGCGGCCGCTGTCGGCCACCACCTCGACCCCACGTCGTGTCACGACCACGTACGGCTCCGCGCCCGCCGATCGGCTGGACATCTATCTGCCGGCGGACACGTCGGCCGACGGTTCGCGCGCCGCGGTGGTCCTCTCATTGGGCATCCATCCGCTCTCTTTGGATCACCCGGACATAAGCCGCATCGCGGGCGGCATCGCTCGACTGGGTGTCGTGGTGGCCGTGCCGGAGTCGTCGGCGCTCATGGAGTCCCGCGTCACGGCAGAGGAAGCCGGCCGGCTCGCGGATGCGACGCTGGTCGCGGCGGCGCGCTCCGAGGTGGATCCCGATCGTGTGGGCATCGCCGGCTTCTCGGCGGGGGCCAGCGTGGCACTGCTCGCCGCAGCCGACCCAAGCATCGCGGACCGCCTCGCGTTCGTGAGTGCGTTCGGCGGATACGCCGATGCCGGGACGCTGCTGGTGGATGTCGCCACCCGCACGCAGGTCCGGGACGGAACGGTCGAGGCTTGGGCCGCCGAGCCGTACGTCCGGCGTGACGTGATGGCGCTCCTGATGGACGCCATCGACCCGTCGCCGGAGCGGGACCGCGTGGCCGCGCTGCTCATGCCCATCGTGGAGTCGGACGATTCGCCCCGGGGACCGGACGCGACGGTGCTGGCTGAGATCGAGGATCCGGATGTGCGGGCCGCGTACTCCCTGCTCACCTCGGCGTCACGCGCCGAGGCCGAGGCCGCCCTGGCCACCAGCTCGCGGGAGGTAAGGCGCTCACTGGCAGCCATCTCGCCCGTGGCAGGGGCCGAGGATCTGCGCACCCGGGTCTTTCTGATGCACGGCCAGAGCGACCGCTCCATCCCCATCAGCCACGCGTGGCTGATGGCCGACGCGCTGCCGCAGGGCAGCCTGGCGCGACTCACCGTCTTCGATCTCTTCCAGCATGTCCAACCGGGCCAGGACGGCCTCACGCTCGAGCAGCTCCCAGACCTCTGGGAGCTCTACCTGTACCTCCATGATCTGGTGGCGCTCACCACGGAATGACCGCGTCCTGGACGCGCGTCAGCGCAAGCGTTGACCTGACGTTCATGACGCGGTGAAGAAGCGCGAATAGACTGGCGCGGAACCCCCGCCCGCGGACCCGTGGCCGGTCGGTAGCCTGTGCAAGGGAGAGCCGCTGATGCCCACACATCCAGTCCTTCGTGTGCATACGACCCGCTGGCGATCCGTCGCCATCGCATCGGTCCTGCTGGCGGTCGCTGTGAGTCCAGCGTCGGCGGTGCCCGGCGGCCACGAGGCACCCGTGCGGTTCGCCACGTTCAACGCGTCGCTCAACCGTAGCTCGGCCGGTCAAGCGCTCGACGACCTCTCTGCCCCTGGCAACGCCCAGGCGAGCGCGGTCGCGGAGATCATCCAGCGCACCCGACCGGATGTGCTCCTCATCAATGAGTTCGACTACGAGCCGGACGAGGCGCTGGCCGCCGCGTTCCAGGAGAACTACCTGTCTATCGCCCAGCAGCCGGGCTTGGAGCCGATCGACTACCCCCACGTCTTCGTCGCCCCGTCCAATACGGGCATCCCGTCGGGCTTCGATCTGGATAACGATGGCTCCGTCGGTGGTCCCAATGACGCGTTCGGCTTCGGCTTCTTCCCGGGGCAGTTCGGGATGGCCGTCTTCAGCCGGTATCACATCGACCATAAGGCGATCCGGACCTTCCAGGACTTCCTGTGGAAGGACATGCCCGGCGCGCTCCTGCCGGACGATCCGACGACGCCCGCGCCAGCCGATTGGTACTCGCCGGAGGAGCTGGAGGCCTTCCGCCTCTCGTCGAAGAGCCACTGGGATGTGCCCATCGTGATCGGCCGGAAGACTGTCCACTTCCTTGTCAGCCATCCCACCCCGCCGGTCTTCGATGGACCGGAGGATCGCAACGGTACCCGCAACCATGACGAGATCCGCTTCTGGGCTGACTACATCCGGCCCGGTCCGCGTTCGAGCTACATCTACGACGATGCCGGCGACCGCGGTGGCCTGGAACGCGGCTCGCTGTTCGTCATCGCGGGCGACCAGAACTCCGATCCGCGGGACGGCGACAGCATCCCGGGCTCCATGCAGCAACTGCTCGACCATCCCCGTGTCAACACGAGCGTCACCCCTTCCAGCGCCGGCGGCCCCGAGCAGGCGATGCTCCAAGGCGGCGTGAACGACTCGCACCTGTCGGACCCGGCCTTCGATACGGCCGACTTCGCCGAGCCGCCCGGCAATCTTCGCGCCGACTACGTGCTGCCGCGCCGGAACCTCAGGATCCTGGGGGCGGAGGTCTTCTGGCCGCTCTCCAGCGATCCGGCCTTCGAACCGGTGGGCGTCTTCCCCTTCCCGAGCTCCGACCATCGTCTCGTCTGGATCGACCTGGCGGTCGGTCCCGAAAGCCGCCGGATCGTCTGAGCGGGGTCAGGAAGCGTCGTGGTGAGGGTGGATCGAACGCGTCGCGCGCTGCGATGCGCCAATCGCTCGGCGCCACGCAGCGATTCGCGGCAGACGAACCGGAAGTGCGCCAGCCAGAAGGGACGGAGCAGCCGGTAGAGCGGCCCTTCCGCGACCTCCCATGACCCGAAGCGCGACCGCTGGGCGTCGAGGGGCTCCATCCAGTACGTATGCCGGGCATGGAATCCGGGCAGCAGCGTCACCTCCTAGGTGACGCGTCGCTCGGGCACCACCTCGACCAGTCGAGCGACAGCCGGCAGCCGGTAAGGGAGATGGCGGCGCAGCGGCTGGAGGGCCCAGACGAGCGTTCGCCCCTCGGCCAGCTCCCCGCCGGTGACCGTGGCGGTCCACATACAGCCGTTCCAGTGGGGCCAGGCACGGACCGTGCGGAAACTGCGCCACAGCTCAGCCACCGGCAGCGCCACCTCTATCGAGCCCATCGATTGGTAGCGTCCTGTCAGGCCGCCAGCCCATGTCCTCGCCGGTCGGTCCCGCGTCCGCCATGTCAGCTTCCTCAGAACGGTGCCGAGCTGAGGATGCGCCGCGCATAGACATCCCACAGACGGCCGCTGAAGAACCGGCCGAACTGGGCCATGACTGCGGCCCGTTCCAGCGCGTTGGCGCCCTCCACCTCGAAAGTGGTGAGCTGGTGCAGGAAGTCGAGCAGCAGCACGCGGATGACGCCCGCGCCGAGGACGTCGCCGTCCGCCTCTGCGGCCAGGTCGACGTGTCCCCGGAACACCCGGGTGTACAGCGTGGAGGTGTCATCCCAGGTGTCGTTGCCGGGGTCGTCGCGGACGACCTTGTAGCCGCTCACGGTCAGTGGCTCGCCCGCCGGTGAGCGGACCATCAGGCGGTAGCGCATCCACTTCTGGGTCGGGTCGCCCTCGTCGACGAACAGGTTGAAGGTGCCGCGCTCGACCGGCAGCCGCCCGCCCAAGGCCGCGCATTCCACCCACCCCTCGGCCTGGCCGAGATGCTCCGGCTCGACCACGAAGCGGCGCACCCCGTCGAGCGTGATGGTGAGGTGCACCATGAGCGGCGTTCCGGCGGCCTTGCCCACGTCGTGGCCGCGCTGGAAGTCGCTCTCGCCGAGGGTGACGAAGCCCTTCATCTCCTCCGTGAAGCGGAGCACCGTCCGATCGTCAGAGAGCGGCGCTGGAGCGGGCGCCTTGAGGGCGATGCCCTGCTCTCCGCACCAGCGCCGGCCGGCGGCTACGCCTCGCTCCACAGCGTGGCGGACGCGGTCAGAGCCCGCGACGAGGAGGTAGTGGATGGCCACCTCGGCGCGAAGGATCCGCAGCTCGATGTGACGCCCGAACTCCCCAGGGCGTCCGGCCGCGATCTCCGCGTTGTTGCGCCGCACACGCTTGACGATGCGCCAGAAGTCGCCGTTGGCGACCATCTCGATGATGCCGAAGTAGATGCCGATGAAGCCTGCCTGCCATGCGCTGCGCTCACTGACCGTCCAGATGACCCACAGCTCGTCAGCGCCACGGGCGATGGCCTCCTCCAGGTTGGCACCGGAGAGGAAGGCCGCATCAAGGTAGGTATGGCCGCTTCTGAGGACAGGCGGGAACCACATGGGGCTGGAGATCGACGCGATGAGCAGGTCCTCGTCCATCTCGGCCGCCGGTACCGGCAGGAGCTCATGGGTCGTGAAGTCGTAGACATCGAACGTCGCCTCGCGCTCCGTGCCGCGGATGCGCGTCCAGTCGAGGCCCCAGCGGGTCAGGACGTCGCGCCGGAAGGCGTCCAGCGTCAGCAACGAGGCAGCGAAGGGGCCCTTCCACCACTCCCGCCAGTTGAAGCCGATGCCCCCGCGCCGCGGCAGGTGGCGCCAGTTGTCCGCGATGCGCGTGCCGCTCATGCCCTGGCACCACATGGCCAGGTTGAGGTTCCCGCTGCTGGCGCCGTCAGCGAGGTCGAACTCGAGTCCGGCCTCGTCCAGCCAGACCTGAAGGACGCCGGCCTGGAAAGCCACCTTGTGGCCGCCGCCCGCCAGGATCAAGGCCCGTCTGGTCATGCCGGCACGCCGCTCCTTCCCTCGATGATGCCGTCAGCGAAGCGGTCGGACAGGGCGGCGATGGTCAGGCTCGGGTTGGGGCCGACGGTTCCGGGCATGACCGAGCCGTCGGCCACGTAGAGGCCCGGATGGCCGAACACCTCGCCCCAGGCATCGACCACGCCCTCGCCCTGATGGCGGCCCATGGGCACGCCACCCAGCGGGTGGACGGTGATCACCCGTCGCCCGAGACGCCACAGCGGATTGTCCCGGAACCCCGCGCCCAGCTCTTCCGCCAGCTGACGCTGTGCCCTGCGGACCTCCTCGAAGTAGTCCGACGAGCGGTCGATGGTCCACTCTACGTTGAGCCGGTCACCGCGCAGGCCGACGATGCCGTTGGGCTCCTCGCGACCCATGCCCAGCAGGGGCAGGATGCCCGAGGAGAGCTCCGCATCACCCAGCAATCGTGACAGCTCCGCGCCCACGTCCGTATCCGTTCCCCGCCGCAGGAAGCGGCGGACCAGCCGCAGGGCCGTCACCCAGTAACGGAGGATGGCGCCCGGCATCTCGACCGCCTGGATGAGCCAGTTCAACATGTCCGGATAGCCCGCATCCTGCAGATAGAAGCCGCGCCCCACGCCGTCTCCTGACTGCCCTCCGAAGCGCACGGCGGCGGTGATGGCCGGTCCGTAGCTGCCCTCCATCGGGAGCGGCTTCCCGGTCTGGCTGTCGCGCGGCTTGATGGCCAGCGTCAAGAGGTCGCCATTGCCCGAGAAGTGCGTGCCCAGCGCGGCGCTGAGACCCGGCAGGTTGGTGCGGTTGCGCAGCAACAGGTAGGTCGAGCCCAGCGTCCCCGCGGAGAGGATCAGGCGCTCGCAGGTGACCGTGACGAGGGGCAGATCCCGGGTCCGATGGGGCCGGCCCTCCAGGCCCAGGTCGTGCTTCACGTAACGGACCGTGTAGCCGCCGTCGGGGCGCGGCTCGATGATCCGCACCTCGCACAGGTCGCGGATCACCGCCCCTTCGTGTTGGGCCTCGGAGAGATAGTTGTAGTCGAGGGTGTTCTTCGCCCCGTAGTTGCAGCCGATGTCGCACTCGCCGACGAGCCGGCAGGTGGTGCGGGTAGCGCCGTGCAGGTTGCGCCGGTCCTCCGGTTCCGGGATGACCTCGCCGATGGCGGGCGGCCTGCCTGGCGCCGCGAACGTCACCGCCAGAGGCGGCGTGAAGGGCTCCCAGCCGAGGCGCGTAGCGGCGTCCATGAAGGCACGTGTGCGCGGCACGCTGGCGTACGGCTCATGATCCAGGGGGAAGCGCTGGGGAGCGAGCATCTTCTCCACGCGGTCGTAGTGGGGATCCAGGTCCTCGCGTGTGACCGGCCAGTACTCGACGCCGATCCCGTCGCCCTCCTCGCGCACGAACCATTCAGGATCCTTGCGCAGCAGCACGTTCGCGTAGATCAGCGAGCCACCACCCAGGCCGCTGGAGATCACCGCGCCGAGCCGGTCGAACGACCAGATCGAGAACATGCCGTAAAGGCCCTCGCTGGGATCCCAGAAGGCTCGCCGGAAGCGATAGGGGCTGCGCGGGAAGCTGCCCGGCGGAAAGCGCCGGCCGCGCTCGAGCAGCAGCACCCGCTGGCCCGCCTTCGCCAGGCGATACGTCATCACCGAGCCGCCGAAGCCGGAGCCGACGACGATGGCGTCGAAGTGGCTGTCCTCAGAGCTCCGCGACCGGCCGGTCATGGCGCCACCCGGAGCTGCGTGTCATCCGGATCGAAGATAGCGGCCGCGCGTTGTCGCAGCCCGTGGATGCCCGTGGGCACTACCCGTCCCGGCTGCCCGCCGCCGAGCTGTTCCGTTTCCAGGTAGTACTCATGCCACCACTTCACGGCCTGCCAGATCGCTTCGGGGCAACTGGCCGCAGACGACAGGCCGGGCGTCACCTCGATGCCCACCATGCTGTGAGCGGCGGCCACCAGAGCCGCGCTGGGGATGCCCTTGCTGTGGACCAGTGGGTTGTCCGCATCGGCCGCCGCCCAGGCATAGGCCAGCCAGGTCAGCAGCAGCTCCGGCAGGTCGATCACGGTGCGCCGATCCGCCAGCCGTCCCGCCTCGCGGATGACGGACTCATCGTCCGTGGTGAAGTGCAGGACCGCGATGTTCGGCCAGCGCACCGGGTCGTCCAGCTCATCGAGGCCGACGGTGCGGACGGCGTTGGTGCGCGGCACATCGGAGATGTCCGCGGGTTGCAGTGGGACCGTCAGGATCTTCCCGTCGGTACCGAGCAGGCCGCACGACGACCAGTAGCTGGGCGTCAGATCGTTGCGCAGTCCGGATTGTGCGACGCGCAGCCGAAAGTCGACGACGGATGTGCCGCCCAGCAGGAGGACCCCGGCCGGGCCACCCAGCCGCTGCCACCAGGCGAGATTGCCTTCACCGTCTTCGGGCGCCTCGGGTTTCAGCGCCTCATTGGACCGGGTCGCGTCCGATTCCCGGTTGGGGATCATGCTTGCCTCCTCCTACTGGAGCGTTCGGGTGAAGACGGCCGTCCCGCTCGGTCGGGTGCCACTCGGAGGGATGGGCCAGGCACGGACCGTGAGGCGCACGCGCGGACCGTCGGCCGCGAACTCCACGGTCGCGAACTGGTTCGTCGCGAGCCGGTGATCCGGCGCGGACCAGACGGCGCAACGCACCGTGCCCGGGATGGGTGATGACGGGAACCCGTCCGGCGCGGCGTGCCACCGGCCACCGACACGCGGGTCCACCAGCGCGAACGGGGAAGCGATGATCTCCACGAGCTCCGAGCCCGTGGGCAGGGTGCAGCCAGCCACCCGGCCGTAGTGCACGTCACCGGTAAGGATCACCACGTCGTGGCGCGCGCGCTGGAGGATCCGCACGAACTCACCGTACTGCTCGAAGTCGGGCAGTCCCATGTCCTTGAAACGGCTCCACCAACTGCCTCGTTCGGCCAGCACGACCTGGCCCAGGACGAGCACACCCGGGCCACCGAGTCCGTCGACCCATGCCGCCAAGCCACCGAGCTCCGCTGGCGACATGAAGGTCGACCCGTCCTCCGAGCGCTCCACGCGCGTGTCGATGACTCGGAAGGCCAGGGAGCCGATCGGGAAGGACGCGTTCGGTGCAGAAGCTTGGAACGTGCGGTACAGGTCCGTCGCCAGCGAGCGCCAGGTCGCTCGACCGGCGGCGGTCCAACTGTTGCGGACCGTGGGCGTGCCGCGCGGCGCGTTGTTCCAGAACTCGTGGTCATCCGAGGTGAAGAAGGTGGCCCCAGAGCGCAGGATCGCCGAGTAGCCACCGCCGCCTCCGGCCTGTGTCCAGGTGGCCAGGTAGGCAGCCAACAACTCGGCGCGCAGATCCTCGTCCCCGTAGTGCGTCAACTGGAACTTGGGGTACGGGGCGTCGAGATAGACCTGGTCGCCGCACAGGAACTTGAGCTGCGGCCGCACGCCCGCGGGTAGTCCGGCATAGGCCGCGCCAGCGGCCCCCACGGCGTCCCGATCCCGCGCGAAGCACGAGCCCACCAGGCAGATGAGGGGCGGCTCGCCGATGGTCGGGAGCCGATCGGGAAGCGTCGTGGCGTCGGCCGTGGCGCACTCCACGCCCTGCTCTAAGAGGCGTAGCAGATACCGCCCACCCGGCTGCAGCCCCTCGAGCGTGATGCGCTGATACCACAGCCGCGACACGCCGCGCGTCTGCCATTCCCTCCAGCCGCTATCGATCCGGCGGCTGGCACCGGCCCCGTCAAGGCTCAGATCCCCCGGCGCGTCGCCGACCACGCCGAGCCACACGGTGGCCGCCGTCTGGGTCGCTTCGAGCGGCACGAGCAGGTGACCCATCGACCCCTTTCCTCAGGCCATCTCCCCCAGGCCATCCCCCTGGGCACGGTACGCCCCCGGCGCGGAGGGGTCAATATGCGCAGGCGCTGGAACTTACTGACGCGACATCACGGCCGCAGCTGGGCTAGCCTGCCGCGATGCGCGCGCGGGACATGGGCATCTTCATCGGCCGGCTGGCGCCGGGGAGGCACGACGCGATCACGGATGTGGCCGGCGTGCGGGTCGGCCACACGACGCTCATCGAGGGTCACGGTCCGCTGGTCGTGGGCCAAGGACCCGTGCGGACCGGTGTGACGGTGATCTTGCCCCACGACGGCGA
>Ga0136617_10001735_pt1 | contig 19362 bp, 19 predicted proteins | sample AntDrymUQ3222106_2_FD_129672 | JGI IMG/M metagenome (GOLD analysis project Ga0136617, IMG submission 129672) | Polar desert sand microbial communities from Dry Valleys, Antarctica - metaG UQ322 (21.06) | ecosystem: Environmental > Terrestrial > Soil > Desert | place: Antarctica: Dry Valley... | reverse complement strand
TGTTGCCACAACAGAGCCTGGGCACCGTCGCCTCCTGCAAGCCGCGAACCCCAGCAACCACGCCACAAACCGGCGCGTGATCAGCAGGGCCTACCGGGCGCAGGCGCGGAAAATGGGGCTAGCCCGAGCCCAATGAACTGCCGTCGCTTCACATCGTCGACCTCCTGCGAGCAGCGTAGCGCCGCTCGACCGGAAGCCGCCCGGTTTCTGGCGCGCTCGACGACAAGCGCATCGAACTGGCCGACCAGCGAGCCTCCCGCATCGAGCCCGGCGTCAGCCGCTTCGAGGAAGGTGAGGCTCAGCGTCGTCTGCGCCCGCTCGGCAGCCGAGATGTGCTGCGCCGTGTAGTGGATCTTGGCTCCCAGAGCCTCTTGCGTCAGTCCGGCTCGCTCGCGCAGCGCTCGGATCTCGGCGCCTACGGCGTGCGCGAGGCTCGCATCGGGGTTCAGGGGATGAGGCGGACGACCGGGCAAGCTCGCGCGAGCCTAACCCACCGCTCCATTTTCAAGGATGACCCGGCGGCAGCACCCCAGCGACCCACTGTCTCGCACCGCGACGTCTTCGCCGTGTGTGTCATCCCGCGAACGCCGGGCGTTCGCGAATGACACGCTCCCGCCACGACGGGCCATCGGGCGTGACCCGACCGCCACACTCGCCGGGTGCCGCGCATCGACCGACGACGTCCCCGCATGAGGCGTGAACCCCCGGCGCCCATGGGTATGGGTCGTTGCCATGATCACCACCCGCACCCTCGTGGCCGCCGCGGTCATCGTCGCCGCGCTCGCTCCCGCAGCCGCCTCGCAGGCGGCCACCCGCCCGCCGATCAAGGACTGCGGCGACGTCGCGACGCTCGACGAGGGCGGCTTCTTCATCGGCGCCGTCACCGCACAGGGCGGCTCGTGCAGGAACGCCCGCGCGATCGCGAGCAGGGTCGCGAGGTCCCCCGGCTGCAAGAGCAAGGGCTCCTGCCGCGTTCGGACCTACACGTGCCTGCCAGCGAAGGCCGGCAAGGAGCTCACCCTCGTGCGCTGCGAGAACCAGCGCCAGACGTCGTTCGTTCGCTTCGAGTTCGGGTCGTAGACCAGCGGCTCTGAAATCACGCAAATCGTCGCACCGAAGGCTTGCGTGTCGTCCGGCTCGGGAGTAGCGTCCCGCCCGCATACGCTGGGGGAACCGACGGGTCAGCGGCACCAGGGGGTGGACACATGCAGGGGCGAAACGAACCCCCGCGGATGCTCGCGCTCGCGGAGCCGGCTGCCTGCCGAAACGACAGGAGGAAGCAACATGCGGGGTCTCTGGCCCAGGCGCGGTGCGGCGGCGACCGCGGCTGTGCTCACCACGCTCGTCTGCGCTGCGAGCGCGTCGGCACAGGCGCCGCCCGCCGGCCTGGGTGACCAGCTCTTCGCGACCGGGGGCGACATCACGGTCGAGGTCCGCCCGGCGACGGCCGGCCTCGTGAGCGAGCTGCGGCTCTATAACGCCGACGGCTCGTTCACGCCGCTCACCACCAACCGCGAAGTTCGCCGCGTCGTGACGCTTCCCGCCCGCCCGACGGGCGAGGAGCTCGTCTTCGGCATCTTCGTCCGGGGGCCCAACACCACCTTCAAACTCGGCCCCGGAGACCGCAATCCCGACAGCCTCGCGCACGGCCGGGTCGTGAACACCGGCGAGCGCCAGTACGACGTCGGCTTCGAGGACCTCCTCAACGGCGGCGACCGCGACTACGACGACAACGTCTTCCGGTTCACCGGTGGACTGGCACCGAACCGCACGCCGGTGGCCGACGACCAGGCGCTGACGATGGCCCAGGGCGGCTCCCTGCCGGTCACCTTGACCGGCGCCGATCCGGACGACGACCCGCTGACGTTCACGCTGGGCGACGCGCCCCTCCACGGCGCGCTCAGCGGCTCCGGCCCGAAGCTCACCTACACGCCGCAGCCGGACTTCAGCGGCACCGACACGTTCAGCTTCAAGGCCGACGACGGCAAGAGCGCAGCCGCCGAGGGGCGCATCACGATCAAGGTCAGCCCGGCCGGCGTCACGCCGCCTCCGCCGCCACCGACCACCGGCGGCTCGAGCATCGATCTCGGCGACTGTCCCGCGGGCGAGCTCACGTTGCTGAACGTCCGCACTGTCGGTCGCCGCGTGCTGCTGACGGGGCTCGCCGAGCGCACGCTCGCCGGCGCGCCGGTGAGGATCGTCGAGGGCGGAGTCGTCATCGCCCGCGCGACGATCGGCGCGGACGGCAGGTTCGCCAAGCGCGTGGCGGTCCCGCGCCTGCGCGGCGGGCGCGTCCTGCGCTATCAGGCTCAGCTCGGCGTGCTGCGCTCGCGCAACGTGCGGCTGCGCCGGCGCACGATCACGACGAGCGCGGGACTGCGCAGCGGCAGGATCGTCATCGAGGGTCGCGTCGTCCCCGCCCCGCGGCGCGGCACGCGACCGATCGTGCGGCTTCTCGCCCGGCCACGTGATTGCGGGACAGGGCGCAGGATCCAGATCGGCCGCGCGCGACTGCGCCGCGACGGCACCTTCCGCGTCAGCGGACAGCCCCTCCCCGGCGTCGATGTCGCCGTCTACCAGGCCCGTACGCGGCTGCGGGGCAAGAACACGACGTTCTCACTGCCGCAGACGATCGCCCGCCGCTGATCGCCACACGTACCGGCGTCGTGCCTGAGGACCTATCCCGACCGGGATAGGTCCTCAGCCGGGCCGCCGCCGGTAGCGGCCGATCGACCCCAACCAGAGCAGCGCCGTCGCGGTCATGCTGAGATATCTCGATGCCCGGCCGCACGGTGCGCGACTTTCCGCTGTTCCCGCTCCCACTCGTCGCCCTCCCCCACGAGCTCGTGCCGCTGCACATCTTCGAGGCGCGCTACCGCACGATGTTCGACGAGCTGCTCGACCGCGAGTCGGAGTTCGGCATCGTCTGGTCCACGGAGGGCGCGCCGCGGCAGGTCGGCTGCGCGTGCGAGATCACGGAAGTCCTCGAGCGCATGGACGACGGGCGCCTGAACGTCCTGACGCGCGGCACGCGACCGTTTCGGATCGTCGAGCGCCAGGCCGACCGTCCCTACCCCGCGGCCACCGTCGAGTTCCTCGAGGACAAGTCCGAGAAGCCCGACGACGACGCAGCGGCCAGCGCGCGCAGCGCCTACGCCGAGCTCGTCGTCCAGGCGACCGACATCGAGCCCGACCCCGAGGAGCTTGCCGTCAAGAGCGCCTACGAGATGGCCGCGACGGTCGACTTCGGCCTCGACGCCAAGCAGGGGCTGCTCGACCTGCGCTCCGAGAACGCGCGCCTGCGGCTCGTCACCAGGCTCTTCAGAGCAGCGACGAAGCGGCTGGACTTCATCGAGCGCGCCCAGGAACGGGCGCGTTCCAACGGCAAGGTCCGCTTCGGCTGACGGCTACGCGGGCTCGTGCAGGGACGGCGGCTCCAGCGGGGCGATGTGCGTCGCCCGCGCCTGCCTCGGCAGCCGCTGATCCGGCCGCCGCAGCGAGTCGTCACTTATGACGCCTGGCGTGACGAATACTCGCCGCAATCGCGCAGAAGTGCGCCACGACTACCGCCCGCCCGGCGTCAAGCGCCGCCGCGCAGCGGGTCGATCGTGTCGTGCGCTCCCGCGTGTCCGGGCTCGCGCACGCAGCAGTCCTTCGGCGTCGAGGTCGCCATGTCGGCGGTGTAGCGAGGGACAACGTCGGCTCGGCCCATCGCGACGAGTGCGCGCCACGGAGCCGGATCGCGGACGCGATAGGCCTGCGCAGTCAGGTGCGTCGAACCATCGATCGCGACGACCTCGACCTCGCGCCGGACATAAGGTCCCGTTCCCTCCTCGCCGTCATAGCTCTCGAGCCGGTCGATGACGCGCAGCCCATCCGCATCGACGAGATAGACGTCGCCCTCGACGCGCAGCGAGCCGACCTCAGGTACCAGCGTCGCCATGCGGTGGCGCAGATTGCACCCCGGGTTGACGCAGCCCGGCTCGTGCGGGACGACCACGGCGAACGGCTCCACGGTGCGAAAGCGACCCCTCGGCTCGCCGAGCACAGCCGTCATGTCGGCATGGTTGGACAACCCCTTCTGCAGGGTTCCGTAGGCGAAGTAGTGGATGTCGCGAGCCATGGTGGGTTCCCACCCGCCCGAAGTATGGTCCGCCGCCCATCAGCCGCTGCGTGCCGGTTCGACGGCGGGGTGCAGCGGCAGCGAGATCGGGCCTCTCGCCTGCAGCTCGGCGTCCACCACGCCCAGCGTCCGGCGAGGCCTAGGGCCGCTGGCAGCAGCACGAGCCGCACGAGCGTCGCGTCGACGATGACCGCGAACGCCGGGCCGACGCCGAACATCGAGAGCCCCCTTGGGAAGCTTGGAGATTCAGCCCGCCAGCGCCTTCAGCCCCTTCTCGGCCCCGGAGTTGAGCGGGACCGGCTGGGTCTCGGTCGCGGTCTCGATCTTTATGTCCTTCGCGGCCGGGCTGGCCGCCTCCAGGTCGGACCGGTGCTCGAAGAGCACACGCACGAGCAACTCGGCCAGCGCCGGGTCGAACCCCTTCTTGACGAGCAGCACGTTGGTCACCCTGATGGTGCCGACCTCGTCGTCGCCGTAGGTGTCGGCGGGGATCGTCCCGGTCTCGTAGAAGTCGCCGTACTGCTGGTCGAGCTGGGGCAAAAAGCGCGAGACGTCGAGCAGCCGCACCTTGCCCTTCCGGGCCGTGAAGAGGTCCTTGATCCCCGGCGTGGGGAGGCCCCCGGACCAGAACAGCGCGTCGATCGACCCGTTCTTCATCGCATCGACGGTCTTGTCGAGGGCCAGCCGCTGGCGCTTGATCTCCTTCCCGGGATCGAGCCCCGCCGCCCGCAGCAGGCGGTTCGCGATCACCTCGGTACCCGATTGGGGGGAGCCGGTCGAGACGCGCTTGCCCTTCATGTCGGCGATCGAGTCGATGCCCGAGCCCTCGCGCACGACGACCTGCGTGAAGTTCGGGTACAGGGCGGTCAGCGCCTCGACCGGTTGGGGCTTGCCCTCGAAGGCGCCCTTGCCGTTGACGGCGTCGGCCGCCGTGTCCAGCAGCGAGAAGGCGATGTCCTGCTTGCCCGCGGTGAGCAGCTGGATGTTCTGCACCGAGGCGCCGGTCTCACTCGCGGTCGTCTTGTGATCGGTGTTGCTCGAGATGACGCGGGCGTAGGCACCACCGAGCTGGTAGTAGACGCCGGTGGTGTTGCCGGTGGCGATCGACAGCCGGCTCGGCCCGCCGGCGCCACCGGCGCCCTCGTCCTGCTTGCCGCCGCAGGCCGGGGCGGCGAGCGCCACGGCGAGCGTGAGCGCGGCCAGCGCCAGCCGCGGGGCGGGGATCCTCCTGGTGGTGGTCATCGACTCTCCTCAGATCGGGAATGGACGTCCTGGCTGATGACGAGCGGCGCGCCCACGCGGGAGCGCCGGAGCAGGTGCAGGCCGACGGCGGCGGTCAGGCAGCAGGCGCCCGCGGCCACCGCGGCCGGCTCGAGGTAGAGCAAAAGCAGCGCGGCGGGGACGCAGAGGGCCCGTTCGGGCCAGCGGACCGGGCCGTGCAGCCAGCCGCCCGTGACGATCGCCAACGCGACGACGGCGAGCGCGCTCGACGAGGTGGCGGCGACGATCTCGGCCACGGAGCCCTGGGCCAGCAGCGCCTCGCCGTTGTCGGTGATGACGAAGGCGAGCGGCACGAGGAATGCCGGCAGCGCGTACCTGAGCGTCTGCATCATCGTCCCCAGCGCGTTGCCGCCGGTGATGGCGGCGGCCGCGACCGCCGCGAGCGCGGTCGGCGGACTCACCTCGGAGAGGACCGCGTAGTAGAAGATGAACATGTAGACGGCGGGATCGGCCACGCCGAGGCTCTTGAGCGCGGGGCCGATGATGACCGCGGCGATGATGAACGAGGCGGTGACCGGCACCGCCAGCCCGAGCAGCGTAATGGCGCCGCCGGCGAACACCGCGGTCATGAGCAGGACGAGCGTGCGGTCGTCGGTCAGCGCGCCGGCGGCGTCGACGATGATGCCTGCGAGGTTCAGCCCGAGGCCGGTCAGCGTGACCATGGCGACGATGACCCCGGCCGCCGCGCAGGTGGCAGCCACGGCCAGGGCGCCGCGCGCGCCCGCCGCCAGAGCCTCGACCAGGCGCCGCGGACCGATCCGGTGGGCGGGATCCAGGACCGACAGCGCCCAGGCCAGCGCGGTCGCGTAGACCACTGCGCGCAGGGCGCTCATCCCCAGCGCCATGAAGACGATGATGCCCGCGAGCGAGAGGAAGTGGTAGCCGAAGCGCAGCAGCAGGCGCCCAGCCGGCGGCGTCTGCACCTCCACGGGCCTCGCCCCGTGGCGCCGCGCGTCCATCTCGATGGCCAGGATGATCCCCAGGTAGTACAGGAGCGTCGGGATCGTCGCGTAGACGAGCACCGTCAGGTACGACGTCTGCAGGTACTCGGCGATGATGAAGGCGGCGGCCCCGAGCGTCGGCGGCGAGAGGATCGCCCCGATGCCGGCGGCGGCGAGCACGCCGCCGCCCTGCTCGCGGGTGTAGCCCGCGCGGCGCAGGATCGGCCAGGTCACCGAGCCGAGACTGACCGCCGTCGCCGTGCCCGAGCCGGAGACGGTGCCGAGCAGGAAGCCGGCCATGGACCGTGCGACCAGGGGCGGCGCCCGACCGGCGGAAGGCGGCGAAGCTCAGGTCGACGAAGAAGCGCCCTGCTCCCGACGCGTTGAGCACCGCACCGTAGATCGTGAACAGCACGATGTAGCTGGCGGCGACGTCGAGCGGCGTCCCGAAGAAGCCCGACGTGCCCATGTAGAGGGCGTTGACGATCTCGCTGACGTCGAAGCCGGCATGCGCGATCGACCAGTCCTGGGGTAGCTCGGATCCGTAGTAGCCGTAGGCCAGGAAGGCGAGGCAGATCGCGGGGAGCGCCCAGCCGGTCGTGCGCCGTGTCGCCTCGAGGATGAGGATGAGCAGGACGAGCCCCATGGCCACGTCGGTGGAGCTGGGCAGCGCCTGCCGGTTGAGGAACGCGTCGAAGCCGGTGACGATCGGGTACAGCGCGGCGGCTGCGCCCGCCGCCGCGAGGGCCCAGTCGAGCACACTCGGCCGCTCGGGGCGCGCCCGCTCGGCGACCCCCGGAGCGGAGCGGGCCCGTCGCGCGGGGAAGAGCAGGAAGGTGAGAGGCAGGACACCAGCGAGGAACAGGCTCAGATAGTGCTGGGTCCCGTCGCTGGAGGGCCAGAAGACCTCCTTGACGGCGAAGAGCGCGAGCGCGCAGCACAACGCCGTGACGACGGTCCCGACGGGACCGCCCAGCCGGCGCGACGGCTGGTCCTCGTCGTCCTCCAAGCTCACGACGACGGCGCGTGCGGCGTCGGTCTCGGTCTTGGTCTCGGTCTTGGTCTGCATCTCTCCGCGACCGTAGTACCGCCACGCCAGACGGGACGGCCATCGCGCTGGACTTGACGCAGATTTAGGGTTGCGGCAAGCCCCCGCGAACTAGGGTCTGGCCGATCCATGCGCATCCTGGTGGTGGAAGACGACGATCGCGTCGCCGACGCGATGCGCGATGGGCTCGCCCAGCGGGGCTATCACGCCACGCGCGCGGCGACGGGTGCGCAGGCCGTCGCCGCCTGCGAGGGAGGGCAGCCCCCGGACCTTGTGCTGCTCGACCTGGGACTGCCCGACATCGACGGCGCCGACCTGTGCCTCCGCCTTCGCCGGCGCGCCGGCGTGCCGATCATCGTCGTCACCGCCCGTGGCGACCTGCCCTCGCGCGTGCAGGGCCTGCGCCGCGGCGCCGACGACTACGTGGTCAAGCCGTTCTCGCTTGCCGAGCTGCTGGCGCGCATCGAGGCGGTGCTGCGCCGCACCCACGCTGCTGCTCCCGGTCCGGAGTCGGTCATCACGGTCGGTGACGTGGAAATCGACCTCAGCGCCCGCCGCGCCGCGGTGGCCGGAGAGCCGGTGGCGCTGACGCACAAGGAGTTCGAGGTCCTCGCCGCGCTGGCTCGCGCCCCCGGTGCCGCCATCGACCGCCAACGGCTGATGGTCGAGGTGTGGCAGACCGACTGGGCGGGGATGTCGCGTACGCTCGACGTGCACGTCGCCACGCTGCGCTCCAAGCTCGGGCGCCCCGACATCGTGCAGACCGTGCGCGGTGTGGGCTACCGACTGGCCACCGAGACGCCTCCGGTATAGAGACGACCGTGCGCCGGCGGCTGCTCCTGGTCCTACTGCCGCTGCTTGCGGGCCTCCTGGCCGCCCTCGAGGTTCCGCTGATGCAGTCCCACGCCGACCGGCTCTCACAGCGCCTGTTCATCGAGCGTCTCGGCGACGCGGACCGCTTCGCCACCCTGGCCGACCGGACGCTGCGCGGGGCCGGGGCCAGCCGCCCGCTGCAGGCGGAGCTCCGGCGCTACGACGAGCTCTACGGCACCGAGGTCGGGATCGTCGACGCCGACCGCCGGCTGGTGCTGTCCTCCCGTCCGGGCGGTCCGGCCCGCGGTCCCCGCGTGCGCCGAGCGCTCGACGGCGCCTTCGCCGGGCGCTCACCGGCCCGGCCCGAGACCGTCTGGCCATGGCGCCGGACGCCCGTGGTGATCGGCGAACCGGTCGGGCAGGACAGCCAGATCGTCGGGGCGGTGGTGGTGGTGGCGCCGACGGATGCGGTACGCGAGCAGGTCGGCGACCGCGTCCTCGTGCTGGCTCTGGCCGGCGTCGGGACGCTTCTGCTGGTAACCGTCCTGTGTGTGCTACCGCTGGCTGCGTGGGTGCTGCACCCCGTGCGCGACCTGGCGTCCGCGACGCAGCGGATCGCTGCCGGCCGGCTGGACGCGCGGGTGCGCGAGGACGAAGGGCCACCGGAGCTGCGCGGCCTGGCCGGCGCCTTCAACCGCATGGCGGCCAGCGTGAAGGCCGCACTCGATCAGCAGCGCGCCTTTGCCTCCGACGCCTCGCACCAACTGCGCAACCCCCTCACCGCCCTGCGGCTGCGAGTGGAGGGTCTCGCGGCGCACGTGGCGGCGCCGGGCGAGCGCGACCTGCGTGCGGCCGTCGAGGAGACCGAGCGCCTCTCGTCGACGGTCGACCTGCTGCTGCGGCTGGCGCGCGCCGAGGCCACCGCCGCCGAGGAGGGCGTCGTGGAGTTCTCCCCCGCCGCCGTGGCGGGCCACCGCGTAGCCGACTGGAGCCCGGTCTTCGCCGGCGCCGGCACCTCGCTCGCGCTGGCCGTCGGGACCGAACGGCTGGCGCGCGGCTCCCCCCAGGTGGTCGAGCAGGCGCTTGACGCGCTGCTCGACAACGCCCGCAAGTTCGCCGCGGGCGCGGCCGTGGAGGTGACGGTGGGCGACACGGGCCGCGAGGTCGAGCTGTGCGTGCGCGACCGCGGACCGGGGCTGACCGAGAAGGAGCTGTCGGCTGCCGGCGAGCGCTTCTGGCGCAGCCCGCGCCACCAGAACGTGGACGGCACCGGGCTGGGGCTGGCCATCGCGCGAACCCTCGTCGAGGGCGCGGGAGGCCGGCTCGTCCTGCGCCGCGCGGAGCCGGGGCTGGCCGCCAGCCTGCTCCTGCCCGCCGCGGAGGACCGCGACGCGTAGCCCAAAGTAAGTCAGGGGTGCGCCTCGCGGAACCAGCGCACCGCCCCGGGGTGAAGTTCGAGCGGATACGTGGCGATGGCGGCGCGCAGGTTCAGCTGCGCGGCCTCGGGATGCGCGCGCTCGAGGTCGGCCTGGCGCTGAAACAGCGCGCGCGTCAGACGGTAGGCGATGTCGCGATCGAAATCGTGGCGCACCACCAGGTAGTTGGGGACGCTCACCGTCGTGACGGCGCTGGGCAGACCATAGGCGGCGCGCGGCACGACCGTCTCCACGTAGAGGTCGTCGTACCGCTCGCGCAGCCGCGCCGCCAGGCCGCCCAGCCCGACGAGCCGCACGGCGATGCGCCGCCGCAGGTCGCTGATTGCCCGGGTCGGCAGCCCGCCGCTCCAGAAGAAGGCGTCGATGCGCCCGGCGGCCAGCGCCTCGGCCGAGGCGGCCACGTCCAGCCGGACCCGCCGCAGCGCGTGCGGCGACGAGAGCCCGCCGATGTCGAGGATCCGCTCGGCCACCAGCCCCGTGCCCGACCCCGGCGGCCCGACCGAGACGGGCCGGCCGGCCAGCTGCGCGACCGAGCGGATCGGGCCGTCCGCTCGCACGACGATCTGTACGTAGTTGTCATACAGGCGCGTCAACGCCATGACCGGCAGCGGACGCGGGAACCGGCCCTTCCCGCGGATCGCGTCGCTGGCCGCGTCCGCAAGCGTGAAGGCCACCTCGGCGCGCCCGTCGGCCACCATCTGCAGGTTCTCGATCGAGGCGTCGGTGGCCAGCACGTGCGGCCGCAGCGCGGGCAGGTGGCGCTCCACCACCCCGGACAACCCCGTCCCGTAGGAGTGGTAGACGCCGCTGGGGCTGCCCGTCGCGATGCGCAGCGGGCGCTCGGGCAGCGGCGCCTCGTCGCTCTGGCCGCAGGCCAGGGGCAGCGCCGCCGCGAGGACTGCGAGCGCGACGCCGGCTCGGCGCCAGGGAGGCACGGTTCACGACCCTACTACGCCTTGCAGCCCGTGCGGACCCGCCCGGCTCCCGGGGAACGTCGGGGGGCTACGTCCCGTGGCCCGGGCTGACGAGCCCGGACTCGTAGGCGAGCACGACTGCTTGGACGCGGTCGCGCAGGCCGAGCTTGGCGAGCAGGCGGGCGACGTGGGTCTTGACCGTGGTGTCGCCGACGACGAGGGAGGCGGCGATCTCGGCGTTGGACATCCCGCGCGCCAGGAGCTTGAAGACCTCCAGCTCGCGGGCGGTCAGCTCGTCGAGCCCTGGCGGCGGCTTCTGGGGGATCCCTCTCGTCCTCGCGAACTGCTCGATCAGCCGGCTTGTCACCGAGGGAGCAAGAAGGGCCTCGCCGCCGGCGACCACGCGGATGGCGGTCACGAGCTGCTCCGGTGGGCTGTCCTTGAGCAGGAAGCCGCTGGCTCCCGCGCCGAGCGCGTCGTAGACGTATTCGTCGAGATCGAACGTCGTCAGGATCAGGACGCGCGCGGCGGCTTCGGCCGCTCCGCGCGCGATCTGCCGGGTCGCGGCGATCCCGTCGAGCTCGGGCATCCGGATGTCCATGAGCACGACGTCGGGCTTGAGCCGCTGCGTGCTGTGGACGGCCTGCTCGCCGTTGGCCGCCTCGCCGACGACCGCGATGTCGTCCTCGGCCTCGAGCACCATCCGGAAGCCGGCGCGCACCAGCGCCTGGTCGTCGGCGATCAGGACGCCGATGCTCATCGCGAGCGCTCCGGTGCCGGATCCGCTCCGAGGCCGACCGAGAACTGACGCGACGTCACGGAGCGAGCGGCAGCGACGCGCGCACGACGAAGCCGCCCTCCGGGCGATGACCGGTGTGCAGGTCGCCGCCGTACAGCGCGACGCGCTCGCGCATCCCCAGCAGGCCCTGCCCGCCCGCGTTCGGGACGTCGTTCGGCGTGCGGCCGGGCGCGCCGTCGTCGGAGATCTCGAGCTCGAGCTTCTGACCCCCGTAGCGTACGGCGACGCGGGCGGGGACCGGACCGGCGTGCTTGAGCGTGTTGGTCAGCGCTTCCTGCACGATGCGGTAGGCGGACAGGTCCACGCCGGCCGGCAGCGGCGCCGGCTCTCCCTCCGTGACGAGCTCGACGGTCAGCCCGCTGTCGCGCGCCTGCTCGACCAGTGCGTCGAGGCCGTCCATCCCCGGCTGCGGCGCCAGCGGCGCGTCGGCGTCCGAGCGGCGCAGCACGCCGAGCGACCGGCGCATCTCGTCCAGCGCCGCGCGGCCCGTGCGCTCGATCGTCTCCAGCGCCTCGCGCGCGCGCTCGGGGTCACGGTCGAGCTGGCGCCGGGCGCCCTGGGCCTGCGCCACCATCGCCCCCACGCTGTGCGCGACGACGTCGTGCAGCTCGCGCGCGATGCGCGCCCGCTCCTCCCCCACCGCGACGCGCTCGCGCTGGCGCTGCTCGCGCTCGAGCATCGCCATGCGCAGCGCTCGCGCTCGGCTGCTGCGGCCGACGAGCCATGGCGTGGCGACGATCAGGCCCGCGGAGAACAGGAAGCTCTGGACGTCCACGTGATCGCTGGCGATCACGGTGCTCCACAGCCCGGCGACTCCGAGGCCGGCGCCCATCAGCGCGGCCCGGTCGTCGGCGTGCGCGCCGAGCGAGTAGAACGTGACGACGCCCGCGACGAGCGACGCGAACGGCGGCGGCTCTCCCGCGAACAGCCCGCCGCCGAGGATCGCGTTCAGCGCCGCGGCGGCGGCGTAGACGCCGGCGACCGCCAGCGGCGCCCGTCTGCGTGCGGCGAGCGGCAGCGTCAGGAGCAGCCCGCCGGCGACGTTCACCAGCGCCCCACCCTCGTGGTCGCCCAGCTGCAGCTGCAGCGCCGCGGCGAGCACGACCGCGATGAGCCCGTCGAGCAACCGTGTGTCACGCAGTCGTTGCACGCGAGCGACGGTAGCGGCCCGGGGCACCGGCGTCCTCGTCCGCACGGACGACGGCGGGTCGTCCTCGGGGACGACGCGCCGCCGATCCGGATCGTCCCGTGGGCCACGGCAGATCACCGGCGCGGCCGACGATGCGCGGGGCCGCAGACGCGATGGTCTCCGTGCGCTGCAGATCGGGCGCCGATGCCGCCACGACGCAAGGAGATGAGCCATGAACACAGCGACCGCTCCCGGGGGTGTCCGCATGACCCGCCCGACCGCCCCAGACCCACCGTCCGCGGTCTGCCTGCGCGGCTTGACCAAGAGCTACGGTGACCGCGTCGCCGTGGACAGCCTGACGATCGACGTGCCAGCCGGCGTCGTCGCGGGGTTCGTCGGCCCCAACGGCGCCGGGAAGACGACGACGATGGCGATGCTGCTCGGCGTCGTGACGCCCACCGCGGGCGACGGCACGGTACTCGGCGAGCCGCTCGACGACCCCGAGTCCTACCTCGGGAGAGTAGGCGCCCTCATCGAGGGACCGGCCTTCTATCCCGCGCTGACCGGCGCCCGGAACCTCGCCGTGCTGGCCACGGCGGCCGGCCACGATCCGGCGCAGATTCCAGGGCTCCTCGAGCTCGTGGGGCTCCAGGCGCGGGGAGACGATCGCGTCCGCGGCTACTCGTTCGGGATGAAGCAGCGCCTGGGGATCGCCGCCGCGCTGCTCGGCGACCCGCGGCTGCTGATCCTCGACGAGCCCATCAACGGCCTCGATCCCGCCGGCGTGCACGAGATGCGCGGGCTGATCGGCCGGCTCGCGAGCGGCGAGCGGACCGTGCTCGTCTCCTCGCACGTCCTGACGGAGCTCGAGCAGGTCTGCGACTGGCTGATCGTGATCGACGGCGGGCGGCTGCTCTTCCAGGGACCGGCCGCTGAGCTGATGGACCGGTCGGGCTCGAGGCTCGTCGTCGCTCCCGAGCACCCCGGCGACCTCGACCGCCTGCGCGGCCTGCTCTTCGCCGCGGGCCATGACAGCCAGCCGGGCGAGGACCACCTGCAGATCGCCGTGGACGGCGCCGACCCACGCGGCCTCGCGGCCGCCGTCAATCGTGCGGCGAGCAGCGGCGGGATCGTCCTCGCCGAGCTGCGCATCGCCCGCACCAGCCTCGAGGACCGCTACCTGACGATGATGAACGGAGGAGACCGATGATCAGCATGTTCAAAGCCGAGCTGCTCAAGTTGCGCCGGCGCCGGGTCGCGGTCGCCGTGATCGCCGCCGCGCTGGCCTTCGCCGCCGTCGCCACGATCGCCGTGTTCCTGTCGGCGACGCAGGCCGGTGCACCGGGCTCCCAGCGCGGGGCCACCGTCGAGTCGCTGGGGGAGGCGGGCGGTGCCACCGAGGCGTTCTCGATCGGGGTCTCGTTCGTCGGGATCCTGGTGCTCGTCCTGTTCATCGCAAACATCGCCGGCGAGTTCTCGCAGGGCACGTTCCGCACCCTGCTCATGCGCCAGCCCCGGCGCATCGGGCTGCTGGCCGGCAAGATGCTCGCGCTGCTCACGTTCGCGGCGGTGGTGCTGGCCCTCGCCGAGATCCTGACGGTGGCGGCGTCGGCCGCGATGGCCCCGACGCAGGACATCCCCACGGGATCGTGGTTCGGCGTCGACGGCCTCGGCGCGGCCGCGGGCGACTACGCGAGCGCCCTGGTCGGGGTCGCCGCCTGGGCGACGCTCGGCATGGCCCTCGCGATCTTCGTGCGCTCGATCCCGGTCGCGCTGGGCATCGGGATCGTGTGGTCGGGTCCCTTCGAGCACCTCACACAGGACGCGTGGACTGCCGCGAGCCAGTGGTTCCCCGGGCTGCTGCTGGAGGCGCTGGCCGCCGGCGGCACGGCCGACGTCTCCACGACCCGGGCGCTGACGCTCGTCGGCCTCTACGTCGCGGCGGCCGCGATTGCGTCGGCGATCGTCTTCGCCCGCCGCGACATCACAGCTTGAGGACTCACCACGAAACGGACGACGCCGACGCCCCTCAGCGCCGCAGGCCGCACACGTCGATCGCGACGCGCCGGACGAAGCGCGAGAGGCGCGGCAGGACCTGCGGGCGCTGGGTGGCGTCGGCGTAGCGCAGCGTGCCGTCCTCGGTCCGCACGGAGAAGCGGAAGATCTGCGCGGGTGGCGACGGGGGCACCGCGACCGCCCCGGACTGGACGTCCAGCAGGTCCTTCGTGATGTCACGCGCTTCGAGGATCTGGTCGCTCGTCAGCGGCCGTACCGGCCCGCGGTTGCAGCGCGCGGTCGTGTCGGAGACGAGCAGGTCGAGCTTTGCCCCCGGCACGGTGCCGTCGCGATGCACGACGAAGAGGTCGGGCGAGGGGGTCCCGCAGGCGCCGACCGCGAGCACGAGCGTCGCCGCTGCGAGCGCACGCGCGTGCGGCCTCACGGCCGCGCGCCGTGCTTGGTCGAACGTATGCCGCGGGTCATCGCACGTCCTCGCTACCCGGCCACCGTCACGCCGCCGCGGCGCGGGTCGCCGGCGCCGCTCAGCTCACCGGTCGCGGGGTCGCGACAGACGGCCTGGACGCCGCCGAAGAACATGTTGCGCGCACGGAAGGCCTGCACCTCGTGCGGGTCGCAGCGCAGCTCCTCGAGCGGCACGCCGGGCTCGGCGTAGATGACGCCGTCCTCGAAGTGCACGCGCGGCGCCGCGACCCCGGCGGCGGCGTCGAGGCCGTGGTCGACGATCGCCACGATCGTCTGCAGCAGCGCCGAGCGGATCCGGTTGGAGCCCGAGGAGCCGAGCGCGACGTGCACCTCGCCGTCGCGCATGACGACCGTCGGAGACATCATCGACGGCATCCGCCGGCCGGGCGGCGCATGGTGGAAGCCGAGCGGGCTGAGGTCCTCCTCGCCCATGATGTTGTTCATGTGGATGCCGGTGCCGGGCACGACGACACCCGATCCCTCGCCGTTCGTGCACGTCACCGAGCAGGCGCGCCCGTCGGCGTCGAGCACCGAGAGGTGCGTCGTCGCGCCCAGCCGCGAGCCGAGGAAGCGCTGCGCGAAGCCCAGTTCGGCGAGCCCCTCGAGGAAGTCCGGCGTGCGCGCGGCCTGCGCCTCCTCCATCGCCCGCACGAGCAGGGCCAGCGGCGGCGGCGTCGGCTCGCCGTCCAGCCGCGCGAGCACGAGCGCGAGCAGGGTGCCGCCGGCCGACGGCGGCGGGTTCGTCAGGACGTCGCGCCCGCGGTAGCCGACGTGCAGCGGGGCGCGTGCGAGCGCCTCGTAGCGGCAGAGGTCCTCGGCCGTCAGCACGCCGTCGCCGGCCGCGATCGCCGCCACGACGGCGTCGCCGATGTCGCCGCTGTAGAACGGCGCCGCGCCCTCGGCGCCGAGCCGGTCGATCGTGTCGCCGAGCTCCGGGTAGCGGAAGCGGTCGCCCTCCCGCAGCAGCCGGCCGCCGGGGGCGTAGAGCGCGGCGACCTCCGGCGTCGAGCGCAGGATCGCCTCGAGCAGGTGCACGACCTCGGCCTGGTGGGCGTTGAGCACGACGCCGTCGCGAGCGAGCGCGGCGGCCGGCGCCGTGAGCTCGGCGAGGTCCTTCGAGCCCCAGCGGCGCATCGCCTCGTCCGCTCCGGCGGGCGTGCCGAACGTTCCGCAGGAGGACGCGCCGACGTGGAAGACCTGGCGCGCGTCGCCGGCGAAGTCGACCTCGACCGGCACGAGCGGCGCGCGCTCCCGCGCCGAGCCGCCGTAGCCGGGCGCGGCGACGAAGAAGTCCAGCAGCACCGGGTCCTCCCCCGCGCCCGCGACGAGCATGTAGCCGCCCGCCCCCGGCCCGGTGAGCAGCGGCTCGGCGACCCACGAGACGAGCATCGCCGCGACGGCCGCGTCGACCGCGTTGCCGCCCTCGCGCAGCACGCGTGCCCCGGCCTCCGCGGTCAGCGGATGGCCTGCGGCGACGATCCCGTGCGAGCCCTCGGCGTTCACGAGCGACGAGGCTAGTGGACGCCGGTCCCGTCCTCGTCGGCCGACCGGCCTCAGAGCCAGCCCTTCTCCTCGGCGATGCGCAGCGCCTCGATCCGCGAATGGGCGCCGAGCTCGCCCATGATCGCCGAGAGGTGGTTGCGCGTCGTGCCCACCGACAGATGCAGCGCCGCCGCCACCTGGGGTCATCCTCGAGGTCGAGCAGCCCGGCGATCGCCTCGCGCACCATCGCCTGGTCCTCGGCGATGAGGATGCGGATCATCTCGCCAGCGCTCGCGGCACCGTCACGCAGAGGCGAAAGCCGCCCTCGGGGACCGGGCCGGCCTCGACGCTCCCCGCGACCCGCGCGACCCGCGCGGCACGCTCGCGCAGCGCGGCCAGGCCGTTGCCGGTGCCGTTGCCGGTGCCGGTGCCGGTGCCGGTTGGCTCGCGCACCTCGCCGTCGTCGACCACCTCGGCGCTGACCGCCGCCAGCCCGGGACGGACCATGATCCGGCAGCTGCCGCGCGCCGCTGTGCGCACGATGTTCGTCGTCCCCTCGCGCACGGCCCAGGCCAGCACAGCCTCGATGTCGGCGGGGAGCTCAACGTGGGCGGCCTCCAGCTTGGCCTCGATGCCGGCCGCCTGCAGCGCCATGCGGGCGCCCTCGAGCTCGCTCGAGCGTCGGCTGGCGGTAGCCGCTGACCGCGTCGCGCACCTCGCCGAGCGCCTCGCGAGCGACGGTCTTCACGTCGGCGACGTGCTCGGCGGCGCGCGACGGGTCGCGCTCGAACAGCCGCTCGGCGAGCGCCGCGAACGGCATCCACGTCGCCGTAGCGCTTGTGGATATCTCGAACCTCGATTGCGGGCATGCCTGCACGGTAGGCAGGCCGGCGCGCCCGCGGAAGTGCCGCGCGGCCTCACTTGTGCATGACATGTGTCACCCCCGCTGCGGGGGTAGCCCGTACCCGCCGCAGGCGCGGCGGGTCAGCGTCCGCGCGGCATGAACTCCGGCACGTCGAGCTCGCTGACGCTCAGGCCGCCGCGGCTGCGCACGGGCTCCGGCTCGCGTTCGGGCGCGCTGCGATGGTCCTCGCGTTCGGCCGCGTGGCGGTAGCCCTCGCGCGCGGGCACGCCGCGGTAGCCCTCGCGCTCGGGCCCGCGGTAGGCCGGAGGCGGCGGAGTCTGCGGGCGCGAGCGGCGCTCGACGCGGGGCTCGCCCTGGGGCTCCTGCAGGCGCCGGGGCGGCGGCGGGCCGCCGTAGCGCGTGGCCACGACCGTCACCCACACCTGATCCTCGAGGCTCTCGTCGACCATCGCGCCGAAGATGATGTTTGCGTCGGGATGGGCGGCCTGCGCGACGGCCTTCGCCGCCTCGTTGATCTCCCACAGCGACAGGTCACGGCCGCCCGTGATCGACAGCAGGATCGAGTGCGCGCCCTCCATGCTCGTCTCCAGCAACGGCGACGAGACGGCGATCTGAGCGGCGTCGACCGCGCGGTTCTCCCCGGTGCCCATGCCGATGCCGAGCAGCGCGTTGCCGGCGTCGGCCATGATCGTGCGCACGTCGGCGAAGTCGAGGTTGATGACGCCCGGCAGCGTGACGAGGTCGGAGATCCCCTGCACCCCCTGGCGCAGCACGTCGTCGGCGACCCGGAAGGCCTCGACCATCGACGTCTGCTTGTGGAGCACGGCGAGCAGGCGGTTGTTCGGCACGACGATGAGCGTGTCGACCTCGTCCTTGAGCTCCTGGATCCCGATCTCGGCCTGCTCGCGCCGGCGCGAGCCCTCGAAGCCGAACGGCTTCGTGACGATGCCGACGGTCAGCGCGCCGATCTCGACGGCGATGCGCGCGACGATCGGCGCCGCGCCCGTGCCCGTCCCACCGCCCGCGCCGGCGGCGATGAAGACCATGTCCGAGCCCTTCAGCAGCGCCTTGATGCGGTCGTACTCCTCCATCGCCGCGGCACGCCCAAGCTCCGGGTTCGAGCCCGAGCCGAGCCCGCGCGTGAGGTTCGATCCGATGTGCAGCGTGACGTCCGCCCGCGACTCCTGCAACGACTGCAGGTCGGTGTTGATCGCGACGAACTCGACGCCGGCGACCTGGGCCTCCACCATCCGGTTGACGGCGTTGGAGCCGCCACCGCCCACGCCGACGACGCGCAGGACGGGCTGCCCGGCCGGCTTGGCCTGGCCGAAGGGCGCCTAGCGCGGGTTCGCGTCGCTGCGCGCGAACGCGTCGTGCTCGTGGTCGTGGTCCGCGATGACGTGGCGGATGCGTCCGCCGGCGGGCGTCGACGGCTCGGGCGCGTTCATGAGGCTCTCGGGGATATCCACCGAGAACGCGTTGCGCATGCGCTCCTGGGGCGTCGGGGTGGGCGGCTCGTCGTCTTCGCGCGGCGACTCGATGCGCCCGGCGAGCGACGGGTGCGGCACCTCGCGGGGTGGGATCTCGTCGATCGGCGTCGGCTCCGGAGCGGCGCCCGGCGCGTCGGGATCGGTCTCCAGGGCCGCGTCCTCCTCCGTCCGCCGGAAGAGCGCGGCCAGCGGACCCTCCCTCATGCTCGCGCGCTTACCGGATGCCATGAGCGAGAACCTCCTTCGCGAGGTCGCGGTAGGACTGGGCGGCGGTGCCGTCCGGATCGTATTTGAGGACGGACATGCCCTTCACGGGTGCCTCCGCAAAGCGCACCGTCTTGCGGATACGCGACGCAAAGACCCGATCGCCGAAGTTCTCCTCGAGGATCTCGATCGCCTCCTTGGCATGGATCGTGCGGGTGTCCATGAGCGTCGGAAGGATGCCCTCGATCTCGACGTCGGGATTGAGGTTCTCGCGGATCATCTGGAGCGTGTTCTGCAGCTGGATCAGCCCGCGCATCGACAGATACTCGCACTGGACGGGGACGATCACCTTGTCG
>Ga0136617_10001733_pt1 | contig 19369 bp, 18 predicted proteins | sample AntDrymUQ3222106_2_FD_129672 | JGI IMG/M metagenome (GOLD analysis project Ga0136617, IMG submission 129672) | Polar desert sand microbial communities from Dry Valleys, Antarctica - metaG UQ322 (21.06) | ecosystem: Environmental > Terrestrial > Soil > Desert | place: Antarctica: Dry Valley... | reverse complement strand
GCCGGGATCAAAGAGATCAAAGCCGCGCAGGTGGGCGATACGCTCACTGCCGCGGCGAAGCCGGCGACGCGCCCGCTGCCCGGCTTCAAGGAAGTCAAGCCGCAGGTATTCGCCGGCCTCTATCCAGTCGAGGCAAACCAGTACGAAGCGCTGCGCGACGCGCTCGACAAGCTCAAGTTAAACGATGCATCGCTTAAATACGAGCCCGAAGTGTCGCAGGCGCTGGGCTTTGGCTTTCGCTGCGGTTTTCTCGGCCTGCTGCACATGGATATCGTCCAGGAGCGCCTGGAGCGCGAGTACGACATGAATCTGATCACCACGGCGCCGACCGTCGTGTACCAACTGGTGCTGCGCGACGGAACCGTGACCGAGATCGAGAACCCGTCAAAGCTGCCCGATTCCTCGAAGGTGGAGGAGATCCGCGAGCCGATCATTACGGCAACGATCCTGATGCCGCAGGAGTTCGTCGGCCCGGTGATCACGCTGTGCACCGAGAAACGCGGCGCGCAGAAGAACATGCAGTATCTGGGCCGGCAGGTCATGCTGACCTACGAACTGCCGATGGCCGAAGTGGTGATGGATTTCTTCGATCGTTTGAAGTCGGTATCGCGGGGTTACGCGTCGCTCGATTACGACTTCAAGGAGTTTCGCGCGGCGGATGTCGTCAAGCTCGACATCGTGATCAATAACGAGCGCGTGGATGCGCTGTCGGTGATGGTTCACCGGTCGATTGCGACGTCACGCGGTCGCGCGGTCGCTTCGCGGATGCGCGCGCTCATCCCACGGCAGATGTTCGATGTCGCCGTGCAGGCCGCCATCGGCGCGCAAATCATTGCCCGCGAGACGGTCAAGGCGCTGCGCAAAAATGTGCTCGCCAAGTGTTACGGCGGCGACATCACGCGCAAGAAAAAATTGCTCGAAAAGCAGAAGGCAGGGAAAAAGCGGATGAAGGCGGTGGGTAACGTCGAGATCCCGCAAGAGGCGTTTCTCGCGATCCTGCAGGTTGGCGATAAGTGAGTGCGTGCCGAATATTCCGATCAGGCGCGGTTATGCGGCGTCGTCGGTGCGCTGCCGTGCCACAATCCGCCGGCCCGAACCTACCTGAAACACGATGAACTTTGCACTGATTCTGTTCCTGTTGACGCTTGTCACGGGCGCGCTGTGGCTGCTCGACCGGATGGTCTTCGCCCGCCGCCGGGCGGCTGAAGCGCCGAAGCCCGCCTGGGTCGAATACGCGGCGAGCTTTTTTCCCGTTTTGCTGGTGGTTTTCCTGTTGCGCTCGTTCCTCGCCGAACCGTTCAAGATTCCATCGTCGTCGATGCGCCCGACGCTCGAGGTCGGCGATTTCATCCTCGTCAATAAATTCATCTACGGCCTTCGAGTACCGATCGTCGAGTCCAAGATTCTGCCGCTGGCGGACCCGCAGCGCGGCGACGTCGTCGTGTTCCGCTATCCGATCAATCCGTCCCAGGACTTCATCAAGCGGGTCATCGGGGTCGGCGGTGACCTCGTCATGTACCGCGACAAGATACTCACGGTCAACGGACGGGAATTGCCACAGGTTCCCGCCGGGACTTACAGCTTTCTCGAAGGTATGCGCTTTGAGACACTCGACCGCTTTGTCGAAACCGCGCAGATGCCCGACGGGACGCACGCATACACGATCGGATTGAATTCGCGCGCTGCGCCAGTCTATCCACAGAACGTGCGGCCATTCTCCGGACGGGACAATTGCGACTACAATGAGCGTGGCTTCACGTGCAAGGTCCCGGTGGGTCATTACCTGATGATGGGTGACAATCGCGATAGCAGCGACGACAGCCGGTATTGGGGTTTCGTGCCGGATGATCATATCCGCGGCAAGGCGTTCTTCATCTGGTTCAACTGGGACGACCTCTCGCAGTTCGCGTTCAAGCGCGTGGGTAGCAGCATTCAATAAAAACGGGAGATAAGGGGGGCGGCATGCAGAGAGCGAAACGCCAGCGCGGACTCACGATCACGGGATTTCTGTTCGTTGCGGCCGTGGTCATCGTTGCCGCGCTCGTCAGCTTCCGGATGATTCCAGCCTACATCGAATATTATTCGGTCAAGAAAGCGTTGGAAGGAGCGCTTACCGATGCACGCGATCTCTCGCCGGCGGAGATTCGCCGCTCGGTCGAGCGCCGGCTCAACGTCGATTATGTCGATTCGGTGCGCGCAAGCGATGTCGAAGTCACGAAGACCGGAAACATGTTGATGGCAACGACGGCATGGGAGAAGCGGCTCCACCTGGTCGGCAATGTAAGCATCATCCTCGAGTTCGAAGCGACCGCGTCGCGCTAACGCACGCCACGTTTAATGGCCGACGCCTTTCGCCGGCAGCTGGCGTATACATTCCGGCAACCAGAACTGCTGCGGCAGGCGCTTACCCACCGCAGCTTCGGCGCTCCCCACAACGAACGTCTTGAATTCGTCGGCGACGCTGTATTAAATTGCGTCGTCGGCCTGACATTGTTCGAGCGTTTCCCCGCATTGCCCGAGGGCGACCTCTCGCGGGTGCGTGCGGGTCTGGTCAACAAGGACACGCTGGCTCGCGTGGCCGATCGCATGGGCGTCGGTGCGCAAATTCGCCTGGGTGAAGGCGAGTTGCAAAGTGGCGGTGCACAGCGACCATCGATTCTTGCCGACGCGCTGGAGGCTGTGTTCGGGGCGGTTTTTCTGGACGGCGGCTTCGCAGCGGCGCGCTCGGTGATCGATGCATGCTATGCCGACGTACTGCGCGACGCGGATCCGGCGTTACTGGGCAAGGATCCCAAGACGCGTTTGCAGGAATGGCTGCAGGCGCGCAGGTTGCCGGTACCGGAATACGCTGTCACGCGCACGGTTGGCGAAGCCCATACGCAGCGGTTCCTGGTCGAATGCCGCATTCCGTTGCTTGGCTTGATCGCTACGGGGGAGGGGACGAGTCGTCGCGTGGCGGAACAGGTAGCGGCCGAGGCTTTGTTGCGTGAAGTCGCGGTTGTACAGAAACGCGAAACCAGTCACGACGAACGGGATGCGCCACAAAAACGAAGTTGACACGCCGGGCACCCCGGACGCTGGCGCCCCGCCGTTTCGATGCGGCCGCGTGGCGATTGTTGGCCGTCCTAGTGTGGGTAAGTCGACCTTGCTCAATGCGTTGCTGGGTCAAAAACTCAGTATCACGTCGAATAAGCCGCAGACAACTAGGCATCGCATCACCGGCATTCTCACTGAACCGCAGGTGCAATTCATATTCGTCGATACGCCCGGGTTCCAGCGACTGCATCGCTCGCGGCTCAACGAACGCTTGAACCGCGCGGTGCGCGAGGCATTGGCTGACGTCGACGTCGTCTTGCTGGTGCTGGATGCGGCCCGCATCGTGGAGGCCGATCGTGACGTTATCGCGTTGTTGCCCGACGCTGTTGCTGCGGTGGCTGCGATCAACAAGATCGACGCGGTCAAGGATAAGAGTGCGCTATTGCCGCGGCTGGCCGCGGTCGCACGGCTGCATGCGTTCGCCGCGCTGATTCCCGTGTCCGCGGAAAAAGGCACGCAGCTCACTGCGCTGAAAACGGAAATCGCCAAGGCATTGCCGCAATCCGATCCTCTCTATCCTGCAGACGACCTGACCGACCGCGACGAGCGCTTTCTGGCGGCGGAATTCATCCGCGAAAAAATCTTCCGGCTGCTGGGGGACGAAGTGCCCTATGCGACCACCGTCGGCATCGACTCGTTCGCGCTGGCGGGCGATCTGCGCCGCATTCACGCGACGGTATACGTAGCCAAGACCGGACAGCGCGGCATGCTGCTGGGCGAGAACGGCTCGCGGATGAAAGCTATCGCGTCGCAGGCGCGCGCCGACATGGAGAGATTGTTCGGCGGGCGCGTGTTTCTCGAAGTGTGGGTTCGAGTCAAACCGAAGTGGGCGGAGAGCGAGATGTCGCTGACCCGATTCGGATATTGATATGCCGAGATCACCTCTTGCGCAGCGGCGCGACAATCAGCCGGCGTTCGTCCTGCATACCTATCCGTATCGCGAGACCAGCCTGATTGTCGAAGCGTTGTCCGCCGATCACGGTCGCATCGGCCTGGTCGCGCGCGGCGCCAAACGGCCGCGTTCGGAACTGCGCGGGCTGTTGCAGGCGTTCCAGCCGTTGACCCTGGCGTGGGCGGGAACGGGCGAGTTGAAGACCTTGACGAAGGCGGAATGGCGCGGCGGTTTGGCGCGGCCAGGAGGTGCGGCGCTGCTGTGCGGGTTCTACTTAAACGAGCTGCTGCTGAAAATGTTGGCGCGCGAAGATCCGCATCCGAGACTGTTTGGCGATTACGAGGCGGCGTTGGGCGCCCTTGCCGCGGACACATCCCCTGCCGGTCAGGCGGGGATATTGCGCCGTTTCGAGCTGCGTCTACTCGCTGAAATGGGGTATGCGCTCCCGCTGACCTGCGATAGTGAAAGCGGCGACCCGATCGACGCGACGCGACGGTATCACTACCTGTTCGATCGCGGACCGCGTCTGATCGAGGCCAACGTCGCGCGCGAGCCGGGGTTGCGCTGGCCGATTGTGCGCGGGGCAACGCTCGTCGCGCTATCATCGCAAACTTTTGCCGACGCGGACATCGCCATCGAGGCGAAGCACCTGATGCGTGCGGTGCTCGATCATTATCTGGAAGAGCGCCGGATTTTCAGCCGGCGCATCGTACAGGATTTGCAAGCGTTGGACGAACAGGTAGAGCCGCAGAAGATGACCGATGGTTGAACTCGGCGTTAACATCGATCACGTGGCGACGCTGCGCCAGGCGCGGCGCACGTACGAGCCCGACCCCGTTTGGGCCGCGGTCGAAGCGCATCTGGGTGGCGCCGACGGCATCACCGTGCATCTGCGCGAGGATCGCCGTCATATTCAGGATGAGGACGTGCGGCGGCTGCGCGAGCTCGTGCATATCAAGCTCAACCTCGAAATGGCGCCCACTCCCGAGATGCTGGCCATCGCGTGTACGCTGAAGCCCGAGATGGCGATGCTGGTGCCGGAAGGTCGGCACGAAATCACGACGGAAGGCGGGATCGACGTTGTCGGCGAAGAGATGAAGCTGAAGGCCGCAGTCGCGCGGCTCAACGATGCCGGAATAGTGACTTCGGTCTTCATCGATGCCGAGGTGGCGCAGATCGATGCGGCCGCGCGCATCGGCGCGAAAGTCTGCGAGATTCACACCGGCCCTTACGCCCATGCGTTTCACGCGAAGGGCCGCGATCCGGAAGGTGCTGCCGTCGTCGCTGAGCTCACGAAGATTCGTGTTGCCGGCGACGCGGTCCGCGCGTATGGCATGCGTTTCAATGCCGGGCACGCGCTCAATTATTTCAACGTACAGCCGGTCGCGGCACTGCACGGCATTCGCGAGCTGCACATCGGGCACGCGATTGTTTCGCGTTCGGTGTTCGTCGGACTACGCGAAGCGGTGCGGCAAATGAAGGCGCTGTTGCGGGGGGTGGGCGCGTGAGGAATTGCGAACGCGTCATGACGACGAATGCGAACGGAGGCCGACACGTGACCATGCGACTTTGCACGGTCGGTACCACGACGCCGAGCGTGTGCGAAACGCAACCATGACGACAACATTGCCTCGTGGCCCTGTTTTCCTCGATGTCGAGAATTGCGAGCTCACCTCGGCCGACCGCGAACGTCTCGTGCATCCTCTGGTGGGCGGCGTCATCCTCTTTTCGCGCAACTTCGCGGAGTGCGCGCAACTGACGGCGTTGACCGCGGCGATTCATGCGTTGCGCTCGCCCTCGCTGCTCATCGCGGTCGATCATGAAGGCGGTCGCGTGCAGCGCTTCCGCGCCGGGTTCACCGCGATTCCACCGATGCGCTCGCTGGGCGAGCTATGGGATCGCGATGCCGCCGCCGCCACAGCAGAGGCGCAGCGGTTGGGGTATGTCCTCGCGCACGAGTTGCGCGCGAACGGACTGGATTTCAGCTTCGCTCCGGTGCTCGATCTCGACTTTGGCGGCAGCAACGTCATCGGCGATCGCGCGTTTCACAGCACACCCGCCGCAGTTGCAGAGCTCGCTTCGTCCATGCGCATAGGCTTGAACGCCGGCGGATGCGCGGCCGTCGGCAAGCACTTTCCGGGGCATGGCTACGTTGTCGCGGATTCGCATTTCGACGTGCCGGTGGATGACCGTTCGCTCGAGCGCATCATGGCCGAAGACATCGTTCCCTTCGCGCGGCTCGCGCAAGAAGGACTGGAGGCAGTGATGCCCGCGCACGTCGTCTACCCGGCGGTCGATTCGCTGCCGGCCGGCTATTCGCGCAGATGGCTCAACGACATTTTGCGTGGGCAACTGGCATTCGACGGCGTGATTTTCTCCGACGATCTGGGAATGGCGGGCGCGCATACGGCGGGGGACATCGTTGCGCGCGCCGATGCGGCGATCAACGCCGGCTGCGACATGGTCTTGACCTGCAACGACCATCCGACGGCAGACGTTCTGCTGTCGCGCTGGCACCCGCCTGCGCAGCGCGACCTCGCACATCGCGCCGCGCGGATGGAGGGCCGGCCGTCTGCTTTAGGTTCCTGACCTGGACTTAAGCCGACAGAACACGCCTAAAGCTACTTGCATCACATTCTTCATCGGATCACTTCGTCCGCTCGCAACAGCAAAGACTGCGGGATCGTGATGCCAAGCGCCTTCGCGGTTTTCAGATACGGCGCGAGCTGACGTCGCTGCGGACGGCCCATTGGCGCGATCGTGATGGAAGGACGCGATCCGACGCGCGTTAGCCGAGGGGCTTGACCTCTTTTTGACCATGGTCATAATCATGGTCATTTGGGACGAGCAGCATGCAAATAATCCAGGCTTCTAAATTCAAGGCGCAATGTCTCGCCCTGATGGATGAGGTAGCGCGCACCGGCAAGACGATCGTCGTGACCAAGAACGGCAAGCCCGTGGCTGAACTGCGGCCGCACCGCCCGCCGCGCGTGAAGTCTCCAATCGGCCTGCACAAGGGCGGCATCAGGATCCGCGGCGACATTGTCTCCCCGGTGGGCCGCGACCTCTGGGAAGTGCTGAAGTGATCGTGCTTGATACCCATGTGCTGGTGTGGGTCGCCGCCGACAACCGCATGCTGGGACGCAAGACACGCGGCCTGATCGATCGACGGTGGGCAGCCGGCCGTGTCGCCGTCGCCGCCATCACGTTCTGGGAGATCGCGTTGCTCGTGAGCCGCGGCAGGCTCGAGCTTCCGGCGCCGGTGGACGAGTGGCGCACGCAGCTCCTGGCCGTCAGCCTCCTCGAACTGCCGATCGACGGTCTCACCGGCATCCGTGCCGTGGATCTCGATGGTCTGCCCGAGGATCCCGCAGACCGGTTCATCGCTGTCACCGCGCTGAATCATGGCGCCGCACTTGTGACCGCGGACGAGAAACTGCTCCGCTGGGGCCACGCGCTCGTGCGGCACGACGCCCTTACCTAGAGGCACATTAATTGGCGGCTGTAGTCCGAGCGGACGCTGCAGTTGATGGGCTTTGGCCGCGCGAGCTTTGCCGGAACCTCGGCGATTACCGGGCATGCGGCCAGCGCCCGCCCAACCGCAGCGTCAATTCCTCGGCCGTGTGCGCGACGAGCGGCCCCAATTGCTTGATCCGTTCGTCGGGCAGGCGCGTCGTCGGCCCCGCGAGCGAGATGGCTCCCAGCGGCTCCGCGTGCTCATCATAGATGGGTGCCGCAACGCAACGCGTTCCGAGCGCATGCTCCTCGTCGTCGAACGACCACCCGCGCTGGCGGACGACCTGCAAGCTCGCCCACATGATCTCGGGCGCGACGATCGTGTTTTCGGTAATCCGCGGCAAACCCTTTACCTTGAGAATCGCATCGATCCGTTCGTCCGGCAACGCAGCGAAGATCGCTTTGCCCACACCCGACGCGTGCAGCGGCACGCGACTGCCGAGCTTCACCAAGAGCCGCATGATTTCGCGGCATTGCACCTGCGCGATGAATACTGCCTCGGTCTCGTCGAGAATCGCGAGGTTCGCGGTCTCCCCTGATTGCTCCATCAGCCGGCGCATGGACACATGGCTTTGCGCCACGAAATCGCGGTTCGCAAGAAAACTGGAGCCGACAGTAAATGCCTGCAAACCGACGTACCACAGACCCAGATCGCCAGCCTGGTAGACGTATCCGGTTTTCTGCAGTGTCGCGAGCAGGCGGTGTGCAGTCGATGGCGGCAACGAACATCGCTGCGCCACATCGGTCAAGGTCAATCCGCCCTCGGCTCGCGCAAGACATTCGAGGATCGACAAGCCACGCGTAAGACTCTGCACCTGACCCGTCACCGGCCCGGCGCTGCCCGGCGTGCGCCCGCGCTTCTGTGGCGGGGTGGAGAAGCGGTGCGGCATCAGCGAGGAGCTTCCATTCTAATCGGCCGCTCGCCGAACACGCGCTGCCGGCGCTAGCGTTTGCGTCTCGCCGTGCGTGAAAACCCAGAAGGCTTCGCGCGCGACGCGCTGCGCGTCGAGTGCCGCAGCCAATTGCTGCGGCGGCTCGTCCAAAGGTTCGTCGGTGAGCACAAACGTGCCCCAATGCACGGCGAGCGATTGTCGCGCATTCAGGTCGCGATGGATTTGCACCGCCTCCGCCGGTTTCACGTGCTGCGTCTGCATGAACCAGCGCGGAGCGTACGCACCGATCGGCAGAGCCGCGAGGTCGAATGAGCCAAAGCGTTTGGCGATGTCTTTGAAATCGGCGGAGTAGCCGGTGTCACCCGTGCAGATGAACCGGAAATCCGGTGCTTCGACGACGAAGCCGCCCCACAGCGTTTCGTTGCGATCCCACCACGTGCGCGCGCTCCAGTGCTGCACCGGCACAAGGTGCACTTTGAGCACGCCGTCGTCGCGCCCGTCCCACCAATCGAGCTCGGCATGGACCGGGAGATTCTGTTCGCGAAACCAGCGCGCAAGTCCTAGGGGAACGTAGAAGCGCGGCGGACCGCCTGCCTGCCGTGCGAGCGCTGTTACGGTGGCAAGATCGAGATGGTCATAGTGGTTGTGCGAGATCAACACGACATCGATGTGCGGCAGCTCGTCGAGGCTAAGCGCCGGCGGGACCCAGCGTTTCGGCCCGGCGAAAGACAGAGGCGATGCGCGCTCGGTGAAATGTGGATCGGTCAGAATGTTGACTCCCGACAACTGCAACAGCACCGTCGCATGACCGATCCACGTTACGGTGTTCTGCGTGCGATTGGCTTTGAGGAACGCGACGTCGGGCTTGACCAGTGGAAAGTGCCACCCTCCAGCCGGAACAACGGGAACGCCATTGCGCCACCGTTCCCATTGCCACTGCCAGTAACTTTGCGGTCCCGGATGTGGGTAGTTGTTCTTGAAACCGGTCGGCGTGTGATGCGATTTGGCGGAGTTGTAGTGGGGATTCATCGCGGGTTTCTCCGTGGCGCACGCGAACAAGGCGACGACCGCGAACGCGGTCGCCGTGTGGTGAATTCTACGGCGGCGCCATTGCGCGTGCGAAGCATGCATTAGGCTTCCCTCATTTTCCCGACGAGAGGTGCGGCGTCATCGCGTACTCGATTCCCGCGATGTCGACAGCGTACCGCGCGGCTAGGATGACAGCATCACGGAGCGGCGTGCTGTCGGGCGCGGCGCGCGCGTAACCCAGCGCCACGGCACGACCTAGTTTACGGCTGTACCCCGCCGACGTGAGCTCACCGACGGCGCGGCCATCCATCAGAATCGGTTCGCCGCCCCAAGGAAATGCGGTGGGGTCGTCGAAGGTAAACCTGACCAGGCGCTTGTGCACGCCCGCGTCGAGTTGCTTAAGCAACGCGTCGCGTCCCCGGAACGGCGCCGGCTTGTCGAGCCTGACCGAGCTTTGCAGGCCCGCTTCCCATGGGGTTTCGTCGGGCGAGAGTTCGGCGCCCCATGCGCGGCGGCCCGCCTCAATGCGCAGCGCGTCGAGCGCGTAGTACCCGGCGTCCTGCAAGTCGAACTCGGGACCGATGCTGCACAGCGCGTCGTAGAGGGTCACGCATTGATCGGTGGGCACGACGATTTCGAAGCCCGGGCCGCCGACGTAGCTCATACGGGCCACGCGGGCACGGGCGTAACCGATATCGATTTCAGCTGTCGTCGCAAAAGGGAGGCCGGTCCTGGATAAATCGGCGGGCGATAGCCGCGCCAGCAGCGCTTCCGCGCGCGGCCCCATCAGCGACAGCATGCTGTACGCGCTGGTGACATCGACCAGCACTGCAAGTTCGTCGGGTGCGATGTGGCGTTCGATCCAGGCGGCGTCGCGCGTGGCCTGCGCCGAGCCCGAGAGCAGGAAAAACGCGTGGTGCGCGAGGCGTGTGATCGTCAGATCGGTTTCGATGCCGCCACGCTCGTTCAGCATCGGCGTATAGACGATTCTCGCGACCGGCACGTCAATGTCGTTGGCACAGAGGCGCTGCAAAACGTTGATTGCATCGCGCCCTTTCAGCACGAACTTCGAGAATGACGTTTGATCGAACACGACGACCGCTTCGCGGCACGCGCGCTGCTCGTCCAGCACGTGAGGAAGCCAGCCGGGCGTGCCGAGCGTATACGCGGGCTCCGCTGCGCCAGGCGGCAGAAAATAGTTGGCGCGCTCCCAATTGAGCTTCGTGCCGAATACCGCTCGTTTCGCGTGCAGCCGGTCGTACAAGGGCGAACGCCGCAAGGGGCGCACCGTCTGCAATTCTTCACGCGGCCAGCGCATCGCGTAGTGCAGTCCCAGTGTTTCGACGGTGCGGTCGGCTAGGTGTTTGCGGTTCGCATGGAACGCCGAGAAACGGCGGATATCGACGTCCCACAGATCGATGGGTGCTTGGCCGCCGGCAATCCACTCGGCGACGAGACGGCCGGCGCCGCCCGCGTTGGCGATGCCAGCGGAATTGAAGCCTGCGCACACGAAATAACCGCGCACTTCCGGCGCTTCGCCCAGAATGAAATTGCCGTCCAGCGTGAAGCTTTCTGGCCCATTCAACAACATCTTGACTTCCGCTGTTTCAAGGCACGGCGTGCGGTGGATCGCGTTCTTCATCAGGATCTCGAACTGGTCCCAATCCTCGGGCAGCAATTGAAATTCGAAGCGATCGGGGATTCGCGGCACTTGCCACGGCTTTGCCACCGGCTCGAAACCGCCCATCACCAGACCGCCGACTTCCTCTTTGTAGTAAATGTAGCCGTCGGGATCGCGGATGACCGGCAGGTCTGGCAATACGCCGGGAATGGACTTGGTGACGATGTAGAAGTGCTCGGCTGAGGAGAGCGGCACGTTCACGCCGGCGGCCAGTGCGAATTCGCGCGCCCACTGCCCGGCGCAGTTGACAACTGCCTCGCACCCGAGCGTTCCCTCTGCATCTGCAGACCGCCAGGAGACCCCGGCCACATGGCCGTTGGTCAGCCGTACGCCGGTCACTTTTACCGATTCGTAGAGCTTCGCACCGCGCATGCGTGCACCCTTCGCGAGTGATTGCGTGAGATCGGTCGGGTTGGCTTTACCGTCGCCTGGAATCCATACAGCTCCGGTCAGATCATCGGTGTAGAGAATCGGCGCGATACTGCGCGCCTCCGCCGGCGTCACGTAGGCATACTCGACGCCAAAGGCTTGCGCGCGGGTCATTTGCCGGCGTATCAGTTGCATGCGCTCAGGCGTCTTGGCGACGTTCAAGCTGCCGCACTGCTTCCACCCGGTGGCAAGCCCCGTTTCCTGCTCGAGTGCTGCGTAAAGCTCGATGCCGTACCGGCTCATCCGCGTTGCGTTGCGCGTTGCGCGTGTCTGCCCGACGAGTCCGGCAGCGTGCCATGTCGTGCCGCACGTCAACAGGCCCTGTTCCATTAGCACCACGTCGGTGATGCCGAGACGAGTCAAATGGTATGCGGTTGCGGCGCCGATAATGCCGCCGCCGACGATGACTACCTGCGCGTGTGAGGGAATCTCAGTCACGTGGGGAGGCCTGTTTATAGCTTGAGCGCCGCAACCCCGAGCACGACGCTTACGGCGCCGGCGATGCGGGCTCCGCCGAACCCTTCCTTCAACCAGACCGCGCCGATCAGCGCCGCGAACAGCACCGAGGTTTCGCGCAATGCGGCGACCGCCGCAACCGGCGCGCGGGTCATCGCCCACAGCACGATCGCATACGCGGTGACGCTGCACAAGCCGCAGATGAGTCCACGACGCCACTGGACGCTGACATAGGCGATCGCGGGCGAGCCGCGGTGAACGCGAATCCACGTGAGAAACACGACGCCCTCGACGAACGTCAGCCATAGCACGTAGCTCGCTGCGTTGCCGGACGCGCGGGCGCCGGCTCCGTCGACGAGCGTATAAACGGCGATGATCGCCGCGTTGGCAAACGCCCACCACGCCGCGGCTGCCGGATGCCGATGACGTCGAGCGAATGCGATACCGACGATGCCCGAAGAGATCAAGGCAATCCCGAACATCACTTGCGCCGAGGGTAGTTCGCGCAAGAAAAGCACGCCAAGCAAGGTGACGATGAGCGGCGCTGTGCCGCGCATCAGCGGGTAGGCGAACGAAAGATCGCCGATGCGATACGCCTGCGCAAGGGTCAGGTAATAGCCGAAGTGGATAACCGCCGATGCCGCCGCCAATGGCCACGCGCCCGCCAACGGGAACGGCACAAAGGGCAGCGCGAGCAATGACCAGAACGTTGAGCCGGCGACGACGGTTGCCGTATCGAGCAGTGGATCGCCGCCACCGGCCGACTTGAGCAGCGCGTTCCAACTGGCGTGCAGCAAGCCCGCGCCAAGCACGGCGAGCGTGACGCCGAGTGTGAGTTCCAAGTTGGTTCGAGTCAGCGTGTTGCCACTAGCCTGCTACGGATCGTTGCGCGTGCGCCAATTGCGTGACGCCTTCGCCGTCGTACGCGCACCCGCCCTTGCGGGAGAAGAGAACACAGATGTCGGAGATCGAAAGCGCCGTCGTGATGCGCAACGCGTCAGGCCGGACGCGCCTTGCCTTTTTCCCAGTCGGCGCCGTTGTCGCCATCTCCGCCTTCGGGAACGGGTATGTTTTCAGGCAGATCGAGCGCGGGTTCCTTGAGTCGCGTCCGTGCGAGTACGCCAGCCTGTTCCAGGATCGGATAGGCAATCGAGCAGAAGTGCGAATTGATGCGTTTCAAGTCCGAGATCAGATCGATATGCAGCGACGAGGTTTCGATACTCTGCACGGTGTTCCCGGCGAGCCGGCGCAAGTGCGAATTGGCATACGCGCGCTCGAGATCGCGAAACAGCACCTTTTGCCCAAGCAACTCCTGCGCGGTTTTCAGGTCACCATTCAAGAATACGCTCATCGCGAGGCGAAGGTTCGCAACCAGCCGCGCATGCAGATCGCAGATCTCGTCCATTCCCGCCGTGGAAAAACTATAGCCCTTGTCGATTTTCTTTTCTTCGAGATCGTTCAATATGCGTTCGATGATGTCGCCGACCTGCTCCAAGTTGATCGTGAACGAAACAATGTCCGCCCAGCGCTGGCTCTCCTTCTCATCCAGTGCTTCGCGCGAAACCTGCGTCAGGTACAGCTTGACCGCCGTGTACAGCTCGTCGACGGTGTCATCCAACCCGCGCAGCCGCTGCGCCAGCGCGCGATCGTTGGTATGCAGCACGTGCAGCATGCCGGTCAGCATGTCTTCGATGACGTCGCCGATGCGCATGACCTCGCGCGCCGCGTTGGCAATCGCCAAGGCCGGCGTGCTTAGCGCCGTCGGATCCAGATGGCGGGGCCGGGCGGGATCGACGGCGAGCGCCTTCGCCGGCAGCAAGCGCTCGGCGAGACGTGCGATCGACTCGGTCCAGAAAATGAAGATCAACGCAAGGCCGACGTTGAACGTCAGGTGAAACAGCACGACCTCATGCGCGTCAGCAAGTTTGAGTGCGTCAATCCCATTGGCCACGTATCCAAGCAGCGGAATGGCGATGACGCAACCGATCAGCTTGAAGATGAAATTGCCCAACGTGACCCGGCGCGCTTCGGGCGCTGAGCGCAATGTGGAGAGCAGACCCAATAGTCCGCTGCCGAGATTCGCGCCGAGCACCAGGCCGAGCGCGACGGGCAGGCCGATAATGTGCAGCGACGCGAGGGTCGCCACCAGCAGCACGACGGCGAGGCTCGAATAACAGAGCACGGTGAAGAGCGCCGCCACCAGCATGTCGAGCAGAATATCGCCGGTCAGTGATGCGAAGATCACCTTGACTCCAGCCGCCTCGACCAGCGGTTTCGCGGCGACCGCAATCCACTGCAACGCAAATATGATGAGGCCGAGGCCAATCAGAATGCGGCCGAAGCGCCCGGCATTCGACTCCTGTTGCGCAAGAAAGAGTGTGACGCCGCTAAAGATCAAGAGCGGCGCAAGCCACGACAGGTCGAACGACAGGATAACGGTGACAAGCGACGTCCCGACGTCGGCGCCAAGCATCACCGCAAGCGCCGGCGCCGTGCCGATCAATCCCTGTCCGGCAAACGCGGCGACAATGAGCGCGGTGGCTGTGCTGCTCTGGATCAATCCGGTGACGCCGAACCCGGCGGCGAACGCCGTGAAGCGATGGCGGACGCTGCGCCGCAACACCCGTCGCAAATCTCCTCCATAGAGCCGGAGGATGTCGGTGCGCACGATGTGCGTGCCCCATACCAGCAGCGAAACGCCCGCGAGCAAATTGAGCAGCGTTTGCATCAGCGTTGTTTCACCATGGCAGCGAGTAGGTCTTGACGTTGGTGAAACTCTTGATCGCTTCCTGTACGCCTTCCTTGTAGCCCAGGCCCGAATCTTTGATGCCGCCGAACGGGGTTGATTCGAGCCGGTACCCGGGTACTTCACGTATGTTGACGGTACCCACGTTTAATTCGGAGACGAAGCGCGTGATGTAATCAAGGCGGTTCGTGCACACGCCGGACGACAGGCCATACGCCGTGCCGTTCGCGATGCGAATGGCATCGTCGATATCGCGGAAGCGCATGACGGGCGAGACCGGGCCGAACGTCTCGGTGCGAACGACGTTCATCTCGGGTTGCACACCATCGATGACCGTCGGCGCGTACAGCGCCCCATCACGGACGTTGCCGACCAAAAGTCGCGCACCGTGCGCGAGCGCGTCCGCGACGCGCGTCGCGCAATTGCGCGCAGCCTCCTCGTCGATCAACGTGCCCATGTCGACGTTGCGGTCCATCGGATCGCCGTACGACCATGCGCGCGTATTGGCGACCAGCTGCTCGACGAACGAGTTGGCGACCGCTTCGTGCACCAGGATGCGTTTGACGGCCGTGCAGCGTTGTCCGGAGTTCTTGTAAGAGCCGGCCGTCGCGAGCGCGGCGGCTTCGTCCAGATCGGCGTCGTCCATGACGATCAATGGATCGTTGCCCCCCATTTCCAGAACGACGCGCTTGTAGAGGGCGTGCGCCGCGATGTACTTGCCGACGGTTATGCCGCCGGTAAACGTGACGAGGTCGACGTCGGGATTGGTCAGCATTTCGTCGGCGATTTCCCGCGGGTCGCCGGTTACGATCGATAGCATCTCCGGTGGCAGTCCGGCTTCGTACAATAGGTCGGCGAGCAGTAGCGCGGAGAGCGGGGTTTTCTCGGCCGGCTTCAACACCATCCGGTTGTTGGTGGCGATCGCTGGAGCCACTTTGTGAGCGACCTGGTTCAGCGGATGATTGAACGGCGTGATGGCCGAGATTACGCCGGGGAGCGGCTCGCGCAGCGTGTAGATCTTGCGCGACTTGCCGTGTGGCGTCACGTCGCACGAAAAGACCTGCCCATCGTCTTGCAGCGCCGCATTGCCGGCGAACGTGAAGACGTCGCACGCGCGTCCCACTTCATAGAGCGAATCCTTCTTGCAGATTCCGCATTCGGCGGTGATGACATCGGAGATCGCCTCGGCGCGGGTGCAGATCAGTTGTGCCGCGCGGTAGAGGATGGCAGAGCGCTCGAAGCGCGTGAGCTTCGCGCGATAAGTCTTGCCGATCGCAAACGCGCGGCGCACCTCCGCGATGGTGGCTTTAGGCACTGTGCCGACGATGGCGCGCGTGTATGGATTGCGGACCTCGATGACGCGCTCACCGCCGATTGCTTCGCCGGCGATGCGCATCTTCTCGCGCCTCACGTCCGCCGGTTGTATGTCGGTCATCGTGTTCATCGGCGCTACTGCAAATGATTTAGGGCCAAGTCGAATGCGTCGAAGTTGCGCCAGCGGCGCGACGGGTCCACGTTCATCCGGCGGTTGGCAATGAGCGGCACCCGTTGTTCCGAGACACCACCGTGCGAGCGCAGCGGGGCGTCGAGGCCCGACAGGTCGTGACGGTCGCGACTGGTGCCGATGACTGTCAAGCGCTCGGCGACGACGACCAGATCGCCGACGCGATCGGGGGGCAGCTCGAAGCGCGCGCACGCGTCCTCGCGCGTCAACGTCAAATCGACTCCCGGAAGCGCGGCGATGGCGAGTTGCACGGCCTCACGCGTTGCTCCGCGCTGCACATAAACGGTCGCGTACGATCCCAGCGCGCCATGGTGGACGACATACGGATCGGTGATCGGCAAGATGACCCGGGTTGTGCCTTCGCCGAATGTCTGGTCGAGCGCGTCCTGCAGAAACACGATGTTGGCGCGGCCGAACGCATCGGTCTTGGCGTTCATGCCATGATCGGCGGTCAATACGACGGTAGCACCCAGCGCGTCGAGCTCGCTTAGGTATCGGTCGAGCATCGCGGTGAAGTCGTTCGCGGCCGCTGTGCCCGGAGCGGCTTTGTGCTGGACGTAATCGGTGGTCGATAGATACATGATGTCGGGCCGTTCGCGTTGCATGAGCGCGACACCGGCCGCGAACACGAATTCGGACAGCGCCGCACTGTAGACGGAAGGCACCGGCATATTCGCAAGCGCCGTCACGTTGATGATGCCGTTGGCGTCGAGCGTCGCGTCGCCGGCCTTTTCTGCCGAAAAGCAGATGCCGTGCAGCTTGTGACCCAGCAACGCTCTCAGCTTGTCCTTTGCGGTAACAACCGCCACCGTGGCACCCGCGTCAGCAAGCGCAGCAAGGATCGTGCCCGCCCGTAGATACTTGGCGTCGTTCATCATCACTTCGGCGTCGGCTTCAGCATCGTAGAAAAAATTGCCGCAGATCCCATGCACGGCAGGGGGAGCGCCGCAGACGATCGACAAATTATTGGGGTTGGTGAACGACGGGATGACGCAATCGGCGGTGAGACAGATGCCGTGCGACACGAGCGACGCGAAGAACGGCGCGCGTCCAGCGGTGATCGCCTGATTGATGTAATCGGGCTCGCAGCCGTCGACGCATACGACGACCAGCGGCCGCTGCGGCCACCGGTAAGTGCGGCCGTTGACCTTTACGGTGCGCGGATCCGCTGTCGTCATCGCTTAGTCCGGCCCGAACCGGCAGCGGCTTGCAATGCGGTGGCCGGCGCGCCGCGCACGCTGTGCATCCGGGTCCGGCTACCCATCGCATGCTCGAACAATGCGCGGCCGGCTTGCATCGGCTGCCCTGCGGCGATGCGATCCACGATTGCGTGATGTTCTCGCGTCGAAACGGGGAGGGCGCCTTCCTGCGCCAAGGTGGCGCGGCGGTAGAGATGGAGTTCGTTCACCAGTCGGCGATACGTCAGCAGCAATTTCGCGTTGCCTGTCAACGCCACTAGAAGATCGTGAAATTCCACGTTGGCCCGGTGATACGCGTCAAGCTCGACGCCTGCGGCCGCATCATCCATCCGTGCGACCAGGGCCTGCAGTTGCAGAACGTTGGCGCTGGTGGCAGTTTGGGCGACCTTGCGTCCGGCATATTCGTCGAGGATGGCGCGCAATTCGTAGATCTCGTCGGCTTCTTCGACGCTCACCTGCCGCACGAACACGCCACGATTTTTTGTGAGCCGCACCAGCCCGGATTCCTCCAACGCACGGAATGCTTCGCGAATGGGACCGCGCGAGACACCGAGCATTTGCGCAAGCGCGGCTTCATTCAGCTTGGTGCCCGCCGGCAGTTCGCCCGCGACGATCATGCGCTCCAGGTCGCGCTGGACGAGCGCTGGCAATGAGTTCGACTGGAGAACGGCGATCGTTGCGCCGGACGCAGCGGGGGTTCGTGGCGACGCGGATCCGCTCTCTTTTGCGGTGCGATGAGTGGAATTCAACGATTTCAGCATCTTGCAATTAGACAACTGCTGTTGTAGATTGTCAACAATCTGCAACAGATTGGCGCTAAGATGACTCCCTTTTCAGTAGTCCAAAACGGAGGAGACGCGATGACTGCATTCAGAACGATGCGATTCAACCGCGGTATGCGTTCGCTGGCGACACTCGCCGGTGTCGCTGGGTTGGTGTTGTTGGCAACGGGATCGGCGTTCGCGCAAAAGACGCAACTCCTGGTCTACACGGCGCTCGAAACCGATCAGTTGAAGGCTTACGAAGAAGGTTTCCGCAAAGCGCAGCCCGATATCGAAGTCAAATGGGTCCGCGATTCGACGGGAGTGGTCACCGCCAAGCTGTTGGCTGAGAAAGCCAATCCGCAGGCGGATGTCGTGATGGGCGTGGCAGCCTCGAGTCTCGTGCTGCTCGACACCGAAGGCATGCTGCAACCGTACGCACCCGCGAATCTCGCCGCCATCAGCGCGCAATACAAGGACGGTAAGAACCCGCCCGCCTGGTGGGGCATGGACGTGTGGGGCGCGACGATTTGCTTTAACACCGTCGAGGCCCAGAAGCGCAACCTGCCCAAGCCTGAAACCTGGCGGGATCTGACCAAGCCCGTCTACAAGGGAATGATCACGATGCCGCATCCGGCGTCGTCCGGCACGGGCTTTTTCGACGTGACCGCGTGGCTGCAAATGTGGGGTGAGAACGACGGCTGGAAGTACATGGACGGTCTGCACGACAACATCGCGCAATACACGCACTCGGGCAGCAAGCCGTGTCGCCAGGCTGGCGCCGGCGAATTCCCAATCGGCATCTCGTTCGAATATCGTGCGAACACGACGAAGGCGTCGGGTGCGCCGGTCGATGTTATTTATCCGACCGAGGGCCTGGGCTGGGATCTCGAGGCGTTCGCGATCATGAAAGGCACGAAAAAACTCGACGCCGCGAAAAAACTTGCGGACTGGGCCTCGTCGAAGGATGCGATGGAGCTGTACGCGAAGAATTTCGCGATCGTCGCCGTTCCGGGTATCGCGAAGCAGTTGCCGAATGTTCCGGCCGATTACGAAAAACGGCTGGTCAAGAATGACTTCGCGTGGGCCGCCAAAAACCGCGATCGGATTCTGACCGAATGGAACAAGCGGTACAACGCGAAAGCAGAACCCAAGTAATTCGTGCTC
>Ga0136617_10001732_pt1 | contig 19374 bp, 13 predicted proteins | sample AntDrymUQ3222106_2_FD_129672 | JGI IMG/M metagenome (GOLD analysis project Ga0136617, IMG submission 129672) | Polar desert sand microbial communities from Dry Valleys, Antarctica - metaG UQ322 (21.06) | ecosystem: Environmental > Terrestrial > Soil > Desert | place: Antarctica: Dry Valley... | reverse complement strand
GGGATGAAATACTCGCTGATTTCGCGCGAAGTCATCGCCGATTCAATTGAAACCGTTTGTCAGGCGCAGCAAATGGACGGTCTGCTGGCAATCGGCGGCTGCGATAAAAATATGCCCGGCGCGATGATTGCGATTGCTCGCCTCGATATTCCTTCAATCTTTGTTTATGGCGGAACGATTAAAGCCGGTCATTATAACGGAAAGGACTTAACCATCGTCAGCGCATTTGAAGCGGTTGGCGAATATATTGCGGGAAAAATTGACCAAACGGAATTAAATGAAGTCGAACGTCGCGCTTGTCCGGGAGCAGGGTCGTGCGGCGGAATGTTCACGGCGAACACGATGTCTTCGGCAATCGAAGCGATGGGAATGAGTTTGCCGTATTCTTCAACAATGGCGGCGGAAGACGACGAGAAAACGGAAAGTGCAATCGAGTCGGCGAAGGTTTTAGCCGAAGCTGTGCGTAATAATTTATTGCCGAGCCAGATTATGACGCGCAAGGCGTTTGAAAACGCAATTGCAGTCGTTATGGCGACGGGCGGTTCGACCAATGCCGTCTTGCATCTGCTTGCGATTGCACATTCGGCAAAAGTTAATTTGCAGATTGAAGATTTTGAAATGATTCGCCAAAAAGTTCCAGTTTTGTGTGATTTAAAACCTTCAGGCAAATACGTCGTAACCGATTTGCATAAGGTCGGCGGAATTCCGCTGGTGATGAAAATTCTTCTCGAAAAGGGAATTTTGCACGGGAACAGTCTGACGATTACGGGAAAAACAATCGCAGAAAATTTGGCAAATGTTTTGGCAGACCCGCCCAAAAATCAGGATGTCGTGCGGGCTTGGGAAAACCCGCTTTACGCTGAAGGACATTTAACAATTTTACACGGAAATTTAGCGGAAGAATGCGCCGTGGCGAAAATTACGGGAATAAAGAACCGGAAGATTACGGGCAAAGCAAAAGTTTTCGATTCGGAAGAACTGGCGATGAAAGCAATTTTACAGCGAGAAATTGAAAGCGGCGATGTCGTTGTCATTCGTTACGAAGGTCCGAAAGGCGGACCCGGAATGCGCGAAATGCTTGCACCGACATCGGCAATTATCGGTTTGGGATTAGGCGATTCGGTAGGTTTGATTACGGACGGACGTTTTTCAGGCGGAACTTACGGAATGGTTGTCGGTCACATCGCGCCGGAAGCCGCCGTCGGCGGAAATATCGCGCTCGTTCAAAATGGCGATTCGATAACGATTGATGCCGACGAGCGACTTCTGCAAGTTCATTTATCAGATGAAGAACTCGAAAAACGCCGACGAAATTGGCAACCGCCGTTGTCGCAATATAAGAGCGGCGTTATTGCAAAATACGCAAAACTCGTTTCTTCCAGCAGCCGAGGCGCCGTTACGGATTAATTGACATTGCAAGCCGTGTATTTAAAAGAAACCGCCAAGAAATATGTCGAAACAATCGGCAATGGCAAAACGCTATGCGCCGGAAATCGCTGTCCGTATCTGATATAATTCAACGATTTACCAGTAGCGACAAATGAACCCTGTTTTTCAGCACATACATCGTCTTATCATTAAGGTTGGCTCATCTCTAATGATTGGTGAAGATAATCAGGTGCGCGAAAGCTGGTTAAAAACGCTGGCAGAGGATATTGCCGGACTTCGCCGCGAGGGTAAGCAAGTGGTAATAATCACCTCCGGCGCGGTGGGACTCGGACGGCACACACTTCGTTACGGCGTTCGCCCGCTTGAACTCGAAGAAAAACAGGCGGCAGCCGCTTGCGGACAAATCACCCTGTTTTCACACTGGGCGAAAGCATTTCAGTTTGAAAATGCAGATTCTCTTTATCCGGCGCAAATTCTGCTCACCCTTGACGACAGCGAAAATCGTCGTCGCTATCTTAACGCCTGCAACACCTTGAAGAGGCTGCTCGCCGAGCCGCACATCGTCCCCATTGTAAATGAAAACGACACTGTGGCGACTGAAGAATTACGGGTCGGCGACAACGACCGTCTGGCTGCCCGCGTCGCGCAGATGATTAGCGCGGATTTACTCGTTTTATTTTCCGACATAGACGGACTTTACACGGCGAATCCCGCGACAACATCTGCCGCCGGGTTTATACCTGAGGTTAGACAAATTACGCCGGAAATTGAAGCAATGGCGGGCGGCATCGGCTCCGCGCTCGCCTCCGGCGGAATGCGTACTAAAATCGAAGCGGCAAAAATTGCGCTCGCGGCAGGTTGTCATATGATAATCAGCAGAGGGACGGAGCCGCATCCATTAAAACGACTTGTCGAAGGAGAGCGATGCACCTGGTTTCGCGCCGGAGCGACTCCTAAAAGTGCGCGAAAACATTGGATTTCCGGCTCTCTGAACACCCTTGGCAGTTATCTGGTAGATGAAGGCGCACGGGCGGCACTGCTGACGGGGAAAAGTTTATTGCCCGCCGGAGTTCGCTCGGTGGAAGGCACATTTGAGCGCGGTGATGCCGTAACTATCAAAGACCTTCAAGGAAAAATCATCGGTAAGGGATTGTCCGCTTATTCATCAGCCGACGCGAAACGTATTATCGGAGTAAAAAGCGGCGAAATCGAACGCATCTTGGGATTTAAATACCGCGACACACTCGTTCACCGCGACGATATGGCACTTGAAATTACCGGTCTGGAAAAATATGAAAGTTGAAGGCGTTGAACAAAAAGGAGTTATTGAGTTGTTGATGCGAACGCTCGGCGAGCGGGCGCGGGCGGCTTATCGAACACTTGCCGTAGCCGCTTCCGAACAGAAGAACAAAGCATTACTTGAATCTGCGAAAGCAATCCGCGAACGGCTTCAGGAAATTATAACAGCTAATGAAACGGATATGACTTCGGCACGGGAAGCCGGTTTGGGAATTGCTCTTCTTGACCGTTTAGAGTTAAATCCCGCCCGCGTCGAAGCGATGGCGAAAGGGCTGGAGGAGATTGCTTCGTTTCCCGATCCGGTCGGCAAAACTCTCGCCTCGTGGGAGCGACCCAACGGATTACATATCGAGCGCGTCAGCGTGCCGCTCGGCGTAATTGGCATCGTTTATGAATCGCGTCCGAATGTCACATCCGATGCCGGAGGACTTTGTTTGAAATCTGGAAACGCCGCTATTTTGCGCGGAGGCTCTGACAGCCTCCATTCTTCTCAAGCGATAGTTGCCTGTCTGCATTCGGGCTTAAAGGCGGCAGGCTTGCCGGAAGAAGCCGTTCAACTTGTTCCGACGCGCGACCGGGCGGCGGTCGGAGAAATGCTGACTATGAGCAGTCTGATTGATATTATTATTCCCCGCGGAGGCAAATCGCTGACCGAACGGATTTTGCGAGAAAGCCGGATTCCGACCATTCAGCATTTAGACGGCAACTGCCATACTTATATTCATACGTCCGCCGACCCGCAAATGGCGAAAGAAGTTTTACTCAATGCAAAGCTGCGTCGGACTGGTATTTGCGGCGCAACCGAGTCTTTGCTGATTGATTTAGACATCGCGGATAAATTACTGCCGGAGTTGATTGAAGCCCTGCTTGCGGAAGGTTGCGAGCTAAGAGGAGATGCGGTAGTCCAAGCGGTTGATTCCCGCGTCCTTTCTGCCGGTGAAGAAGATTGGGCAACGGAATATCTTGATGCGGTGCTTTCAGTCAAAACGGTGAAGGATGTCACCGATGCAATCGGGCATATTAATCTTTACGGCTCACATCACACGGACGCGATTATCGCGCAAGAAAGGGAAGCCGCAAAAATATTCTTAAGCGAGGTGGACAGCGCGATTGTGCTGCATAATGCGTCAACGCAGTTTGCCGACGGCGGAGAATTCGGAATGGGCGTTGAAATCGGCATTTCAACCGGAAGGCTTCACGCCCGCGGACCGGTCGGAGCAGAGCAATTAACGACTTACAAATACGTTGTCCGCGGAAACGGGCAAACACGACCTTAAAAGTTGGCTTTTTATTCTAAATTGCTACAAAGATAACGTATAAGTTTTAACGATTCATAAAGAAGCCGGTTTTAATTTGTATTTATCTTCAAAAGCGGCAATTTTTATCTCGTGCTGCAAAGTTAAGTCAATATTGTCTAAACCATTGAGCAAACAAAAACGGTAAAACTCATCCATTCTAAAATTTTCCGTAAAACCGGAATCGTCCCGCACCTTGCAGTTTTCAAGGTCAACGGTTATTTGATAACCTTTGGTTTCTTCGCATTTTTTGATAAGGTCGGCAACCTGTGTTTCGCTTAAGACAACTGGCAAAAGACCTGTCTTCAAGGAATTGTTGTAAAAAATATCGGCAAATGACGACGCGATAATGATGCGGAAACCGAATTCCGCGAGCGACCAGGGAGCGTGTTCACGCGAGCTTCCGCAACCGAAGTTTTTACCCGCCAGCAAAATGGATGCCCCCTTATAACGCGGTTTATTTAAAACGAATTTAGGATTTGGCGTTCCATCATTCAAAAAACGCCAATCATTAAAAAGATTTGCCCCAAATCCCGTGCGCTTGATGCTTTTCAGAAACTGTTTCGGAATAATTTGATCGGTATCAATATTGGGCTGATACAAAGGAGCAACTAAACCTGTATGTGTTGTAAATTTATTCATTATTTTAATAGTTTCGGAAAGTTGCAGGTAGTTGCAGATAGTTACAAAGCTGTCGGAAATTTACTCTGCTTTAAAAACTTTCTGCAGCTTCTGTAAACTCTGCAACTACCTCCAACTTACGAAACTATTTCTTAAATTTCCAATCTCTTACGTCAATAAAATGTCCCGCGATTGCCGCCGCCGCCGCCATCATCGGGCTGACCAGATGCGTTCTGCCGCCGCGTCCCTGTCGCCCTTCAAAGTTGCGGTTTGAAGTCGAGGCGCAGCGTTCGCCTTCGAGTAAAACGTCTTCGTTCATTGCCAGACACATTGAACATCCAGCATCGCGCCATTCAAATCCAGCCTCGACGAAAATCTTTGCCAGACCTTCTTCTTCGGCTTGCTTTTTGATTTGCATCGAGCCGGGAACAATCATCGCCTGAACTTTTCCATTAACTTTATAGCCTTTGGCAACCCGCGCCGCTTCGCGCAAATCTTCGATACGCGAATTTGTGCAGCTACCGATAAAAGCCCGGTCAATCGTGATTTCTTCAATTTTTTGGGAAGGCGCGAGATTCATATATTGCAACGCTCGTTCATAAGATTTGCGCTCCGTTTCATCTCCCGCTTTTGACAAGTCGGGAACGCTGTCGGAAATTTTAACCGACATTCCGGGCGACGTTCCCCAGGTAACGAAGGGTTCTAAATTTTCGGCATTTATTTCAATTGATTTATCAAAACTTGCGCCTTCACCACTTGGTAAACTTCGCCAATATTCGACGGCTTCATTCCATTGACCGTTTTGGGGCGCATACGGCTTGTCTTTCAAATACGCGAAAGTTTTTTCGTCGGGAGCAATCAGTCCTGCCCGCGCTCCCGCTTCGATGCTCATATTGCAGACGGTCATTCTGCCTTCCATCGAAAGATTGCGGATTGTATCGCCTGCATATTCAATGACGTAACCTGTCGCTCCGTCCGTTCCGATTTCGTTGATAATACTTAAAATTAAATCCTTCGCCGTGACGCCGAAGGGAAGTTTGCCGTCTACATTTATCAGAAAATTTTTAGATTTGTTTTGTTGAAGACATTGCGTAGCGAGAACGTGTTCAACTTCCGATGTGCCGATGCCGAAAGCCAACGCGCCGAATGCGCCGTGCGTCGCCGTATGCGAATCGCCGCAAACAATCGTCATTCCGGGCTGTGTCAAACCTTGTTCCGGTCCGAAAACGTGAATGATTCCTTGTTCAATTGTGCCTAAATCATAAAGTTTGATGCCGAATTCCTTGCAATTTTTCCTTAATGTCGCTACTTGTTGAGCAGCAACCGGGTCATTAAAAGGAAGATGACGATTGATTGTCGGAATTGCGTGGTCGAGTGTTCCGAAAGTCAGATCAGGACGGCGAACTTTTCGATTCGCCAGACGCAAACCGTCAAACGCCTGCGGAGTTGTAACTTCGTGAATTAAATGAAGGTCAATGTAAATCAGGGGCGGTTTTCCCGCTTCTTCGTGAACGATGTGTGATTCCCAAATTTTATCGTAAAGCGTTTTCATAGCTGCAAATCATCTGAAATTTCAAACGGCGTGAAAAGCAAAGTTTGAGTTTGCCGCTTCGAGAGCGTGCCGCGTTATCAAATCACCTATTTCCGAAGTCGAAGTCAAACATTTATAATCTCCGCGGGCAATATCTGCGGTTCGATACCCGGCTTCCAGAACATTCTTGATTGCCGTTTCAACCGTTTCGGCGGCTTGCGCGTGTTTCGCCGTGTAACGCAAAAGCAGCGCGATTGAAGCGATTGCGCCGATTGGGTTGGCAATGTTTTGACTGGAAATATCGGGAGCAGAGCCGTGAACCGGCTCATACAAATCAATTTTTCCGCCGATGGTTGCCGAAGCGAGCATTCCGAGCGAGCCGGTCAGAACTGCCGCTTCATCCGATAAAATATCGCCGAAAAGATTTTCGGTTAAAATTACGTCGAACTGACGCGGATTCGTTACGAGATGCATCGCGCAAGCGTCAACGAAAAGATGTTCGAGTGTGACATCCGTATAATCTTTTGCAATGCGCGTCACGGTTTCGCGCCAGAGACGCGAAGTTTCCAGAACATTGGCTTTATCAACCGAAGTAACTTTTTTCCGGCGTTGGCGAGCGGATTCAAAAGCGACGCGGGCGACTCTTTCAACTTCTTCGATTGAATACCGCATTGTGTTAAAGGCTTCATTTTTATTTTCGTTAAAGCCGCGCGGCTGTCCGAAATAAAGTCCGCCCAAAAGCTCGCGGACAATCAGCAAATCCGTTCCTTCAAAAACTTCCGCGCGGAGCGGCGACGATTCAATCAAGGACGGAAAAGCCGTTGCCGGACGCAGGTTGGCGAATCCGCCGAGAGTTTGCCTTAACTTCAGCAAACCGATTTCTGGTCTTTGTTCGGGCAACAGATGATCAAATTCAGGGTCGCCGACCGCGCCGAGAAGGACTGCATCGCTTTCCAGACACGCCCTGCGGGTTTCTTCCGGCAAAGGCACACCTTTTTCACGAATTGCTGCGCCGCCGATTAACTGCTCGTCGAACTCGACGGCGATTTCGTAAAATCCGGCAACTTCGGACAAAACACGCACGGCTTGACGGGTTACTTCAACGCCGACACCATCGCCTGCTAAAACTGTAATCTTCATATAGCTTACGCCGCCCTTAACAATTTACTCCGGCTTGGCGGCAAAATTGCGATTAAATCCTGGTCGTAAATTTTCTTTTTCCGGTCAGCCAAAGCGGTAAAATTTGAATAAATCCGGCTGATTTCTTCGGGACTAAAATCATATCCGAGTTCCTTATAACGGGCGACGAGCGCGTGTTTGCCCGAATGTTTGCCGAGGACAATATCGTTTTTCGGCACGCCAACCGACTGCGGAGTCATAATTTCATAGCAAAGCGGATTATTCAAAACTCCGTGCTGGTGAATTCCGGCTTCGTGAGCGAAAGCATTGCACCCGACAATCGCTTTGTTCGGCTGCACGTCAAAACTGATAATTGACGAAAGCATCTGACTGGTGCGAAAGATGCGGGTCGTCTTGATATTGTTTTTAAACGGTATTTTATCGAATCGCACGACAGCCGCCATCACCAATTCTTCCAGCGCGGCATTTCCGGCGCGTTCCCCGATACCGTTAATCGTGCATTCCACCTGCCGCGCACCCGCTTCAATAGCCGCCAAACTATTGGCAACCGCTAATCCTAAATCATTATGGCAATGCACGCTTATCGTCACGTCCTTTTTGCCGACAACATTTTTTTTAACCGTGCGAATCAATTTCGAGTATTCGCCCGGAAGCGTGTAACCGACGGTATCGGGAATGTTTATTACATTCGCGCCTTCTTCGACCGCCGCATTTAAAACTTCACAAAGAAAGTCAACATCGGTTCGCGTCGCGTCTTCGGCGGAAAATTCCACTTCATCGGCAAAGTTCTTTGCCAGACGGACACTTTTTCGCGTCATTTCCAAAACTTCGCTGCGGGTTTTCTTCAATTTATATTTCAGGTGAATGTCGGAAGTCGCCACAAAGGTGTGAATCCGTGAACGGTTCGCCGATTCTAATGCTTCGGCGGCGCGAGCAATATCCGATTCGACGGTGCGACACAAGGCGGCGATAGTCGTCGCCCGACATTCTTTGGAAACTGCCCGGACAGCCTGAAAATCTCCCTCGGAGGCAATCGGAAAACCCGCTTCAATAACGTCAACCCCCAACAATTCAAGCTGCCGCGCCATTCTCACTTTTTCTTCGAGATTCATCGAGCAACCGGGCGATTGCTCGCCATCGCGTAAAGTCGTGTCAAAAATGGCGATGTGTTCTGTATTCACCGGCTTTCTCCTTTTTCCAAAAAGATTTTATTAAGGCAAAATACTTGAAAACGGATTCTAAACAGTCCCGAATCTAAAAGTCAAGGTTATTATTTTTATGATAAGATAACTTTTGCTAATACTAGAAGCCGGGGCGAATCCGGTTATTTGCCGGAAAAATAAGAGAACTTTTTCTTATCGGAGTAGAAATTTGACGAACTTTCTTAACCTGTTGAAATTTCAGATATTTAAATTATAAAAAAAGATATTTGACTAAATCTATGGATATTAGCCAATTAGAAGTTTTGGTCACAGTGGCGCGGGAAAAAAGTTTTTCGCGGGCGGCTAAAGTTTTGTATCGAACGCAGCCGGCGGTCAGTCAGGCAATCCATCGTCTTGAGGAGGAAATCGGCGAAAAGCTCTTCGACCGTTCATCGAAAGACGGAACATTAACTTTAGCCGGCGAGATTTTGCTTGACTATGCCAAACAAATGCTCAATCTGCGGCAGACGGCACACGCCGCCATTAAGGAAATACGTAATTTTCATCACGGCAAAGTAACGATTAGCGCGAATGAACACACGGTTTTTTATCTTTTGCCCGTGATCCAGGAATTTCGCAAATCGTATCCGCTGATTAAAATCGAGGTTCAACGCGGCGTAGCCAGCCGTATTCCGAAGGAAGTTATGGCGCGTGAGGTTGACCTTGGCGTGATTTCCTTCAAACCGAACGATAATCTGGTTAAATCTATACCGGTTTTGATTGATGAACTGACTCTTATAGTCGCTCCGAATCATCCGTTGGCGAATGAAAAAAACATCTCCGTTAAAGATCTCGGCGCAGAAAATTTTATCGCTCACAACGCGCCGTCGCCATATCGTCAGAAAGTGATTGAAACCTTTGAAAAACAAGACACGCGGTTAAATATCTCGGTCGAGCTGCCCTCGCTCGAAGCAATTAAAAAATTAGTTGAAAACGGCGTCGGAGTCGCGCTGATACCAAAACTAACCGCACAGAGTGAAATCGCCGACGGACGATTAAAAGCCTTAACTGTCAAAGGAATGAAATTTGAAAGAAGACTGAATATCATCTACCGCCGAAATTCGGTTCTTTCGCACGCGGCAAAAGTTTTTCTGAAGATTGCCGGGGAAATGAGTAAAGATTGATAGCAGCGTCATAGATGAGCTTCATTTCTTGCGCGAAAATAAGACTTCCGAAATTTCCGGGAACTTAATGTCTCGCACCGCCAGTCGGGGTATTAGGCACAAAGGCTCATTTTTTACTATCCGTCTTATTATTTAATTTTTTCGCTAAACTCTATCGGAGCAATCTAGAGTTGGCAAGCAGGCGGGTCAAGGTCGAAAATGTGATTCGCCGGTTGAAGATATTTCGGATTCTGAGCGAACGCTATCGCCATCGCCGAAAGCGATTCGGTTTGCGATTTAACTTGATAGCCGGTTTGCATAACGAATTAAAACTTAAACCCTGAATTTCGCAAGAGGTCTAATTTATAATATTATCGTTGGTGATGCCAAAAAACTAGTTGCGCAAGGCATCGCGCCGCACGACCTCCGGCGCACGTTCGCCATACTCGCGCACAATGGCGGTTTATCAATTGACCAAATACAATTGCCCTCGGGACACGATTCGATTCAGAGGACAGAAAAATATCTCGGCGTGAAACAGGATTTAACAGATGCGCACTGCGACAATCTGGGACTTATAAGTCGGATAAATCAATCTTTGGTGGCATTTATGAATAATTGGCGTTCATTACTTGAAATCCTTCCCCGACAGCGTGTTAAAACCCGCCTGATTGACTGCTACGCTTACGCCAGCGACGCGAGCCATTTTTACCTTGTCCCTAAAGCTATCGCGCAGCCCATTTCGATAGAAGAAATACAAAAATTATTTGCCTTTTCCCACGAAAACAAAATTAATCTGACCTTTCGGGCGGGCGGCACGAGCCTTTCGGGACAGGGCGTAACAGACGGTATTTTGGTGGATTTAAGCAATTATTGGCGAAAAGTCCAACCTGAAAATAATGGTCTGGCGGTGCGTGTCGAACCGGCGGTTATCGGGGCGCATGTCAATCTCGCCTTGAAAAAATATGGTCGAAAAATAGGTCCCGATCCCGCTTCGATCAATGCGGCGATGATGGGCGGTATTTTATCCAATAATTCGAGCGGGATGTGCTGCGGTGTGGTTAATAATTCTTACCATACCTTGAAGTATTTGACTTTTGTGCTGCCCAATGGTCTGGTTTTCAATACTGAAAAGGCGAAAGATTATATCCGTTTTGAAACGGAAGCTGCTGAAATTGCTGAAGGGATCGGCATTTTAAGGGATGAGGTTTTGAAAAATACGGCTTTGACGGAGCGCATTCGAAAAAAATATAAGCAGAAAAATACCGTCGGCTACTCGATGAATGCTTTTATTGATTTTCAGCACCCGTTGGATATTTTGGCGCACCTGATTATTGGCGGTGAAGGCACGCTCGCTTTTATTGCCGAAGCCGTTTTGAAGACCGTTCCCGATTTGCCCCATAAACGCACCGGAATGTTGTATTTCAAAACGACGGAAGAGGCGTGTAATGCCATTTTTGATTTGAAAAACACAGGGGCTGCCGCTCTTGAATTTATGGATAGAGCCTCTTTGCGGTCGGTCGAAGAGATGCCCGGGGTTCCCGCTTTTCTCAAGAACTTGCCGTCCGAAGCATCGGCAATTTTATGCGAATTTCAGGAAAACACCGCAGCCGCGCTTCTGGAAAAATATGAAAAAGCCGCGCCCCTTTTTGCCGGTTTGCCTTTGCTTTTTGAACCCAATTTCACACAAGAGGCGCGAGAACAAGAATTGCTGTGGAAAATTCGCAAAGGAATGTATCCGTCGGTTGCGGGAATGCGGGCGAAAGGCACTTCGGCGTTGATGGAAGATTTTACTTTTCCGGTCGAGCGTTTGGGCGAGGCGGTCGTTGACGTTCAACTGTTATTTGAAAAATACAACTACGAAAACGGTATCATATTCGGTCATGCCAAAGACGGAAATTTGCATTTTGTCGTTTCGCAAAGTTACGCTACGCAATCCGATATTGACCATTATCAAAAATTCAATGACGACATCTTTGATTTGGTTTTGAATAAATACGATGGAGCGTTGAAAGGCGAGCATAGTTCGGGCAGGGCAGTTTCCGCCTATATTGAAAAAGAATGGGGAACCGATGCTTACAGAATTATGAAACGTCTCAAAAACCTGGTTGACCCGACCAATTTACTCAACCCCGGCATTGTTATCACCGAAGATAAATTGACCCATATTCATAATCTCAAAGTGATGCCGATTGTCGAAGAGGAAGTCGATAGATGCATCGAGTGTGGTTTTTGCGAATCGGTCTGCCCGAGCCGTGATTTAACGCTCACGCCGCGCCGCCGCATCGGTGTCCGCCGGGCGATGAAACGCCTGGAAATGAACGGAGATTTCGCAACCCGCGAAGCCCTGTTAAAAGACTATTATTTTGACGGTTTAGAAACCTGCGCTGTTGATGGGATGTGCGCGAGTGTTTGCCCGGTTGAGATAAACACCGGCGATTTGATAAAGCGTTTGCGGCGGGAAAATCATTCGGCTTTTCAGAATAAAATGGCTTTGCGGGTCGCCAAAAACTTTAAATTGCTGGAAGGTTCAACCCGTTTGGCGTTGAAAACGGGTTTTGTCTTTAACCGTCTTTTAGGTAAGAATTTTATGAAAGATTTGACTTCCGTTGGCAGAAAGCTCTTTCCGGCGATGCCTTTATGGTCAAATTTTATCAGTCAACCGCCGCAAGGATTGAAAAATATTCATAGAGCGGAAAATACTCATACACAATCGCTTAAAACTTATACTTCGCCAATTATTTATTTTCCAAGTTGTATTTCCCGTATGATGGGTGGCGAGAACATCAATTTATTTTTATCGGTTTGTAAAAAAGCCGGCATAACCGTCCTGATGCCTGGTAACATCGGCGGAATCTGCTGCGGTCAAATTTTTTCTTCAAAAGGTTTTGCCGACGCCTTCCGTTTTACTGCCAATCAAACCATTGAAAAATTATGGCAAAATACTGATGAAGGTAAAATTCCTATCGTGGCGGACGTAACAAGCTGCACCCAAACTCTGAAAACCTACAGCCAGTATCTGACCGATGAAAACAAAGCCCGTTTTGATAAAATGACCTTTCTGGACGTAATAGATTTTGCCGCAGATAGTCTTTTGCCTAACTTGAAAATTTCAAAGACAAAAGACAAAATCGTTTTTCATCCGGTTTGTTCGGCGCATAAATTGGGGTCAATCGGAAAACTGCAAATCATCGGAAAGGCGTGTGCGAATCAGGCGGAGATACCGGTTTTTGCAGGCTGTTGCGGCATGGCGGGCGACCGCGGGTTTTATTATCCGCAGCTAACCCAAGCGGCGACGAAAAATGAAGCGAATGAAGTAAAGCAAACCGATTATGACGGCTATTATTCAACTTCCAGAACTTGTGAAATCGCTCTTTCGGAAGCAGTCGGCGAGAATTATGAATCCATCTTGAAATTATTGGATGAGGTTTCCGAGGCTTAAAACTATCAATTAGCGGTTCGCCGAACGTGTCGAACTTTTCAGATGTTCATTTCATCGAAATTGCGCCCGGTGCTCGCCGCTGTATCGCCAATTCTGACTGCCATAATTTTTGCTCCTTAAATTTTGTTATTTATTATTTGAATAATTCTTGCCCGCGAACATTGCCTTTTGCTACGACAACTCCGCGCCGCTCAAGTTCACGAATTATCTTATGCGCGCTTTCCCCGACGGTTTCTCGATCCGTTTCAACGATGACATCCGGTTTGAGCGGTTCTTCGTATGGATCCGAGACGCCGGTAAATTCCTTGATTTCGCCGACGAGCGCTTTTTTATAAAGTCCTTTGACATCGCGCTCGGTAAGCACTTCAATTGGGCATTTAACAAAAACCTCGATAAATTCAGTACCGTCCGATTCGATACTGTTTCGGACTTCATCGCGTATCTCCCGATACGGTGAAATTGCTGCTGAAAGCACGCCGACACCGTTTCGAGCCAGAAGGCGGGAGACATACCCGATGCGGCGAATGTTCGTATCCCGGTCGGCTTTGGAAAAGCCCAAACCCTGCGAGAGATTTGTTCTAATCTCGTCTCCATCCAATACTTCAACTCTAAACCCTCGATCCTCAAATTCCGTGACTAGTGCGCGCGCCAGTGTCGTCTTTCCTGCGCCGGAAAGCCCGGTGAGCCACAAAGTAAATCCGTTTTGTTTAGTCATTAATGATTCCTCACATCTATAGAATGAAAATAAAAAAAATAAATCCTCAAGGATTGAAATTTCAGATTATGCCGCTCACCGCTCTTTCAGTTTGACCGGCGCGATGAGCTTCAATAAGCACTTCAGCCACTTCAGGACGGGAGAATTCTGACGGCGGCACTTCTCCGGCACTCAACATTTCCCGAACCCGAGTTCCTGACAGCGTAACGTGTTCGCTGCTTAAATGCGGGCAAGTCTTGGTCGAAGCCATCGCGCCGCACGAACGGCAATAAAATGTATGGTCAAAAAAGAGCGGGGTCAGTCCTAACTCTTCCGGCTCGAATTCATCAAAGATATGGTGCGCGTCATATGTGCCGTAGTAATTGCCCACTCCGGCGTGGTCGCGCCCGACGATAAAATGCGAGCAGCCGTAATTCTTGCGAATCAGCGCGTGAAATACCGCCTCGCGCGGTCCCGCATAGCGCATCGCCGCCGGCATAACCGATAAAACGGTGCGCGCCGCCGGGTAATAATGAGCGAGGATGGCTTCATACGACTTGATGCGGACCTCCGCTGGAATATCATCCGATTTTGTCTCGCCGACCAGCGGATGCAACAGAAGTCCGTCAGCAATTTCCAGCGCGCACTTCTGAATATATTCATGGGCGCGATGCACCGGATTTCGGGTTTGAAAAGCGACGACCCGGCGCCACCCGCGCTGGCGAAACAGCGAGCGTGTTTCACCAGGATCACGTTGGTAAGCGGGAAAAGTTACGTCCAATTGACGATTGACTAAGCTGATGCGACCTCCGAGCAGCCATTCGCCCTGATTGTAGAGCGCCCGCACTCCGGGATGCGCCTCATCCGTGGTGCGGTAAACAAGCTCGGCTTCGCGTTCCTTGTTGTAGCGGTATTTCTCCGTCAGGTGAAGCACGCCCAACAGATGATTTTCTCCCTGATAAAGTGAGACATCTTCGCCTTCCTTAAGCCTTTTCGCCTGTTCGTCCGTGACAGATAGCGTTACCGGAATAGACCACGCCACGCCGTTTGCCAGGCGCATATTGGCACGCACCGAGCGGTAGTCCGATTCACCCAGAAAGCCCTCCAGCGGCGAAAAAGCACCGTTTGCAATCATTTCAAGGTCGGAAATTTCCCGCGCGTTCAGTTTTATGGCGGGGCGCGATTGTGCCTTTTGTAAAAGCTCTTCGCGCTCGGTTCCCGCCGCTTCTCGATTGATCAGTTTACCGCCGTGCGGTTTAATAAGTTTCATTATAATTATATTTATCTCTTAATAATTTCAGATTAATTGCTGTAATCAAAACCCTCATTGATGCAATCCGCATTCTGTTTTGATCTGTCCGCGCCACCGCCCGGAGCGTGCATTTTCGCCGATTTGAACGGGCGAAGTGCAGGGAACGCAGCCGATAGACGGATAATTTCGGTCGTGCAAAGTGTTATACGGCACTTCGTTTTTGATTATGTATTGCCACACCTCGCGCGTCGTCCAGCCTGCCAGTGGGTTAATTTTGATAATCCCGAATTTTTTATCGCGTTCGACGATTCCCGCATTTGTCCGCGCTGGAGATTGGTCGCGGCGGATTGCCGTGATCCACGCCGTTAAACCTGAAAGCATTTGTTTCAGCGGCTCAACCTTTCGTAGTTGGCAGCACAAATTCGGATTATGCTCCCACAATTTTTCGCCATATTTTTCAGCCTGTTCTTTCAGCGAAAGTTCCGCCGCTTTTCTTTCGAACTTGATGCCGTATTTTTGTTCGAGCGTATCGCGCAGACGGTAAGTTTCGGGAAATAACAAATCCGTATCGAGATAAAAAAACCGGGCGTTCGGATTAATTTCCGCAAGCATACTAACCAGCGCGCAGCCTTCCGCGCCAAAGCCCGTCGCCAGAGCCATGTTGCGCCCGAATTTGTCATTCGCCCAACGAAGAATTTCCTGCGGCGAAGAATCTTCAAAGGAATTTGAAAGGCTGCGAAGGCATTCGTCCTTCGCGTTTATGTCCGGTGAAATTGAGACTTGTAACATTTTCTTCTACTCCTTTTACTCCTTCAAACGACCGCCGAAGAACTGAAAATCTGATTCGTTTCCTGATACAAATCACCCGAAAAAAGATTTTGGTCAGCTGCGTCAGCCGCTTTGTTTTCAAACCATTGCAGTTTTTCGCGCAAGCGGACGACTTCGCCGATAACGATGATGGCAGGCGCACACAATCGCTCGTTTTCAACTTCAGCACCAATCGTTTCCAATGTGCCGGTGATTGTTTGCTGTTGCCCGCTGTAAGTTCCAGAGCGAATTATTGCCGCGGGCAAATCCTTTGAGCGTCCTGATTTAATTAAATCCGCCGCAATTTTTCGCAAATGTCTGCCGCCCATCAAAATCACAATCGTTTCAGCGTTACCCGCCTGAGCAATGATTGATTCGGGATAATCGCCGTCACCGGCGCGGGCACCCGTCAAAATTGCCACGGATTTGGAAAACGCCCGATGTGTGAGCGGAATTCCGGCATAGGCGGGAACTGCCAAAGCGGAACTGATGCCGGGAACAATTTCAAACTTGATGCCCGCTTCGCGCAAAGCCAGTGCTTCTTCGCCGCCGCGCCCGTAAATAAACGGGTCGCCGCCTTTTAATCGCACGACTCTTTCACCTGACCGCGCCCGCCTAATCATCAGGCGATTAATTTCCGGCTGCGGCGTATGCGGTCCGCCGCCAATTTTACCGGCGAAGATTCGAGAAGCGTTCTTTGGCGCGTAAGAAAGAATTTCGGGATTAACTAAATTGTCATAGATAACCGTATCGCAGGAAGCCAATAAATTATTTGCCTTAATGGTCAGCAATCCGGGATCGCCCGGACCCGCTCCGACTAAATAAACAACGCCTTTTTCAACCCAAACGACCGAAAAACGTGGCGGTAAAATAGGTTTTAAGTCATTTATCGAATTGCGGATGCGTTCAACCGAGGCTTCGATAACCGATGGATGGGCGGCTAACGGTTCGGTGATATGATAACTGACTGCGATATGATTTTTGGCGGCGGATTTAACTTCCACCGGAATATCACCGCGGGTGTGCCGCCCGGGCGAGAGAAAATATGGATGCACGATAATATGCCGTGCTCCCTGCCTGACAAGTTTGGCAAACCCGTCTGCAATATCGGGTTGTTCAATTTCGAGAAACCCGGCTTCGACCAAATCAAAAAGTCCGCGCTCCTTAATTTTTTGCGCCGCATCTCGCACGTCGTCATTGGCTTCCATCCGGCGGCTTCCATGTCCGATCACCAAAATGCCCAGTTTTAATCGCTCACTCTCTAATCGCTCACTCATAATGCTACAGCCTCCTTACTCCGATTTGCTTTAATTGCCGCTCCGCCGAATTTACAAATTTCTTCTAATTCCTCGACTGAATGACGCGCCAGAAAAGTTTGAAAACTTTCGTTCTCGCTTACTCTCAGTTCGAGATATTTTCTGGTTAACCGTTCGGCATAAAACTTGATTTCATTCGCCGGAACCTTGTGGTTAAGTTCACGTCCGAAGGTGTAGTTGTCGCCCAGACTGCCGCCAAGATAAACCCTGAACGCTTCGATTTTGCCTTCCGGCGTGTTGATAAAATCGCCGACAAAACCGATATCGCAAATCTGATAATGAGCGCAGCTGTTCGGGCAGCCCGTTACTGAAATGCGAAACGGTTCTTTGAAATCGGGAAAAACGTTTTCGAGATATGTAATCAATTCCGACGCACTGATTTTGGTTTCAGTTAAAGCCAGTTTGCAGAAAACGTTTCCGGTGCAGGCAATGGTTCCCGTGCGAAAAACCGAGGCGTTTACCTGTAAATTCACTTTGGCTAAATTTTCGGCAAGCGCGTGACGTTCGGATTCGGGAACATCCAAAATAATGACGTTTTGCGTTGTCGTCAGTCGAATCCGTCCGCCGGCGTGCCATTTGGCTAAACGCGCAGTTTCAATCATTTCTCGTCCGCTGAACTTTCCGCGTTCCGAAGCCGCGCCGACGTAATATAAACCTTTCTTGTTTTGCGGAAAAATACCGATATGCGCCCGATTGGCATTGACCGGAACGCGCGGTGCTTCGCCTTTTATCAGTTCATACCCAAGACGACTTTCCAGCTCATTTAAAAACTTTTCCGCGCCCCAATCTTTGAGCAGAAATTTTAACCGCGCCAGCGTCCGCGAACCGCGATTGCCGTGATCGCGGAAAATGGCACAGATGTGGTCAACGACCTCGACAACCTGTTCAGGGAAAACGTGAACGCCCAACCTATCGGCAAATTTTTCTTTCGCGCCGAGTCCGCCGCCGACCCATAAATCGAAAGCCGCCTGATTATCAGGACGATTTAGAGCAATCAATCCGATGTCGTTGATTTCGTGTCCCGTACAGTAAAGCGGGCAGCCCGTAACCGTGATTTTGAATTTACGCGGCAGATTGGAAAACTTTTTGTTATTCAAAAAATATTCGTGAATGGCACGGGCAAAAGGTTCCGCTTCAATGATTTCATCGGCATCGATTCCCGTTAGCGGGCAGCCCGTCACGTTGCGGGTGATGTCGCCGCACGCGCCCGAAGTGGTTAAGCCGACGCGGTTAAGTTCGCTGAAAATAGCGGGAACGTCTTCAATGCGGATAAAGTGAAACTGTATGCCTTGCCGGGTAGTGATATCGCCCGTATTGTTGGCGTAGCGAACGGAAAGGTTGCCGATGGTTTCGAGTTGTTCGCTGTTCAAAGTCCCGTTGGGGATTTTGACCCGGAGCATAAAAAATCCCGATTCCTGCGGACGCTGCGTGTACAGACCATACCAACGCAGGCGCACATCCAAATCATCGGGTTCAATTGATGTAAAACCGTCCCGTGAATACCGCAGAATGTCATCAAAACAATCGAGTGCGTCACGCTCGCGTTTGATTCGCTCAACCTTGTTTTCTTTTTTGATAATTGTCATATTTATCGTCTCCGTGAATCGCATTTATCAACTGCTCATATTTTTTCAAATTTCTTCATCACGATTTGGATTCTATATTGAGAGCAACTTTAAATTTTCTTAAAAGCTCCGAACATACAAAACAAAAAAGCCAGCTGTGAATTTCCTCTTTTGGAGTTCACAACTGGCTCTGGCTAAAATCTTTCGTGGTGTTCTTACATCATCATTGTTTTACACACGCACACGTTTTTGCCCCGCCGCCGCTCTCCGAAGAAGAACATGCAACACATACAAGCGAGACAACACATGATATTAAGTTTGTGCATTTGCAAATTGGGATATAATCCCAACATCGTTTTCAAATAGAAACGATGTTGGGATTGTAAGCACATACTCTTTAGTCTGTCAAGAAGAGTTTCGTGTCCGTTCAAAACGCCCGACTCGTTTGTTTTATCGCGTACGTTTAGCGTGCAAAGACACAAATATAAAAAGAAGGATCAAGCCGCCTGATGATCGAAACGCTGCCGCGTAACAATCAGTCAAATCGGCAATCGGCAATCCTTTGCTTTACGGCTGAGACGCAAATGCTATGTCGTTAATCAGCAAGGCGCCGGCGGGAATTCGGTCGAAATTAAAGCGCACCGACCTGATGTCTGATAGATTCACTCCACTGAAAGACGACATTGGAATCCGCACGGTGTTAAGTAAAATTTTCGGC
>Ga0136617_10001731_pt1 | contig 19378 bp, 18 predicted proteins | sample AntDrymUQ3222106_2_FD_129672 | JGI IMG/M metagenome (GOLD analysis project Ga0136617, IMG submission 129672) | Polar desert sand microbial communities from Dry Valleys, Antarctica - metaG UQ322 (21.06) | ecosystem: Environmental > Terrestrial > Soil > Desert | place: Antarctica: Dry Valley... | reverse complement strand
GACGAGGCGCCCAAGCCGAACAAGGAGGGCGTCGAGCGCGAGGAGGCCGACAAGCTCAAGGCCGACCTCGAGGAGGCGGGCGCCGCCGTCGAGGTGAAGTAGCTGCCCTAGGAGGCTGTTGAAGTTTCGTCCGGTGTGACCGGGAGTCTGTGGGCATGGCTCTTGCAGCGTTCGCGGTCCGGTCGGGTGAGCAGAGCAGGCAGGTGCAGATGGTGTGTTTGGACGATCTTGTCCCGCTCGATGACGATCTGCGCCGGATCGAGGCGCTGGTCGACTGGGACCATGTCCGGGAGACGGCGCGGCCGTTTTATCGCGCCGGTGGCGCGGGTCGGCAGGGGATCGATCCCGCGGTGTTGGTCAAGCTCGCGCTGGTGTTGGCGTGGCGCGGGCTGCCATCGATGCGCGAGACGCTCAGGGTCGCGTGCACCGACATGTCGATCCGCCGGTTCCTTGGGTTTGGGTTGACGGAGCGGCTGCCGGATCACTCGACGTTCAGTCACGCGCAGACCAAGCGCTTCGCGGACTCGTCGGTGTTCGAGCAGCTGTTCACGGCGGTGCTCAGGCAGTGCACCGACGCTGGCCTGGTCGGCGGGCGGCGGCTGCTGGTCGACGGCACGCACATCGAGGCCGATGCGGCGTTGAAGAGCTTGCGTGCCGAGCTTGCGCCGGTCGACGGCGACGGCGACGGCGACGGCGACGGGAGCGTGGCGGATGGTTCAGATGAACGGCGGCCGGCGCTCGCGCTGGCCGAGCCGCGGTCGGGGCCGACGCCCCGGCGGGTGGCGTCCAACGCGACTGCGGTGTCGCTGACTGACCCCGACGCCAAGCTGCGCCACAAGCCGGGGCATCGCACGCATCTGGTGCATCGCGGCCAGGTCGCGGTCGACCCCAAGCATCGGGTGATCGTTGCGGTAAAGGCCGAGCGCGCGACCGGCAGCGAGGCCGACTGCTTGACCGACATCGTGATGCGGGCGCGGTTCGCCGGCCACGCGGTCGCGAGCTGGCGGCCGACAGCGGCTATGCCAGCCAAGACTCCTACGTCACGCTTGCGCGGCTGAAGACGACGGCGTTGATTCCACCGCAGCCGGGCGCCAAGCACCAAGCCGCGGTGGCGGCGCGCGAGCGGATGCGCACGCCGACCGGTCGAGATGCTGCCGTTGATCGTCAGGCGCACGCCGAGGGCGCGATCTCAGAGCTCAAACGCCACGGCGCAGGCCGCGCGAGATGCCGCGGCACGCGGTTGGTACAGCTGCAACTTCTGGCCGCGGCGACCGCGATCAACCTCAAGCGCCTCATGGCCGCCCACGACGCCGCCAGCGGCGAGCAGACCGGCCAGCCCGCCGCTCGGGCCGCCCAAATCACCTGGCTGACCGGCCTACTCGTCCGCGTCCTCGCCGAGATCGACCGCGTGACCGCGGCCGATAGTTCAACGGGCTCCTAGTACCTGTGCCCGTGGCCAGAGCGCGCCGCCGGCCTCGGGAGTGACCACCCCGGTAGAGTCGCTTCGCGCCGCGCCAACGGAGGAGGAGCGATGGTGGAGCACAAAGTCTTCGAACTGGGCGATTTCGCGCTGCAGAAGGGATCGGTCCTTCCCCAGGCGAGGCTGGGCTACGCCACGCTGGGGGAGCTCAACGCGGCCAGAGACAACGTCGTGGTATGTCCGACGTGGTTCACGGCCACGCCGTCCGACACCGCTCAATGGATGACGGGTCCGGATCGCGCCCTGGACCCGCAGCAGTACTTCATCGTCATTCCCAACCACTTCGGCGGCGCGATCTCCTCCTCGCCGAGCAACGCCCCACCGCCGTCTGAGAAGGGTCGCTTTCCCCATGCCACCACCTACGACAGCGTCGTTGCGCAGCACAGGCTGCTCACCGAGGAACTCGGCATCGAGCGCATCCGGCTGGCGACGAGCTGGTCGATGGGCGCCTGCCAGGTCTACGCGTGGGCCGCGCTGCACCCGGAGATGGTCGACGCGATCGCACCGATCTCCGGCTCGGCCCGGACAGGCGACTTCAACAAGGTGTTCCTGGCAGGGAACGCGCGCGCCATCACCTCCGACCCCGACTGGAACGACGGCTTCTACGGCGACAAGCCGCCCATCAACGGAGTGAAGGTGATGGCGGCCATCTACGCCGGCTGGGGCTTCTCGGAGCCCTTCTACCGTGAGCAGCACTTCCGTGCGTTCGGCGCCGACACAGTGGAGGAGTTCATCGACTACTTCTGGGACGCCTTCTTCATTAAGTGTGATGCCAACGACCTGCTCGCGCAGATGTGGACGTGGTGGCACAACGACCTGGGCGCCCATGCGCAGTTCGGCGGCGACTTCGACGCCGCGCTCGGCGCCATCCGCGCGCGCACGATCATCCTGAACGCGGAGACCGACCGCTACTTCCCGCCCGTCGATAGCGACTACGAGGCCGCCCGGATGCCGAACGCCGAGTCGCGACCCATCCCCACCGTCTGGGGCCATATGGCACCGTTCAACCCGGAGGATCAAGCCTTCATCGACCGTGCGCTGAACGAGCTGCTTGGAGGTTGACGACGATCGTCAGCCCCAGCCACGCGAAGCGGCCAGGGCGGGCTGATCTCTCGGTCAACGGGGCCGCCTAGTGAGTTGCGACGGCCCGAGCCCGCTACCGGTCGTGCTCGGTGGAGGCGGCGTTTCCGCCTCGCGCGAGAAAGCGGCAATGAGGATGCCTGTGCACTCCTTGAGTGGGTCCTCCGCGGACGGGTTCAGCGTTTCGCGGGAAGCGAACGCGCGTAGGCGACACCGCTCTTGACCCATGGTTCGAGTTGCCGCTTGGTTCGAACGCCTTCGGGGTCGACACGCAGCCAGTCCTGCATCGCGCGGCCGCGCATCTCGAATGGCCGAGCATGCGGCTTGCTGACCAGGGTTTCGGTGTCCTCGGGAGCAACGCGCACCATCAGGCCGCCCTGACCGCTGGCCGCGACCGACATGTTCCCGCCGACGAGAAAGGCCAGCCCTCCGAACATCCGCTTCTCGGTGACGTCTGAGTCCCCCGCGATCAGCTCACGGATGCGGTTGGCGAGATCCTCGTCGTAAGCCATGCGAGCCGGGATCGTCTCATCGGCTGTCGCTTCGCGCGTCCAAAGCAGGAGCACGGTCGTCGCGCGTCGACTCAGACCGGTGCAGCCTCGATGAGGTTGGTGCCAGCCGCGGGCTTGATAGCGGTCAGTTCGAACCCGCCTTGGCCTAGCAGGGCCCGCCACTCACCTTCGGAGCGTTCCTTGCCGCCGAGAAGGACGAGCATGAGCAGGTCCAGCTCTTTGGAGAAGCTCGGTCCATCACCGTCGGGAACGACTTGTTCGATGACCAGCAGCCGTCCAGCGGATGAGATCGACGCTCGCGAGTTGCGCAAGATCTCCACTGCCCGCTCGTCACTCCAGTCGTGAAGGATCTGAGAGAGGACGTGGACGTCGGCCCGCGGAATCGGCTCCTTGAAAAAGTCCCCGCCCACCACCTCGCAGCGGTCCGCCAGCTCCGCGGCGTCGATCGCCGCCTGCGCAGCGATCACCACGTGCGGAATATCGAAGACGACGCCACGAAGGCGCGTGTGGGTGTTCAGCACCGCCGTGATGAGCGAGCCGTTGCCGCCACCGACGTCGACGACAGTGGCGTGATCGACCCACCGGTGTTGCAGCGCTGCAGCGGCACGGGCGCCGGCGCCTCCACCCATCGCCCGGTTGAAGGTCTCGCTCGCCGCCGGATTCGCCGCGAGATGCTCAAAGAACGGCATACCGAACACCCGCTCAGCGACCGGTTCCCCGGTACGGATCGACTCGCGCATTTGCCCCGCGGCGCGGTAGGCATCACCGGCGAAGAGCATCGCGAAGTGACGCACCGACAACGGAGCATCGCTTCGAAGCCCATCTGAAAGGGGCGTCCGAACGAACGCCCGCGGCTCGGCTTCGGAGAAAATGCCGAGGCTGGCGAGCAGGCGCAGCACCCGGTACAGCGACTCCGAATCGGCGTCCACCCGGGGCGCGATCTCGTCGACGGCGGTCGGCTTGTCGTCGACGATGTCGGCCACGCCCATGTCGGCGGCAACCGCGATGGCTTGCGTCCGCAGGAACCCGCCGAGCAGGTCTCGTAGCGTGGCGCGCTGAGCGACGCTGGCGTCAGGAAGGGAAGCGTCTGGCGGCGTCATGGAGCTTCTGGCTTAACACCGGATCGGCCGGCTTGCCGAACCGGAGCTGCCGTCCAAGTGCACCCTAGACGGCACGTGCGCGCGACACAAACCGCCGCTCCTTTCCATGCGAACGGCATTGGACAGCGCCACAAGCGGCACTGCTCCTTTCGCGTGAAACCGGCAGCGACCGAGCCGGCGCCCGTAAACCTCCCTCCGGCGGGTGGCAGGAAAGGGCGCTGCGGGCCGCGGCGAGCTTTGCCGACCGGCGGAGGCCTCGGGGCTCGTAGCGGGCGCGGGGATGGCAAAAGTCGCCGCGGCGGGTTCCATTTCCTGACAGGACCCGCCGGCCTGCCGCGCCGATCCCTGGGCGTGCCGGCCCGGTGCCACCCGGCGCCTCGCGGAGAGCGCCGAGTGGGCGTGGGGGTCGGGCGATCGGTCGTATACAGCCCCGGCACCCCGACGATCAGCCATGCATCGGCGGGACGATGTGAGCCAGACCGCGCCGACCGCGCCCGTCTCCAGGAACAGCACGGCGAGCGGGATCAGCGAACCGAGGATGCCGGTCGTCGACGCAACGCCGACACGAGCGGAAGCTCTGCGCTATCCCGCTGGGTGAGCCTGGTCGAGCGTTCTCTCGAGGTTGTCGAAGGCCTTGCCCCATCCGTCTTCGTGTGAGCGCACGGCCTCATCGTCCCATAGGCCGCTGTGGGTGAAGCGGACCGTGGTAAGGCCGTCGGTCTCCTCGAATTCGAGCTCGATCAGTTGCCGCGTGGTGTTGCCGTCCCAGAGCCAGGTGAACGCGAGGCGGGTCGGGGGGTCGATCTCCGTGTAGGTGCCGCCGCCGCCGTACTCGATGTCCTCGTGGGGGTTACGCATCACCACCCGTACGGCGCCGCCCACGCGCAGGTCGACCTCGGCCTCGGTCGTCTCCCAGTCGTGTTCGGCGTGCCACCAGCGTCGGATCACCTCCTCGCTGGTCCAGGCGTCGAAGACCGCCTGGGCGGGCGCCTGGAAGGTGCGCTCCATCCGCAGCGTCGTGCTGTCGCTCACGTGCCTGGCCCTCGTCGGCGTCGCAAGCGCAGCATTATCCAGGCGCGCGCCGCCAGCAGTCCCGCGCCGGCGCCAGTCGCGGAGGGGAGGATCTCCTCCAGGGGCACGCCTCCGATGTGCGCGATCACGCGGCGCCGTCGTACTCGTCGTGCAGGTTCCACCACTGGTACGGCGGTGTCTGCGGGTAGCCGTCCGGCGAGTCCTCCCACTTCTCCTGTCGCCCGAGCGCCGTGAGGTCGAGGTAGCTCCAGGTGCTCCCCATCGCCTCGTCGCCGCGGCTGTTGACGAAGTAGGTGCGGAAGATCCTGTCGCCGTCGCGCAGGAAGGCGTTGGTGCCGTGCCATTCGTCGACGCCGAAGTCGGCGTCAAAGTCGTCGGTGAGGGTGAACCACGGGATCTCCCACCCCATGCGAGTCCTCCAGCGCTCGATGTCCGCCTGCGGGGCACGCGACACGAACACGAGCGTGGTGTCGCGGGCGTTCAGATGCGCGAGGTGAGCGACCTGATCGGCGAGGAAGGAGCAGCCGCCGCAGCCATGCTCAGGCCAGCCGGACACCCCGGGCTCGAAGAAGAAGCGGTAGACGACCAGCTGGCGGCGACCGTCGAACAGGTCGAGCAGGCTCGCCGGACCGTCCCGACCCTCGAACGTGTAGTCCTTCTCCACCGCCATCCTCGGCATCCGACGGCGCTCGGCGGCGAGGGCGTCTCGGGCGCGGGTTAGCTCCTTCTCCTTCACCAGCAGCTGCTCGCGCGCGGCCCCCCACTCCTGCGGCGACACGATCGGCGGGGTATTCATCACGGCACGTCCTCCTTCAGGTATTCGTCGACGACATCGAACAGGCGCCCCCAGAGGGCGCGCTGACGATCCATCCAGTCGGCCGCCCCGGCGAGCGCGCCGATGTCGAGCGAGAGCCGGTGCGTCCGGCCCTCGACCACGCGCGTCACGACACCGGTCTCCTCCAGCACCTTCAGGTGCTTGGAGATCGCGGGCTTGGACACCCCGAACCCGCCGGTGGCGTCGCCCACCGTCGCCGGGCCCGAGGCGAGGCGCTCGACGATGCCGCGGCGGATCGGGTGGGACAGGGCCTTGAACGGATCGTTAACCATCAGGTTAACCATATCACGCGCTCCCGCGAGCCCGGCGGCGCCGAAGGCGCAGCGATCGTTGAGTCAGGGCCCGGCCACCAGCGCGCGCGTCGGCAGCCGACACGATCTCCGGGACCGGTACTCCGATCGCGACCTCCCAAGGAGAACGCCGGGCGACCGGCTCCGGCCTCCGGCTCCCCACGCCGGGGCCGCTCATGGAGGCGGCGGCTGGGGCGCGGGTCAGCTCCCGTGGGCGGGGCGCGGCGCGGCCTTCCGGCGCACTCAGGCGCGAGCTTGCGAGCGACGCGCCGGAAGGCCGTGACGGCGCCCCGACCTCACCAACGGCCCGGGCCACGATCGCCACGACCGGCGTCACGCGTTGGCGGGCGCTCCGTCCAGCGACGCCCCCAGCGCGTCGAGGAGCTGGGCGGTGCCCTCCTCGCGCTGCTCGGGCGTGTCGAGCCCGTCGAGGTAGGCGCCCTGCTCGGTATAGGTGAGCCTCGTGCCGGCGTCCACCGGCTCGAGCTGGATCGTCGAGAGCGAGACGGAGATCCGCTCGCCGCCGAAAGCTCATGTCGTAGCTGTAGACGATGCGCTCGTCCGGCACGATGTCCCGATAGACGGACTCCAGCGTGTAGGCGGAGCCGTCCTTCATGCGGCCCTCGTTGCGCTCGCGGCCGCCGACGCGGAAGTCCAGGTCCCAGTGAACCTGCTCCCAGCTCGCGTCGTCCTCGCCGCCGAACCACCTCGCCTTCTGCTCCTTCTCGGCGAAGGCGGCGAACACCCGCGTGGCTGACGCGGAGTAGGTTCGCTCGACCGTCCACGTGGCGTGGGTCACGGATCGTTCGGTCATGGTCGACCTCCTTCATGGTCGTCGGGATCCTCGGCGAGGAACTCGCCGAGCCGGTCCAGGCGGCGCTCCCAGCGCGTCCGCCGCTCGCTGATCCAGTGCTCGGCCGTGCGCATGACGACGGGCTCGATCGAGCAGGTCCGCACCCGGCCGACCTTCTGCGTGCGGACGAGGCCCGAGCCCTCGAGCACCTGGACGTGCTGGACCACCGCCGCGAGCGTCATCGCGAGCGGGCCGGCCAGCTCGCTCACGGAGGCCGGCCCGCGGCTCAGCCGCTCGACCATCGCCCGGCGGCTGGGGTCCGCGAGGGCATGGAACACCTGGTCGAGCGGCTGAGCATGGTCAAGCACCTGCTTGACCTTTACAGCTCAGGCGATGAAAGTCAAGCGATCACTTGAGCATCACAGCCAGCCCGGCACCACGAAGATCAGCCACGCGATCGGCGGGATGATCAGCACCATCGTCAGGCCCCACTGCATCAGGCGCTTGAAGACGTAGTCCCGGTGCTCGTCCGGCGTGTTGGCCACGGTCAGCGCGCCACTGGTCGAGAACGGACTCGAGTCGACCACCGAGGAGGAGATCGACAGCGCGATGATCAGGCCGACCGCGCCGACCGCGCCCGTCTCCAGGAACGGCACGGCGAGCGGGTCAGCGCGCCGAGGATGCCGGTCGTCGACGCGAACGCCGAGACGACGCCGCCGACGTAGAGGATCAGCAGAGCGGCGATCAGCACGGCGCTGATGGTGGCCACCTGGTCGCCCAGCCAGTCGATCGTGCCGAGCTCCTCCAGCAGGCCGACGTACATGACGATGCCGCAGATCAGCAGCACGGTCGGCCAGGCCACCTTGCCGACGGCAGCCTTGCTTGCGCCGGGAGCGATCAGCGAGAGGACGCCCGCGATCGAGAGCGCGACGAAGCCGACGTCCACGTCGAAGAGGAGCGCGACGACGATCAGCGAGACGATGCCGATCAGCGTGAGGATCTTGTCGCGGTCGAGCGGCGGCACCTCGTTCGCGGTCGCCGCCTCGCTGCCGGCGACGGGCGCGGGGCCGCCGCCCTCGGCCTGCTCCCGCTGGCGGCGCTCGAAGCGCTCGCCCGACTCACCGCCGCCGACCTCGGCACGCTGGCCGAGCAGCTTGCGCCCGCCGAACAGGAAGAACACGACGACGCTCAGCAGCAGGTTGACCACGAACGAGCTGACGAACAGCAGGAAGGCGTTCTCCGCCAGGTCGTTGCGCTCCACCACGCCGTTGACGATCGAGCCGAACACGCTGATCGGCGAGAAGCCGCCGGCCGTCGCGCCGTTGATGATCATCAGGCCCATCAGCAGCGGGTTGATGCGGTACTGCAGCGCGAACCCGATCCCGATCGGGGCGACGATGGCCACGGCGCCCGGGACGACCGCGCCGGATGCGGTGAGGATCGCCGTGACCAGGAAGAACACCCACGGGATCGCCGCCGTCCGGCCGCCCACCGCTCGCACCGAGGCGTGGATCAGCCAGTCCACGGTGCCGTTGTTGGACGCGATCGCGAACAGGAACGTGACCCCGACGAGGATCACGAACAGGTCGCCGGGGAACCCGGCGAAGATGTCGTCCTCCGAGACGCCCAGCGCCGTGCCGACGCCGAACGCCGCGACGGGGGACGCCCATGTTGATGCCCATCGTGGTCCCGATCACGAAGATCACGATCAGGACCAGGATCGAAAACAGCTCGTTCCCCCTGTAGACCCTCCCCTTGTTTCGTTTCTAGGCGGCCAGCGCCGCCCGCACAAGCTCCACCGGGTGCCAGGCGCGCTGCCCCGCCCCATGACCGATCTGCTGGCGGCAGGACACCCCGGTCGCGGAGACCAGGGTCCCGGCGGCGGCCGCCCGCAGCGCCGGGAACAGCCGTGACTCGCCGATCTGCATCGACAGCTCGTAGTGCTCGGTCTCGAAGCCGAACGAGCCGGCCATGCCGCAGCAGCCGGCGTCGAGCTCTGAGACCTCGGCGCCCGGGATGCGCTCCAGCAGCGCCACCGTGGCGGCGGTGCCCGCGAGCGCCTTCTGGTGGCAGTGGCCGTGGAACAGGATCGGCCGGCCGCTCACGGGCGAGGCGGCGTCCAGCGCCAGCGCGCCGTCGTCGATCGCCTCGACCAGCAGCTCCTCGACCAGCCGCGCCTGCTGCGCGATCGTCTTCGCGCGCGGGTCGTCGGGCAGCAGCGCGAGGTGCTCCTCGCGCAGGGTGAGCAGGCACGACGGCTCGCAGCCGACGATCGGGACGCCGCGCTCGCCTTCGGGCGCGAGCCGCTCGACCATCGCGGCGGCCATGTCACGCGCCTGGTCGAGCAGTCCCTTGGAGAGGCTCGAGCGCCCGCAGCAGCCGGCGCTCTCCAGCCGCACGCGGTGGCCGGCGGCCTCCAGCAGCTCGATCGCGGCGCGCCCGATGGCGGGCTCGGTGTAGGTCGTGAACGAGTCGGCGAGGAAGACGACGTCGCCGCGCGGGGCCGGCCGCTCGCCGCGAGCCCGGCGGCGGTCCCAGCGCACCAGGTGCTCGCGTGCGAAGCGCGGCAGCGGCCGTTCGCGGGCGATGCCGGCGGTGCGCTCCAGCAGCGCCCGCGCGCCCGGCACGCGCGCCGGCAGGTTGGACAGCGGCGCGGTGGCGGCGCCGAGGCGGTTGAGCGGCCGGATCGCCCCGAACAGGCGCGAGCGCAGCGGCACGCCGTGCACGTCCTGGTAGTGCGAGAGGAACTCGGACTTCAGCGTCGCCATGTCCACGCTCAGCGGGCACTCGCTCTTGCACGCCTTGCACTCGAGGCAGAGGTCGAGGATCTCGTGCAGCCGCTCGTCGCCCATCGCGGCGCGCGGGTCGGGCGACGAGAGCGCCTTGACCAGCGCGTTGGCGCGCCCGCGCGTGGCGTGCTCCTCCTCGCGCGTGGCCATGTAGGAGGGGCACATGACGCCGCTGCCCGTCTTGCGGCAGGCGCCGATCCGCTGGCAGCGGTCGGCCGCGCCGCGCATGCCGCCATGCTCGGCGAACGACAGCCGCGTCTGCAGCGGCCCGGGCGGCGGCAGCGCGGGGTCGCGCAGGTCCACGGTCAGCGGTGCGGCGTCGACCATCACGCCGGGGTTCATCCGGCCGTGCGGGTCGAACAGCGCCTTGACCTTGCGCATCGCCTCGTAGAGGTCGTCGCCGAACACCTGCCGGTTGAACGGGCTGCGCACGCGCCCGTCGCCGTGCTCGGAGGAGTTGACCCCGTCGAACTCGGCCACGAGGCCGGCGATCTCCTGCGCGACCGCCGCCATCGTCGCGACGCCGCCGGGCGCCGTCAGGTCGACGAACGGGCGGATGTGCAGGCAGCCGACCGAGCAGTGCCCGTAGAAGCCGGCGGTCAGGCCGTAGCGGTCGAGCACCGCCTGGAAGCGCGCCACGTAGTCGTTGAGCCGCTCGGGCGCGACGGCCGTGTCCTCCACGAACGCGGCCGGGCGCGAAGCCCCCTCGCTGGCGGCCATCAGCAGGCCGAGGCCCGCCTTGCGGACCTTCGTCAGCGCGTTCTGCTCCGCGGCGGTCTCGGCCCGCAGCGTGTGGTAGCCGTGGCCGTGCTCGCGCCACGCCTCTTCCAGCCGGTCGAGCTGGGCGCGCGTCGCCTCCTGCGACACGCCGGCGAAGGAGACGAACAGCAGCGCGGCGGGATCGCCCTCCAGGCGCTCGGACAAGCGCCGGTACTCGAGCTTGGAGCGCGACAGCTCGAGGATCGTGCGGTCGATCATCTCGATCGAGGCCGCCTCGAGCGCCAGCGCGTCGGCGGTGGCGGCGATCGCGCCGGCCAGCGAGTCGAAGTGACCGACGACGAACATCGTCGCCGGCGGCAGCTCCACCAGGCCGACCGTCGCCTCGGTGATGGCGACGAGCGTGCCCTCGGAGCCGGTGACGAAGCGCGCGAGGTCGAACGACCGCGCCAGGCGGTCGAGCCGGTACCCGCCCGACTGGCGCCAGTGCTTCGGGTAGTCGCCGGCGATCGAGGCGCGGTGCTCGTCGAGGATCGCCGGCAGCCCGCGGTGGATCGCGCCCTCCAGCGTGTCCGCCCGCGCCCGCCGCTCGCGCTCGGCCTCCTCGACCGGTCCCAGCCGGGCGCGCGAGCCGTCGGAGAGCACCACCTCCAGCTCGTACACATGGTCGATCGTGGTCCCGTGGACGATCGACTGGCTGCCGGAGGAGTTGTTGCCGATCATCCCGCCGATCGTGGCGCGGTTGGACGTCGAGGTGTCCGGTCCGAAGCCGAGCCCGTGCCGGTGCGCGGCGCGGTTGAGGTCCTCCTGCACGACGCCCGGCTGCACGCGCACGCGGCGGCCCTGCGGGTCGAGCTCGCGGATCCCGTTCATGTGGCGCGAGGTGTCGAGCACGATGCCGCGCCCGCCCGCCGTCTGGCCCGCGAGGCTGGTGCCGCCGCCGCGGGTCACGACGGGCACGTCGAAACGCCCGGCCAGGGCGATCGCCGCCGCGACGTCGTCGCCGTCGCGCGGGAACGCGACGAGCAGCGGCTCGCGGGCGTACATGCTCGCGTCGCCGGCGAACAGATGGCGCGTGTAGGCGTCGGCGCGCACGTCGCCGCGCAGCTCGCGCCTCAGCGCCGCCGCAAGCTCACGGGCGTGCGCGTCGCCGCGCACCCCGGCCCGGGTGTCGTCCTCCGTCTGGATCGCCAACTGTCGGCTCGCTCCCCTTGCCGGAGTGTTACCACGATCCCACCGGGGTACGCCGACCTACGCCGTGAGCTTCCGCAGCGGGCGCCACTTCCTGCAGATCCCCGGGCCCACCAACGGCCCGGATCGGGTCCTGCGCGCGATCGACCGGCCGACGATCGACCATCGCGGCCCCGACTTCGCACAGCTCGGGCTCGAGGTGCTCGCGGGCCTGCGCGGGGTCTTCCGCACGGACGGGCCGGTGGTGGTCTACCCGGCGTCGGGCACGGGCGCGTGGGAGGCGGCGCTGGTCAACACCCTCTCCCCCGGCGACAAGGTGCTGGCGTTCGAGACCGGCCACTTCGCGACGCTGTGGCGGACGATGGCCGAGCGGTTCGGGCTCGAGGTCGAGTGGGTCCCCGGCGATTGGCGCCACGGCGCCGACCCGGAGCGCGCCGAGGCGGTGCTGCGAGCCGAGCCCGGCATCCGCGCGGTCATGGTCGTTCACAACGAGACGTCCACGGGCGTCACGAGCCGCGTGCCGGAGGTCCGGGCGGCGATCGACGCGGCGGGCTCGGACGCGCTGCTCCTGGTCGACGTCATCTCCTCGCTGGGCTCGATCGACTACCGCCACGACGAGTGGGGCGTCGACGTCACGGTGGGCGGCTCGCAGAAGGGCCTGATGCTCCCGGCCGGGCTGAGCTTCAACGCGGTCGGCGAGAAGGCGCTGGAGGCGAGCCGCTCCGCGCGGCTGCCGCGCTCCTACTGGGACTGGGAGCCGATCGTCGAGGCCAACCGCTCCGGCTTCTGGCCCTACACGTCGGCGACCAACCTCCTCTACGGGCTGCGCGAGGCGCTGGCGATGCTCTCCGAGGAGGGCTTGGAGAACGTCTTCGCGCGCCACGCGCGCCACGACGCGGGCGGCGGTGGAGGCCTGGGGGCTGGAGGTGCTGTGCGTGGACTCGCGCGAGCACTCCGGCTCGCTGACGGCGATCCTGATGGACGACGGGTCCGACGCCGACGAGGTCCGGCGCGTGATCCTCGAGCGCTTCGACATGTCGCTCGGCGCGGGGCTCGGGAAGCTGGCCGGCCGCGTGTTCCGGATCGGCCACCTGGGCGACTTCAACGACCTGATGATCGCCGGCACGCTGTGCGGGGTCGAGATGGGCCTGCGGATCGCCGGCGTGCCGCTGGCGGGCTCCGGGGTGGAGGCGGCGCTGGCGCTGCTCGAGGCCGAGCCCGAGCCCGGCGGAAGCGCCGACGCCGACGGCGCGGTCGTGCGCCAGGCGGCGGCCGAGCCCGCGGCGTGATACCCAGCGAACTTCGTTCGCGGGCACAGGCGGGCGCGCTCGACGGGCTGCGGGTCCTCGAGTTGACGCACGTGATGGCGGGGCCGTTCTGCGGTCAGGTGCTGGCCGACATGGGCGCCGACGTGGTCAAGATCGAGCCGCCGGGGGCGGGCGATTCGACGCGCCGCTCGATGGGCTTCCGCATGCAGGGCGAGGACACCGCCGCGTTCCTGGCCGTCAACCGCAACAAGCGCTCGCTGGCGCTCGACCTGAAGGACGAGCGCCACCGCGCCGCGTTCTGGCGGCTCGCGCGCGATGCCGACGTGGTGCTCGAGAACAACCGCCCGGGCGTGACGGCGCGCCTGGGCGCCGACTACGCGACGCTGTCCGCGCTCAACCCGCGGTTGATCTACGCGAGCATCACCGGCTTCGGGCAGACCGGGCCGTACGCGCAGCGCCCGGGCTACGACCTGATCGCGCAGGGGCTGTCGGGCGTGATGAGCGTCACCGGCGAGCCCGACGGCAACCCGGTCAAGTGCGGCATCCCGATCAGCGACCTCTCGGCGGGGCTGTTCTGCGCGGTCGCGATCCTGTCGGCGGTGGTGGCGCGCGAGCGCACGGGCCGCGGGCAGCAGATCGACACGTCGCTGTTCGAGGGCGCGCTCGCGCTGTCGATCTGGGAGTCCGCGGAGCTGTGGGCGACGGGCCGCGTGCCCGGCAAGCTCGGCTCCGCGCACCGGCTGACCGCGCCGTATCAGGCGCTGCGCACACAGGACGGGCATCTGACCGTCGGCGGCAACAACCAGAAGCTGTGGGAGCGGCTGTGCGCGGTGGTGGGGCGGGACGAGCTGGTGCAGGACCCGCGCTTCGCGTCCAACGACTCGCGGATGGCGAACCGCGCCGAGCTGGTCGAGGAGCTGGAGTCCGCGCTCGCGGCGCGCGGCACGGACGAGTGGGTCGGCGCGCTGCTCGAGGCCGGCGTCCCGGCCGGCCCGATCCACGACTACGCCGAGGTGTTCGCCGACCCGCACACCCGGGCGCGCGAGATGGAGGTCACGCTCGAGCACCCCGTCGAGGGCGCGATCAGCGCGCTCGGCATCCCCGTGAAGCTGAGCGACACGCCGGGCGCCGTCCGGCGGGCGGCGCCGCTGCTCGGCGAGCACACCGAGGAGGTGCTGCGCGAGGCTGGGTTCTCCTCGGAGGAGATCTCCGCGATCGTCGGCGCGGCGGCCTCCAGCGGCGACACTGCCGTGCCGCCAGGCGGAGCCCAGGCACGCCCATGAGCGAGGTGCTCGCCGAGCGGCGCGGGCCGGCGCTGTGGGTCACGTTCAACCGCCCCGAGGCGCGCAACGCGATGACCTTCGCGATGTACGAGGCGCTGTTCGCGCTCTGCGAGCAGGCGGACGCCGACGACGCGGTGCGCGTGCTGGTGCTGCGCGGCGCCGGCGACAAGGCGTTCGTCGCGGGCACCGACATACGCCAGTTCACCGAGTTCGAGTCCGGCGAGGACGGCCTGCGCTACGAGGCGACGATCGACCGCATCGTCGGCCGCCTCGAGACGGTCGGCAAGCCGACCGTCTCGCTCGTCGACGGCTACGCGATGGGCAGCGGCCTCGCCCTCTCCGCCGCCTGCGACATGCGCATCTGCACCCCCGCGGCCCGGTTCGGCCTCCCGATCGCCCGCACCGTCGGCAACTGCCTCTCGATGGACAACTACGCCCGCCTCGCCGCCCTCCTCGGCCCGGCGCGGTTGAAGGACATCGTCTTCACCGCCCGCTCGATCAGCTCCGACGAAGCGCTCGCGACCGGCCTCGCCACCGAGGTCGTCGCCGACGCCGAGGCGCGCGTCACCGAGCTCTGCGAGACGCTCGCCTCCCACGCCCCCACCACCCTCCGAGTCACCAAGGAGGCACTGCGGCGCATCCGCACCGCCAACCTCCCGGACGGCGACGACCTGGTCCGGGAGGCTTACGCAAGCGAGGACTTCCGGACCACCGTCGTCGCGTTCCTCGCCAAGTCCCGCTGACCCTTAGGCATGCGCCCGCTTGCGCAGCTTCGCGAACTCCGGCCACGGACGCGTGTTGGCGATGAGGTCGGGCGTGAGCCAGGCGCGGCGGGCGGTGGCGATGCCGTACTCGAGCAGGCGGAAGTTGCGGGCGGAGTGGGCGTCGGAGTCGATCAGCACCGGCACGCCGGCCTCGGCGGCCGCGCGGGCGTGGATCTCGTTGAGGTCGCGGCGGTCGGGCGCCGAGTTGATCTCGAGCATGGTGCCGGTGCGCGCGGCCGCCTCGATCACGCGGTCGACGTCGAGCGCGTAGGGCGCGCGGGTCTCGATCTTGCGCCCGGTCGGGTGGCCGATCGCGTCGATCAGCGGGTGCTCGATCGCGGCCACCATGCGGTCGGTCATCTCCTTGGCGCCCATTTGGAATGAGGTGTGCACGGAGGCGATGACCCAGTCGAGGCGCTCGAGCAGCTCGTCGGGGTAGTCGGGCGAGCCGTCGGTGAGGATGTTGCTCTCGGTCCCGATCAGCAGCTCGATCCCGTGCAGGCGCTCATCGAGCGCGCGGACCTCCTCGATGCGGCGCTCCAGCTCGTCCGGTGAGACGTGGTTGCCGAACCCGTGCGAGGCGGAGTGGTCGGTGATCGCGAGGTACTCCATGCCGCGCTCGTCGCGCGCCGCGATCGCCATCTCCTCGGCGCTCTGGCGCCCGTCGGAGGCGGTCGTGTGGCAGTGCAGATCGCCGCGCAGGTCCTCCAGCGTGACCAGCCGCGGCAGGCCGGGGCCACCAGGCAGGGCCGCCTCCAGCTCGCCGCGCCCCTCGCGCAGCTCGGGTGGGATCCACTCCAGCCCGAGCCGCTCGTAGACCTCCTCCTCCCGCTCGCAGCGCAGCGTCTCGCCCGTCGCGTCGTCGAGGATCCCGTACTCGGAGACGTGCAGCCCACGCCGCACGGCGGACTCGCGCAGCGCCACGTTGTGGGCCTTGGAGCCCGTGAAGTGCTGCAGGACGTTGCCGAACTGGTCGGGCTCGACGACCTTGAGGTCGATCCGCATGCCGGTGTGGGTGGTCACCCGCGCGCCCGCCTCGCCGGCCGACTGCACCGACTCGACCAGCTCGAGGTCGCCGAGCGTGCTCGCCAGCGCCTCCGGGTCGCTGGCGGTGGCGATGATGTCGAGGTCCTTGACGGAGTCGGCCATCCGCCGCAGCGAGCCGGCGACCTCGACCCGGTCGGACGCCGGGTGCGCGCGCAGCGCGCCGACGATCTGCTCCGCCACCGGGATCGCGCGCGACAGCAGGACGCGCGGCGCCGGCCCGCCGCCGTCCTGGTGGTCGGCGAGCACCTGCTTGAGGTTCATCTCGACCTTCAGGCCGAAGCCGCGCAGCCCACGGATCTCGCCCGCCTCGGCCGCCGCGCGCAGGGAGTCGAGCGAGTCCACGCCCAGCTCGTCGTACAGCCGGCGGGCGCGTTTGGGGCCGAAGCCGGGCAGGTGCATGACCGCGATCAGCCCGCTCGGGAACTTCGCGCGCAGCTTCTGGGCGGCGGGGATGTCACCCGTCTCGTCGAGCGCGCGCAGCTTCTCCTCGAGCGTCTTGCCGATCCCCGGCACGTCGGTCACGTGCCCCTCGCGCGTGAGCGCCATGACCGAGACGGAGGATTCGCGCACCGCGCGCGCCGCGTTGCGGTAGGCGATCACGCGGTAGGAGACGGCGCCGTCGAGCTCGTTGAGGTCGCCCAGCTCGTCGAAGGCGGCGGCGATCTGGGCGTTGGTCAGGTCGGCCATCGGGAGGTGCGTAGGCTACGCGCCCCGCGTGCCCGGCCCCGCCTGGATCGTCGTTCCGACATACAACGAGGCCGACAACCTCGAGCCGCTGGCCGCCGCCGTCCGGGAGGCGGTGCCCGCGGCGCGGATCCTCGTCGTCGACGACGGCTCGCCCGACGGCACCGGCGCGCTCGCCGACGCGCTCGCGGCGCGCGACGGCGCCGTGCAGGTGCTCCACCGCCCGCGCAAGGAGGGACTGGGGCTCGCCTACGCGAGCGGCTTCGCGCACGCGCTCGCGGCGGGCGCCGGCCTCGTGGTGGAGATGGACGCCGACGGCTCCCACGACCCGCGCGACCTCCCGCGGCTGCTCGCGCGCGCGCGCGCGAGCGCGGATCTCGTGCTCGGGTCGCGCTACGTGGCGGGCGGCGGGGTCGAGGACTGGGACCTGCTGCGGCGGGCGATCTCCCGCGCCGGCTGCCGCTACGCCCGGACCATGCTCGGCGTCGGCGTCCGCGACCTCACCGGCGGCTTCAAGTGCTTCCGCGCCGCCACGCTGCGCGCGATCGACTTCGAGACGGTGCGCTCGCACGGCTACGCGTTCCAGGTCGAGCTGACCTACCGCGCGCTCGCCCGCGGGCTGCGGGTGGAGGAGGTCCCGATCACGTTCCGCGAGCGCACCGCCGGGGAGTCCAAGATGTCGGCGCGGATCGCGCTGGAGGCGATGTGGCTGGTGCCGGCGCTGCGGCTCGCGCGCCGGCGCGACGGCCTGCCGGAGGCGCCCGGCTCAGGATCGCCGGGTACGCTGCCGATCCACTGAGCATGAGAAGAGAACAGCTCGCGGTCGTCCAGGGGTGGGCGGACACGCGCACCGCGCTCAGCCGCTGGAACGCGCGGCCCTCCATGGTGCTGCGCCCGTGGGCGCTCGCGAGCCTCGCCGTCGCCGTGCTGCTGCTCGCGGGCACGTGGCTGGTGGCCACGCTCTCCACGCCCGACCCGTTCGAGGCGTACTTCCCCGGGCTCTGGCGGCCGGCGCACCTGGGCGACTTCGGGTTCGTGCTGTTCCGCAACGGGCTCGTGCTGATGCTGCACGCGCTGGCGTGCGTCGCCGGCTTCATGGCCGGCTCCTCGCTGCCGCAGGTGGCCAAGGGGTACTCCGGCCTGTGGCGCCGGGTCCACGAGCTGGCCGGACCGCTGGCGATCGCCTTCGTCGGGGCGGCCACCCTCTTCTCGCTGTTCACGCAGGCCTACACGCTCGGCGGCACCGCCTCGAACCTCGCCGCCTCGCTGGGCATCTCCCCGCTGGTGCTGATCCTCGGCCTGCTGCCGCACGCGCTGCCGGAGCTGTTCGCGCTCTTCCTGCCGCTCGCCGCGTGGACCCTGGCGAGCCGCCGGGGCCAGTGGCAGGAGTTGCTCGCCGCCACGTTCGTGACGACCGGGCTCGCCGTGCCGATCCTGCTCGCGTCGGCGGCGATCGAGGTCTGGGTGTCACCCAGGGTGATGCTCGCGCTGGCCGGCTGAGGGGCCGGATCCCACGCTATACTTTCTGAAGCGATCCAGCGAAGAGGAGCGGGCATGGCCGGCAGCATCACCGAAGTCACCGACACCAACTTCCAGGCCGAGGTCATCGAGTCCGAGACCCCCGTGCTGGTCGACTTCTGGGCCCCGTGGTGCGGGGCGTGCCGTGTCGTGGCGCCGGTGCTCGAGGAGATGGCCTCCCGGCGCGAGGACGTGCGGATCGTCAAGCTCAACGTCGACGACAACCAGCAGACCGCGGCCACCTACGGGATCATGGCGATCCCGACGATGCTGCTCTTCCGCAACGGCCAGGAGGCCCACCGCATCCAGGGCGCGCTGCCCAAGAAGCGGCTCGAGGCCGAGCTGGAGCCGGTGCTCGCAGCGTAAGCCGCGCGCCTACCGGCTTCGGCCGGTGGCGAGGCGCACGGCGATGTGCAGCGGGCGGCCCTCGATGGTCGCCGGCGCGCCGTCGGCGCCGCCGTAGTCCACTGCGACGGCCAGCGTCTCCTCCGCGATCGAGGCCTCGAAGGCGCGCGCGGCGGCGAGCAGGTCGTCGTCGCCGGCGAGCGACAGCTCGATGCGGTCGGAGACCTGCAGGCCAGCGCCCTTGCGCGCGCCCTGGACCGCATGCACGATCTCGCGCGCGAGACCCTCGCGGCGCAGCTCGTCGTCGAGCTGCAGCTCGAGCGCCACCGCGTGCGAGCCCTCGCGCTCGAGCTGGTACCCGTCGAGCGGCTGCATCGCGAGCATCAGGTCGTCGTCGCCCAGCTCGTGGTCGTGGCCGTCGACCGAGATGCCGACGCGCGCGCCGTCGCGCAGCGCGCCGGCGACGTGGCCGGGGTCCAGCGCGGCGACCGCGGCCGCGACCTGCGGCATGTGCTTCCCGAAGCGCGGGCCGAGCGCGCGATAGTTCGGCTTGACCTCGTAGGAGCCCAGCTCGTCGGCCTGGGAGACGTAGCGCAGCGCCTTGACGTTGAGCCCCTCCAGCACGACGTCCGCGAGACGCTCGATCGCCG
>Ga0136617_10001730_pt1 | contig 19379 bp, 14 predicted proteins | sample AntDrymUQ3222106_2_FD_129672 | JGI IMG/M metagenome (GOLD analysis project Ga0136617, IMG submission 129672) | Polar desert sand microbial communities from Dry Valleys, Antarctica - metaG UQ322 (21.06) | ecosystem: Environmental > Terrestrial > Soil > Desert | place: Antarctica: Dry Valley... | reverse complement strand
TGGACGTGCGCGAGGGGTCGATGGGCCGCCCGATGCCCGGCTGGGACGTGCAGATCCTGGACGAGGACGAGCGCCCGGTGGCCACCGGCGAGCGCGGGGAGATCTGCCTGCGCGCCCGCTCGAACCCGCACTACCCGCTCGGCTACTGGCGCGACGACGAGGCGAGCGCGGAGACGTTCGGCGGCGAGTGGTTCCACACCAAGGACGCCGCCAAGACCGACGAGGACGGCTACGTCTGGTACGAGGGCCGGGCCGACGACGTGATCATCGCGGCCGGCTACCGGATCGGCCCGTTCGAGGTCGAGTCGGCCTGCCTGGAGCACGCCGCGGTGGCCGAGGCGGCCGCGGTGGCCTCGCCCGACGAGCGCCGCGGCAACGTGGTCAAGGCCTTCATCGTGGTGGCGGCAGGCACCGAGCGCAGCGACGAGCTGGCCGAGGAGATCAAGACGTTCGTGCGCGGGCGGCTGGGCGCGCACGCCTATCCGCGCAAGATCGAGTTCACCGACGCGCTGCCCAAGACGCTGACCGGCAAGATCCGGCGGATCGAGCTGCGCCAGAGCGAGCTGGCGGCCCGCTGACCCTGCCACCATAGGCGCGTGGCTGAGCGGCTGAGCGCACGCGCCGACGAGCACCGGGCGGGCGCACGCCGCCGGCCCGCGGCGCTGGTCCCGGCCGTCCGCGCGCGGCTGGCGGGCTTCATCGCGCTCGCCGCGCTCGGCGCGCTGGAGTGGCAGCGGATGGTGGCCGGCTACGCGTCGGCCCGGGCACTGCTGTGGGTGCTGGTCGCGGCCGTGGGCGCCTGGCTGCTCGTGCGCGCGGCCCGCGGACGAACCGGTCAGGCCCGTTGGTCACGTCGGCCGCGACGAACGGGTCAGGCACGTTCGTCGCGCGACGCGCCCTCGGGGCTGTTGTGCGCGGGCGTCGCCGCCGCCACGCTGGTCGCGGCCGTGCTGTTCTCCGGGCTCGAGCTCGTCCTGCTCGAGCCGGCGCGCTGGACCGAGCTGTTCGACGGGCTGGTGCGCGGGGCCGAGACGGTCGGGGCGGTGCGGCTGCCCTACGAGGGCCCAGACCCGTGGCCGGTGCGGATCCTCGAGCTGTGGGGCGCGCTCCTGTGCGCGGTGGCTGCGCTGCTCGCGGTGTGGCCCCGAACTCCGCGGACTTCGTCCGCGGCCACCGGCACTCAGCGCGACACCCAACGGACTTCGTCCGTGGGCACAGGCGGGCTGGGATACCCGTTCCTCTCGCTCGCCGTCCTGCTGGTGCTCGTCGCCTCGCCGGTGGTGGCCGTGGGCGGCGCGCGGCCGGCGCTGCTCGGCCTCGTGCTGACCGCGCTGACCGTCGCCTTCCTCTGGCTGGAGCGGCTGCCGCTGCGACCCGGGCTGGGGATCGCGGCGCTGGGGGCGATCGTCGTGGCGGGGGCGCTGCCGCTCGCCTCGGCGGCCGACGGCGAGGACCCGTGGTTCGACTACAAGGGCTTCGCGGAGGGCTTCGGCGTCGGGCCGCCGGTGTCGTTCACCTGGGACCACGCGTACGGGCCGCTGGACTGGCCGCGCGACGGCGGCGAGCTGCTGCGGGTCGCCACCCGGGCGCCGTCCTACTGGAAGGTGCGCGACCTGGAGGAATTCGACGAGGACGCGTGGCAGACGCGGGAGGAGGGGTACGACCGGCGCTCGGCGGTCGAGGACGACCTCCCGTTCGGCTGGAACCGGCGCCGGGGATGGACGCGCCGCTTGCCGGTCACCGTGCGGCGGCTGCGCAGCCGCGAGCTGGTCGGGGCCGGCACGGCGCTGACGGTGCAGGACGAGTCGTGGCGGCCGGCGGGCAGCCCGCCCGAGCCGGTGTCCGCGGTCTCGCGCGCGCTGCGGCGGGGCGACGCCTACACGGTGCGCGCCTACGTGCCGCGTCCCTCCCCGGCGCAGCTCGCGCGCGCCCGGGCGTCGGGCGGGCAGGACGACGCGCGCGAGCTCGAGCTGGAGACCCGCAGCGTGCCCCAGCGCGAGGGCCGCCCGTTCGTGGCCAGCACCGGCGCCGAGGTGCGGTTCCCGGCGTTCGACGAGCCCGCTTCGATGCGGCCGCAGGCCTGGTATCCGGCGACCGGCCTGCCCGGACCGGGGGAGGCGGCGCTTGAGGGCTCGGACTACCGGCGGGCCTGGGAGCTCTCGCGCGAGCTGCGCCGGGAGTCCGCCACGCCGCTGGAGTACGTGCAGGCCGTCGATCGCCACCTGCGGACGGGGTTCGCCTACTCCGAGCGGCCGCCGGCGCCGCGGCTCGGGCAGGCGCCGCTCGACGCCTTCCTGTTCGACGGCAAGGAGGGGTACTGCCAGCACTTCTCGGGCGCGATGGCGCTGCTGCTGCGGATGGGCGGCCTGCCGGTGCGGGTGGCGGTGGGCTTCTCGCCCGGCGGCTACTCCAAGCGGCGTGAGGCGTGGATCGTGCGCGACACCGACGCGCACTCCTGGGTTGAAGTGTGGTTCGACGACTTCGGCTGGGTGCCGTTCGATCCGACGCCGCCGGCCACGCCGGCGCGCTCGCAGATCGCCTCACTGGTGCCGGTGGCCCCGCCGTCGGCGGGCGACGACGCGGCGGGCGGTACGGCCGGAGACGACCGGCCCCCGCGGCCGGCGCCCTCCGGCGGGGCGGACGGCGCCGCCGGTGCGGACGACGCGGCGGACGGCTCGGGCGGTGGCGAGGGCCCGGCGTGGTGGTGGCTGTTCGGGCTGCCGCTGCTGCTCGTGCCGGTCGCGGCGTGGTGGTGGGCGCGCCGCCGCGGCCGCCCGGCGGGGACGATCGTCCCGGACCGCGCGGTGGCCGAGCTGGAGCGCGCGCTGCGCCGCAGCGGCCGGCCGGCACCGGGCGGCACCACGCTGGCCCAGCTGGAGCGCCGCCTGGGCGCGACCCCGGAGGCGGCCGGGTACCTGCGTGCGCTGCGCGGCGGCCGCTACGCTCCGGCCGCGGCGGCGCCGACGGGAGCGGGCCGCCGCGCGCTGCGCCGCGAGCTGGGCCGCGGCGCCGGACCGGCCGGCCGCCTCCGCGCACTCTGGGCGCTGCCGCCCTGGCGTGCGCTGCGCTGACGGCGCGGCGCGCAGGATGTACATCAACAGCCGCACTGAGTGAGAGCACGGTTGCGCGGGGGAGTCCAGCCGGCGGGTGAGAACGACGTACGCCAACGGCCGCATTGAGTGAGTGCACGGTTGCGCGGCTGGTCCGGCCGGCGGGTGAGAACGCCGAACTCGGGCCGCACCGACGGCTGAGGTCGGCGTTCGCGACGCTCACCGTCGTCAACGCCGAACTCGATGCCGCAGACAGGGCGTCTGTTGCGTTCTCACCGTGGAGCCCGCCGTTCGCGCCGCAGGTCCCGATCCCCTCACCTGCCGCCGTTGACGTTCCCGAGCCGTCATCTGCCCACTAGGCCCGGCCGACCGGCGCGGCGCCGCGCGGCGGCCACCGAGCGCGCGGCGGCGCGCGCGTCGTCGCCGTTGGCGCGGAACAGGTTCTGGGCAGTGGAAATCCAGGTGTCGAGGGCCCGTGGGGGAGCGAGCAGACCGGCGAGCTCGAGCGCCACGAGCCCGTGGCCGGATCCCCACAGCTGCGTGGCGAGCTCCTCCGGCGCGGCCGCGTCGAGCCGTCCCGCGGCGACGCAGCGGGCCACGCCCTCGACGAGCGCCCCGAACGTGTCGTATCCGTCGACGGCGTCGGCCTCGTCCAGCGGCTGCTCCATGAACATGACGCGATAGAGGTGGGGATTGGCCGTGGCGCTGCGGTAGTAGGCACAGCCGAGGAGCACGACGTGCGCCACCGGGTCGCGCGTGCGCTCCACGGCCGCCACGTGCGCGGCGAGGCGGGCGAAGCCCTCGCGGCGCACCTCGCGGCGCAGGGCGTCCATCCCGCCGAAGTGGGTGTAGACCGCCATCGTCGAGGTGCCGACCTCGCCGGCGAGCCGGCGCAGCGTGAGGTGCTGGGGCCCTTCTTCGGCGAGCAGGCGGGCGGCGGACTCGATCAGCGCGGACCGCACCGCGGGGTCGGCGGACTTCGGACTCACGCTTGACAGCATGCCATAGCGGTGCTATTCATAGCAACGTTATGCCTATCAGCCTGCACAACATCGCCGGGTACCCCGCACCGACGCCCGGCTTCAGCCACGCCACCGCCGCCCGTGGTGACCGCATAGTCCACGTCTCGGGCCAGCCGGGCACGGATGAGACCGGTGCGGTCGTCGCCGGAGGCCTCGCGGCGCAGACGGAGCGCGCGCTGCTCAACGTCGGGCTGGCGCTGGAGGCCGCGGGCGCCACGTTCGACGACCTCGCCCGCCTGACGGTCTATGTCGTCGGGTGGGAGCCCGCGATGGCCGAGGAGCTCGTCCGCGGGGGCAGCGCTGCGCGCGCGCAGCGGCCGCACCCCGACGTGGCCGTGACCCTGGTCGGCGTGGCCAGCCTCTTCACGCCGGAGATGCTGATCGAGATCGAGGCGGTCGCCGTGGTCGCCGACTGAGCGGGACTCAGCCGGCCAGCGCGGCGCGGCGCGACTCGCTGCGCAGCTCGGAGAGGATGCGCTCCAGGCGCGGCTCCGACGAGGTGTCGACGTGGGTCATGGCGGCGGCCACCGCCGGGTGGCGCTCGGCGATCAGCGCGTGCATCCGGTGGGCGACCGCGCGATAGGTGGGGTGACCCTCGCGACCGGAGCGCAGCTCGATCAGGTGCATCGCCTCGCGCGCGTTGAGGTCGAGCACGTAGCGGATCCGGTAGCCGAGGCAGAGCGCGTAGGGCGCCGCATCGGTCAGGCCGCGGTCGGCCAGCCGGCGGTAGGCGGCGGCCGAGCGCTCCAGTGCCGCGCGGTAGGCGTCGCCCACGCCCGCGGCAACGATCTCGTCGGGGACGCCGGCCCCGAGGTCGGGCGTCAGGGCCTGCCACTGGACGGTGAGCATGCGGTGGCGCTGCAGGTCGCGGAACGCGCCGTAGTCCGAGACGATCTCGAAGCGGTAGCGCAGCGCCTCGAAGCCGCGGCCCGGGCGGTGCCGGCGGTTCTCGCGCTCCCCCACGAGGTCACCCAGCAGCGCGGCGCGCTCGGCGTCCCCCAGCGCCTCGACCGCCATGCGCACCTGTGCCTCGCTCGTGCCCGCCGCCTCGAACAGCAGCGCCGCGAGCAGCAGCGTCTCGTCGCCGTCGACGTGGGTGAGCGCGACCGACGGCCGCGCGACATCGTGGTCGGCTTCCTGCAGGCCCAGCCGCGCTGCCCAGCGCGCGCCCGTCGCGCGGCGCTCGGCCAGCTGGGCGGCCCAGGCGCCGCCGCGGTCGGGCCGCTGCACCCGGGCCACGAAGCTGGGCATCACGGCCTGGATCGCGGCGAGGATGAGCTCGCCGTAGCGGCGCGCCTCGGGCAGCGGGTGCCCGACCAGGTGCAGGATCAGCTGCTCGTAGGCCTGGCCCGACGCGTAGATCCCCATGTGCGAGAGCGACGCGGCCGGCAGGAGCCCGCGCAGCAGGTCGAGCGCCTTGGCGTTCACCGCCCGCGCGCGGGCGGCCGGCGCCTCGCCGTCGGCGCGCGGGAAGGTCTCCTCCACCCAGGCGCGGACCGTGGGCAGCGCGTCGCTGTAGGCGTCGAACAGCGCGTCCATGGCCTGCTGGTAGGCAGGCCCGAGCTCCGGGTCTGAGTAGTAGCGATAGCCGCCGCCGGGCATCGGGGCGTCGTAGGCGATGTAGCGCGTGGACTGCTCGAGGTAGGCGGCCGGCCGCGGGCGTTGGAGCACCTTGGTCAGCACGTTGGAGACCCACTCGCAGGCGACGTGGGCACCACCGAGCTGCGCCACGGAGTCGTCGCCGTAGCCCACGAAGATCCGCTCGTAGAGCTGCGCGGCGCGCTCGCCCTCGCGGCCGTCCCACGCGGCGCCCTGCGGCAGCGAGTCGGCGAACTCCTCCAGGAACAGCCGCCGCAGCGTGCCGGGATAGCGCGAGTAGCGGGCGAACAGCGCCCCCTTCACCGTCTCGGGCAGGTTCACGAGCGCGAACACCGGCCCGTCGAGATCGGTGACGTGCGGCGCGAGCCGGGCCCGCTCGGCGGCGGTCAGGTCGTCGGAGGGGTAGCGCACCGGACGGCGGAGGCTAGCGCCGCTCGCGGCGGTCGCCTGCGACGACGCCGCAATCTCCGCCCGCGGCGGTCGCCCGCGGCGACGCCGCAACGTCCGTCGCCGGCTGCGCGCCGCTCACCGTGCTCCGACGCGCGGGCTCATGGCGTGCGCCCTCGCGTGCGGTGCGGGCGGAGCCGTGCCGGGCAGGGCCCGAGCGAGCAGCGCTCCGAGCGCGGCCACGCCGGCGAGCGCCCACAGGGCGGCCGCCGGTCCGGCCGCGTCCGCGAGCGGCCCGAGCGCGGCGACGATGATGCCGCCCGCGCCGATCGCGAGGCCGAGCGTGGTGCCGGCCGCCAGGCTCGGTCGTGAGACCAGCAGCTCCTGGCCGAGGACGACCGTGGCGCTGTAGCTGGAGACGACGATGAGGCCGAGCAGCGCCGCCGACGCGACGGCGAGCGCCGGGGTCGGGGCGGCGACCGTGAGGGCGATGGCCGGCACGGTCGCGGCCAGCGAGCCGAGGATGACCGCGCGGTTCCCGATCCGGTCGGCGAGGCGTCCGCCGGCCAGCGTCCCGGCCGCTCCCGCGACGAGCAGCGCGGTCAGGGCGGCGTTGCCGGCGGCGTTGGAGGCGTCCAGCCGCGCGACGAGCGCCGCGGCCAGGAACGCCTGAGCGCCGAAGTAGGCGCCGGCGCGCAGGGACGCGACCAGCGTCAGCAGGAGGAAGGCGCCCGGGCGGTCGGCGCCCGTCCGGCGGCCGGTGGGCGCCGGTGCCGACCGCGCCGCGGTGGGCAGGCGCGTCAGCGCGGCGGCGACGAGGAGAGTTGGAATGAGCACGACGGCGGTGCCGGGCAGACCGGCCAGCAGGACGGCCGGAGTGAGGAGCACCGGGGCGAGGGCGAACCCCGCGCTGCCGCCGACCGCGAACAGGCTCAATCCGGTCACGGCCCGGTCGGCGCCGGCCGAGGTCGCCCGCCGTGCACCGTCGGGATGGAACAGGGCGACGCCCACGCCCGCGAGCGCCGTCGTGGCCACCATCGACCCGAACCCGCTCGCGGTGCCGAGCGCCGCGATGCCGACTCCGCCGAGCGCGAGACCGACGGGCACCGTCCAGCTCGCGGCGTGGCGGTCCGACCACAGGCCGACGAGCGGCTGCACCACGGATGACGCGAGGCTCATCACGAGCACGAGCAGCCCGGTCTGCGCGAAGGAGAGCCCACGCTCGGCGATCAGGAAGGGAACGAGCGCCGGCACGGCTCCCTGACAGAGGTCGGCGCACGCGTGACCCGCGGCGAGCGCCGCCAGCCCCCGCCGATCCGGGCTCACCGCGCGCGCACGCCCTCGAGCGCGACGCGCAGCACGGCGTCGCGCGCCCGCGCGGACGGCCAGCCGTGGCCGGAGCGCAGGTGCCGGTAGGTGTGTCCGACGAGGTTGAACAGCACCGTCGCGTCCTCCGCCGGGTCGATGGAGCGCAACGTGCCGTCCTGGACGCCGTCGGTCAGCAGCCGGCGCAGCGGCTCGACGAACTCGGACCGCGTGAGTCCGTCCTCGGCGTGGAAGACGTCGTTGCGCGCCGCGGCGTCCATCGCCTCGAGCACGTCGAGGTGTTCCTCGGCGACGGCGCACTCGGCCTCGAGCGCGAGTCGCAGCCGGCTCGCGGCATCGCCCTCGGCGGTGAGCGCCGGCCACAAGGCCGTGCGTTCCGCTTCCACCATCCGATCCACCAGCGCGCGGAGCAGCTCGGGCCGGCCGATGCCGCGGCGGTGCAGCGTCATGCGCGACACGCCGGCCTCGGCGGCGATCCGCTCGAGCGTCGCGCCGGCCAGGCCGTGGCGGCGAAGGGCACTCCGAGCTCCATGGGCCAGCTTGTCGTCTACATTCATGTAACGCAGACGATACATAGCCGTACCAGCCGGGCGCACCGTGTCACTCGCCCAGGCAGTCGACCCGACGCTGGGGGCCGGCGCCCTTCACCCAGACCTGGGCGGCCGCCAGGCGGCGGCGGATGTCCACCTTGGTGTGCTCGAGGCCGAGCGCGACGAGCAGCTTCGCACTGGCGCCGTAGGTCTCGGAGCGGTCGTCGAGCGCGTGGACGTGGCGCTCGACGACGCCGTCGGTGGCGGCCAGGCCGGCCAGGTCGGTGAGTCGCGCGGGTGAGAACGGGTGCCCGCCGCGCAGGGCGCGGGCCGCCGCCGCGCGAATCCCGGGATCGCGGAGGTCGAGGCGGGCGGTGAGCTCGGTGACCGCGCCTGACGTGGGCGCGAGCATGCGGATGACCAGCTCGCGCGGGCCGGCGCTGTCGCGGGTGAGCTCCACCGTGCCGGTGCGGCTGGTGGCGTCGCTCGCCCAGCCCGGCAGCGACGCGTAGAGCTGCGGGCGGTCGAACGTCCCCTCGTAGAAGAAGGTCTCCCGGTCACCGGCGAGCCGGCGCCCCAGCGCGCCATGGGCCCCGACGTGCACGCCCGCCTCGCCCGCGACGGGCAGCGAGATGCCGGCGTGGCCGGCCGTCTCCAGCCCGCCCGACCACCAGCGCTCGGCCGCCGGGCGCAGGAGCGGCGCGGGGCTGCGCCCCAGCGCGGCCAGGAACGCGCCCGCCGCCGCGGGGGTCTCGAAGCGCCACACGCGCGCGCTGCGGCGGGTGACGCCGAGGTGGCCGTCCACACCGAGCTCGACTCCGATCGGCTGCAGCTCGAGGCCGAGCCCGCCGACGACCCCGAGCGCCTTGCCCTCGTAGCGGGTGACGGTGACGGTGCCGTCGGAGTGCGTCGCGATCCTGAAGCGGCCGTCCTCACCGACCCGGATCACCGCCAGCTCGAGCGTGGTGTCCCGGCCGTGCTCGCGGTCGCGGACCACGCACGGGGCGAGCCCGGCCGCCTCGGCGTCGCGCGTGCGGCAGACGTCGCCCCCGACGATGCAGATGCCGGTGCGGACGGCGGCGGCGACGGACGCCCCGACCCCGGGCACCGAGGCGACGGCCCCGGCCGCGGCCATGGCGAGCACGACGACCAGCAGCAGCGGGACGTACTCGGCGGCGGCCTGGCCCTGCTGTCGCGGTGCCCGCATGCCCCTGATAGGCGGCGGGCGGTGCAAGTTCGCCCCCGGCGGGCGGCTCAGAACAAGCCGGTGAGCGAAGCGCCCGCGTCGCGCGCGAGGTCCAGCAGCGGGCTCGGGTAGATCCCGAGCGCGACCGTGGCCGCCGCGCACAGCAGCGCGAGGCCCACGACCTCCGGCTGCGCGAATCGCCGCTCCGGCTCGCCGCCGTCGTCGCCCGCGCCACCGCCGTCGCCCGCGCCACCGGCACCTCCGCCGCCACCGCCGCGCCGGGCCCCGGCCACCACGGCGGCGGGATCGGCGCCGGCCTCGGCCGAGCCGCCGGCGATCGCCGGCCGCGGCGGACCCGCCGCCACCGCGGCGGCAGCCGCCACGGGCCGCTCCCCCGGCGCCCGCATCCAGACCGCCGCGATCACCCGCAGGTAGTACGCGAGCGAGATCGCCGAGCCGAGCACGATCGCCACGCCCAGCCACGCGTAGCCGTTGTCGACGGCCGCGTCGATCAGGTAGATCTTCCCGAAGAACCCCGCCGTGGCCGGCAGCCCACTCAAGCCGAGCATGGCGATGGTCATGGGCCAGGCCAGCAGCGGCCGCGCCGCGCCCAGGCCGTAGAGCGAGGAGATGTCGTCGCCCACGTCGGTCTCGCGCTCGCGCGCCACGATCACCGCGAAGGCCGCCAGGTTCATGACCAGGTAGACCGCCAGGTAGAACACCAGCGCGCGCACCCCGAGCTGGGTGGAGACGACCACCCCGGCCAGCATGTAGCCCGCCTGCGCCACCGAGGAGTAGGCCAGCAGCCGCTTCAGCGACGACTGCCCGATCGCGCCCACGTTGCCGACCACGATGGTGACCACGGCCAGCGCGGCGAGCGCCGGCGCCCACGTCGCCGAGGCGTCGATCACCGCCACGTCGAAGAAGCGGACGATCACGCCGAAGGCGGCCGCCTTGGTCGCCACCGCCATGAAGGCCGTCACCGCGGTGGGCGCGCCCTCGTAGACGTCGGGCGTCCACTGGTGAAACGGCGCCACCGAGGCCTTGAAGGCGAGCCCCGCCACGACCAGCGCCAGTCCGGTGAGCAGCAGCACGTCCTCCGCCATCACTTCGGTCCCGGCGGCGATCCGCGCGAAGTCGGTCGACCCCGTGGCGCCGTAGACGAAGGCCAGGCCGTAGAGCAGCGTGGCCGAGCCGACCGAGCCGATGATCAGGTACTTCAGCCCCGACTCCAGCGATCGCGCGCGGCGCATCTCGGTGGCGCACAGCACGTAGAGCGGGATCGAGAGCAGCTCGTAGCCGATGAAGATGGTCACCAGGTTCGTCGCGCCCGCCAGCACCGCCATGCCGAGCACCACGCACAGCAGCAGCGCGTAGAACTCGCCGTGCCCCGCCTCGCGCGGCGCGATCCCGCGCCAGGCCAGCAGCACCGACGCGGCCGCCCCCACCAGGAAAAGCAGGGTCAAGAAGCGCGTGAGGTCGTCCATCGCCATCGCGCCCGAGATGACCGAGGTCGAATCGCCCCAGGTGCCGATCACGAGCCCGAGCGCGACCCCCAGCGTCACCAGTGTCAAGAGCGGCACGAGCGTCTGGCGCACGAACGAGGCGCGCATCAGCCCCGCCAGCAGCACGACGCAGGCGCCCACCACGAGCGCCACCAGCGGGGAGATGGCCAGCCAGTCGATCTTGGGGCCTGTCACGGTCACGGACTCGCCTCCCGCGCGACGGCGGCCGGCGCCGCCACCACCCGCTCGACCGTGGCCTGCGAGTGCTCGAGCGCCTGCTGCGGATACACGCCGAAGGCGACGATCAGCACCACCAGCGGCACCAGCACCAGCCCGTCGCGCACGCTGAGGTCGTAGGAGCCGGTCCCGCCCCGCAGCCGGTTGTGCATGGCCCGGATGAACGCGCGCAGCATGTAGACCGAAGCCAGCGCGACGCCGGTCGAGGCGATGATCGCGATCGCCAGCTTGGCGTTGAAGACGCCGAGCAGGATGAGGAACTCGCCCGCGAAGTTCGCCGAGCCGGGGATCGCCAGCGTGGCCAGCGCCACGACCAGGAACAGGGCGGAGAGCACCGGCGCCCGCAGCGCCGCGCCGCCCATCTCGCGGAGGTCGTCGGAGCCCGTGCGCTCGTGCAGCAGCGCCACGATGAAGCACAGCGGCGCCACGACCAGCCCGTGGTTGACCATCTGCAGCAGCGCCCCCTGCGCGCCCGCCGCCTGCCCCAGGGCGAAGATCCCGAGCATGATAAAGCCCAACTGCGCCATCGAGGAGTAGCCCAGGATCAGCCGCACGTTGGTCTGCGTGAAGGCCTGCGCCGATCCGTACAGGATCGACAGCACGGCCAGGATCAGCATCACCGTCTCGAACTCCTGCGCCGCGTCCGGGAACACCGGCAGCACCACGCGCAGGAACCCGTAGGCGGCGACCTTCGAGAGCACGCCGGAGAAGACCGCCAGCACCGGCAGCGGCATCGCCCGGTAGCCGTCGGGCATCCACCCGTGCAGCGGGAAGGCGCCCATCTTGATCAGGAAGGCCAGCGCGAAGGCGACGAAGATCCACTGCTGCGTGCTCGACTCCACCGGCGCCTCCGCCAGGGCGGCGATGTCGAACGACAGCCCGCCCTCGGCGCCGGCGCCGGCGGTCACGCCCGTGGCCACCGCGGCCGCGAGCATGAGCAGCGAGCCGACCAGCGTGTAGACGACCAGCTTGAACGTCGCGCCCACGCGGTCGCCCCCGCCCCACTGCCCGATCAGGAAGTAGAACGGCACCAGCATGAGGTCGAAGAAGAGGACGAAGAGCAGCAGGTCCTGGGCGAGCAAGGCCCCGAGCACGCCGGTCTCGGCCACGCCGAGATGGAACACGTAGAGCTTCGGGCGGTCCGGCGGGCGCAGCGTGATCCACAGCGCGGCGACCGCGAACAGCAGCGCGGTCAGCGCCACCAGCCACAGGTTGAGCCCGTCGACGCCGAGCGAGTAGCGCACGCCCAGATCGTCGATCCAGGCGTCGCTCGTCACGAACTGCAGGCCGGCCGCCCCCGTGTCGAACTCCAGCAGCAGCAGCACCGCGTAGATGAGCGAGACCAGCGAGCCGACCAGCAGCGTCGACGGCGCGAAGCCGCGCGGCGCGAGCCCCCCGAACGCGCCGAGCACGAGCGGGAAGAAGAGCAGGATCGAGAGGTGGATGGTCACGAGGCCGAGATGAGGAAGTAGAGGCCCAGCGCGCAGACGCCGAGCAGCAGCAGGGCCGCGTAGTAGCGCAGGAAGCCGGACTGCGCCGCGCGCACGGCGGCCGAGCCGGCGCGCACGGCGCCGCTCGGCCCGCCCACGAACAGGCCGTTGACGATCGCGCGCTCGAACACGTCGCGGGCGAAGCGCCCGAACGCCGCGAACGGCCGCACGACGACCACGTCGATCAGCTCGTCGAAGTACCACTTGTGCACGAGGAAGGCGTGCAGCGCGGCCAGCCGCGCGCGCAGCCCGGCCACCGCGGAGCGCTCGGAGTCCGTGACCCACAGCCGGTACGCCAGCGCGATGCCGGCGATGGCCAGCAGCGCACCGAGGACCAGGCCGACCACCGTGAGCCCGCCGGACGGCTCGAGTTCCTCGTAGTAGCGCGACTCGGCGAAGGTCGGCTCGAGGAAGTGGTGCAGCACCTCGGTGACCTTGGGGATCTGCAGCACGCCGCCGACGGTGGCCAGCACGGCGAGCGCGCCCATCGCCGCCTTCATGCTCCACTCGCGCTCGGCGATGTGGTGGTCGGGCCCGGGGAAGCCGACGTCGGTGTCCTCCACCTCGCCCGTGGCCGGGTTGGTGTGCTCGGCGGCGTGGTGGAGATGGCCGCCCTCGAGCTCGCGCGCCTGCTCCACCGGCTCCCCGAAGAAGGCCCGGAAGATCATCCGCCAGGTGTAGATCGCGGTCAGCAGCGAGCCGGCGAAGCCGAGGACGCCGAGGATCACGAACCACCCCTCGCGCGCGATCACGTAGGCGATGATCTCGTCCTTGGAGAAGAAGCCCGAGAAGAGCGGGAAGCCCGAGAGCGCCAGGCCGCCGATCGCCATGCAGGCGAAGGTGAAGGGCATCGCCCGCCGGAAGCCGCCCATCCTGTCGAGGTTCTGCTCGCCCGCCATGGCGGCGATCACCGAGCCGGCCGCCATGAAGAGCAGCGCCTTGAAGAACGCGTGCGTCATCAGGTGGAAGAGCCCGGCCGCGTAGGCGGCCGAGCAGACGGCCATGATCATGTAGCCGATCTGCGACATGGTCGAGTAGGCGATCACTCGCTTGAGGTCGGTGACAACCAGGGCGATCGTGGCCGCCACCACCAGCGTCGTGGCACCGAGGATCGCCCCCACGTCGGCCGCCGCCGGCGCCTGCTCGAAGAACGGGTGCATGCGCGCGACCAGGTAGACGCCCGCGGTGACCATGGTGGCGGCGTGGATCAGGGCGGAGACCGGCGTCGGGCCCTCCATGGCGTCCGGCAGCCAGGTGTGCAACGGGACCTGGGCGGACTTGGCGAAGGCGCCGACCAGCAGCAGCAGGCAGCCGGCCACGAGATCGCCGTCGTTGCGCGTCGGGAACGCCTCCTCGACGCGCCCGAAGGCGGTCAGGAGGTCGAGCGAGTTCGTGTGCTTGAAGATGAAGAAGGTGCCGAGCACGAGGCCGACGTCGCCGACCACGTTGATCACGAACGCCTTGATCCCGGCGCGCGTCGCCGTCGTGCGGCGGTACCAGAACGAGATCAGCAGGTAGGAGGCCGCGCCCACGAACGCCCAGCCCACGATGAGGATCACGAAGTTGCCGGCCAGGACCAGCAGCAGCATCGAGAAGACGAAGAAGTTCAGGTAGGCGAAGAAGCGCGTGTAGCCGTGATCGCTCGCCATGTAGGAGGTCGCGTAGAGGTGGATCAGCGCCGAGACGCCGCTCACCACCAGGCACATGAAGATCGAGAGCGGGTCGAGCAGGATCGAGAGCTGCGCGTCGACCCCCACCGTCCGGGCGTAGTCCCACGCCACCGAGACGACCTGGCGCTCCTCCTCGCCGAGCTCCTCCAGCGCGAACAGCGCCCCCACCGCGGCCACGAAGGAGAGCGCGATGGCGCCGGTGCCGATCCAGCCGTGCAGCCTCGACGGCAGCACCTGCGAGGTGAAGGCGATGACCAGCGAGCCCGCCAGCGGCAGCAGCAGCACCAGCCAGCCGTAAGTCGCCAGGCTCAACCTTGCAGCTCCCGCAGCTCATCGACGTCGATCGGCAGCCGGCGCCGGTAGATGGCCACGATCAGTCCCAGCCCGACCGCGACCTCGCAGGCCGCCACCACCATCACGATCAGGGCGAAGATCTGGCCCTCCTGGTTTCCGTGCGCGCGCGCGAAGGCGACCAGCGCCAGGGTGCCCGCGTTGAGCATCAGCTCCAGGCAGAGCAGGATGACCAGCGGGTTGCGCTTGACCAGGATCCCGCTCGCCCCGATCGAGAAGACCAGGGCGGAGACGACCAGGTACCACTCGACGCTCATCGCTGCGGGGGCCCTCCGGCCTCCAGCAGCGTGCCCGCCTCCTCGTCGGAGTCCGTGCCCGACTCCAGCGGTCGCCGCATCAGGTCGCCGACCGAGATCTCGCCCGCCGTCTCCAGCCCGGTGCGGCGGCGCGCGAGGATGACCGAGCCGACGGCCGCCACCAGCAGCAGGATCGAGGCGACCTCGAAGGCGAGCAGGAACTCGGTCAGCAGCAGCCGCCCGATCTCCGACGGCGTGCCGAAGACGGGGGAGAAGCCGGCGCCCTCCTCACCCAGCGCCGTCAGGCCGGTGCCCAGCACGGCGATCGAGAGCTCCACGAACAGCGCGCCGGCGAACAGCGCGCTGGCCCAGCGCAGGCCGGGCGCCCCAGGGCTGCGCAGCGGGTCGTCCTCGCCGCCGATGTAGGCGACCACGAACAGGTAGAGGACCATCACCGCGCCGACGTAGACGATCACCTGCGCGGCGGCCAGGAACTCGGCTCGCAGCAGCAGGAAGAGCGCCGCCAGCGAGAGCAGGTGGCAGACCAGCGCCAGCACGCAGTAGAAGGGGTTGCGGATGGTCACCGTCCCCAGCGCGCCCGCGATGGCGCCGATCGATGCCAGGAAGAAGAAGACCTCGGCCATGGCGGGCGGGGAGGCTACTCGCCCGCGCGACGGAGCGGCGTGCGCTCCAGCGGCTCCGCGAGCAGCATCTCCTTCGTGAAGATGAGGTCGGAGCGGTTGTAGTCCGACAGCTCGTAGTCGTGGCCCATGGTGATGGCGTCGAACGGGCAGGCCGCCTCGCAGTAGCCGCAGAAGATGCAGCGCGAGAGGTTGATCTCGTAGACCGCGGCGTAGCGCTCGCCGGCGCTCACGCGGGTCTCCTCCGTGTTCTCCGCCGCCACGACGCGGATGCAGTCGGCCGGGCACGCGGCGGCGCACAGCGAGCAGCCGACGCACTTCTCCAGCCCGGTGTCCTCGAAGCGGTGCAGCTTGTGACGGCCGCGGAAGCGCGGGTAGACCGGGGTCTTCTCCTCCGGGTACTGGAAGGTGTGCGTGCCCTCGGCCCAGCGGGCCATGGTCGTCTTGAGCCCGCGCAGGGTCTCGCCGAACGCGCGGTAGCTCGCGCGCGCCGGCCCGGCCTTGGGGGCGCGCACCACCTCGATCACGTCGGCACCGGGGTCGTAAGCCATCAGAGGACCACCACCAGGATCGCTGTGACGAGGGCGTTGACCGTCGCGAGCGGGAGGAAGACCTTCCACCCCAGCGACATCAGCTGGTCATAGCGCAGGCGCGGCAGCGTCGCCCGCACCCACAGGAAGAGGAAGAGGATCGCGATCGTCTTGCCCAGCACGATCAGCGGGTGCGTCCACTCGGGCGGCGCGACGAACGGCAGGTTCCAGCCGCCCAGGAACAGGGTGGCCACGAAGGCCGAGACGACGATGATGTTCAGGTACTCGGCCGCGTAGTAGGCGGCGAAGCGGCCCCCGCCGTACTCGGTCGAGTAGCCCTGCACCAGCTCGGCATCGGCCTCCGGCAGGTCGAACGGCGGCCGGTTGGTCTCCGCGAAGCCGGCCACGAGGAAGATGATGAAGCCGACGAACTGCGGGATGATGAACCACACGTTGCCGGGGCCCGACTGGGCGGCGACGAGCTCGGTCAGCGACAGCGTGCCGGCCATCATCACCACGCCGACCAGCGCGAGGCCCTGGGCGATCTCGTAGGAGATCAGCTGCGCGGCGGCGCGCATCGAGCCCAGGAACGAGTACTTCGAGCCCGACGACCAGCCGCCCAGCACCAGGCCGTAGAACGCGAGCCCGCCGAAGGCGAACGCGTAGAGGATGCCGATGCTGGGGTCGATGCCGTAGAGCCCGACCTCGGTGCCGAAGATGTTCACCGTGTCGGAGAAGGGGATCAGCGCCATCGTGGCCACCGCGGTGAACATGGAGATGGCCGGCGCCAGCGCGAACATCCAGCCGACCGCGCCGCGCGGGCGGAACTGCTGCTTGAAGAGCAGCTTGCCGATGTCGGCCAGCGGCTGCAGGGCACCGTACGGGCCGGTGCGGTTCGGACCGTAGCGGTGCTGGAAGCGGCCGAGGACCTTGCGCTCGGCCAGCAGCACCACCGGCACGAGCTGGAAGACGGCGATGAAGATGACCAGCGCCTTGAGCAGCTGGATCCACCACGCCTCGTAGTAGCCCACCTCGGCGACGGTCGTCATGCCGCGCCGTCCGCCGACTGCCCGGGCGGGACGACCGGCGGGATCTCCAGGCCGGCGCTGGGCGGCGCCTCGGCCTGGCCCTCGCCGGCCGGGGTCTCGAGCACGCCCGCGGCGGCGGGCACGGACGCGTCGCCGCCGACCCGGCGCACCTGCACCAGCGGCTCGGTGAGCACGTTGGCGGGTTGCTCGTGCGTGCCGGCCAGCAGGAAGACCGAGCCGCCGGGCACCGAAGCCCGCAGGCGCGCGGCGGCCTGCACGCGGTGGCCGTTGCTGCCGACCTCGACGCGGTCGCCGTCGCGCACGCCGAGCCGGTCCGCGTCGACGGGCGAGAGCTCGACCAGCTGCTGCGGGCGCAGGAAGCGCAGCGCCGGCGAGAGATCGACCTCGGGCGCCGCCCACAGCGAGCGCCAGGTGCCCAGGCGCAGGCCGCCGTCTGCGCCGGCGCGCGGCGCGCCGGGGACGGTGAGGGCGACGGGCTCCCAGGCCTCGCCGGCGAACGCCGCGGCCGCCTCGCCGGCCGGCCAGCGCACGCCGCGGCCGCCGATCGCGTCGAGGCTCAGCCCGGCGTAGAACGGCACCGCGTCGAACAGGCGCTTGGAGACCATCGGGCCGGCCAGCACGCCGGGGTCGTGCCCGGCGCGCTTGGCCAGCTCGGCGATCACTTGCCAGCCGGGCCGCACGCCCGAGCCGCTCACGCCCGCGGCGCCGCGCGGCCGGCCGACCGCCGGGCGCAGGCGCTGCACGCGGCCGTCGGGGTGCGTCACGGTGCCCTCCTGCTCGGCGTAGGCCTCGCGCGGGAACACGACGGTGGCGTGCTGCTCGAGCGTCTCGGTCAGCGTCGACGCGTGGGCGATCACCGCGATGGCCGCCTCCAGCCCGGCCTCCCAGGCGGCGCGGTCCGGATGCGTGCGCAGCGGGTCGGCGTCGAGCAGGTAGAGCGTGGAGAGCTCGCCGCCGGCCAGCCCGGCGGCGATGCCCGCGGCGTCGCGGCCCGGCTCGCCCGCCAGCGGCGTGTAGCCCGCGCCGTGTGTGGACGCGAAGCCGGCCTCGCGCTGGCCGCGGCCGTTGGCGGCGGCCGGGACCTCGATCAGGCCGGCGCCGTCGCGGTCGCGCAGGCCCAGGCGGGCGGCCAGGTTGAGCAGCGCACGGGCCGCCTGCGCGCCGCCCGGGCCGGCCAGCAGCCGCTCGCCGTAGAGGATCACGACGTCGTCGCCGGCACCGGACAGGAACTCGCCCAGCTCGCGCACGGCGGTGGCGTTCGAGCCGGCTGAGGTGGCCGCGCCGCCGAGGTTGCCGTCGTCGCCGGCGAGCGCCGCGTCCAGGCCGACCAGCAGCGCCTCGCCGGCGCCGGGCGCGAAGCGCAGCACGGCCTCGGCGTTGGGGTCCAGCGCGCTCGGGCGCGCGGAGGCGACGGCCAGGCGCACGTGGTGCCGGCGTACGCCCTTGCGCAGGCGCAGGTCGAGGATCGGGGCGTCGTCGACCGGGTCGCAGTCGAGCACGAGCACCGCGTGGGCGAACTCGAGGTCGGGCACCGTCGCCTGCAGGGCCGGGTCGGCCAGCGCGCGCGCCAGCTCGACGGGCAGGTCGCCGCCGGCGCGCCCGGTCAGGTGCGGTGAGCCGAGGCCGCCGCGCAGCAGGCCCGCGAGCAGGAAGGCCTCCTCGTTGGAGGCGCCGCCGCCCGCCAGCGCGGCCGCCTTGGGGCCGGCCTTCGCCAATGCGCTCGCGGCGGCGTCCAGCGCCTTCTCCCAGGAGGCCGGCATCAGCCGGTCGCCCTCGCGCACGAGCGGCTCGACGATGCGCTCGTCGACGTGGGTGGACTGGTAGGCGAAGCGGCCCTTGTCGCACAGCCAGCCGTCGTCGACGTCGGGATGGTCGCGCGCCAGCACGCGCATCACGCGGTCGTCGCGCACGGTCAGCTCGACGTTGCACTGCGCGGGGCAGTACGTGCAGACCGTGCCGGCGCCCTCGATCTCCCACGGGCGCGCGCGGAAGCGGTAGGCGCTCGACGTGAGCGCGCCGACCGGGCACAGCTCGATGATGTTGCCGCTGAACGGGCCGACGTAGGGGTGCCCGTCGAAGGTCGACACGTAGGAGTGCGCGCCGCGCTCGGAGAGGATCAGCTGGTAGTCCTCCGAGACCTCCTGGGAGAAGCGCACGCAGCGGTAGCAGAGGATGCAGCGCTCGCGGTCGATCGCGATCAGCGGCGAGAGCTCCAGCGGCTTGCGGAAGTGGCGCTTGGGCTCGATGAAGCGCGACGTGCCGGGGCCCCAGCCGTAGGTGATGTCCTGCAGCGGGCACTCGCCGCCCTTGTCGCACACCGGGCAGTCGAGCGGGTGGTTGATGAGCAGGAACTCGACCACCGCGCGCTGGGCCTGGTGCACGCGGTCGGTCTGCGTGTGGACGACCATGCCGTCCTTGACCGGCGTCGAGCATGCGGTCTGGAGCTTCGGGATGCCCTCGATCTCGACCAGGCACATCCGGCAGGCGCCGACGGGCTGGCCCAGCTTGGGCTCGTAGCAGAAGACCGGGATCTCGACGTCGCCGTACTTGGCGGCGTCGACGAGCATCGT
>Ga0136617_10001729_pt1 | contig 19380 bp, 17 predicted proteins | sample AntDrymUQ3222106_2_FD_129672 | JGI IMG/M metagenome (GOLD analysis project Ga0136617, IMG submission 129672) | Polar desert sand microbial communities from Dry Valleys, Antarctica - metaG UQ322 (21.06) | ecosystem: Environmental > Terrestrial > Soil > Desert | place: Antarctica: Dry Valley... | reverse complement strand
TACGCCGGAAGTTACAGTCGTTAAAATCGAAACAAGGCGCGAATTGCGTTCGACTGTAACGGCTTCGGGCGAAGTCCGTCCGATTCAGTTTATCAATCTGACCAGCGAAGTTCAGGGACGCATCCAGGATATTTACGTCAAAGAAGGCGACCAGGTAACTGCCGGACAACTGCTCGTCAAACTCGACCCGGAACAACTGCAATCAAGCACCGACGCGCAGCTTGCCGCTTTTCAAGCTTCGCAAAACGAATCTCAGGTTACGCGCTCGCAAGTTCTGGCGGCGCAAAATCAACTTTCGCAATCGCAGCAAGGTCTGAATGCAACGCAGGCATCGGTTGACACGGCGCAGCAGCAAATTGCGACGGCGCGTGAAAGCGTCAATCGCGCCAGACAAGAAGTCGTCGCCGCGCAAACCGATATTGACCGCGCACAGGTTGAACTGACGGCGGCAAATCGTGAAGCAAAAAGAACGGCTGAATTGGTCGAAAGCGGCGTGGTTTCGCGGCTCGAATACGACCAAGCGAAAGACCGTGTGGATAACGCGCAGGTCGCTTTAAGAAATGCAAGATCACGGCTGCAATCTCAGGAAATCGCGGTCAAAAGCGCGCTCAGTCAAGTCAATGAAGCCCAAGCGCGAGTCAACGAAGCCCGCGCCAGAACCAAACAGCAGGAAGTCGCGGTCAAAGACGCGCGGCGCGGCGTTGACACGGCAAATTACAGTGCCAACGCAAGTGCCAATCGCTCGCAGCAATCCGCTGCGGTTTTGAGCGGCTCAAAAAACCAGCGCGATAAAACTTTGCAGGTTGCGCCGATAAACGGCGTGATTGCCGATATTCCAACAAAAGTCGGGGTGTTTGCGCTTGCCGGAAATTCAACGACTCCGCTTTTGACGATTGCCGATATGTCGGCGGTCAATATCGAAGTAAAAGTTGATGAAACTGAAATTGATAAAGTCGCTGTCGGACAATCTGTAAAAATAAGAGTCGATGCGTTGGGAGATAAAGATTTAATCGGCGAAGTCAGTCAAAAAACACCGCTCGCCGTCGGCAAATCGCAAACATCCGGCGGACTTTCAGTCAACATCAACGTGCAGGAAGCCAAAGAATTTCGGGTAGTTATCGAAATAAAGGATTTAACCGACGAATTCCGCAACAGCCTGCGTCCCGGAATGAGCGCGACCGCCGTTATTACAACCAAATCGGTTGAAAATGTGATTGCCGTGCCGCTCCAGGCGGTTATCGAGAAAAAACCGGATGCTTCACCTACGGCAACCGTGCAAACGGATGCACCGGCTCCCGCCGACAAACCCAAAAACATCAAAGGCGTTTATGTTCTGGACGGAAATAAAGTTAAATTTGTCGAAGTTCAAACGGGCATCACGGGTGAATCCGAAATTCAAATCACTGCCGGATTATCCGAAGGTCAGGAAGTTATTACCGGTCCGAGCCGTGTCCTGAACACCCTGAAAGAAGGCGCAATCGTCAAAAAGCAAATTAAAAAAGAAGGCGGCGAAACAGCAAAATAGTGATTAGTGGTCAGTGGTTAGTGGATAATAAAAGATTTTCTTCACTAACCACTAACCACTAACCACTAACCACTAATAATATGTCCCAAGATTCAGCAAATTTTTCCGCGAACACAAGCGTTACCGATGATGTTCCGAACGCTCTGATTTCAATGCGTAACATCTGGAAAACTTATCAGATGGGAACGGAACAACTGCACGCTTTGCAAGGCGTTAGCTTTGAAGTTCAGAAAGGCGAATATCTCGCCATCATCGGACCGTCGGGTTCGGGCAAATCAACATTGATGAACTTAATCGGCTGTCTCGATTCGCCGACGACCGGACAATACTGGATAAACGGCAATCTGGTTTCGACGATGACCGACGACGAACTCGCACGGATTCGCAATCAGGAAATCGGTTTCGTTTTTCAAACCTTCAATTTACTGGCTCGCGCCACCGCGCTCCACAACGTCGAGCTTCCATTGATTTATGCGGGAATGAAAACTTCGGAAAGGCAGGAACGCGCCCAGGCAACTTTGGCTTCGGTCGAACTCGGCGACCGAGTTTTGCACCGTCCGAACGAGCTTTCCGGCGGTCAGCGGCAGCGCGTGGCGATTGCCCGTGCGCTGGTCAATAATCCTTCGATTCTGCTGGCAGACGAGCCGACCGGCGCGCTCGATTCAAAAACGAGTTTTGAAATTATGGCTCTTTTTGAGAAACTTCACGCCGACGGTAACACGATAATCGTGGTAACTCACGAACACGACATTGCCGAACGCGCTCATCGCGTCATAACGATTCGGGACGGTGAAATCGAGAAAGACGAAAAAATTAAATGATTGAAAGCTTGCCCGGCTACAATTCGATTATTTATATTTTGACGACATTTCTCACCGTTTCAAAACACCGACTTTCCTTTCAACCCAACAATTTGCGTTCGAACAACCAAACCGCCCTATTCTGTATTTTCCGTTTATATGGCTTACGGCGGTTGTAGTTCCGATTCTCTCTTTAGCCACTTGGCGAGTTTGTGGCAAATATTTGTTAATAAGGTAGAATAAGTTTTTCAAGATATATCCTAAACCTTATTTTATTGTTGCCCGTATAATCACAACAAGATGAAACTAATCGAAACCTTAAAACTCGCTTTAGCAGCAATTACGGCACATAAACTTCGGTCGTTTCTCACTCTTTTGGGAATGATTATCGGAGTTACGGCGTTTATGGTCGTGCTTTCACTGCTACAGGGTTTTAATGTTTACATTGACGAAAAGATTGCCGGAATCGGTTCGAATTCATTTACTATCTCAAGATTCGGTTTTGAAGATTTCAAAGATACCGATACCATTGCCGCCGCGCAAAGACGGAATAAAGATTTGACGTTTGATGAATTGGAATTTATCCGTGAACGCGCTCAGTCAATTGATAAAATCGGGGCAAAGGCAAATCCTAACACCCGCGAGTTGCTGCGTAACGGCGTGAGTTTGCAGGATGTTGCGGTAGACGGAGCAGAGCCGGTAATCGGTGAGATTGGAAATCTGGACATTGCCGAAGGACGCTACTTTACCGAAGCGGAAAATAATAATTCGATGCGCGTGGCTTTCGTCGGTTCGGAAGTTGCGAAGAAACTTTTCCCGTTCGGCTCGGCTGTCGGCGAAGAATTTACAATGCAGGGCATTCCCTACCGGGTTATCGGCGTGCAAGTCGAAAAGGGAACGATTTTCGGTCAGCCGCTCGATGTTTTCGTCCAGCTTCCGCTGAAAACTTACGGCTCAAATTTCGGCGGTTTGACGCGCAGCCGCGGTTTATATTTTGAAATAACGGCGAAATCCGCACAAAATATGAACGATGCGGTCGAAGAAGCCAGAACATTGATGCGGATAAAACGCAAACTTGCTTTTGGCGAAAAAGATAATTTCGGAGTTATCACGCCGGATGCTATTTCCAGCTTGCGCGACAGTATTTTAGGTCCGACATTCGTCGTTATTTTGGCTGTTCCCGCCATCGCATTACTGGTCGGCGCGATTGTCATTATGAATATCATGCTGGTCGCCGTTACCGAACGAACCAAAGAAATCGGTATCCGAAAAAGTCTGGGCGCACGACAATCCGATATTTTGAAACAGTTTCTTTTCGAATCGGCGACGCTTTCGGCAATCGGCGGAATCATCGGTTTGATTCTGGCTAAACTACTCGGTTTTATCGTTACCTTCTATGTCTTAAAGACTGTTATCCCCTGGTATGCGGCGGTTATTTCCATCGGAGTTTCGGCTTTGGTCGGCGCGTTAGCCGGACTTTTTCCGGCGTGGAAAGCGGCACGGCTCGACCCGATTGAAGCGTTAAGAGCAGATTGAGTTAAGGTAGCTTAAAGGTGAGATTTATGACAGTTGTTGAGAGTATTGTTGAGCGTGTCGAAAATTTATCCGTCGAACGGCAGCGCGAGGTGTTGGATTTTGCCGAGTATCTGCAACATAAGGAAAAGTCAAACGGCAAGAAGCCGCGCCGAAGTTTAAGAGGAATGTGGAAAGGCGTTGACATCACTGAAGAAGATATTGCCGAGATTCGCCGTGAAATGTGGGCAAACTTTCCGCGCGAGGACTTTTGATGAAAGCCTTGGTTTCTGATACACATTCGGCAATTTGGTATGTTGCCGATTCGCCCAAACTTTCATCGGCTGCCGTTAAAGCGATGGATGATGCAACCGACGCGGGCGAACCGATATATGTTTCGGCAATTACGCTGGTTGAGATGACTTATCTAATTGAAAAGGGACGCTTGCCCGAACAAGATTTGACCGATTTGCTGAGTGAGCTACAAAATCCCTCAAGCAATTTTGAATTAGTCCCGATTGATTTGGCTGTTACACGCACCTTGCGGCAAGTTTCGCGCAGTGATGTGCCTGATATGCCTGACCGAATTATTGCGGCGACGGCTTTGTATTTGAATCTGCCGCTCGTTACACGCGACAGCAAGATTCGCGCGGCTGGTATAGTTACGATTTGGTAATTCGACTCAAACATTTATCATTCAACATCTATATAGACGACAATTGATAAATGCTCAATGATAAATGATAAATGATTATGAAATTTCTCGGCATAAATTTCTACGAAAACCTGAAAATGGCACTCGCCACTTTACGAAACAATAAGCTGCGTTCATTTTTGACGATTTTCGGTGTCATCATCGGTGTTATCACCGTGATGCTCATTTCTTCAATCATCAGCGGAATTGATTCGGGGGTCAAAAAACAAGTCGAATCCTTCGGCACGCGCTCGATTTTCCTTCGCAAATACGATGTTTCAATCGGACCGGGCAATCGGACACAGGAACAAAGAATGCGAAAACCGCTGACGACGGAAGATGCCGAAGCCCTGAAAAATCTTTCGACCATCGAAACCGCCGTTCCGTTTTTAAATATCACCAATAACTTTTTCGGACAAAAGACCCTCGTTACCGGCAAAAACGGCAAAACATCTTCAGCCGTAAAATTGCAAGGCACTCTGCCCGATGTTGAAAAAGCCGGAAATGAAATTTTGATTGAAGGTCGCTGGTTCACTCAAAATGAAAGCGACAGCAAAGCCGATGTCTGCTTAATCGGTTCATCGGTCGTTGATGCGTATTTTCCATACGAATCGCCAATCGAAAAAACTCTGGAAATAGGCGGGCGTGAATTCCGCATTATCGGTGTTCTGCAAAAACGCGAGCAACTTTTCGGCGGCGGCGGCGGCAGTAACGACCAGAGCAATTCTATCTATATGCCAATCGGCGCGGCTTTGCGCTTAAAACCTTATGCCGACGATTTATTTATTTTGGCGATTGCCAAAGAAGGAATGCTCGACGAAGCGAAAGACCAGGTGCAGGATTTGCTTCGCGTGCGCCGCCAGGTTCCGTTCGGCAAACCGAATAATTTCGGTATGGAAACGGCTGAAAGCATCATCTCTACTTTTCGTTCGATTACCTCGGGCGTAGCAATCGCAATGGTCGTTATTTCGTCAATCGGTTTGATGATTGGCGGTATCGGCGTGATGAATATTATGCTCGTTTCCGTCACCGAAAGAACGAGGGAAATCGGCATTCGTAAAGCCATCGGTGCGCGGCAAAACGATATTCTGATGCAGTTTTTGATTGAAGCGGCAACCTTGACCGGACTCGGCGGGCTTGTCGGGCTGCTAATCGGCTGGGCTTTAACGTTTCTGATAAAACTCGTCTTCCCTTCCAACGTTCCACTCTGGGCACCGATTGTCGGATTTGTCGCCAGCGTCGGAATCGGAATTATCTTCGGTCTTTTTCCGGCTTGGAAAGCTGCGCGGCTCGACCCGATTGAATCTTTAAGATACGAATAATCAATTAAGAATTAAAAATTAAGAATTAAAAAATCAATACCAATTCTTAATTTTTAATTCTTAATTTTTAATTAATTTTACATCGGGTTGCCGGAAAATAATGCGCCAACAACTCTGAATGATATACTTACCAAAGCCAAAATAAGCACGATTGCCCAGGCTGAGGTTGGCGATAACTTCATCACTTTCTGCAAGCCGATTGCCGCTAAAATCCAGCCCCAAATTTGGAAAAAATCAAGTGTTCCCAAAAGCGTCGCCAAAACGGGTGATGCTTTTGCGTCAATAAAAAAGCTCGGATTCGCGTGAACCAGACCGCTTTGGCTGGTGGCAATATCAATTTCGTCGGCTTCCTTTAAAAACAAAATCAGAAAGTTTGCGAGCATTGCGACCACCAACGGCGGCATACTCGCATAAACCCAGGTCGAAAGCCCGTGCCAGTAGTTTCCCGAACCGCCCATCGCCTTTCCCGCCAGCCAATAGATAAGCCCGCCGATTGCAAGACCAATCAGCAGAAAGACGGGAATCAAGTATCTGATATAGCCTGAGACTGTCTGATTCGTTTCAGCCGCGCGTTCCTTTTGCTCGGGTGTCATAGACTGCATTTGCGGATTTTTATCCATTTGTTCGACCGCAAAACTTTTCATACGGTCTTCGCCCATCTTTTGCACGAAAAGAAAAGAAAAAGTCCCCGTCAAAATCATCATCAACAATATAGCCAGAATGAATCTCGGCTTTCTTCGCAAATCTTCAAAAGTTTCGCCCGGAGAAATGAAAATATTTCCGAGCGTCGCAGCTTCGGACATTCGCGGCGGTTCTGCCGGCGGTGCCGGATCAATCGGCGGCGGCGGCGCTTGCCATTCGGCTGTATTTTCCTGGTTTAAATTCGCATTTTCTTCATTCATAAAATTTTCCTCTTGTTTGGGTTGAGATAAAATTTGCGTTTTCCGGTAAAGAATAAAACACCACAAACTTTTCTTGGATAGTTCTCTGCTATTACGAAGTTTATCAAACGCGCGTTTCAATAAAATTTACTCGATACTTTTGGCGGTTTCGTAACCTTCAACCCGTATGCAAGCCGCAAAATGATTCGGCACGATTTCGCGCAATTCGGGAACGATTTTCGCGCAGTCTTCAATTGCAAACTGACAGCGCGTGCGAAAACGACAGCCCGACGGCGGATTTATCGGTGTCGGCACGTCGCCCTGCAAAACGATTCGCTCGCGTTTCCGGCGCGGGTCGGGAACGGGAATCGCCGACAACAACGCTTTTGTATAAGGATGCAGTGGATTTTCGTAAAGCTCTCTGGAATCGGCAATCTCGACGATTTTTCCCAGATACATCACGGCAACGCGCTGCGAAATATGTTCGACGACCGCCAAACCGTGCGAGATAAAAAGATAAGTTAAACCGAATTCAGCTTGTAAATCCTGCAGCAAATTGACGACCTGCGCCTGCACGGAAACATCCAAAGCGGAAACCGGCTCATCGGCAATTATCAATTTCGGATTCAGTGCCAGCGCACGCGCAATTCCCAATCGCTGTCGCTGCCCGCCGGAGAATTCGTGCGGGTAGCGAAACATATAATTCGGGTCGAGTCCGACTTTTCCGAGAAGCTCGCCGACGCGCTCCTTTTGCTCGGTTTTATTGCCGATGCCGTGAATTTTCAAGGGTTCCGCAATTATCGAAAGAATTTTCAGACGCGGATTCAAAGAGGCGTAAGGGTCTTGAAAAATAATCTGCATCTCGCGCCTGACCGCCCGCAAATCGTTTTTTCCGATATTCGTAATATCTTTGCCTTCAAACCAAACCTCCCCGCTCGTCGGTTCAATAAGGCGCAAAAGCGTGCGCCCGACAGTTGATTTTCCGCAGCCGCTCTCGCCGACCAGACCGAGCGTTTCGCCCGCAAAAATATCAAACGAAACATCGTCAACCGCCCGCACGACATCCAGGCTGTTGTCAACGGCAAAATGTTTGACGAGATTTCTGACGCGGACAAGTTGCGTCGTTTCGGTTTTTAACTTAACTGCGCTGTTTTCCATTTTTCTTTTTTGATTCGACAAGTTTCAAATGAGGCTGCGGTGGAAATTTTATATTTTCGTAAATTTCCGCAACTTTAAAACCGTACCCGAGCGAGGCGAAAAAAATTTTATCCTCCGGTTTCTCAAAAACAAGTATTTTCCAAGTTCCATCTTCCTGGCGCGTTTGCTGCTCGACGCGCATTTTGTTCTGCGAAACCAAAATATAATCGGTTAAACTTGCCAAATTTCGATAGTCAACCGCCTTATCGCCACGGTCACGAATCTCTGTAGATTTGGACAAAACTTCAAAGATAACAACCGGATTTTCCAATGTGTCAAAAATGTTCGGAACGAGTGCAAATTCACCGCAGACGGCAAAAACATCAGGATAAGCATAATGATTATCGCGCAACAAAACACGCATTTCGGTTGTCCCGACCTGGCACGGTTTCCCGTTCTTCTGCAAAACTAGGCGCAAGTAAAAGCACAAATTGCTGACGATAAAAACGTGGCTTACGCGGTTTCCAGCCATTTGTGCATCCTTTCCGCTGTTGTGCAGACGAATCGTTTCTCCGTCAATATATTCGTGTTTGTATTTTGAACGCTCTTCAAATCGCAAATACTCTTCGACGGTCATCAATTTCTTGTTTTTTATTGATGCTTGACTCATATATTTTTTCTCCAATCTTCAACGATTATTGCCCAACGCTCGTGGTCGCGCCAGCGTCCGCCGATTTTCAAGTATTTTTGGGAGAAACCTTCTTTTGTAAAATTCGTTTTTTGCAAAACCTTGATTGAAGCGATATTGTGCGGCTGCACGTTGGCTTCGACGCGGTGCAGCTTCAATGTCTTGAACGCATAGCCCAGAATAAGTTCGACGGCTTCGGTCATCAAGCCAAAACCTGTAAATTTTTCAAACAAAAGATAGCCGAGATAAGCATTTTGAAAACTTTTGCGAAAAATTTGCGAAAGATTGATTGTGCCGATAATCGCGCCGTCTGAAATTCGGCAAATCAAAAAACCTTCGTTTGTTTCGGATTTGTTTTTGTCCAAATATTCGCCGAAACTTTTGCGGTCAACAGGCGGGGAAACCAGATTTTTGTGAAACTTGCGGCTGGCTTTTCCCAATGCGGAAAATTCCGCAAAGTCTTCAGGCTTCGGATACCGCAGAAAAACTTTTTTCCCTTTCAATTTCATTTAATTTTTCGTCGTAAAGCACGCAGCGCACTTTTATTTCGTTCTCCAATTGGTAAAGCGGAATTTCTCCTTTGGTGCAAACGTCCATCCGGTATTCGCAGCGCGGCGCGAAATGACAGCCGTCGGGCAAATTTGTAGGACTCGGCACGGTTCCCTGAATAGTTGAGAGGCGCGTTGCTTTTTCGTCGCCGAATACGCGCAATTTCGGCACGGATTTTAATAGACCTTGAGCGTATGGATGTTTCGGTTTTTGAAAAATTTCATCAACGCCCGATTCTTCGACGATTTTTCCGGTGTACATTACGCAAACCCGATCGGCAACTTCCGCGACCACGCCCAAATCGTGCGTAATCAGCAGAACGGCGAGTTTGCGCGTTTGTCTTAAATTGTCCAGCAATTCTAAAATTTGCGCCTGAATCGTTACGTCCAAGGCAGTTGTCGGTTCGTCGGCAATCAATAGCTCGGGATTGCAGGCGAGTGCCATTGCAATCATAATGCGCTGGCGCATTCCGCCCGAAAGCTGATGCGGATAATCGTTGACACGCCGCGACGGATCGGGAATTGAAACTTCCTTCATCGCCTCGACGGCTTCGTTCCAGGCGTCTTTTTTATTTAAATTGCGATGCAGGCGCAACGCTTCGGCAATCTGTTCGCCGACGGTGTAGACCGGATTTAGAGATGTCATCGGGTCCTGGAAAATCATCGCCACATCATTGCCGCGAATCTCGCGCATCTTTTCGTCCGAAAAATGCAAAAGGTTTTCGCCCTTGAATAAGATTTCACCGCCGACGATTTTTCCCGGCGACGCAATCAGACGCATTATCGAAAGCGCGGTGATTGATTTTCCGCAGCCGGATTCCCCGACCAGTCCGAGAAGTTCGCCCTCGTCAATAAAAAAACTGACATCATTTACGGCTTTGACAAGTCCGGCGCGGGTTGGAAAATGAGTTTGGAGATTTTTGACTTCGAGTAGATGCGACATTTATTCAAGAATGTAAATCGAAAGAATAATTTGTAAAGTTTGCTTTATTAAATGTTGCCGTGCAACTAATTGTATCGCTTTTTCTTCAAACGAATGTTATCATTTTTTGCCCAATTTGTATTTCAAAAGTCATATTTTCAGGAGATTTTTCTAGTGAAAAAACATTCAAATTTTCTCGGCGGCTTTGTTTTTATCGTTTTACTCTTTTCAAATATTTCTGCTCAAGATAATGCAATTTCTAAAATAAAACCTCCGGCACCAGCCGATGCAAAATCTTCAGCTAAATCGTCAAAAACAGTAACCGGCGAAGACATTGAACAAGATGTCGCCGAGGCTTTGACGCTGATAGAAGATAAGCACGTCAGCGGAAAAAATCTCGATTACAACGGTTTATTCAAATCTTCGATTGACAATATGCTGCACGCGCTCGACCCGCATTCCAATTATTTTGACGCGAAGGAAACCGAGGAATTCCGCACGAGCCAGAATTCACAGTATTTCGGAATCGGCGCAACCATCGGCGATTTGAGCGACGCGAATGGAAAAGTCATCGCCACCTTTATAAAAGCGACTTTTGAAGGCGCTCCCGCCAATCGCGCCGGACTTCGTTACGGCGACAAAATAATTGATGTCAACAACGTTTCGATGCTCGGAAAATCAAACGCAGAAGTCAGAACCTTCCTGCGCGGACCGCGCGGAACTCCGGCAAAAATTATGGTTGAGAGATATTCAACCGGAAAACGCGAGACGGTGGAAATTATCCGCGATGCCGTTTCTCTGCCTTCGATTTCCGAATATTATTTGATTCGTCCCGGAGTCGGCTACATTGCATTGACCGGCGGGTTTAATCACACGACTTTCAACGAATTCCAAACGGCGATGCGCCAGCTTAAATCACAGGGAATGACCCAGCTTGTTCTGGATTTGCGAGACAATCCGGGCGGGCTGGTCAATCAAGCCACGAAAATTGCCAATACTTTTCTCGAACGAGGACAGTCTATTTTTACGCAAAAAGGTCGAGTCGAAGGCATTTGGAAAACCACCCAAGCCGATAATACCGCGCCGGACGAAACACCGATAGTTTTGCTGGTCAATAATTATTCCGCATCGGCTTCGGAGATTCTCGCCGGTGCGCTTCAAGACCACGACCGTGCGTTGGTCGTCGGTGAAAATTCTTACGGCAAAGGATTGGTTCAGAATCCGTTTATGTTGGATTACGGTTCGATGCTGCTGCTGACGATTGCCAAATATGAAACTCCTTCGGGACGCTTGATTCAGCGCGATTATTCGGACGGAAGTCTCTACAATTATCATTCTAAAGGCGGAAGTCTCGGCGAAGAGACTGAGAGCCAAAGACCGAAAGGCGCGGCAAGTAAAACCGATTCCGGCAGAATTGTCTACAGCGGCGGCGGAATCAACCCCGATACAGTCGTTAAACCGCAAACCATCACAATTGAAAAAGCACGTTCCCAACAAAAATTAATTGACCCGATTTTTGCCTTTGCCCTTGATTTGGCTTACGGAAAAATTGCCGGCTTTGACAACTACAAGATTGACCGTCCGATTTCGTTTGAATACGACATCAAAGCGACGGATTTTCCGGCTACCGAAAATATTTACCAAGCCTTCAAAACTTTTGCCGTTGCCAAATATAAATTCACGCCCGCCCAAATTGACCGCGAACGCGAATTCGTCGGTCGTGCGCTCCGCACCGAATTTGTCACTGCGGCATACGGTTCGACAACTTCCTTCCAGGTTCGCAACGAATTTGACAACCAATTAAAAAAAGCTATCGAGCTTCTTCCCGAAGCAAAACAACTCGCTATCGAAGGTGCAAAGGCTAAAGCTAAAAAGGAAAAGGCTGAAATCAATCGTTGATTTTTTGTCGGTTTATTGAAAACAAAAGACGCTCCGAGTAAAATCAAACTTGCACGAAGTGAAACGGTATGGCGAACTCAACGACGCAGCTTGCTATGGGAATGAATATGATTAAATCTGACCCTGCCGTGATGATGGGAAAACCTGTCGTCGCCGGAACACGGATTACCGTTGAGTTAATCCTTGAAAAACTCGCCGCGGGAGAAACTGTCGAACAGATTCTTGACGCTCATCCGCGCTTAACCAGAGAAGCCGTTTCTGCCGCTTTGCTGTATGCCGTTCGCAATCTGCCGACCTACTCTTCAGAAACGGCATGAATCTTTTAGCGGAAATCGTTTCTGACGTTTTCCTTGAACGTGGAGCAGATTTTGTAAATCATTTTAGCGTCATCGCTCCGGGCAAGATCAGGATTCGCCCAAAAGAAGCAACTCAAAAATAACGCCGTAACAAATCATTAGACATAAGGAAGCAGGCAGCGACTTTTTTATCACGTTGTTCGTCAAACTTAAACTTGTCCGCAGCAGTTTTTGCCCGCGTCAACTCCGCCGTTTTTTTAGAAAGTCCATTTAATCAAATAATAGACTCCAAATCCCGCGCCAATTAAAAGTAGAATCAGTGCGAGAGCGGCTAAAGCAACAATGAGTTTGAATTTTTTGTAACGCTTATCGCTGGCGGGCGAAAGCTGGCTTTGCGGAAAATAGGGCGGTGGTCTGTCCATAATTTATTACTCCAAAAACTAAAATCTTGTTTCTATCTTGGAAGAGGTTGCTCCAAATTTGCAAGTCCGTAAGCCAAAACCGCCATCACCGAACCGTTTTCGGCAAGTTCGCGCGGGACAATTTTGTCGAAGGTGTCGGCGGCAGTGTGGTGATAATTAAAATAAGTTCTGGTATCGAACCACGGTGCGAATGACGGAACGCCTTTTTGGGTCAGAGGTCCGATGTCGGCGGCAACACCGCCTTCGCGCAACTCTACGAGTCCCGCGCCTTGTTCAGTCAGTATTTTTGAAATCGGCGCGAAATACGGCATTGCTTCGCGTCTGCCCGCAAAGTAAAATCCGAGCGGATGCGATGCGCCTAAATCGCTTTCGATTGCCGCAAAATGTTTTCCGATATTTGCGTCTTCTTCCTGGGCGTAAGTTCTGCCGCCGACCAATCCGTTTTCTTCGTTCATATAGGCGATAACGCGAATCGTCCGTTTCGGTTTGATTTTCAATTGTTTCAAAAGATGCGGAACCTGCATCGAAACCGCCACGCCAGCCGCGTCGTCAATCGCGCCCTGCGCCAAATCCCAGGAATCGAGATGACCTGAAACAATCACAACTTCATCCGGCTTTTCGCTTCCCTTCAAATCAGCTATGACGTTATAACTCGTCGTGTCGGGCAAAGTCTGCGGCGTGAGCAGAAGTTTTATTTTGACCGTTCCCATTTTCGCCAAATACGCAATCATTTCGGCATCTTCAAACGAAACTGCGGCGGCGGGAATTTTTGTTACTTTATCGTCATAGCGCATTCCGCCGGTATGTGCCAGACGATTTTGCGAGCCGCCGACCGAGCGCACTAAAACGGCAAGCGCACCGAGTTTTGCGGCATCAATCGCGCCTTGCCGCCGATAAAGTCCCGCTTGCCCGTAAGCCGCTCCGCCGAAACCGACCGCCGCCATTTCGCGGTCAAATTTATTGTTAAAAAGGACGATTTTTCCTTCGACATTTTTTCGTCCGAGTTTTTCAAGTTCGTCAAAATTATCAACGACGACAATCCCGGCAATCAGACCATTCGGCGCAGTGGCGATGCTTCCGCCAAGCGCGGTCAGCACGACTTTTTGCGTCGTCCCTCGCGCCATTCCTTCAAATTCGACGAGTTCGCCTTTTTCTTCTCCGCGAACCCAATGCGGAACGGTTAATTTTTGCAGACGTACTTCAAGACCGAGTTTTTTCATCTCGGCGGCAACGTATTCAACCGCACGTTGCGCTTGCGGCGAGCCGCTCAGACGCGCTCCGATATTGTATGAAAGATACGCCGTTTGTTTGTAGGCGTAATCGCTTTGCAGTGCGGCTTGCTGGATTTGTTTTAGTTGAGCGAGCGTTTTTTCAGAATACAAAACCGGAGTCGGCTGCGTTTGCTGAGCGGAAATTTCTACTGAATAAAGTAGGAAAAGACTGATAAAAATTATAAAAATTCGATTCATACTTTTGCACATATTTTTTTCATCACATCTCAATCTTCTTTTATTCCGACAAACGGCAAATCGGAAACGCCGCCGAGCGGTATCGAAATCGTGCCTTTCATCTTATTCGATGCGCTTGTTTGATTTGAATCCAAGTCGTTCTCAAGTTCTCCGTTAATTGTTATCTCAGCGTCCTGACCTTGAATTTGCATTTTGGCGGTTGCCGAGAATTTATTTCCCTTTACTTTTCCATCGCTTATTTCGCCTTTGCCAAGCATTGATTCGAGCGAGCCGCTAATTTTATTTTCCGTTTGTTCAAGTTTTAATTTGACCGGCAGACTCTGACCTTGAAAATCAATTGTCAAATTCCAATCTCCGCTCGCATCGGAAGTTATGCCGTCTGCTTGTTTGCCATAGTTTGAAACGTCCTGCGGTTTGCCTTCGGTATCGAAAATTTCGATATTGGCGGAAAACGGCTGAATCTGCGGCAAAATTTCTTCGGCATCGCCAACGATGACTATCGCAATTTTATCGGGCGTGATGTATTTTTTTGCCACGCGGTCAACGTCTTCAATTGATACTTCGCTGATTTTCTCGCGGTAAGTTTGCAGATAATCGCCCGACAAATCGTAAAGTTTTTGCGAGACAATCAGATTCGTCAAACCTTCCTGCGTTTCGGCGCGAATCGGAAAAACTCCGGTCAAAAAGTTTTTCGCGTCTTTCAATTCTACTTCGGAAACATTTTCGTCACGGATTTTGTTTAATTCGTAAAAAAATTCTTTGAGCGAATCGCCCGTCACAGCCGTACGGACTTCGGCGGTCGCTTCAAATGTTCCGGCTTGACGGCGCGTGTCAAAGCTCGAATATGCTCCATATGTATAGCCTTTTTCCTCGCGCAAGTTCATAAAAAGACGCGAAGAACCGCCTGAACCCAAAATTTGATTCATCACCAAAACCGGAAAAAAGTCGGGATGACCGCGCTCAATCGCCAGATTTGCAAGCACGATGTTTGATTGCGCCGAGCCGGAACGGTCAACGATTGTTTGCGTTACAGCCGTGCGAACAGGCGGGGTTTCAAATTCAGTTTTCTCTACACTTCCCTTTTTCCAATCGCCTAAAGCTCCACTGATTTCTTCTAAAATATCTTCACGATTTACGTCGCCGACAATTATCAAAGTCGCGTTGTTCGGCACAAATCTTCGATTATGAAACTCGACTAATTTTTCTCTGGTCAATTTTTCAATATCGTCCGGGGTCGGCGATGTAACACTATACGGATGCGAGCCGTAAACGACGCGGGACATTTGTTCATCCGCCAAAAAGCCTGGCTGTGAACGCTGAAACTTTAAATTCTCAATCATATTTTGTTGATAAAGTTTCAGTTCACTTTCGGGAAATGTCGGATACAAAACAATTTCCGCCATCAACCTCAATATGTCCGATGTATAGAGCGATAAAGCCGAAGCCGCAATTATCGAATTATCCTGACCCGAATTTGCTGAAATGTGCGCGCCGAGCCTTTCGATTTCTTCGGCGAGGCGGCGGCTGGTATAAGATTTTGTTCCTTCGCTCAGCATCGAAGTCATCGCGGAAGTTAAGCCTTTTGAATCAGCCGGGTCGTTGATATTACCGGAGAGAAAAGCCAGACGAAAACTGACAATCGGCAGACGTGAATCCTCAAAAATCACGACTTTCAAATTGTTTGCCAATTCAGTTTCAAACGGCTGAGGAATATCAAATGGAACAGGCGCGAGCGGTGCAGGCGCGGTTTTACGAAAATCTTCAATCATAATTTTTATAAATATTTTGCAGGAAATTTTAGCCACGAATTACACGAATACCACAAATAAAAGAAATAATTTTAATTCGTGTTATTCGTGTAATTCGTGGCTAAAATTTTATCCCCTTCCTGCCGGAATTACATTTAACAAAGCGAGATTTTCGGTTTTCAAAAATTTATTGACCGCCGATTTTATATCTTCCGATGTAATTTTTAGCAAATCTTCGAGTTCCGAATTTATCAGCGTCGGATCGCCGTCGTAGAGCGCGTATTCGGCAATCGCCTGGGCGCGTGCCATCGAAGATTGACGCGAGCGAACCGTGTCGTTTATCAACTGGTTCTGCAATTTCTGCATCTCTTCCGCGCTTGCGCCGTTCGTCGCCAAATCATCAATCTCGCTCATCATTGTTTCCCGAATTTTGCTCAAATCTTGTTCAGGTTTCGGAATTGCGCCGATAATAACGCTCGATGGTCCGCGGCGTTCATCGGTAAAACCGAAAAGCTGGACGATTGATTCTTCGCCTTTGACAAGTTTTTGGTAAAGCCGCGAGCTTTCGCCGTCGTAAAGCAGTTTGCCCGCCAAATATATCGCGTCGAATTCGGGTGTGCGGCGGGGCGGAATTTTCCAGCCGATAAGAAATGCCGGAAGCGGCGCGAGTTTGTCTTCGTAATCCTGATAATTTTCGGCTATTTCCGCCGGTTCTTCGACATCAATCACGGGCGGTTTCGGCTGCGATTCGATGCCCGCGAAAAACTTTTCAACGTGTTTCTTCGCTTCTTCCGGTTCAAACGCGCCGGAAATTACCAGCACGGCATTGTTCGGCGCGTAATAAACGCGGAAAAATTCCTGCACATCCTCAACCGTCGCGTCGTCCAAATCTTCCATTGAGCCGATTGTCGAATGCGAATTGGCAAAATTCTTAAAAACCATTGTGGTCAACATATCGAAAACCTGACCATACGGCTGATTGTCATAACGCAGACGCTTTTCTTCCTTAACGGCGTTGCGCTGGTTTTCAAGGTTATCTTCCGTGACGGCAAGCGAGCGCATCCGGTCGGATTCGAGCCAAAGCCCAAGCGGAAGCTGGTTGGCAGGCAGAGTTTCGTAATAATTCGTCCGCTCGGATGAAGTTGTCCCGTTCATCGTGCCGCCCGCTTTCATCACATATTGAAAATGCTCGGCTTTTTTGACGTTTTCCGAACCTTGAAACATCATATGCTCAAACAGATGTGCAAATCCGGTGCGCCCCTGCCGCTCGTTGCGCGAGCCGACATCGTAATAAACCGCCATTGACACGACGGGAATCGAACTGTCGGGATTCAAGACGACGCGCAGACCGTTTTCAAGATTGTATTGTTCGAGTTTTAGTGGCGGAATTTGAAAAGTTTCTGACATTTTTTTTACTGATTATTTATGAAAAGTTTGTGTTGATTCCAATAATAGAAAATATTTTTTTTACAGAGTTCTTCTCTATCGACAAATTGTTTAGAGAAAGAAATATGTAATCATTTTGAAGTGAAAAAAGCAAAAATGCCTTTTAAGAAATAGACCACAAATGACACTGATTAGACGGATTGACACTGATAAAATCAGTAATCATCCGTTTAATCCGTCTAATCGGTGGTCTATTTCTTCTTGTAATTTCAATCGTCACTAATTTCTAAGAAGATGTTTGAAAATTCTGATTTGTTCGCTGAAAGCGACGAATTTAATAGCGGCGGGTGCAACCCGCCGTTTGCCGGAAACAACCTCTCCGTCCCTGAAGGGGACGCATCAGCCGGCACGTTTTGTTCGACACTTTCAGCGTCGCGCCGCGTGTGCTGGCGATTCGTAGGGTCGCGCCTGCGGCTTACCCTACGCTATTAAATTTGTCGCTTTCAGTGACTTCAAGGAATTTTCAAACAGATTCTAAAATTTTCCTCCACAATTGAAACTTCACAAAAAAAGCACAAACATTGGAATTTACGAACAATTAAACCTTTCCACAAGCACAAAGAAATTTAAAAATAAGTTTTGTTCAGAAGGCTCGAAGAGTTGCGCGGCGGTGGATTACTTTTGTAAGATTCGCTCAAAGATAACAAATCCGCGTTTCGAGTTTAACTCTGAACATCAATCGAGGTCTTTTTGTGTTTATAAGAAAAAGTCTTTTTTGGCTGATTGTCATTTCGCTGGTCGGCGTTTCGTCTGTTTTTTCGCAAGCTAAACAGAACACCGTTTCGCAGCTGCCGGAAGTCGAACCGTTCAAAATCAGCCGCGGCAGTTCGTTTTCCGCGTCGGCTTCGCAAGCAAAACAAATTGTTTCGCAAAAAACCGATCAAACCGGACAGGAAAAGATTGTCGAAGATTTTTCCGATGCGCTTGAAATTATCGGCAAAAATTATGTGGACGGCAGGCGAGTTGATTACAACGAGCTCGCCAAATCCTCAATAACTTCGATGCTCCACACGCTTGACCCGCATTCAAACTACTTCGATTCCGCCGAATACGAAAATCTTTTAACCGACCAGCAGAGCGAGTATTTCGGCATCGGCGCGAGTATCGTCAATTACAGGAAAAACGGCGGCTACGATACTTTTGTCATCTCGACCTTTCCCGATTCAGCCGCCGCCCACGCCGGTTTGCGCTTCGGCGATAAAATTTTGAATGTCGGCGGTGAAAAGGTTTCCGGTTTATCTTCGTCAGCCGTGCGCGACAGAATTCGCGGCAGAAAAGGAACGATTGCGCGATTAACCGTCGAACGCAGCGATACAAAAAAAATCGAAATTATCGAAATCAGGCGCAGCCGCGTGCCGCAGCCTTCGATTCCCGACGCTTATTTGCTGCGTCAGGGCATCGGCTACATTGATCTGACAACCGGATTTAATTACACAACAATTGACGAGTTAAATGTTGCGCTGGCGGATTTGCACAAACAAGGAATGACATCGCTCGTTTTGGATTTAAGGGGCAATTCGGGCGGAATTCTCGATCAAGCCGTCAAAGTCGCCGAAAAATTTCTGCCGGGTGGCGATACGATTGTTACGCAGCGCGGTCGTTTTCGGGTTGATAACCGCATTTGGAAATCAACCAATAAAAACGCTGAGAAAATTCCACTGGTTGTGTTGGTTGATGACGCAAGCGCGTCGGCTTCGGAAATTGTCGCCGGAGCGTTGCAGGATTATGACCGCGCTTTGATTGTCGGGGAAACAACTTTCGGCAAAGGACTCGTGCAGAGCGTGATGGATTTGCCGTATAAATCCGGGTTGACTTTGACGACGGCTAAATACTTTACGCCTTCGGGTCGCTCGATTCAACGCGATTATTCCAAAACCGACGCTTACGATTATTTCAATCATAAAATTTCGATGACCGAAGCCGAGCGAAAAAACTTCGCCGCGCAAACCGTCACGGGAAGAAAAGTTTTTGGCGGCGACGGCATTACGCCGGATGAGATTGTCAAAAATTCTCAAATCAATCAAACACAAATTGATTTGTTAGATCCGCTTTTCTTTTTCGCCACCGAACT
>Ga0136617_10001728_pt1 | contig 19388 bp, 14 predicted proteins | sample AntDrymUQ3222106_2_FD_129672 | JGI IMG/M metagenome (GOLD analysis project Ga0136617, IMG submission 129672) | Polar desert sand microbial communities from Dry Valleys, Antarctica - metaG UQ322 (21.06) | ecosystem: Environmental > Terrestrial > Soil > Desert | place: Antarctica: Dry Valley... | reverse complement strand
ATCCGACGACGGCATCGACGACCGGGTGGATCCCGACGAGCCAGGCAGCTCCGTATCCGCACAGCGCCGCGGCGAGGGTGACGGGTACGGCCGACAGCGGCAGCGGCGGCCCGCCGCGGCGCAGGAGCATCACCGTCGTCGTCCCCGCCAGCACGAAGTCGGCGGTCACGGCGGCGATCGCCGCGCCGACGGCGCCGAGCGACGGCGCCAGCGCCAGGGCGAGCACCGCCGCCAGCAGGAGCGCGACGCTGTTGGCGACGAGGAGCTCGCGGTGGCGGCGCATGCCGAGCAGCGGAAACGAGGTCGCGGCGACGACGAAGCCCGCCGCGAGCGCCACGCTCTGGATCTGGAGGACCTCGACCGACGGGTGGTCGCTCGTGCCGACGAGCACCTCGATCGCGAACGGCGCCGACAGCAGCAGGCCCAGCGCCATGAGGCCGCCGAGGAACAGCGACAGCTCGTAGATCCGGCGCGTCGCGTACTCGAAGCGCTCGCGATCGTCGCGAGCGGACCGGGAGATGATCGGAAACGCCGCGCCGATGAGCAGGATGGGGATGCCGATGAGCGCCTCCATGAGCCGGAACGAGATCGCGAAGTAGCCCGTCTCGTCAGCGGTGGAGACGAGCGAGGTGACCAGCAGCGTGACGCGGAAGTACAGCGCGTAGACGGCGACCGCCAGGGCGATGACGAGCACCTCGCGCAGCAGCGCCAACCAGCGGCGGGGCGCAAACGCGGGACGCAGCGACGTCTGCCCGCGCACGAGCGGCACGGTCAGGGCGAGCGCCATCGCACCCACGGGAATGGCGACGGCGAGGAACTCGATCGTTCCCTGGCCCGCGAGCACGAGGACGACGATCAGGCCGATCCCGACGATGCCGCGGGCGAGCTCGATCAGCGCCGCCCAGCCGAAGCGCAGCCGGCTCTGGAGGACGACCGCAAGCAGCCCCTGCGTGGCCGCGAGGATCATGCCGACGCCGGCCAGGAGCACGCCGAGGGTCAAGGTCTGGCCGTAGCCGGCGACGGCCGTGAAGGCGACGGCGACCGCGAGGCCAGCCGTGCTGAGCACAATTCGCAGGCCGAGCAGGTCGCTCATCAGGCGCCGCGCCTCGGCGGGCTCCTTCGTGACCGACAGCTCGCGCAGCGCGACCGTGGTGACGCCGCCCTCGGTCAGGCCGGCGACGATCGCGATCACGGCCAGCGCCGTCGAGTAGCGACCGAACTCGATCTCGCCGAGATGGCGAACGAGCAGCGGCGCCGACGCCAGGCCGATGATGAGCGAGCCCGCGAAGCTCGCGATGCGCAGGAAGCCGCCACGCATCGCCGCGGGCCCGGCTGCCGTGCTGTCGATGAGGTCAGCGGGCGGCGCGGGCGGGTCGGCGGCCGTCACGTTCGCGCGTTCCCGCTCGGTGTCGGCCGCGCCCGCGGCCCCCATGCGAAGGCCGACAGGACCTCGCGCTGGCGCGTCGTCGCCGCCGCATACAGCCGCGTCTGGTTGTCGGCGACGATCAGGTCCTCCTGGTCGGACTGCGCGAACACGTCGGCGCTGTGCCACGCGTCGGGCTCGCGCGCGGTACCCGTCCTGTCCACGACGACCGGGGCGAGGCCGCGAGCTCGCAACTGGGCGGTGATCGAGCGGCGCCCGCTCTCCAGTTGGTACGCGTCCAGCTTCGTGACGGTGCGGCCGGTCCGCAGCGAGCGCAGCAGCGCGCGATCGACGAGGAACGCGTTCGTCCGCAGGTGGGGCGCGGGGAAGAGGCCCATCGTGCGTGACCGCAGCCCCGCCATGAGCACGGTGTACAGCCAGCTGCGGACCGCTCCGGCGAGCGGCGCCCCCGTAAGCTCGTACATGACCTCGCGTGCGACGCGCCGGCTGCGAAACGCGCGAGCGTAGGCGCCCGGCGCGCCGAGCTGGAACAGCTCGTACGACAGCTGGCTTCCCCAGGAGCCGGTCGCCCCGGCGGCGCCCGCGCGCCGGTCCCGGAGCGCGGCATCGAGCAATCCCAGCCAGCCCGGCGCGAGGATCTCGCTGAAGGAGTTCACGAAGCACACGCGCTCGTGGTCGAGCATCGCAGCGGCAGCGACGTACGCGGTGAGATCCGTTCCGTCGTCGGGCAGCTCGACGCTCCGCGGCGCGTGAGCGGCGGCGCGCTGGAGGTAGGGGTCGCGCTCGCGCGCCCCGCCAAAGCCCTTGAACAGCAGGACGAGATCGTGCTCGAGACCGGCGTCGACACGCTCGTAGGACGTCAGGAAGCGCTCGAACGGAGCGATCCCGTTGACGCGGCGCACGAGGTGGACGACCGCGGTGCGGGTGCGGAGGCTCATGCGGGGGCGGTGGTCACGGGCGGCGTCCGGGCGAGGAGATGTTACGTTCGATCAATGCGCGCGCCGGCCGCGATGAGCTCGCTACAGACCCGTGCCCGCGGCCTGGCCGGCATGCTGCGCAGCCAGAAGATCCACTGGTGGGGAGATGCGTCGGGCGCCCACGTCCTTCGGCCGCCGGACGCTCAGGCCATGCTCGACATCTTCGCGGGCGAGTGGGCGTCGCGACTGCCGCCGCCCTACGACGGGCTGCGCGCGGGCGACGCGCAGCTCTTCGAGGACGAGCGCATCCGCTGGGCCCTCGAACGCTTCGGTCCGCTCGACGGGCAGTCCGTGCTGGAACTCGGGCCGCTGGAGGGCGGCCACACGTACATGGCGCTGCAGGCGGGCGCGGGACGGGTCGTGGCCGTCGAGGGCAACGCCCGCCACTTCCTGAAGTGCCTCGTCGTCAAGGATCTGCTGCGCATGGACGCGGCCCACTTCCGGCTCGGCGACTTCGTCGCGATGCTGCGATCCGAGCCCGACGTATACGACCTCGTCCTTGCGCAGGGAGTCCTGTACCACATGATCGATCCGGTCGAGCTCATCGCGCTGACCGCCGCTCGGGGGCGCCGGCTGGCGCTGTGGACCCAGTACTACGACGCCGAGCACGTCGCGCGCCTGGCGCCGCGAATCCGCCGCCACTTCGCCGGCGAGCCGGCAGCGGCCGTCACGCGCGGGTTCGCGCATTGCGTCCACCGCTTCGACTACGGCGTCGGGCGCAAGCTCGTCGGCTTCTACGGCGGCAACCAGGCGCACGCCAACTGGCTGTCGCGCGCCGATCTCATGGGGGCGCTCGACCACTTCGGCTGGCGCGACGTCGAGGTCGGCTTCGACCGGCCGGACCACGCTCATGGCCCGTCCCTGTCGCTCACCGCGGTTCGCGGCTGAAGCGGTCGCGCCGCGCCCGCCGGCGCACGCAGATCCCGGGCGGCTCGCGGACCGACGGCGCGCCCCATGATCCGGACTCGCTCACGCGCGACATGCTACGCATGGCCGGCCCGGCGACCGCCGTGCCGCCGGGGATCGCCTACGCTGCAGCCGTGTCGAACGTGGCGCGCGCCGACGCAGCGCTGCAGGAGGATCTCCGCGCCAGGCCTGGTTCCGGCGGGCCCGCGCGCCCACCGATCGCCGGCGAGCTCGTGCTGGCGATCTCGATCGTGGCTGCGACCGCCACGGGCTCCTGCGCGGCATTGGTGCTCGCGTTCGGGCATACGGAGGCCACCGAGCAGGCCGGGTACCTCGCCACCGCCGGCGCTGTCGTTGCCGGCGTCGCGTTCGCTCTGCCACTGGCGCGCCGCGCGGGCGACCTGCTCGATGCCCTCGCCGCCGTCAACGCCGCAGCCCTGGCGGCCATCATGGCCTGCACGTGGGCGCTCGCCCACGCCGGTGCCTCCTCGGCGGTCGCCGCGCTGTTGATGCACGGGGCCACCGCGACGCTGCTCGCCCTCGACGTGCGCTGGCTGCGGCGGCCCGAGGCCCTGGCCGTGCTCGCGCTGCTGCGACGTCCCTGGACCGCGACGGCGGGCATCGTCGCGCTCGCGGCCTGCCTGCTCCCGTTCGCGCCGCCGGCGGCGCACGACCCGGCCAAGCTCGCGCTCGCGGCGATCGTGGGCGTGGCTCTCATGGCCGGGCTGGCGGCCGGGCGGCGAGGCATGCCAGGCCCTCCGCTCGCCGTCGACGTCGCGTTCTGCGCCCTGCTCGTCGTCCTCGTCAACGACCTGCAGTACCACCCGGACTCGGCGCCCGCCAACGACGTCCTGCACCACCTGAACTTCTACGTCGGGCCGGTCAACGACGCGCTTCACGGGCGGGCGCTGCTCGTCGACACGTTCTCCCAATACGGCATCGGCGTCATCTACGCGATCGCGGCGGCCTACCACGTCACGGGCTCGCAGCTGAGCTACGGCTCGTTCGAGCTCGGGATCGGGGTGCTGACGGCGCTGTGGTTCTGCGCGATCTACCTGCTGCTGCGGCTCTCCACGCGGTCGCAGGCGATCGCGATCGGAGCCGTCGCGGTCGCGGTCATGACGAATGTCTTCGGCTCCTACTCGTTCACCTCGTATCCGATGGCGGGCGTGCTGCGCTTCGGGCCGCCGTTCCTCGTCCTGCTCGTGCTCGTGATCGGGCAGCGCCGCGGCTCCCCCCAGTGGCCCGCGCTCATGCTCGCCGCGCTGGTCTCCGTCTGGAGCATCGAGACGTTCGCGTACACGCTCGGCGCGGTGCTCGCGTTCCTCGCCTGCTCGGCGTGGCTCGCGGGCGGCCACGCGCGCGAGCGGATCGCGCCGTTCGGCGCGAGCGTTGCCCGCTTGGCGGCCGCGACGCTCGCGGTCCAATGCGCGTTCGCGCTCGCCACCCGGCTGGCCGCGGGCAGCTGGCCCGACTGGGGCACATACCTCGACTTCCTGCGGATCTACGGCTCAGGCGACTTCGGCAAGCTGCTCATCGCGCCGTTCTCCTCGGGGCTCGCGCACGCGGGCGTCCTGTTCGCGTCGGCGGCGGCGGTGATCGTCCTTACCCTGCGGGGTCGCGAGCTGCAGCCGCGGACGCGTGCGCAGCTTCCGGTCATCGCAGCGCTCACCGGCTTCGGCATCGTGGCCTACACGTACTACCTCGGCCGTTCGGCGGAAGGCGTGCAGGCGAAGATCGGGGTGCCGACGATCGTGCTGACGGCCGTCTGGACGGACATGGCGATCCGGGGCGCGCGGTCGGCCTCCCGCGTCCCCCGCCTCGCGTTCACGGCGATCGCCTGCATCGTCGCACTGCTGCTCGCCGGCTCGTCGATGAGCGCGTTCGTCGACGGTTGGAGACGCACCGCGCTGGCGGCCCTCACCGGCAGGTCGGTGACCCTGCCCCCAACCGACCCGCGCGCCCTGCTCGGCCAGACGTTCGACGAGAGCCTGCGCGGACGGGTGGCCGCGCTCATCGCGTCACCGATCGCGTCGGCCTACGAGCCCGAGCAGGCCGCGCAGCAGCTCGTGCGCCGCTACGGCGGCCGGCACGCCCCTGCGGTGCTGCTGGGACCCGAGCTGACGACCGAGGTGCTCGTGCGCAGCGGCCGTGCCAACGCACTGCCGATCGCGACGCCCACCGAGGACGCGCTGCTCCCTTCCGCCTTCGCGAGGCTCTCCGCCGCGACCGCGCGGCTGCCCCCGCGCACCGTGCTGGTCACGGAGCGGTCCGCGCTCGCCGGTGACCCCGGCACCCCGGCCGCGGAGCTGCTGGAGGTCATCCGCGAGGGACAGGCGAACTACCTGCGGCTGCGTCAGCGCCTGCTGGCGCACATGCGCACCGTGTTCCACATGCGCCGGCTCGCAGCCGACCCGAGCGGCATCGTCGCAGTGGAGCTGACGCCGCGGCGGGGCTAGCGCTCGACGAGCCGGACCACGCGCAGACCCCCGGGCGTCACCGTGACCGTGCGCCATGCGAACCGGCGGCGCAGCCCGTCGAGCGCGAGCTGCTGGAGGCCGTTGAAGTCGCGCGGCGCACCAAGCGCCGTCTTCGAGCCGCGGGGCTGCGGGTCGGAGGTGAGCATGAGCGTGCCGGACCGCACGCGGCGTAGCGCGGCACGGACGCGAGCGTCCGAGGACGCGACGAGGTCGTCCTCGGTCGGATTGGCGATCGGCAGGACGTTGCGCCGACCCGCGCGCAGCAGGATCTCGGTGGTCAGCTCGGGCTCGGTGAGGACCAGCAGCGGCCCGTCACCCGGCTGCAGGCGCGCGAGCAACCGGGCCGCCTCCTCGCTGCGGCCGTCGACGACCGGCTGGTCCCACTCGCGGGCGAGGGACGAGCGCAACCCCGTCCCGGGCGGGTCGCCGCGCACGTAGGAGACGACCTGCGACAGCGCGGTCTCCGGCCATCTCGCCTTCGCGAGCGGCAGCGTAGCCACCGCGATGCTCGCCCCGATCGCCAGCAGCGCCGCTCCGGCGAGCATCGCGGGCCGCGAGCCACCGGCAGCCGCGGGCCGCAGCAGGACGCTGGCCCAGAGCGTTCCGAGCGCCACGATCGGAACCATGAGGTGCAGCAGGTTGTTCGGGTGCGAACGCCCGAGGTAATAGGTGAAGGACGCCACCGCGAACGCCGTGAAGCCCGCGAGGGCGACGAGCAGCGCCGCCGGAGCGCGGCCGGTGCGCGAAAGCCACACGACGCCGGCGGCCGAGAGGAAGATCGCGAGCCCTGCCACCGGACCCGTCGAGAACCAGTCGACCGGCAGCTGACCGAGGCCCTCGGTCGAGTACAGGGCGATGTAGTCGAGATAGCCGCCCCAGTTGGGCGCCTTGCCGCTGAGCACGAGCGTCGCGAGCGACATCGCCGCGATCGCTCCCACCACGACCCCGAGGCCCTCCACGCCGCGGCGCACGACGATGCCCAAGCCCGCGCGGAGGTCGACCGCCGGGCGACCGTAGGCCTCCAGCAGCACGATCGCCGCGTATACCGCGCCGGTGTAGACGAACGTCTCCAGGCTCCACACGGCCGCCGCCGCGAGCGTGGCCAACCCGACGATTCGCAGTGCCCGCGACCGGTTCGGGAATCGCGCGGCCAGCACCGCGGATGCGATGAGCACGTACGGCAAGCCGAAGCGCAGCGGCCCGGTGCTCGGGAAGAACAGGTAGCTCTCGCGCTGCAGGAAGATGTTGCTCAGGACCGCGAAGGCCATGCCGCAGGCGACGAGCATGGGGGAGTCGATGGCCGCGCGCAGCGTCACGTACGTCAGTGCGTAGACCGCGACCGTGGCGCAGGCGATGACGAGCGCGAGCCCGCCGTAGCCCACGGGCACGATCTGGAACGCGAGCGCGAGCGCATAGATGACGCCGACGCCGTACTGCGAAAACGTGTCGACGAGCATCGTGCGCCCGTTGAGCACGTCGTTGGCAGGCCCGAGGAAGAAGTCGTGGTGGTGGATGACGTTGTAGCCGCCCAGCGTCACGTCGGGCGTCATGAGGACGACGAGTGCGAGGAGCCCGACCGCCAGCACGTCGAACAGGCGCCGGGCCAACGGCCGGGACGCCGAATCCTGGGTCGCCAGGACGACGGCGAACACCGTGCCGGCGACCAGCAGCGCCGGCGCCAGCCGCGCCGGGGTGACGACGGCTGTCGGGATGAACGGCGACGCGAGCAGCGCCAGCGCCGCGGCGGCGGCCAGCGGGCCGGTGCCCACCGGGGCTGCGGCCAACCGCGTGCGCAGCCGCGACTCGCGCGCCAGCCCGAAGGGGATCCAGAGGGCGACGAGGCCGGCGAGCGCGATCGCGGCGTGCTGTGCATGCCCGGCCCCGGTCCGCTCGCGCAGCAGCATCGCCGCGGCGATTACCAGCGTGCCGAGTGCGACGGCCCACGCTCCGGTCCCCGGAGGTGCGGCCGCCATGGCGCGCACCTGCCTGACGGCGACGGCGACGCCCAGCGGCAGCGCGACCGCGAACGCCAGCGCCCACAGACCCGTCTCCATCCCCTCCGACGGCCCCAGGACGGCGAGCAGCGCCCCGGCCAGCAGCGCGAACGCCGCGACCGGCGCGAGCAGGTGCAGTGCCGCCGAGCTCCCGCCGCCAGCGTGCACTGCCGCCCGGTCGTCGACCGCGGCCCGCTCGGCGACGATGTTGAGCGTCGGGACGCCGGTCGCCACACGGGCAGGGTACGCAACGAGAGGCGCGCCATAGGGTGACTGTCATGCACACACCACCTTCCCGCGGCAGCACATGTCCTCGCACGAGGCTCACCGAGCTGCTCGGTATCCACCACCCGATCGTCCAGGGCCCGTTCGGCGGGGGGCTCTCCAGCGCCGCGCTGCTCACCGCCGTGTCGCAGGCCGGCGGCCTCGGCTCGTACGGCGTCCACCACCTCGAGCCGGACGCCATCCGGGCGCTCGCCGCCGAGCTCCACGCGGCGACCGCCCGGCCATTCGCCCTCAACCTCTGGGTCTCGACCCACGACGTGCCGGAGTCGGAGATGACGCGTGAGCGATACGCGGCCGCGGTCGCGCGGCTGCAGGCGCTCTACGACGAGGTCGGCGTCGATGCGCCGCCGTACCCCGAGCGCTTCTCGCCCACCTTCGCCGAGCAGGCCGCGGCCGTCCTGGCCGGGCGCCCCGCCGCGTTCAGCTTCGTCTTCGGCATACCCGACGACCGCCTGCTGGCCGCGTTCCGCGAACGTGGCATCGCCACGATCGGCACGGCCACCACGCCCGACGAGGCCGTCGCACTCGACGAGGCGGGCGTAGGGGCGATCGTCGCCTCGGGTGCCGAGGCCGGCGGCCACCGCGGCGCGTTTCTCGCGGCTGCCGAGGACTCGCTGGTCGGGACGCTCGCGCTCGTGCGCATCGCCGCGGCCGAGGTCAAGGCGCCTGTGATCGCCGCCGGGGGCGTCGACGACGCGTACGGCGTCCTCGCGGCGCTGGCGCTGGGCGCCGAGGGCGTGCAGATCGGCACCGCGTTCCTCGCCACCGAGGAGTCTGGCACCACGCCCGAGCACCGCGCCGCACTCCGCAGTCCCGATGCCCGTCACACACGCCTGACCCGCGCGTACAGCGGGCGCCTCGCGCGCGGGATCCCCAATCGCCTGATGGAGGAGCTCACGCGCGACGGCGCGATCGAGCCCTATCCGTACCAGGGGCACCTGCTCAAGCCGGTCCTTGCCGCGGCGCGCGCCCAGGGCCGCACCGACGTCGTGGCCCTCTGGTCCGGTCAGGCCGCTCCGATCCTGAAGCATCGCCGGGCGACCGAGCTGTACACCGCGCTCGTCGACGGGACCGAGCACCTCCTCACCACGAGCACCCCCAGCACCACAAAGCCATCCGATGACGACGTCACGGCGTGGCCCGGACGACGAGGCTCAACGGGTTGATCGAGCCCAGAAGCGAGGCGAGTCGCTACCTGCGTGCCTTGACGAGGGGCCAGACGGCGCTGGCGGTGGCCACCTCGCGCGGATAGACGACCCGGTAGGTCTTCCCGATGATCTGCTGGAGCATGAACTCTGCCCGCACGTTCTGGCCTTGAGTGTCGAACCTGACGCCGGCCCACGGCATGATCGTCGCGGTGCGCGGAACGTCGAGCGCGCGCAGCGCCGCCTGGATCTTCGTGGGACTGGTCGAGCGGGCGTTGTTGATCGCTTGCGCGAGCGTCATCATCGCCGTGAAGCCGGAGGCTGCCGTCGGGGTCATCGGTCGCTTGTAGCGCTCCTGGAAGAGCTGTGCGATGCGTCGCGCCGTCTGGCTCTGGCTCTTGCTGTCCGGCGACCACGCCACCCGCGCGATGATGCCGGCGGGATCGGCGCTGGGCAGACCGCACGCGCCATTGCCGGCCTGCACGCCACCGATGAACGTGCTGTCGATGTAGCCCCCACCGTAGGCGAGCAGCGCCGGTGGCAGATACCCGGCCCGTCGCATCGTCTGGACCGCCGCGATCGCATCGGGTCTATAGCCCAGCGCGAACACGACATCGGGTCGGTAGCCCTTCATCTGCTGCACTCGTCGCCGCAGCGTCGTGATCGTGCGCTCCTTGACCGTGCAGTAGGAATCCGACCGTGGCGCGGACGGCCCCAGGACGGTGGGGTAGCGAAACTCGCGGACCGCCACCCCGCGGCGCTGCGCGAGCTTCTTGGTGATCGCTGCGCCGGCATTGCCAAAGACGTCATTGTTCTCGTGCAGGATCGCCACCTTGCCGACGCGAGGAATCGTGCCGCTGCGCTCGGCTTCCTCGATCAACGTGAAGAATTGCTCCGCGGCCTGAGTGTCGTACGGCCCGACACGAAAGAACCACGGGGACGGCCTCGGATCCAGATCGCCGTTGCACGCGGTGATGGCCCCTCCTGGGTTGCGTTCTGTCAACGACGGTGCGGTCGCGCTGTCGTTGACGAGCGGCACACGGAGCCGATCCGCCGCGACGAGGGCCTGCAGCGTGACCGTCGACTCATACGCCCCGACCACCGCCACGGCGCCGCGGTCCACGAGCCGCTTGAACTTGGGCTGGCTCTGACACCGATCGCTCCCCACATCGGCCGAGACGAGCTTGAGCTTGGCGCCGTGGAGACGCGGCAGTCCCCCACCGGCCTTCAGCGCCAGCATCGACCCGGGATCGTCACCGCCGTTGATGTACTCGACCGCGAACCGCGCCCCGTTCAAGGCCTCGCTGCCCGCCTCGCCGCCCGCGCCCGAGAGCGAGTAGATCGCGCCGACCCTCACCGCCGGCGGCAGTGGTCCACCGCCGTTGACCGCCAGGGCCGCGACCACGGCGACCAGCGCCAGTACGACCGCGCTCACGACGATCAGAAGCCTCCATTTCGATGGGGGCTGCGGATTGCCATGGGCGCGTTTCGTGATCGCCCTGAGCGCTGCTGATAGCGCGCTGCGTTCGGCCTTTTCGTCATTGCGGGTGTCCTCGGCACCGACGGGTGTCGCGGCGATGCTCTTGTCCAGCTGGTCGAGGCGATGCTTGAGGTTCGATGCGACCTTCTCGTTGCCGGCGGGGTCTGCGGATGCCTGCGTCGTTGTGACCGGGCTGCCGATCTCTGGAGGGAGAATGGGTACGCGACCCGGCGGGGCGGGGACGAATGCCGGCTGGCCCGTGAGGCGCCGAAGCAGGTCCTTGAGGTGGCGCTCATCGATCTCTGGAATGACGAACCTGGGTAGGCCAGCCACCAGCTCGTTGGGAATGTCGGCGTCTCGTGCGCCGGGGAGCACGACGACGATCACCTTCTTGAAGAACGCGGTCTGGTCTCGATTGAAGAGGGCCTTGAGGACGTTTGCCTCGCGCGCCGCCCCCGCACCCGTGCCCGTGGTGGCGATAGCCAGCTGAGGAGCGTCCCACCGTTGCTTGTAGGCGGCGCTGGTGGCAAGCAGGACGAAGTCGTTGTGCTCGATCGCGTTCGGACCGTAGGTCGCCCAGTCAACGGAGCCGTCATGGGCATGGAACAGATCGACGTCGGCATCGATCCCGAACTCGCGCAGCGCCACGACGAAGCGGGCAATGGTGTCCCGCCACGCATCGTCACTGTGAGCCCAGCTCACAAAGGCCTTGGGAGTGCTTCCGCCGAAGGCCGTCACGGACTCTCCGCAAGCCGCCGAGACACCCGTTCTGTCCGCAGCCAGAACCGCCCCGGACGATCCGTGCCCACCCCACTACAGCGATCTATCGTCTGCTGCCAGAAACCGGTCATCATCGTCGCGCGCGTCACGACCCTCTCAGGAAGATGCAAGAAAGATCAAAATTACTGGTTCGGTAGCCGTGCTCGCGCCCGTCACGTCCCGGCGTCGACCGAGCGCACCGGCGTGTTCCGGCGCGACGGCGCTCATGGAGGGCCACCGCCCAGAGGTGCTCTGCGAGGTCCGATGGTACGTAGTAAACGTGTCTGCATCCATGAACTTCTGACGTGTGACCGCTGTCACGCAGCCGCGCTGAGGTCGGCGTCACGACAGTGGTAGTTATTGCCGATCGTGCCCACGTCGGCTGGCGAGCTCGGCGAGCAGCTCGTGCTCGCGTGTGGGACTGAGACCGGCGTTCCGGGACCGGTCCAGGCCCTGCTCGCGCTCCCATGCCAGCACGTCGATGAGCAATTCGGTCCGCGAACGGTGGTGCAGTCCGGCGGCTCGCGCAGCCGCGCCCGCGCGGGCCGAGAAGCCCTCCCAGCCGTGCTCGACCGACCACATCGCCAACGATTGAGGGCCCATGTACGCCTTCACGCCGTGCTCGAGCAGCCACGCCGGGGGCGCCCGCACGACCGGCCCGGTATGTCCGCCGACCACGCGTGCCTGCTCGACCCAGGCACCGAACGGCACCACCGGGCCGACGGCGTCATACGTTCCGGTCGTCTCTGCTTGCGCGCTGTAGAGCAGCCAGCTCGCGAGGTCGCGGACGTCGACGACCTGCGTCGGCACGTTCGGGGAGTCCGGGACGAGCATCGCTCCCTCCGGGTCACGCGCGGCACGCGCGACCCAAGAGCCGGAGCGTCCGGTGTGGTCACCTGGCCCGCCGATCAGCCCGGCCCGCGCGATCAGCAGCCTGTCACAGACGCCCGCGGCCGACAGCTGCTCGCAGGCCACCTTCGCCTCGCCGTACTGCTCGCGGCCCGCCTCGTCGATGTCGATGGGCGCCAGCACGGGAGCAGTCTCGTCGGCACCGGGGATCGCGTGTGACTCGTAGACGCTGACCGAGGAGACGTAGGTCCAATGCCTCGCCCTCGCGCCCAGCGCCGCAAGCGCCCCGCGCACGAGGCCCGGCTGCCAGGACACCTCGATCACCGCGTCCCAATCACGGTCGACCGCCCGGTCATACGCCGTGGAGTCGCGCCGGTCAGCAGCGACCAGGACGGCTCCGGCGGCGACGGTCCCGCTCTCGCCTCGCGCCAGACACGTCACCGCGTACCCGCGGTCGACCGCCTGCCTGGATACCTCACGTCCAAGCCACGCCGTGCCGCCGAGAACGAGGAGGTCCACGAGACAACTCCATCACCCGGACGACACGACCGCGGGCGAGGTAGGCTCGGACGCGTGGCGGACTCGGCGCAGACGGCGTCCAAGTCGTGCACCCTGCGGGTGGGTCTGCACGCCGAGTCTGGCCGTGCGCGAGGCCGCGTACGGCTACCGACCACCGCAGGACACCGGCGACGATGGCCAATCCGTCGATCATCGATGACGGCCCCGCGCAGCTGATGCCGCGCCGCGCCGACACCCCGCCGAGAGCCGCCCGCCGCTGATGCCACGTACCCTGCGGGCGTGACGGACGCGTTCCTCGGCGAGCTCAGCCCGCGCGCATGCCCCGTGTGCGGCTCGACGGACGACCGCGACGTCTTCGCCGAGGAGCGGCTCGACGCCGCGTCGCTGGATCGCTACGCCTTCGCCTCGCGCAAGCGTCCCGAGCACATGCGCCTGCGCCTCGTGCGCTGCCGGCAGTGCGACCTCGTCTATGCGAACCCCGTGCCCGCCCCCGAAGCGCTGGCCCGCGCCTACGAGGAGGCGGCGTTCGACAGCGCGATCGAGGGGCGCTTCGCCGCGCGCACCTACCGCGAAGCGCTCGCGCCGCTCCTGGCAGTCCTGCCCGACCGCGACGGGGCGCTCGACATCGGCACCGGGGAGGGCGCCTTCCTCGGCGAGCTGCTCGACGCCGGTTTCACCGGCGTCGGGGGCGTCGAGCCGTCGACCGAGCCGATCGCCGCCGCCGAGGCGCGGATCGCAGACCTCATCGAGCACGAGGTGTTCACGCCGGACGTCCGCCCGGCGGGCAGCCTCAGCCTCGTGACCTGCTTTCAGACGATCGAGCACGTGCCGGACCCGGCCGTGCTCGTGCGCGACGCGGCCCGGCTGCTGAAGCCCGGCGGCGTCCTGGCGCTCGTCTGCCACGACCGGCGGGCGCCGGTCAACCGGCTGCTCGGCCTGCGCTCCCCGATCGTCGACGTCGAGCATCAACAGCTGTTCTCCCCGCTGAGCGTGACGCGGCTGCTCCGGGGGGCCGGACTCGTGGACGTCGGGCATCGGGCGATCCGCAACCGCTATCCGCTGCGCTACTGGGTCCGGCTCCTCCCCCTGCCGCGGAGGGTCGGCGAGCTGGCGCAGCGGGTACTCGAGCGCGCCGGGATCGGCGACCGGGCGCTCACCGTTCCGGTGGGTAATCTCCTGGCCTGGGGCAGACGATCCGCGGCCCCCGAGCGCCCCGCCGCCCATGCCCCAGCTGCCTGACCGGGAGAACTTCGCCCTCCGCACCACCGAGCGCTGGCAACCGCCCGCGTTCCGGGCACCGCGTACCCGCCGCGACCGGATGGTGGCCGCGATCCGCCGCACGCTCGCCCTCCAGGCCGCCTCCGCGTGGCGGGACCTGCGCGTCCTGCTCGCAGACGCGCACGGAGACGTGCTCGACGTCGGGTCCGGTGCCCAGCCCTACCGGCCGCTGCTGCCCGCAGGCGCCCGCTACCGCGCGATCGACGACGCCGCCGCCGAAGAGGACTTCGGCTACGCGATGCCCGAGACGGAGTACTTCTCGGGCGACCGCTGGCCGGTCGCCGACGCCTCGGTCGACGTCGTGCTGACGACCGAGACGCTCGAGCACGTCCCGGAGCCCGCGGTGTTCCTCGCCGAGGCCCGTCGTGTGCTGCGCGACGACGGTCGCATCGTGCTCACGGTGCCGTTCTCGGCACGCTGGCACTACATCCCGCACGACTACTGGCGCTACACGCCCTCGAGCCTGCGCAACCTGCTCGGGCAGGCCGGCTTCACCGACGTCGTGGTCCACGCCCGCGGCAACGAGCTGACCGTCGCATGCGCCAAGGTCATGGCGCTCGTGTTTCCCGCGCTGTTCCCGCCGGGCGGCGGGCTCGGCGTCCGGCGGGCCGCAGCGGCCCTGGGCCTGCCGGTCGTCTGTCTGCTCGCCGTCGTCGCGCAGGCCACCCTGCGCTCCGACGGCGGTGACGACTGTCTCGGCTGGACCGCCACCGCCCGGGCAGCCGCGGGCCCTACGCGGCCCGGAACACGCGGCGCCGGCTGAGCAGGTACGTCGCAAGCGGGAGCAACGGCAGGAGCATGACCTGGGCGAGGAGCCGGCCGATGCCCGCCTGCACCACGAGCGCCCACAGCGCGAGCAGATTGCAGCCCAGCACCGTGCCCTGGAGGATCAGCCAGCGCGCAAGCCCGCCGCGCGTGGGCGCATTGGTGCGAAACGTCCAGCGGTGGTGCAGGAGGTAGCCGCACACGGCGCTCAGCACGAACGCCGCCAGCGCCGCGAGGATGAACGGCACGCCGATGAGGAGGGCGCCGCCGTACACGGCGAGGTAGAGGACCGTGCTCGAGGCCCCGACGGCGCCGAAGCGCACGAACTCGAGCACCCGCGACCAGGCCTCCGTGCGGCCGGCCCCGCCCGCCGCCGGGACGCTCATCCCGCCTCGACGTGCTGGATCGCCTCGCCGCGCAGCTCGTGGCGGCCGCGTTCGAGCGCGCTCGGCTCCAGCGCGGCGCCGTCGGGAGCGTTGAGGACGGAGTCGACGATGTACGCTGGCCGGCCCTTCACCTCCTCGTACATGTGCGCGATGTACGAGCCGATGATCGCGAGGCACAGCAGCTGGATCCCGCCGATGAAGAGGATCAGCGTGATGACGGTCGTCAGGCCCTCCGGCGCCGCGCCTGGAGCAACGATCTTCAGCACGATCTGCGCGACGAGCCCGAAGGCGCTCAGGGCGACGACCGACAGCGCCAGCCCGGTGATGAAGTCCAGCGGCGCGTAGGAGAACGACACGACCGCCCGGCGCGCCCAGCCGAGGTTCTTGCGGAAGTTGTTCGTGGTGACGCCGAACGTCCGCTCGGGGCGGACGTAGGGAACGCCGATCTGCTTGAACCCGACCCAGGCCCGCAGGCCACGGAGGAAGCGCTGCTTCTCGGGCATGGCGTTCAGCGCGTCGACGACGCGGCGGTCGATGAGCGAGAAGTCGCCGGCGTCCAGCGGAACGTTGACGTAGGCCGCGCGGCGGAACACGCGGTAGAAGCCCTTGTAGAACGCCCGCATCAACGGGGGTGCCTCGCGTCCGACGCGCTCGCCGTAGACGACGTCGTAGCCGTCCTTCCAGCGCTCGACGAACTGTTCGATGAGCTCCGGCGGGTCCTGCAGGTCACCGTCCAGCAGGATGCACGCATCGCCCGTGGCGATCGCCATGCCGCTCGTGAAGGCCGACTGCGAGCCGAAGTTGCGGGCGTGGTTGACGACGACGACGTTGGGGTCGGCGGCGGCGATCCGGGCGAGCACATCGCGTGCGTCGTCGGGCGACCCGTCGTTGACGAAGATGATCTCGTAGTCGCAGCCGATCCGCTCGAAGGTCTCGACGAGACGCCGGTACATGTGCGGAACCGCCTGGGCGTCGCGGTAGCACGCGATGATCGGAGACAGCTTCATGGGCTCGACGACGTGGAGCCGACCATTCAGCGCCTAGCTTAGAGGCTGCCCCAGGCGGTGCCCGGGCGCCCGCGAGCACGCCGCGGGCAACACGCGACCGGTGTCGGATCAGGGGCCCATCCCGGCGGGGATCGTGCGTGACCCACCGGGATAGGCCCTAGGCTTCCCGGGGTGCCTGCCGCCGCAGCACAGCAGATCCGCCGCGCCGTGCTCGAGCAGTCCAAGCGCGCGCACATCGGCCATATCGGCTCCTCGCTCTCGGTCGCCGAGCTGCTCGCGGTGCTCGTCGACGGCGCGCTGGACCTCGATCGTGGCGAGGAGCGCTCGGATCGTGACCGGTTCATCCTGTCCAAGGGCCATGCCGCGCTGGCGTGGTACTGCGCGCTGCACGTCGCCGGCCGTCTGACGCACGAGCAGCTCGAGACCTTCGCCGGTGACGGCACGCTGCTGGCCGGCCACCCCGAGCATGTGCTCGACGGCGTCGACTTCTGCACCGGCTCGCTGGGCCAGGGGCTGAGCATGGGCACCGGGGCCGCGCTCGCGGGCAGGGTGCAGGGCTCCAGGCGCCGGATCGTCGTGCTGATCTCCGATGCCGAGTGCAACGAGGGGGCCGTCTGGGAGGCGGCGATGTTCGCCGCCCAGCACGGCCTGGACAACCTCACCGCGGTCATCGACCTCAACGGCCAGCAGGCCCTCGGGTACACGAAGGACGTGCTCGATCTCGGCCCCACGATGGCCGAGCGCTGGCGGGCGTTCGGCTGGGACGTCGTCGACGTCGACGGCCACGACACCGGTGCCATCCGGGCGGCGCTCGACGCGCCACGCGACGGCCGGCCGCGCGTGCTCGTCGCACACACGACGTTCGGCAAGGGCGTCGACTACATGGAGTCGCAGATCCGCTGGCACTACATGCCGATGGACGACGACGAGTACGTCTCGGCGATGGCGCAGGTCGGATGAGGAACGCGTTCCTCGACGAGCTGCTCGTCACGGCCGAGCGCGACCCGGCCGTCGTCCTGCTCACCGGGGACCTCGGGTTCATGGTCCTCGAGCCGTTCGCCGAGCGCTTCCCCGGCCGCTTCTACAACCTCGGCGTCGCCGAGCAGAACATGGTCGGCGTCGCCACCGGGCTCGCCGAGGCAGGCCTGCGGCCGTTCGTCTACTCGATCGCGACCTTCGCGACCCTGCGGCCCTACGAGTTCATCCGCAACGGTCCGTTGCTCCACGACCTGGCCGTGCGGATCGTCGGCGTGGGCGGCGGCTTCGACTACGCGCACAACGGCGTGACGCACCACGCGCTGGAGGACCTCGCGATCATGCGCGCGCAGCCGCGGATGACGGTGATCGCGGCCGCCGACCCCGACCAGGCGCGGGCCGGGCTGCGCGCCGGCCACGCCATCGACGGGCCGGTCTACTTCCGCCTCAAGGGCGGCGTTGCGGTGCCCGGCCTCGACGGGCGCTTCGACCTCGGGCGGCTGACGACCGTCTCGCCCGGCGACGACGTCGCGCTCATCGCCACCGGGCCGATCGCCGCCGAAACGGTCCGGGCGGCCGCGCTGCTGTCCGGCGAGCAGGGCATCGACGCGTCGGTCAGCATCTGCGCGTCGCTGGCGCCGGCGCCCGTCGACGACCTCGTCGCGCTGCTCGAGCGCGTCCCCGTCGCGGTGACCCACGAGGCCGCCTACGCCAACGGCGGCCTGGGCTCGCTCGTCAACGAGGTCGTCGCCGAGCACGGGCTGGCGACGCGCGTCGTGCGCTGCGCGGTCCGGGAGATGCCGTCCGGCGCGACCGGCTCGCAGCGCTGGCTCGAGCACCGCTACGGGATCGACGGGGACGCCGTCGTGCGGGCCGCGACGACGGCGCTGGACGCGCTCGCCGCGAAGGCGTAGACGGTGAAAGCCCTCGTGACGGGCGCCGGCGGCTTCATCGGCGCGAACCTCGTCCGCCATCTGCTCGCCGGCGGACACGACGTCGTGGCGACCGAGCGGCCGGACGGGTCGACCTGGCGCCTTGCGGAGATCGCGCAGGACGCTCAGGTCGTCGCCCTCGAGCTGCTCGACGGCGACGCGATCAAGGCGACGGTCTCCGAGCACCGGCCCGAGTGGGTCTTCCACCTCGCCGCCCACGGCGCCTACTCCTGGCAGCGCGACTCCGAGCGGATCATGCAGACGAACCTCGTCAGCACCGTGCGCCTGCTCGCCGCCTGCGAGGCGGAGGGCTTCGAGGCCTTCGTCCACGCCGGCACGAGCTCGGAGTACGGCTTCAAGCAGCACGCGCCGAAGGAGACCGAGCGCGTCGATCCGAACTCCGACTACGCGGTCATGAAGGCGGCCGCGACGACGCATTGCCGTTTCGTCGCTCAGCGCGACGACCTGCACGTCGTGACGCTGCGCCTCTACAGCGTGTTCGGCCCCTGGGAGGAGCCGGGGCGGCTCATGCCGACGCTCGTGGCGCGGGGCCTGGAGGGCCGCCTGCCGCCGCTCGTCTCGCCCGACACGCCGCGCGACTTCATCAGCGTGCAGGACACGAACGAGGCCTTCGTCGTCGCCGCGCAGCGCACCGACGTCCCGCGCGGCGCCGTCTACAACATCGGCTCGGGGCGCGAGACGAAGCTGCGGGAGGTCGTCGCGATCGCGCGCGCCGAGATGGGGCTCGACGTCGAGCCCGAGTGGGGCACCGAGCCCCAGCGCGACTGGGACGCGAAGGTCTGGGTCGCGGACGCATCGCTCGCGGCCGAGGAGCTCGGCTGGCGCGCACGGGACGATGTCCCGACCGGCTTTCGGGCGCTTGCCGACTGGCTGCGCGAGCGGCGGGACCTCTGGGCGCGCTTCGACGTGGCGGCGGGCTCCGAGATCGCGCCCTGATTCGCGCTGCCTGTGCGATGGCCCTCGACCATCCGATGTCAGGTCCGGCGCCGTGATCCCCGCGGTCGTGGCCAGCGACGTCGACGGAACGCTCCTCGCGTCGCACGGAGCGCTCTCACCCACGACGGCTGACGAGCTGCGGACGCTGGACGACGCGGGTGTCGTCGTGGTCGCCCTCACCGCACGACCGGTGCGTCTGCTGCGCGTCGTCGAGCCCTTGTGGTCCCTCGTGCGCTACGCCGTCTGCGACAACGGCGCGACCACGTGGGACACGCGAACCGGCCGGATCGTCGCCGCGACGACATGGGGT
>Ga0136617_10001726_pt1 | contig 19390 bp, 15 predicted proteins | sample AntDrymUQ3222106_2_FD_129672 | JGI IMG/M metagenome (GOLD analysis project Ga0136617, IMG submission 129672) | Polar desert sand microbial communities from Dry Valleys, Antarctica - metaG UQ322 (21.06) | ecosystem: Environmental > Terrestrial > Soil > Desert | place: Antarctica: Dry Valley... | reverse complement strand
GCCCACGACTACGTCGGCCTTTCGGCTGCCGAGCATGCTCTCCCCGCAGAATTCGCCCGGTCCAGGCGCTGAGCGCAGCGTGTTGATCATACGAGGTTCAACCTCGACGAAGCCGGCTCTTAGCAGAGACTCTTTGACCACCTGCTCCTGGACAGCCTTGCCTTCGTTAGCTCGGGCCGTCAACACGCGCCGCGCCGCGACCTGCGCCGCGGTGGCGAGCACAGCCGCGCGCTTCGCCGAGCTGGCCGGGCACGACCCGCAGCAGGTCCTACACGACGCGATCGCCGGGCGCCCGTTCGACGGCGTGCGCACCCTTTCGAACGCGATCTACAGCCGGATCCGGACCGAACTCCGCGACCAGCTCGACCCGACCGGCGAGTCGTTCGCCGACTGGGTGCCCCGCGTCGAGAATCGCGAGTGGAGCGCCTACATGGACAGCCTCGCCCGGGCGGCCGACGAGCGCGCCGAGAAACTCGGGCGGCAGCTCGCCGAGGAACCGCCCGCGTGGCTGACCGCGGCCATCGGGCCCGTCCCGGACCAGATCGACGACCGCGACGACTGGCAACACCGCGCCGGCCTGGTCGCTGCCTACCGCGAGACTCGCGGCCACGACGACCCGACCGACGCGCTCGGCCCCGCCCCGAAACCCGGGCAGGTCGAGCAGTACGCCGCCTACCGCGCGGCCTGGCGGACCCTGGGCCGCCCGGAGATCGAGCGCGAAGAGCTGGAGATGACCGACGGCCAGCTCCGAATCTGGATCCGCGCCGCGCAGCGCGAGGAGGCATGGGCACCGCGCTACGTCGGCAACGAGCTGGCCGGCACCCGACAGGCCGCCGCCTCACATCGCAGCACCGCGGAACTGCGTGCCGCCGAGGCCGACGCCGCCACCGACCCCGCCGAGCGCGAGCGCCTGCACACCGAGGCCAACCAGGCTCGCGCGCTCGCCGAGACCCTCGACGAGCAGGCCGCCAAGCTCCAGGTGATCGACGACGCCCGCGCGATGTTCCTCGCCGACAACGCCCGCACGCTGGGCTACGGGCGCCGCTGCGAAGCCGAACTCATCCGCCGCCACATCGACGACACCGAGCCTGAGCAGCTCGTCATCGCCGAGGAATGGCTCGCCGCCGACCGCGCCGCCCAGGTCGAGGACGACCAGCACCGCGAGATCTCCGTCGCCGACCTCACCGACAGCCACTCCGCCGACCACCGCGACCGGATCGACGCCGGCGCAGCCGACGATGCCACGGCCGTAGCGCCGCTGGAGGTACCCGACCGGGACATCCGCGAACTGACAGCGGACGAGCCGGCTCCGACCAACGAGGACGCGGTCCGCGTACCGCGCCCGGAGGAGACGGCTGACCACTACATCAAGGCGACACGCTCGCTCGCCGAGATCCAGGCCAGGCGCGCCGCCGACGAGCAGGAGCAGGTCGAGCACCGCGCCGCCGAGCTCGACCGCTGGCACAACGACGATCAGGCCGCTGCGGCGGCAGACCTCGACGACGACACCGACGAGCTGGGGAGCTACGCCGATGCGTCGACCGCGGCTTCGGCGTGATGACTTGTGCAGGTCGGCTCGATCGGCCCGTGGTCAGGAGCCGGCACGTCTATCGGCGGCGGCCCGCTGTGCCGCCACGCCCACCGCAGGGTCGCCCGGATGCCCTCGCACCAGCCCGGCCGATATTCCAGCAGATCGGGGCGTCGAACGTCGAGCGCCTCCGCGTCGAGGTATTCGGCTTCCAGCAGCTCCTCGTGCGCCGCAGCCGTGTTCCGCAATATGGGCGAGCGCGCGAGACGCCGCGGGCCGGCCGACGGGCGCACGATTGCCCGCGCGATCCACTGGCAAGTCACAACCACGCCGCCGATGTACCAGTCGGTCACCCGCAGTTCAGCCTGCTCGGCCGCGAGCCGCTCTGCAGCCGACCAGACAGCTACGAACTCATCTAACGGCACCCGGAGGTTGCGCAGCGGGATACGCCTGACGTCGTTCTCTGACACCTCCATGTGTTCCAGAGTCCCACGAGTCACCGACACTGGCCGTCACCGGGGCGGTAAATGGCCGCCTACGGGGAGTTTGACTCGACGTTGTCAATCTGACTGACTCAAGCGCCGTCCGATCGTCCCAGCGGCGAAGGCGGGAAATGGCCGTCCGGGAGTCGAGGTCAGGTTGGCTTGTGAAGCCCTGACGCCTCCCAAAGTGAGCGGCGTCGGGTAGCCAGTCGTCGCCACGCAGCTCTATTGAACTCAGGCGCCCTCGTGGCCGACGGGCAGATCGGCGCCTTTCGTTCGGGTTCGCTGCCGAACAAACTCTCTGTGTGCCTCCCATAGGGCGTGTGATTGTTCGTACTTTGCTTCCCATGCGTCCCGCTGGTGCTCGAACCCGGTGAGCCACTCCTGTAGGTCGACGCTGAAGCCGCTCGGATAGATGTAGTTGCCACCCTCGTCGTATTCGTGCATTCCGTAGAGGTCGGGGTCAAAATCGTCGTCCGCGTCGGTGACGTCCTTGTCTGCCTGCTTGAGCGAGAAGGACAGCCGCTTGCGGTCGTGCTCGATCTTGATGAGCTTGACGAAGACCACCTCGTCCACGTCGACGACTTCATCCGCGTTCACAACGAAACGATCAGCCAGTTCGGAGATGTGAACGAGGCCCTCCACGTCGTCGTCGCTACGGACGAAGGCGCCGAAGGGAACGATCTTGACGACCCGCATCCGAACGATCTCGCCGAACTTGCGGGTCTGGACGAACCGCTGCCACGGGTCCTCGACAGCGGCTTTGAGGGACAGCGACACCCGCTCACGCTCGAAATCGACGTTCAGGACCTTGACGGTGATCTGTTGGCCGGCCTTGACGACGTCGTTCGGATCCTCGACGTAAGTCCATGCGAGCTCGGACTTGTGGACCAGTCCCTCGATCCCGCCGAGATCGACGATGGCTCCGAAGTCGACAACTCGGGACACGACGCCCGCGCAGAGCTCAATTCTCTTCAGTTTTTGGAGGAGGTCGCGCCGTATGTCCGCCTCGCATTGCTCGAGCCATGCCCGGCGCGACAGGGAAACTCGCCCGTTCTCCTTGTCGAGCTTCGTGATCTTGGCTTCGATGTGTAGGCCGACATATTCCTTTCGGGGACGTGGTTTGCGGATCTCAATCTGCTGTACCGGGAGGAAGGCGCGCAGGCCGACGTCCACGATGAGACCTCCTTTCGTCACGTCGACCACCTGACCGCTCACCACTCCGTCTGATGCATGGATCTCCTCGATCTCGGTCCAGATCCGTTCCAGCTCGGCCGCCTCGCGGTCCGCGGTGTCGTCTGTGTCGACGAGCCACGAGACGAACTCTGGCCGCGGGGTGGAGGGCTGCGGGAACGGGTCGCGGCCGATGACAGTGCTTCGAAGGCACCACGGGCAGTGGGTGAGACCACCACGAAATCGGTGGTATGCGTTGATGGAGCACGTCTTTAATCCGGCTGCCAACCGGCTCAGCTCGGTGACCCACTCATGGGGAAGGGGCCGCTTCTCCGGCGCTTCGGCGCCGAGCGAGAAGCAGCGGTGCATCAGCTCGATCAAACCTTTGGATAGGATCGCGGACGCATCAGGTGCTTTTCGTGGAGGGTCGACGAGTTCCGGCTCGGTGATCCAAGAGAGCCCGGCCGCGATGCAGTACGCATCAAGATCGTCGCCATCTGGCGGAGATTCCGTTCGGGGATATCCTGCGAAGGGATGAACCCGGTCGAGCAGGATCTGCGCAATGACGATTCCGAGAGGCGTGAGGTCGCTGAGATGGGAGCGCCATGCGGTCGACGGCCGGCCGAGCAGTTCCGGTGCGCTGTAGTCCGAGCGCATCACGTACGTCGGATGTGCTGTTCCATCCGGCCCTCGTAACTGGAAGGAGTCGACATCGACGAGCGTGGTCCGGCCATCGGTCAGCGACACAAAGATGTTGTCTATGCACAAGTCGCCGACCACTACATCGTAACCGTGGAGCTTCCCGACAATACGGGCTATGTCGGCTGCGAAATGAACGCAGTGCTCCCAGGTCAAGAATCCGTTTCTGCGCGCCGCCGCGGCCGGCTGCAGAACGTCGTTCAGGGGCGCGTACGGCGGCCACGCCAATTTCTGCATCGCAAAGCCGATGCACGTGCCATCGGCGTCGCGGCAGAGCCCGATCGGGTAGGCGAGTTCCGGGCCGCCGTCTTCCACGTGCCAGTGGCCGTTTCCGAACCCGCTCAGGATGTCGAGTCGTTGTTCGAGCAGTGGTAGCGCGTCCGGCCGCCGGTAGATCTTCGCGCAGAAGTGCTCGAGTTCGGTGATGCTGCGAACCCAACCTTCGCCGCCGTCGCTCAGGACCTCACCGAGAATCACGTCGAACGCGCCCCGGTCGCCGAGGTCCAATCGGATTTCGTGCACCTTAGGCACGGTCGTGATCGTATCGGGAGGCCACCACCAGGGTCAGGTCGTCGTCGGTCTCGGCACGTAGGGCAGGCGACCGAAGCATACGGACGATGCGCTCGCTGTCCCTCTCGCCCGAAGCTACTTCGGTGAAGACTGTGGTGAAGAACGCATCCTTCGGCACCGGACGGGCGGTGCCGGACTGCGTGAGCACGCTGTCCTCCAGGCCGTCGGTGCCGACCGCGAGACCGCGGATGTCCTTGCCGTAGAGAACAGTGAAGCTAACCTCGGAAGGGCGTTGCCCGAGTGTGCTCACCGTATTCGCGTACTCGAAGCTCTCTTGCCGACGCTCTACCAGGACACACTGGCCGTTGCCGCGCTGTGCAACGACGAAACCGTCGCCGATCTGGGCGACGCCGAGCCACGGCGGCCTCAGGACGGCCAGGACAAGAGTCGTGTGGAACGGGTGCCCGGCGGTTCCCGAACTGGGTCGCCACAGGCCCTGGCCACGTCGGAGGGGTCGGGCGTGTGATGGTGCACGCCGCGGAGAGGAGGGGGCGGAGACGGCGGTCAGCCAGGATTCGCGCACCTGTCGGCATGTGGTCCGCAGAAGGATCTCCATTGTCTTCTTGCTGATCACGTTCCACTTCTGACCTCCGAAGACGTCCGCCGCGCACGACTGACCGAGAGCCGTCGCCAACGCGGCACCGGCTGCCGAGTGCCGGTTGGAGCCGAGGCCGTCGGCAACACAGATGATGAGGGGCTCGTTGCGCCGCACCTCTCGTTGCGTGGGATCCTTGAGCACGGTGATGTTGGTCTGGAAGGAGTCCTGGTTCTCGATCGCCCGCGCGAGGTGTGAGGCGCCGGTGGTCGAAGCAGCTGCGAGGCGCCAGGAATCGAACCAGGCGGTGTGCCCCGCCGTCTTCCGTTTGGCTAGCGTCACGTCTTCGACTTACCCAGCAGTCGGGCGATCTCCTCGCGGGCATGACTGAGTGGATCGGCCTTTCCGGCACTTGTCGACATCAATCGAAGAAATTCCGAGAAATCACCGACGCCGAGGTCCCAGTAACTTTCCGGTGCGAGCAGTTTCAGCTTTGCCACATCGGCGCCCAGTACACCCACTGCGAAGAAGGCGAGATGCTTCTCGGCTTCCAAGGCGGCGATCTCACGCGCGACGGCCGTTATCGAATCCGCCTCCAGCACGTTGCCGCTGTCGTCGGTCGGTGCGCCGTCGGACAACATGAATATCAGCGGCCTGAATCGACGTATGTGTTCCTTGTCCAACGTTTCTTTGCGCTTCATGCTGACGTCGATGGCCGAGGTGATCGCCTTGAGCATCGGCGTGACCCCACTGGCGGACAGGGTCGGAGGATGGAAGCGCGCCGCAGGCACGAACGGTCCGTCCTCGCCGAGCTGGTGAATGATGACACCCCCGGACCCGAAGGTGATGATCGCGATCTCGGCTCTGTGGCGTAGCCGGGTGTCCGCGCGGACGTCCTGTGCCCAGGAGGACAGCTCGTGGTTGAGCTGATCAATGGGTGTCGGCTGCGGGGCGTCGTCGAAGGCCATGCTCTTCGACGTGTCGAGGAGCATGATCACCGAGACCCGCTTCTCCACTCCACTGTCGAATGTCTCCTGGTCGAAGGACTCGTCGTCCTCGGGGGCTTCTTCTGCTAATTCGGAAAAGTTCATCGCTCCTCTTACGCTACCTACGATATACGTCGAGCGTGAGCCCGTCGTCGGATGCATCGATGTTAACCGGAATGTGGGCGCAAAGGCCCGAAATGAACAACCGGACGGCGCTACCGATCGTGGCCTCGGCACTGGAGACATCCACCTGAACAGGTTGGCCGAGCCGAACCCGGCGGGCCAGGCGGTCGATCGTCGCGTCGAAGGCGCTGATCTCGTGCCGCTCCGGATCATGAGTTGTCGCCGCGGGCGGAGGGACCGGTGGCTGGAGCCGCCGGACCACCATTTGCTCCGGTCCCAGCCATTCGGCCGCTCCGCCTGCTGATGCCGACGCGAGGCCGAGGAGGTAGGCAGCGTATGGGGCGACGAGCGACGGTACGAGCCCTGCGAAGCTCACCGTCAGTTCAGCGTGGTCGCGCAGCGCGTCAGCGAGTTCGTTCGGGTCGGTGCCTTCGGTGAGGAGGAGGATTCCAGGCTGCGCTCTCACCGGTGACTGCTCGGGTGAGTGGTCGGGCGATCGTCGAACGGTCGTTTCGTCGAGAGTCAGGTTGACGGTGGCCGAGTCTCCCTTCTCGAAGGTGCCAATGACCACACCTTCGACTTCTTTCCCCCGGCGCAGGAAAGACGACAGCGCTGCGCCGGCCGTCCCCCGCACGTCCTTGGCGCTGACGGACGCTTGCACGCCGTCGGGAAGGCGCAACCATGCGCGTCTGAGATCGTCGTTGACGCTCACGACGACGGCAGTTGTGCGCCTTCCCGCCGGGTAAAGCACCCGCACGCGCGCTGCCGGAAGCCGCACCTCCGACGGGATCTCGACCCGAGGCCGAGCCTGAACGTCGATGGGCGCGGTGTGGTCGCCCAACTGGACGTTCGTTGCTTGCTGGTGCCGGGTGCGCGCCCAGAACTGCCAGATATCCCGTGTCCAGGAGCCGTCGAGGCTCAGCGCTGCCAGTTCGGTCGCGGTCTTGGTGGACACGCGGCCTGCTGGAATGACGCAGGTCTCGCTGGTACCGAGTTCGGAAGCTTCTCCGTCGCCCGGCAGACCGACGATGCGGATGTCGGAGTGTCGGTCGACGACGCCCCGGACCGCGGTTGTTCTTCGTCGATGCAGCTGCAGACGAGCGGGTGCCCGCTTGAGGTCGACGAGGATCGGCGTCCCGATGGTGAGTTCGTCGTCACCAACATCAGCAGAGAGCACGTGCCGGATGCCGGTACGTGAGTCGGCCGCGAGCAGACGCGCGTCGATGTAGCCGTTGGCGTTGCGCGTCGTCGCGACCACCGCCGGGATGGCACGCCATCTGCCGTCGTGGGCCTGCTCGACGTGGTGTGCGGCGAGATCGAGCAGCGTGACGGTGGTGATGCCGGCCCTGCTACCGGGCAGAGCCACGCCCACCAGCTCCTCGCCCTGCCGCAGCTCCGCCAACTGGTTGGTGTCGCGGCTGTTCAGTGCGATGGCGAGCTGGTCGAGTTCCGCCTGCTGGCGCCAGTCTGCTGGTGCCTCGCGAAGGACGAACCGGCCTCGCCCGTCAGCGCGCAGGAGCGTTCGCAGTGTCTCGCTGTGATCCTCGACCGGGTCGCCGACGATCAGCGGCACAGCTGTGCCAGGCGCCAGATCCGGATGTTCGCCGGGACCGAGGGTATGGCTCGCCGCGCGCCAGTCGGCGCGCAACACCAACGCGGGTTCGCCTGCCGAACCGACTGTGTACGCGACGATCTCGTACCAGCTGTCGTCCTCGAGGACGGTGCCCGACGCGGAGACGGCGAGGGGGTTGGCGAGGTTCGTGCCTGCCGCCGGTCGAACGTGCCGGAGGTCGGGGGCGGTGGTGACCGTGCTCCCCGGCTTCGATTCCTGACCGCGAGGGTCCGAGCACGACGCGAAGTCTCCGTCGAGGCACGGCCCGCAGACCCGGCATGCGGACTCGTCGGCGTCGATCTCGCGGTGGTCGAGCACGCTCCGCCGTGCTGTCTCGTCGGGATCAGGAACCGGGGTGAGCGGCCGCGGCCAACGGTTGTCGAGCTCAGGCGCGGCGTCGGCGATCTCGCCGTTGTCGGAGGCAGTCTCCGTGTCGGCGTCCGAACCGCGGACCTGTGCCGCGTCAGATGGCAATGCTGCCGGATGGAGCAACTCGTGAACGGACGCCACGCGAACCCGGCCGCTGTCGTCGCGACAGAATTGCACGCGAGCGCGTGCGCCGGCAGGCCATGCGTCGAGAACCGCCGGCAGCAGGTCGCGATGCGCCTCGGGGCGCGCCGTCCGGGCGGCGGCCAGCAGCTGCACGACGACATCCGCCTGATCTGCGCCGCCGGGCACGGCGTCGCGTGCTCAGGCCTCGACGGCGACGAAATTCGCGAGGTAGGTGCATGTGGCCGTGCGATGGCGTTGCAGCGGGATCGAGTAGTCCGGCGGCTGGGTTAGGACGGCTGACGACAGGCGCAGGTCGCCGTCCGGCTGGTCAGCCGTGGTAAAGGCGGTGCCGTCGAAGCGGTGGTGGAGCCCTGGAAACGCCCGGGTCACGGCACCGCGTGCACGGCGCAGAAGGGACGGCTCGACGAACCGCTTCACCGCCTCCTTCATCGCGGGGGAGAGGCTTGCGAGCACGTCGCGCCGGGTCGCGGCCGCGGTGCGCAGAAGGTCGTGGTTAACCCACCAACGGGCTGCCCAAGCGGCGCGGGTCCGCGACTGTTCCCACGGCGGGGTGCCCGGGTCGGCACGCTCCCACGCAGCGACGATCTGGAGGACGAGCTCTGCGTCGTCCTCGCAGGCCGAGGCCAGTGCGCGGTGGCGTTCGGCTGCCTCGACCCGCCATTCGTCCGGCCACGTGGGGTCACTCAGCAGCAACCCCCCTGATCCCGTGAGGCTCTTGCCGTCGAGCAGCGTGAGGATCGCCACGACTTCGGGCACACATGCGAGCTGGTCAGCGAAGATCACGGCGAGGGCGGCCGCGCTCGAGCGGAGCACCTGCAGACGAGAGATCTCCTTTCCCAGCGCCGTCGGGTCACCGGCGGCGTCGAGCGCGCCGTTGGCGCACAGAGCCGCATCGGCGCGATCCAGCTCTCGGAGGAACACCTCGCGTGCCGCACAGGCCGACTCGTCGAGGACGACCGGCGGGTCGGGCAAGAAGGCCGCAGGCCACGTGATGTCGTGCACGGAGGCCAAGCCACCGAGCTTCGCGGTCATCACGAGGTTCTCGAGGTTTTCCCGGGTCGACCCGGGCGGAGTGTTCTCCGCGAGCTCGAGAAGCTGGGCCTTGGTGTAGAGGGGAAACACCCAACCGGGGGCCTTGCGGCCGACCCGGCCCCAGCGTTGCTTGATCCCGGCTTGTGAGTGAGATTTCGTCTTGACCCCGCCCTGGACGGCGCCGACATCCCATTCCGACTGGGCGATGAGTCCGGAGTCGACGACGAACCGGACCCCCTCGACCGTGAGCGAGGTCTCCGCCAGGTTGGTCGATATGACGATCTTGCGACGGTCGCCTTTCCGGCGGGCCGCCAGCGCTGCCTCCTTCTCGTCGGCCGGCAACGAGCTGAGGAGCGCATACACATCAGCTGAGCCTGCCGTGGCGGCACGGACGATCTTGCACGCCTTCTCGATCATCTTCGATGTGGGCAGGAACGCGAGAATGTCGCCGAAGATGTCGGCTTTGTCGAGCCCTGCGGCCAGGCGTGCGACGAACTCGCCGAGCACCGCCGGCATCTCACGATTCCACCGCTTTGCCGGGATCGGTTCCCGGGTGAACGTAGCGGCAGCAGTGCGTCCGTGGTGAGGTGCAAGTCCTCGACGTAGCCGATGTCGGCGGCATCGACGACCTCGCTCTCGGTGAGGGCAGGCGCGAACCGTTCCCGCCACCCGCCGGTGATGAGCGCTTGCGGTGCGGAAGGATCCGGTCCCTCCGCGAGCGCGAGTTCGGGCGCCATCTTTCGCCATGCCGCGACCGCGTCCTCGGTGTCGGGTCGGGCGTCGAGCTCGGGAAAGAGCGGCCAGCCGTAGCCGATCGACTTCTCCGCCGGGACGGCGATGCTCTCCGTGCGCTTTTTCCCGAAGTACTGCTGGTAGAACTCGGCGTCGAAGGTCGCCGATGTGATGATCACACGAAGATGTGGGTAGCGGTCCAGCTCGCGCCGCAAGTAGCCCATGATGAAGTCGATGTTCGTGGATCGTTCGTGCACCTCGTCCACGATGACGGTACCGATGCTGCTCAGCCGGCCCTCGCGGAGCCAGTTGATCATCGTTCCGTCGGTGACGTAGATCAGCTGGCACGCCGAGTCGTGCTGCCGGTCTCCTGACGCCTGGTACCCCACAGGAAAGCCGGGGCCCACTCCGCCCGCGCCCGACATCGCCTTTCCGACGAACGTGGCGACGCCGATCGTCGCCTGTACGCGTGGCTCCGTGACGACGATCGGGCCCAGCTCGGCGAGCCGGAAACAGTCGTCCGGCGGGTCGAGAAGCTTGTAGGGCATGTAGGTCGACTTGCCGGTGCCCGTACCCGCCTTCACGACCAGCACGCGGCGGGCGGGGTCGGCCAGGGAGTCGAGCATCGCCCGGATGTGGTCCTCGTTCATGCCGAAGCCGAAGGACCCCAGGTCGACGGCCGGCGTGTCGGCGACCTCGTGCGCGGGCGGTAGCGGACCCAATGCGCCCAGCGGGCCGGACGGCTGCTCCCTGTCGGCGACCTCGCCCGTCGTCTCCAGGTCGATGTAGGCCACGGCGATGCCCGCGATGTGCGACTGGTGCGCCGCGCGGTGCTCGCGGCACCGGTCCGAGCGAGACCCACCTCGCTCGAGCTGGCCGCTCGCCCACGACTCGGGGTAGGCGAAGAACTGGCTACCGGCAGGGCGGCTGCCTGCCAGAACGTCGCGCAGGCAGTCCTTGCACTCGGCGCGGCGCATGTGCGGGCGCGAAAACCCTCGTGTCACCGTGGCGTCAGTCATGTGCGGCCTTCCGTGGTCCACGGGCTGTCAGGATGGAAGCGTGTCGGCTGCGCCGATCCCGGGCGGCCGACGACCGCGAACATGGGGACGACGCTGAGCGAGCCGGGATGCCTGAGCAGGTGCGCGGTCACGGCCCGGTAGAAGCCGACGACCGCGGTGTCCAGTCCGGTTTGGTAGATGTGCAGCAAGACGCTGCGCCGTCCGGAATTGGTGAGGGTATCGAGCTCGCTCAGCGACTTCTCGTACACGAGGTCGTCGGTCTGTGCGGCAGGCCGCGGACGGGACACCTCTGCATTGCGGAGCCACGCTCCGTCGACGATCGTGTCCATTTCGGTGTGCCGAATGGAGAGGAGCGCCAGATGCAGCAGAATGTCGGGCTCGTCGGGGACGACGTCCACCAGCGGAAGGCAACGTAACGGGAACGGATGTGTCGCTGTCGAGCCGTCCCGGTACGCGACAGGGACATCGACCCGGGTGTCGGGTGTTCCGACGACGTATTCGCGCAGTACCTGTGCGAGCACGCGGTTGTGCACGCCGGAAGGCCGAATGGGTTCGCCGGTTCCTCCGTCCACCGCGGATGCCAGCAGAGCGCGGAATCGAGCCTCCACCGCCTGTGCGCCCTCTTCGCCGTTCGGGGCCTCCCACCGCTCCGCGACGTCCACGGCGACCCCGGCGGGCGGATCGTCGCGGCGCGCGCCTGCTTGGAGCGGGATCGTCACGTTGACGACGAGGTGGCCGTCTGCCAGCCAGCCCCGGGCGAGCTCGGCTGCCGGTTCGGGCAGTCGTGAGAGCAGCCCGGATCCGAGAGGGTCGACCAGGTGCTCGACGGCCACGGGCAGCGCAGGCCCGGCCGGCGTCTCGGGGAGAGCCAGCTGTGGCGCACCGTCGACGGCGGCTTCCCAGGCCAGCATCTCGAGCTGACTGCACAGGCTTTCGTAGCGGGTTACGTCGGTGCGATCACCGGCTGCGGACTTGGCGGCTCTTCCCGCAGTGACGGCGATGTCGTCGGCCAGCATGCCCACGTGCGAGGAGTAGGGCAGAGCGACGAGTACGGACCGCTCAGGCACGGGAGATCCGCGCGGCGAGCAATTTGGCCTCGATGGCCTTGTCGAGATCGGCGAGGCGGTCGGGGCATCGGAGCACGGTGACGTCCATGTAGGGAGGCGCCGCCACGTCATGGGGGAGAAGCACTGCCCCGTTGCGCGAGCGGAGGAGGGCGAGATCGGCATCGGACACGTGCACGCGCGGCGCGACCGTGAGGGTCTCGGTGGCCGCGGCTGTGATGGCGTCGCTCCAGGGAGGGGCCATCGGGGACGGCAGATGGAAGTCGACGGTGGACGTCTCCTCGTCGATCGTCCACGAGACCCCTAGCGAGGTGTCCTCGACGACACGCACACCGTCCGTGACCCCGGCGAACGCGGAGTCACGCCCGTCGAGTCGGCGGAGATACATGCCGGCCATCAACGCCGCCCGCGCGGCATCAGACTCCGCCTGGCGGGCTGTGCGGTCCGTCCAGTTGGCGCCACCGGCGAGTATCGAGGACGCACGATCGCTCGTGGCGAGCAGCAGGTCGAGTTCGATCTCCCGCCACATCTGGGAGAGCAGCGTGTAGCAGGCCCGCTCCGGACGAAGGCCGTGGCGAGTGACCGCCCTGTGCACGCGGGCACGAAGATCGACGGGCATCGGAGTCACGGCGAGGAACAGGTCACGTGCTTCCCGAGGGGTGATGGCCGCGGGATCCTCCGCACCGACCGCGATCCCGCGGGCTCGGCCGAATCGCCGCAGACTGGCCGGAACCTGCATCTCTGCATGACCGGAGTAGGTGATCCTGCGGCTGTCCAGCATGACCGACGCAGGTCGGTCGAACCGGATCTCCATCGTTCCGCCACGTGCGAACGCGTCACAGAGCGTCAGCGCCGCGAGCGCCCGGTTGGCCTCGTGAGTGGCGACATGCGGAACCTCGCAGGTCTGCCAGGCCGGCACGGAAAGGCCGTCGAACGTGGAGTCCTGCGCGATCGCTCCCAGCGCGACTATGACGTTCTGGCATGCGATGCGGACGGGGCGCACGACGAAGTCGCGAGGCCTCTTCCCGGGCTTCAGGTACGCCTGCTCGTAGGCGACACCGATCTCGTCGAGCACGCGGTCGAGGCCCGGCCCCCGAGCGGCGAGCTCGGCTTCGAGAGAGGCGACGTAAAGGTAGGGGTCCGTGTCGAGGACCGCGAACTGGTGGCCGGGGTCGACGGCGCTCAGGAAGACGCGGACGACCAGACCAGGGTGCAGAACCGCATCGCCGGTCTCGATCGGCTGCACCACGGCACAGGCCAGGGACGCCTCGTCCACGATGGCGAGCGGCAGCAGGGCACTCGCGAGGTCGCCGGGCAACAGATCGGCCAGGCTGGACCGTCCGCGCACCAGGTCGTGCCCGAATCCGAACGTGTCCGGCGAGTAGAGCACCTGCTGTGTGGCGGGTGACCAGGCGCTGGCGTAGACGCCGCCGAGGGACCGGACTACGTCCGCGTTCGCTGTCGCGGTGCTCACAGAAGCGGCTCTTCGCGGAGAAGGGAGCCGATGAGATCAACGGCCATGTCGAGGAGCTTGGGGTCCGGCGGATTCGAGCCGGAGAACTTTATTCCCTCCTCGTCGGGATGGGCCGTAAAGGTCTTTTGCTTGGTTGAGCCATAGGCGATGGGAAAGTGTCGCGGAGCACGGCTGCTCTGCACGAAGTAGTAATTTTGCACTAAGTCCTGGCCATGATGGATATGTGGGTAGATATTGCCCTTCCGGGGATTGCCGCGATCGTCCACGTAGTAGTGTTTCGACCCGTCGTCATTAGTTTTGTGGCTCACGGCATCGGGTTGATATTTGATCAGGAATGGGTCGATGGCGCCCTGCGGCGTGATGTTCCCGACGCTGGAGCGGCTGACCTCGTTGTTCCCACACGCCATGCCGGTCTCCTCGTTCGTGGCAGCCCCTACGTCGGCTCTGCCTGGCCCTTCTGCTCAACGTCGTCGATCACTAACGGTCCGTTACCTCGGCGGCCACCACCAGGCGACTTCCCTGCCCGGCGGGCACCGGATGGTCAGTGAGCCTCTCCCAGTAGCGGAGCTGGGCGGCTTGAGCGGCGACACGCCGAGCGTGCGGAGATGATCGGGTTGGGCGCGGGACCTCGGCAGGAGAGGCGGTCCGACCAAAGATCGACTCTCGCCGAGGTCCCGCGTGTCCGATCCTGTCAGCTACACCGCCACGCTCCCGATCGGGGAGTCCACCGTCGCGTTCCTGTCCGGCCTTCTTGCTGGCGAGCGGGTCGAGCGCCGCACGAGGAAGGGCCGCCGCGCGCTGGGCTGTTACCGCCACGCGGTGCTGGTGCTGCGCTGGTTCCTCGACGGCACCCGTGTCGCGCACGTCGTCACCGATCGCGACGATGATCACCCCTGTGGGCTTGAGCAGATCACGGGCGAGCAGCAGCCGGCGTTCCAGGAACGACAGCCACTTCGAGGACTTTGCGCGGTCGTTGGTGTCGACGTAGCGGTCGTTGTAGATCCAGCCGTCGTTGCCGGTGTTGTAGGGCGGGTCGATGTAGATCAGGTCGACCTTCCCGCGCTGGGTGGCGCGCAGTGCCTGGAGCACGTGGAAGTTCTCGCCGTTGATCACCACGTGCCACGGGGCGTCCGCGGGGCCGCGGGCGATGCGCTCGACCGAGCGCAGTCCCGGATACACCGGTTCGCCGAACTCGCGGAGCACGACCAGGCGGTCGGTCGGCACCTCGCCGCCGTCGCCGCCGTCGCCGTCGAGGACGGCGACGGTCCGGGTGGTGTCGGTGAAGCGGAGCACGCGCCAGGAGGCGGTCGTCGACTCGTCCCGCAGGGTGACCGTGACGCCCTTGCGGACGGGGTGGTCGGGGAGGCGCACCGACTCGGGCAGGTGGCGGTCGAACACGAGGCCGAACCGGCGGGAGCCGCGGAGCAGTTCCACCTCCCGCGCGATCCGGGCCCGCAATGCCTCGTCGTGGATCTGTCCGATCGCCTGATCGAGGATGTTGGCCTCGTCGCCCACGTTGCTCCCGCTCGTCTCGCCACACGCTGACCTCTAGCATCCTGGCCCATCGCCACGCGGCTGGCCGCGCCGCCATCGGTTGTCCGAGGTCAGGGCGCGCTCAAGGCCGCGCGGGCCAAGAAACTGCTGATCGACCGCCTGCGGCGGGGCCTGGCGGCCCTTGGCTTACCACGGCCGGTCTCCCGGTAAAGGGCACTCCGCTGCGCTGCGTGTCGCTGCGCGACGGCCTGGCGACCGCCCTTGACCGCGAGCCTCTTCGGCCGTGGTGGAACGCCTTGCGGCGGCGGGGTACAGCGTCCCGCCACCCCAAGGGGACGGGCCACCAGGCCCACCAGCACCGGAGGCCACCATGACCACACGATCGACCCACGACACCGTCGAAAACCACGCGGGAACCGCACAGGCACGGCTGCTCACCGCGTCGGCGGTCGTCACCAACGTCGTCGTCCGCGCCGCCGGTGTCGTCCCCGCGCGGCTGGACCTCACCCACGTGGGCACCGCCGAGCAGCAGCTGGGGCTCGCTCTCGGGTCGGTGCTGTTCTACCTGCGTACCGGCCTCACCGCGCGCGCAGTCGCCGAGGCGTGGTCGGGGGCGGCGGCTGGCGCGGTCGCTGGCGCCCGCGGTGGCCGGCCGCCGCCCGCTGGTGAACGGGCCATCGACGGTGGCGGTCATGGTGCGCCTGGCCGGTCGCCCAGATGTCCGCGCACACGCCGAGCCCGCCCGCGCCGGGGGCGCAGTCCCGGCGGTCGTGCGGGTGCAGGTTGGTCCAGTGACGTTCGAGATCTGCGACGCGACCGCGTAAAGGACGCTCCGTGGTCGCCGGCGTGATCGTTCCCGCGGTCGTTGTGGTCGGCGGCGCCGGGGGCGTGGTGGCCGGAACGGTCGACTTGGTGGGGGCGCTCGTTGCGGGGGAGTGGTCGTCGTGTGGGTGACTTCGATGCCCGACGTCAGAAGATCCTCGGTGGCCGCTTGATCGTCAGTGCGCGGTGGAGCGCCCACCGCTCATGGGGCGGGTTGACGTCCTCGCAGCGGGCGATGACCTCAATGACGACGTCGGAGTCCTTCACGGGGGGATCGAGGGTTACGACCACCTCGCGCTTGTAGTCGCGCACCATGCGGCGCGTCTCTCCATCAGCCACGCTCGCGGTGACGCCTTCCTGTGGCTCGATCACAGCGACCTCGACGCTGACGTGCAGCTGTTGCGGTCCACTCGTCATCGTCACCTCGATTGCGTGCCCGGAGTCGGCTCCGACGACCGAGCGCTCGACGATGAAGTCGGGCCTGTCGCGTGGGTCGGGCGAGATGCTCACGTTCTCGCTGTGCCCGACGACCGTGTTGCCGTTCCCCTTCGTGGTGATTGACTTGTCGACGGTGATGCCGCCGCCTCGCTCGATGTCGTCCCACGTCGCCTGCGGGCTGACGTTGCCATCGCGCTCGACCACGCAGAGTCGGCCGGCGTCGCTCAACCGGATCCGGAGCGGGATGCCGCCGCTCTGCCATGACGGGGTGCCCGCGACCAGGTCTTTCGCCATGAGCAGCCGGACCGCCTCGGCCATCTCGGCCTCGTCGATCTGGTGGCTGCCGAACGTCGAACGCTGATCCGCGAGGAACTTCTGCGGCGGGGGCTGCAAGTGGTCGACCCCGTACAGCCACAGGAGAAATGCCTGCGCCACTGCGTGGATCGACGGCTTCGACTCGTTGACGTCCGGTGTTGCCGCTTTGGGCTCGACCCACCCGCCCTGCTCAACCACGACCAGGCGACCGGACCTCGTGAGGACGAGCTTGACGGGGTAGGGCACCTGGTCGATCTCGGGGCCGCCCACCAGGCCGCGGTCGTGAAGCCATCTGACGGTGCGGACGAGTTCGTCGTTGCCGACGCGCTCGCCGCCGACCGCGACCCACGTCGAGGACAGGAAGTCCTCGACCAGCGGGTAGCTCTCGCCCGCCTCGTCGAGCCACAGCAGAACGGCGCGGGCGACGGCGTTGCGCCGCTCCTTCGACTCCACGATCAGCCCGCCAGGTCGATGAGCGGGTAGATCGCGTCCATGATCTTCTGCGCGAACTCGGTGCCGACCGTGGTGCCGAAGAACAACCCGAGCGCGGCCCACAGCTTCTTCGCGAGCTTCGCGATGCGCCCAGGCTCCGGCTCACCGTCCGTGGTCTCGGTGAGCACCTTCTCGGCGGCAGCGCGGACGTCGGCGGCCTCGTCCTCGTCGATCTCGTAGGTGTCGAGGCCTGCGAGCGCCTGCGTCGCGGCGTCCCTGAGGGTCTGCACGTTCTCCATCGTGTTGCTCTGGGAGAGGTTGACGTTCGTGCTGTGCCCTACGACCTGGTTCGAGTTCCCGGTGACGTTGACCGACTGGTTCGTGTAGCTCATCGCTCTGCTCGCATTCCATTTCTGCGCGTCAGCGTCGTGATCGACGACGCAGATGACCCCGTCGGAGGTCAAGGCCGCCGGGTCTCCCGGACGTCCGTCGAGGCTCCTCGGACCCTTCACGAGGCCCCGGTGTTCGAGCAGTTCGACGATCTCGTCGAGTTCCTCCGAGGTCACCTGCTGTCCGGCGATGACTGAGTCCTCCGCGTCGAGGAAGAGCCCGTTCATGCCGCCGCGGTTGCGGTGCCTCCATCGAAGGAACGCCTGAGACACAGCGTGAGCCTGGCTCATGTCGATCACCTATATGTGGTCCGAGGGGAGCGGAACGCTTCGAAGATTAGTAGACGGGTCCGACAGAACCTGACGAACCCATCATGGACCGGTCTCGCCTTATAGAGCCCCCGGCTTGACCATCGGAACCGGCACGGCGACGCCCGGGTCGCCGGTGAGCTGCTCAACGACCGCCCGCTCGCGGACCCACCGCAGCACGACGGCCAGCCGCAGCGACGGCGCGCACGCCAGCCCGCCGTGCTCGATGTCGGCGAGCCAGCCGGCCCCGGCGGCGAGTTCGGCGCGCAGCTCGCCGGCGAGCGCCCCGTTGACCTCGACGGCCAGCCGCGTGCTCCACGATCCGGCCCGCGCGCGATACCGACGGCCGGCCCGCCGCGCCTGCCGGAGATCGGCGGTGCGGGCCGCTACCGTCGAGTTCGGCGGGCCGGCGTGGCATCCGCGCTCGGTTGGACGCGGTCGGTTCGGGCCCGCGGCGAGCTGGCCCGCCCACCAATCCGGCCGGCGCAGATCCTCCCGATCGCGCGGCGGCCGGGCCTTCTCAGCAACCGGCGTCGGCGGTCCACCGGCCCGCGAACAGCGCCATCTCCACCTCATCCGGCTCGCCGCCGAAACGGGGTCGCGCTGCCTCGTCTGCGGCCCATCGCAGGTACTCCACCCACTCCGCGGACCGCCAACCCCACTTCCGTCGTCGGGCGGGGCCTGCGGCCTCCGGGAGCCGCCCGGCCACCACAGCATGGAGGATGAGTGGCTGAACCGCTCCTTGCCGACGTCGGTAGCCCGCGAAGTACAGCAGCTTCGTGAAGAACGCCGGTCCAAGCCCGCGCACATGAGCCGGCTGCCGTGGGCAGAAAGCGACGTAAGCGGCTCGCAGCTGATCGACGGTCGGGCTGTTCCCGCGCACGAACGCGAGGCCGACGTCGAGGCGGTGACCGTCCGGATCGGCCGCGAGGATCTGCGCGGCCCGGTAGGGCCCGTACTGGGTCGGTCCGAACCCCCACAGAATGGTCGCCAGCGCAAGGTCGCGGGAGGTGGACGAGCCGGTGCGCCAGGCGTCGGCGACCGCGAACACGTCCCGCCGCCACAACCTGCCTCTGTTGGGCAGAGCCGCGGGCCACACGACGCCGGTCAGCCGGGCGCGGTAGCGGTCGAGCGGGACGGCGATCGGGCCCGGCTCGCCAGGGAGGGCTTGCTCGGTGGCCGTCATTCCGCGACGGTAACGCCCTCGGGCGCGGCGCCCCGACTTCGTCATCCCGTCGTGCGACCGTTAGTGCATGAGCAGCGCAATCGGGAGCCGCGAGCGCGATGGCTCCTAGCATGATCTGCTGTTGATCTCGATCCACGAGCTGATCCACGAACTCTCGTTCACCAGTGCCAGCGGTGCCCAGTGCTGCATCGGTCAATCCGGCTATGCGCCCGGTCGCCGGGCATGTGCACGTCGGTACCCCAACTACGGATCAGAACGTCACGACTGCGAAGCAGCAGCGTGGCCGCCAGTCGCAGCCTTGCGCGTTGCCCGCGCTCAAGGCCGCGTGCCACGCGAACTGCCCCACGAAGACGTCCGCGACGAACGTCGGGCCATCGATGCACGACCGAAGCAGTGGGCTGGCCGCTCTGCTGGTGGTGATCGTCTACCAGACCTTTGGCGGAGAAGGCGGTGGCATGAGCTG
>Ga0136617_10001725_pt1 | contig 19403 bp, 13 predicted proteins | sample AntDrymUQ3222106_2_FD_129672 | JGI IMG/M metagenome (GOLD analysis project Ga0136617, IMG submission 129672) | Polar desert sand microbial communities from Dry Valleys, Antarctica - metaG UQ322 (21.06) | ecosystem: Environmental > Terrestrial > Soil > Desert | place: Antarctica: Dry Valley... | reverse complement strand
TCAATCGTGTGCGATACTCGCGTCACTGGAAGTGCCTCCTGATCTGGACAACAAAACGACTTCGAACATCGTCATTGTCCCAGCTCAGGAGGCCTTTCTGGTGGATACGCGAACCGCCTCAGACCACACCCATCGGTGGATCGAGGCTTAGACGGCGAAGCAAAGGTGTCATCGACCCGTCGGTTTCTCGCTGAGCGCGGCCATCACATGCTGGTCGCGTACGAACAAGGAAGGGCGGCCGGCTTTGTGACGGGTCGAGATGACTCATCCCGACAAGGGCACCGAGATGTTTCTGTATGAACTCTCCGTCGACGAGCGGTTCCGGAACCAAGGCATCGGCAAGGCGCTCGTCGTTGCCATGGCAGATCTCGCTCGGACGTCCGGCGGGGCGGGCGATGAGGAAGCGGGCTGTTGCGACAGTTGTCGCGCCTTCGGGAGCGGCGATGCTCCTCGGCGTGACGAGCGCCGAAGCGGCGCCGAAGAACGGCCTGACGTTCGAGGTCACGTGTCCGGGCTCTGCTCCGTTCACGGTCGTCACGCCGCCTGGCAACGGCCCGTTCACGCCGGCGTTCGGGCCGAACCAGGTGTTCATCCCGTACGACGTGCAGGGCACCGTCACCGTTGACGGACGTCGTGGTCGAGGAGTACCACGACGTTAAGCCAGTGCCAGTGCCTGCCGGTGCCATCACGTGCACGTTTGAAACCTCGTTCGAAGACGCCGGCTCGCAGATCGAGATCGTCGGCACGGCGCTGGTGGTGCCGCGCAGTCCACAGGGGTAGCGCCCTCGACGGCGACGACAGGTCTCCTGTGGCGGCGTCGGTTGATCCGCGACGGCGCTCCACTGAAACGGGCGACGCCGAGCGACACGAGCGAGCCTGGTTCGGATTGCCGTCGGCAGGATGACCGTGCTCGACGGATCGTCACGGCCGCGGACGTACGAGTCGGGTACGGCCAGTCGTCCGGCTGCGAATTGTTCGAGATGTAGGGAAACCCCGCTAGTCAGCCGCACGTGCCGGCCGTACGGTCGATTCACGTCGCACCCTCCGAGCCCACGGTGATGCGCAGCCGTCCCGAGAGGACTCCCATGCCGGTCCTGACCAACGAGCCGATCCCGCAGAACCACGACCGTACGTACCATGTCCACGTCCCGGACAATCCGGCGCAGGCGAGCGTGCCTGCGATCGTGGTCTTCCACGGTGGCGGCCAGGACGCCGCCACCATCGCCCGCCGCTGGGGCCTCGAACCGGGCAGCCCCGTCCCCGCCAACGTGGCCGACTACTTGTTGGTGTTTCCCGAGTCCGATTCCCGTCTCACCGACCAGTGGGTCCACTTCCAGAAGACGGACAGCGCGTTCCCCACCTTCGAGTTGGAGTTCGTCGACCTGCTGCTGCAGGAGATCACGACCACGCAGTACGCGACCGGATCGGCGTTGGTCCCCGACGTGTCCGCCGATCCGGCCTTGATCTACGCCGCCGGGTTCTCCAACGGTGCCGGGATGGTCTGGCAGCTGATGAACTCGGACCGCGTGTCACGGTTCCGTGGCTTTGCTGCCGTCGGCTTGGCGCTCGACCCGGAGAAGGCGCAGCGCTACCGCCGGCAGCTCGCCGCCTCGGGCGACGACCCCCCTGCGGTGCCGGTGATGTACGTCCACGGCACCGGCGAGTTCACCTTCCGCCCGCCGGCAACGCTGCAGGAGGTGCCGCTCGATACCACCCGGCCCGCCTTCACGGTGGGCGAGATGCTCACCCGCAACGGCATCGCCCCCAGCGCCCCAGCCGCGACGACGACACTCGTGCCGGGCAGCACCAACCTCACCGAAGTCGTCGTCCAGCTCTTCCTCGGCGACGCAGCGTTCGCGTGCGCCACGGTGATCCACGGCGGGCACAACTGGCCCGGACCCACCACGGTCGGCAACCCACCCGTAGCGTCGCATTTCGATGCCACCGCCGCAATCCTCGACTTCTGGCACACGCAGGCCGCCCTGCCATGAGGGACAACGAACTTCGGCGCCCCCGTGACGGCGGAGAGAGGACATCGCGGGCGACACAGTCATGACCGTTCGTCCAACCGAGTCCCGGATTCCAGCCGGCTTCCGTGCCGCCGACCTCGGAGAGGCCGACGTCGTGCTCGGCCCCGCCGACACCGAGGAATACGCCCTCGTCAGCTACCTCAGGTCCCCCCTGGCCGCCGGCTTCGCCGTCGACTACATCGTGTTCGTCACCAACGGGGTCGACGTCACTCGCTATGACTGGACCGCCGAGCTCATCGGCTCGGGCCTCGTCAACACCGAGTCGACCGACATCGGCATGTACAGCTACGTGTCATTCGGTACCGGCTTGCTGCAGCTCACCGTCGACCTCAATGTGGCCGGCGGCCAGATCGTCACGCTCTCGCTGCTGCAGGAGGTCCGGCCCGCGTTCACCGGCTTTGAGTTCTTCTTCGAGGCTGGAGGCCTGGGCGCCCAGCTCGATCCCGATTACTCCATCGCCGCCCTCGGCTCCGATCCCCAAGCCTCGGCGGAGCTGGCCAACAGCTTCCGCAACGACATCCTCTCGTCGGCGGCCGACCCACCTCCTGCCGACGCGCTTCCTCGCCGCCATCGCCTACCTCGGCTGTATGAACGCAGCGAAGCACGATGAGGTGTCGCTCATCTACTGGTTTCCCGGCCGGGACAGAAGCTGGAGTGGGCGGCCGGCGAGCTGAACGGCGAGTGGAGTCTGCGCAGTGACGTCGACGACCCGCTCGGCGTCTGCCAGCTCAGGCTCCCTACGTTGGCCACGATCGTCGGCCCGCAGGGCATCGACCCCGGCTCCTACACCGTGTGGCGGGAGTAGGCGGTCGACGGTTCCGACGCCAGCGCCGTCGAGGCCGCCGTCTGGGCCGACTTCGATGCCCTGGCCGACGCCAACAAGATCGATCTGTTCAACCTGGCCCGGTTCCCGAGGACCAACATCGGGCTGTGCGCTGCTCTGCTGGCCGCGCTGCGCGACCGGCCAACCCGGTGGCCTGGCCTGACCGCCGACCAGCTACTGGCCGACCCATACGCCGTGGCCACCCTCGCCTCCGAGCTCGACGCCGGGGCCAACGACGGCGCCCGGCCGACGGCCCAGCAGGAGGCCGGCGAAGCGACCTCGACGGGATCGGGCCGCTCGACCTTTGCTTTCATACATCTGCCCCTCGTCATCGTGTTGTTCCCCGACTCCCTCCAAGATGGGGCCGACGACTACGGGGGCTACGACCTGAAGCGGGATGACAACGACGCCCAACGCCGCTGGGCCGGAAGAGACCCGGTCGACGCCGCCAACCCGCCGGCCGGCTCGCACGTCCAGCAGGATCTGGTCGAGCTCGGCTTCGCCATCATCGGCAACCCCGACGGCGACTTCGGCCGGACGACAGAGTGGGCCGTCCGGGAGTTCCAGATCTACGCCAAGATGCGCTTCCTGGCCATCCAGGCCACGGCCGACCCGCGCTACCTGGCCGGGCTCGAGCAGGCCCTCAACCTCTACCACTACGCGGGCCCGATCTCCGGTGTGGTCAACGTCGGCACCAGGATCGTGATGCACCACTGGAAGAACAGGAGTTGGCGTTGCCCGGTGATCGTCGAGGCCTGGGACACCGATCTGGCGATCGTCAACAGCAGCACGGTGCCTACCCCCACCCAGCCGGCGGCCAACCTGGGCAACATCTGGCGCCACGACGAGGCGCCGACGGCGGCGGAGGCCCAGGCCGACTCGCGGCTCATGTTCGTGCGGGACTTCACGCAGCTCTACCGCGTTCCCGTTGATCGGGTCCAAGACCTCTCCGACCCCGACGACCTGTTCGACGTCGGCTGCCATTTCCAGTCGGGAGCCTCCGGCGGACCGCTCACCCGTCCCGGGGGCAGCTACTTCCAGCAGGCCGCCTACTCATCGGTCTGGGCGGAGGCCGAGATCCTGCCCGACAACCTGGTCGGGGCGGCCCTCGGTAACCTCAATCCCGACCAGTTGGCGACGTTCAAGGTCGCCCGAGCGGTGTCAGAGGTCGAGTGCCTCGGCTTCTTCGACAGCGTCAACTGCTACGACACCGCCTTCGTGTCGCTGGGGCCGTCGCACTGGACGCTGGGCCTGAGCAGCCCGATCCGAGAGGGAGAGCTGTGCGGCTACCTGGCATACCTGGCCGCCTTCGACGCCCCGGCCTTCGTCGAGGCCTTCGAACGGTTCGGCCTGCGGATCGACGAACGGTGGATCGACGACACCGGAGATCGCAGCGGCCGGGACCTGTTCGATCAGGACCAGCGCAAGTACACGAGCTGGGTGGCGCTGCAGGGCGAGGATGGCCGCTACACCCGGCAGTACTTCACCGAGGACGACGCTGACTACTTCCGCAACTGGCACTGGGCGTATCGATTCGTCATGGCCGGCCGCACGATCGAGGGGTTCCAGACCGGGATGTGGGACATGGTGCGGATCCGGCTGCGAGACATCATGACCACCCGCTTCCCCGCCGTGGCCGGCATCCCCGACGTGCCCGACGATGCCGGCGGCACCCGCACCGCCACGATCGGCGACTGCTTCACCTCCGAGGAGGCGGCCGGCATGCTGCTGCGCTGGCACATCTACCGGCCCTTCGACATCTGCGACGGCGGCGAGGCCGGCACCCGGGTCCAGGCCGCGGTCACCGCAGCAGGCCTGCCCGGCGCCGCCGGCGACCCGTCGACCTGGGGCCAGGCCGAGGAGACCAACCTGATCGGCACCCTCGAAGCCGAGGTCGCCAACATCGTCAATCCCGACACCGGAATCCCGAACCACAGTGGAAGAAGGACGACCTGGCCCGGGCCCTGGGCTGGGTGAGGGACTGGCCAAACTTCGCTGGCCGGGCAGCGCGGGGCTATGCACTCGACCCGAACATTGCTCCGCTCAGCGACCAGCGGGATTCGTTCCGGAACAACTTCGACGACTCCGGCCTGCCGCCGGCACCGCCATGAGCGCTACCACCTCGATGACCAGCCGGATCTTCGCGGAGCTGACCCGAGCGCTGTTGCCGCTGTCCCGACTCGACTCGCCGGAGCGGGTCGCCGGACTCCTGGCCGAGCTCGGATGGGAGTTACCTGGCGTCGACACGATGAGCACCGAGCTGGAGGATCTCGCCGATCGCGTCACGGCTGCCCAGGCCGCGCTGTTCGACTTCGAAGGCGCATCCGGGCCCGAGGTGGTGGTCCTGCTCGTCGAGATGGTGGCCGCGATCGAGGCCATCGTCTCGGCAATCGACGGGCTGCTCGACCAGATCGAGGCGGTCCTGTCGGCCGACGTGGTGGCCGACAGCGGGATCCGCGAGGCCTTCGTTCGGCGGCTCGTCGACTACCTGGTCTCGACCCATCTCCAGCGCGGCCGTCCAGGACTGCACGCTGCGCTCACCGTGCTCGGACTGATGGAGCAGCAGCCTCGGCAGGCAGACGCGGCCTCCTACCAGCCGGAGTTCATCCTGCACGTCATCCACTGGGATCGGGTCCCAATGCTGGCCACCGATCCGATGACCCTGGCAGAATTGGCCTTCGGTTGGGGGCCGGCCTTCGATGCCGAGAAATTCGTCACGCGGCTCGAAGGGCTGGTCCGCTCGGTCCGACTGCCAGGCGGGATCTACGACCAGGACCCGGTCGTGGCCGTGGCCCTTGGCCGCATCGAGGTCGAACCCGGTGAGCTGCGAGTCCCGCTCCACCAGGGAGGTCACTGGCCCGACGCGTACTTCGAGGCCGGCCTGGCGGTCTCGCCTCTGCTGCCCGGCACGCCGGGCGGGCTCGGTGTGGCCCTCGTTCCGTACTTCTTCGGCGACTGGCAGACCGATCTCGTCCTCGGCGCTGGTTGGCAACTCGGCGTCGTCGGCGGGGTGGACACCGGCGTCGGCCCAGCGGTGATCGTCCGCCCACCGATGGCCCCGGAGCTCCACGCCAACCTGCTCGACGAAGCCGCGGATTCCCAGACCTTCCGCTTCGAGACGACGCTCATACGGGATTCGACCGACGACGACCCGATGATCCTGTTCGGCGCTGACGGCTCGTCGCGGCTCGACCTACAGCGCCTCGGGCTGTCGGCCGCCCTGGAACGGACAAGCGCGGGCGACGCTGTCGACGTCGGGGTGGACATCGAACAGCTGACCCTGGTCGTCGAGACGGGCGGGGCCGACTCCTTCGCCAGGGCCATGCTCCCCGCCGAGCCGCTCGACGCGTCCTTCGACCTGACCCTCGGCTGGTCGTCGACCACCGGCTTCCACTTCCAGGGTGGCGCCCGGTTCGACGTCACCATTCCGGTGTTCCGATCACTCGGGCCGGTCACCGTCGAGGTGTTCCATGTGACCGTCGCCGCAGGCGCCGACGACAGCATCAACATCGATGTGACCGCCGATCTCAGGGCCGAGCTCGCGGTGTTCAAGGTCGCCGTGGAGCGGTTCGGGCTGAGAGCCTCGCTGGCCTTCCCCGGCTCTGGCGGCAACCTCGGCCCGGTCCAGCTAGACTTCGGCGTGGCCCCGCCCCGGCGGGTGGACTTGGAGATCGACACCGAGGCGGTCAGCGGCGGTGGGTTCGTCGAGATCGATCCTGAGATTGGCCGCTACTCAGGCGCCCTCTCTCTCGACTTCCTCAGCGTCGGCATCGACGCCATCGTCGTCGTCGACACGCGGCTGCCCGGCGACCCCGACGGGTGGGCGTTGTTCGCCAGCCTCGCCGCCTCGTTCCCCGGCATCCCGTTGGGGTTCGGGTTCACGCTCAGTGGTGTCGGCGGTCTGATCGCCTTGAACCGGACGATGGATGCCGAGGCGCTGGCGTCGGTGCTGCGCGCCGGGGCGATCGACGCCCTGCTGTTCCCCGAGGACCCCGTCGGCGACTCCGCCGAGCTGATCGCCCAGATCGACGAGTACTTCCACCTGCGCGAGGGCAACACGGTCGTCGGCCCAGTCATCCAGATCGGCTGGGGCAGCCCAACGCTCATCACCGCCCAACTCGGTGTCGTGCTCAGCCTGCCCGACGGGATCATCGCTGTGATGGGCTCGGTCGAGGCGCTCCTACCGATCCCCACGGCGCCGCTGATCACCCTGCACATGGACAGCCTCGGCGTGATCGACATCGGTGCGGGCACGTTCTCGCTCACCGCGTCGCTGTACGACTCCAAGCTGCTGCAGGTCATCGACCTCAGCGGCGACATGGCGATGTACCTGCAGGTCTCGGGTCAGCCCTACTTCCTGTTGTCGGTGGGTGGCTATCACCCCGGGTTCGAGCCACCCTCGATCGTGCCGGCCGCGATGCACGACCTGCGCCGGATGCGGGCCGCGATCTCGATCGCCTCGAACGTGTCGGTGTCGGTGGAGGCGTACTTCGCAGTCACGTCGAACTCGGTGCAGTTCGGGGCCGCGGTCTACGTGTTCGCTTCGGTGGAGATCTGGCCGACGACGTACAGCGCCAAGGGCTGGTTCACGTTCGATGTGCTGTTGATCTTCTCGCCGTTCAAGATCGTCGCCTCGATGTCGGCCGGTGTCGGCATCTACTCCGGCGACAAGGAGCTGATGGGGGTCCAGCTGAGCCTGCAGCTCGAGGGGCCCGAACCGTGGTACGCAGCCGGCAGCGCCTCGTTCAAGTTCTTCGGACTCAAGGTCGCCTTCGAGCTGGAGGTCGGTTCCACCGCGGCCGGAGAGCCGAAGCCGATCGCCCATCCGCGGGCCGACGTGATGGCAGCACTCGCGTCGTCGGCGTCGTGGTCCGAGACCGCTCCGCTCGACGGCCTGGCTGCCGGCATCACCTATGTAGCGGCGACCCCCGAGGACGAGACGGTGTGGGTCCGGCCGGACCGTCAGCTGATCGTGCGTCAATCGGTCGCCCCCCTCAACCGCACGCTAGAGATCGTCGGTCAGGCAGTCCCGGCGGCGGGAGAGGAACTGCTGACCGTCACCGGTGCCGGCTTCGGTGTGGCGGGTGACGTCGACTGGGACCTGGCCACCGACTGGTTCGCGCCGGCGCAGTTCGAGACGCTCGGCACGACGGACAAACTCACCCGCGACTCGTTCGAGGAGATGACCGCCGGCGTCACGTTCGGTCCGCCGGGCGTCGCCATCCCCGCGAGCACCGAGCTGATGACCAAGGTGAGCACGGAATACGAGGTCGGCGAGTGGACACCTGATCCGGCGGCGGACTTCCTCGCCCAGTCCGTCCACACCGGGGCGGCGGGCACCGGCCTGCGGCACTTGGTCGCACCGACCACGTCGCCGATGTTCGCCATCGCACCGACCGCCTACACGGTCGTGCGGACCGCAGACGGCGCCACCGCCGCCGACGTACTCGACGACGCCGCTCTGTCCATCCACGGCGTCAGCCAGTACGACGCGATGCACGCCCGCAACGCGGCGATCGTCGACCGCGAGTCCAACGCGTCACGGCTGGTGCTCGTCCCCCGGTCGGCCACCTTGGAGCCAGCATGAGCGAGAACCTGAACTTCCTGCCGTGGCTGCGCCGCGGCCTCGGGCTGACCCTCACCAACCGCGACGCTGGGAGCGGGTCACTGCCACGCAACGCACCCGTAGAGGCGTGGGTCGAGATCGACGGGGTGCCAGCCGAAGCCACACTGTCGCTGCGCCCGGTCGACCACGCCACCGGCATCGACACCACCCAGGTCATCCGCCGCTATCCCTCGGCCGGCAGCGTCGATGCCGAGTACGGGTACTTCCCGCTGGTCGACCTCTCGGCCCCGGACCTGCCCTGGGTGTTGACCCCGGCAGCAGCCGATGAATCGAACGGACGCCTGCGACCGTGGCTGGTGCTGGTCTGCGTCGAGGACGCGGCCGCAGAGCTCGTACCCGGCGCGGACGGACGACCGGCACACCTGGTCGTCGCTGCCGATCAACTGCCCGACCTCGCCGAATCGTTCGCCTGGGCCCACGTGCAGAGCGCCGTGCCGCCGAGGGACGTCGTCACGTCGCTCACCGACAATCCTGGAGCCGTCCTGGCCCGGCTGCTGTGCCCGCGGCGCCTGGCCCCGAATACCAGCTACCGGGTCGCCATCGTTGCCGCCTTCGCCGCCGTCGATGACGAGGTGGTCCCGGCGTGGCCGCGGGCGGAGGGCTCGGAGGAACTGATCGTCTACGACACGTGGACGATGTCGACGGGCGAGGCGGGCTCGTTCGAGGAGCTGTGCGAGCGGCTCGGCCCGGTCGACGACCCGACCTTAATTCTCGGACTCCACGGCACCGACGTGACCGACCTGGGACCGGTCGACCCGTGGCCACCCGGCACCAAGGGCGTCGTCGTCGACTACGCCGGGGCGATGTGGGACGCCGACGTGGAGCCGGCCGATCTCGGGTCGTTGACCGACGACTTCGAGAGTGACGTCGTGCCCCTGCTGGTACAGGCCGACCACCGCGTCGAGCTCGACCTCGACGACCCTGATCCGGTCGTCACCCCGCCCTACTACGGGTTCTCGCGGCACAGCCCAAAGGTGTCCCACCGTCGGGGTGGCTCCACGACCTCAATCTCGATCCCAACCACCGCGCAGCCGCCGGTCTCGGCGCCGAGATCGTGCGGATCCATCAGGAGCGGTTCGTTGCCATGGCCTGGCAGCAGGCAGGGCAACTGCGCGAGACCAACAGGCAGCTGACGTTCACTCGGCTGCAGGCCGAGATCGCCCGCACGTGGAAGGACCGAGTCGATCAACTCGACGCCCACCAGCGAGTGGCGGTGATGCGTCCGCAGCTGTCGTTCGTGCGCGACGATGCCGGCGCCGCGCCGCGACGGTCGTTGACGGCGAGCACGTTCCCGAACGCCCTCCTGTCACCGGCGTACCTCCGAGTGGTCAGGCCCGGCGCGGTGGTGGCCACCGCAGCGGTTCGTCGCAACCCCGAGGGGGCCGAGTGGTATTCCTCGCTGGGCGACACGTTCGGATCGCCGGAGCTGCGCGACCTGATCGCGTTCGCCGCGCCGGGGGCGCCCATCGGCACCCGATTCGACGACACACGCGGCGATCTCGACCCACCGCCCACCGACTCTGACGACGGTGACGAGCCCGAAGAGCCGGACGACGACGATCCGCTGCCGACGTTCCGCCGTGGCAGGAGCCGCCGCCGTCCAACCCGGCTGCTGAGCGCCGTCGCCGACGACTCGTTCGACCTCGAACCCACCGCCACGCTGGTGACCTCGGCGATCGCACCGATCCAGATCGGGCGCAACCGGCTGACGGCCCGCATCCCCGGACTCGTCAGCGCGCTCTCCGACGTGGCCGCCGACGAGATGCCCACCCGCATCGCCGCCGGCCCGGTGATCGACGAAGCGCTGGTGTGGTCGCTCGTCGAGCTGTCACCGGAGCTGGTCCTGCCCGGAGTCGATCTCTTCCCGAACAACGCCGCGCGTGTCGTCGAGACGAACCCGGCATTCGTCGCCGCCTTCCTCGCCGGGGCCAACCACGAGATGGCCCGCGAGTTGCTGTGGCGTGAGTATCCCGCCGACATGGCGGCGACCACGTTCCGCCGCTTCTGGGACCGCCCCGATCTGAACGATCCTGACATCGAACCGATGGTCGATTGGGAACCGAAGCTGGAACTGGCCGACATCGGCGCCCACGGCAGCGAGTCCGTGGTAGTGCTGATCCGCGGCGATCTCGTGCGCCATTACCCACGGTGCGGGTGCTGCTCGTCGACCCGGCGACGAACATCGCCTCGCTGCCGACGTTCGGTGGATGGATCCCGCCCGACGTCCGGTTCATGGCATTCGACGTCGCCTCGGCCGATGAGGTGACCGCTCCGGGGAGCAAGTGGCAGGTCGTCCTCGAGGAGCAGCCGACCGAGCCCCGGTTCGGTCTCGACACGATTGCCGACGGCGATGATGTGCCGGAGCTCGAATCGTGGAACGACCTCAGCTGGGATCACGTCGACACCCCGATCGGTTCCCACCTCGCGGTCGCCGGGACGTTGAGCGCAGACACGACGCTCGACGGGGCCACGTGGGGACTGAACGCCGCCCACATGGCGAGGGCGACGTATCGACTCACGTTCGACGTCGTCGATCTGATCGGAGGCTCGTAGTGGCCATCGACGCCTTCTCCTCGCTCGACACCAGGCTGCCCCTCGCGCTGCTGCCTGTCCGTTTGGAGACCCGGTACCTCCCTCGCGTCCAGCCGACCCACTTGCTCGTGCGCATCTTCCCGGACGTGATCCATGCCGATGCCCATCGCCCGGGACTCTCCGCTCGCGAGGCCGACGCCGGCCGCCACTTCTGGACGTCGGTGTGGGGCACTTCCGATGCGGTCCTGATCAGCGAGGCGCGACGCTGGCTCGCCGCGCAGACGACGCCCTACCGCGCCCTCTGGGTAGCCCGGACGACGACGCCGACCAATGTCGACGGCATCCTCGACCCCACCCAGGGCGAGCCGGAGTTCCCGACCCTGGACATCGACCAACGGGTCGAGCCGGTTCGCGCCGCCCTGCTGCCCGACCAGTGGACGATCCGCCTCTACGACAACAACCTGCTCCTTGCGCACATCGCCACCAGCACGCCCGTCGCCGACAGCCTGGCCATGGCGCCGACGCTCAGCTCCGCCGGCATCGACGCTGTTCACCCGACGACAGGAGCCGCGCTCTCGGCACCGTTGGCGTTCCTTGCCGGCCAGGACCTGCTGTGGACCGTCGACTTCGAACAGGCCGAGGCCGTCGGCATGGGTGTGCGCATCCTGATCGCCCAGGTACCGAATCCCATTGGTGCGGTGCTGGTGATGGGTGTCCGAGCCGGGCGGACCGCGGCCGACGAGGGCGACCTGCTCGACTCGTTGCTGGCGTCGCACTGGTACACCCGCGGGCTCGACTTCGCCCCCCAGGGCACGCCGACGAACAACACCGATGCCGGTCGTTCCGGGGTGTCGCTGTCGTCGCCCGACGTGGATGAGCTGTTCGAGCGTGAGGCGTCGGCGCGCCCGATCGCACCGGCGGGACGGGCGATCATGATCGCCGCCGACCCGGCGCTGCTCTACCGCATCCCCGCCGCCGACTCCACCTCGCTGGCGCTGGGCCGGATCCGGGCGAACACGCTCGACAAGGTCGCCCACGCCGACTGGGGCGAGGGCGCTGCCGCGTGGGCGATGAACCTCGCCATCGGATACGCGACGCTCGCCGGCTACCTCAACGGGCCGTTGGCCAAGGTCGACGGAGGCGTGGCGACGGGTGCGCACACACCCACGTTCCGCGACTTCTACGCCGACTGGGTTCGGGGCGGCGCCACGCTGCCCGTCCTGCGGTGCGGCGAGCAGCCCTACGGCCTCCTGCCGATCACCCATCGGCCCGTCGAGCACGTCGGAGCGGTCGACTTCGAGCCGGCCTACGCGCACCACCTCAGCGAGTTTCTGGCCGCGTGGACCGCGGGCCTACCGGTGGCTGCCCTCGACCCGAACGCCACCGACTCACGGCCGGACGGCACCGAGGTCGGCGACGCATCGATCATCGCCGAGGTGCTCGGTGCCGTGCCCCACCCGACCGCGCTGCAGCTCCGCCAGGCCACCGATCACCTGCCCGGCGACACCGAGAAGTTCTACGAGCTGATGGACGAGCTGCAAAAGGAGGCTCAGGGGGACAACACCTTGTTCCCGTCGACAGAAGTGGACTCGCCGGTCATGATCGCCTGGAACGCCCGGAAACGGTGGATCTTCGGGATCCCGGACGACGTGCCAGCCGTACCGCCACTGGGGCTCACACTCCAACTCGTCCACGTCGATCTCCTCCGGGGCGAGGTCGAACAAGCGATCGAGCAGGCTACCCACATCACGACTGCCGCAGAGATCTTCCTCGACGTTCTCATCGACGATCTCCGTCCGTTGCTCGAGTTCTACCAGGCGGCCAACGCCGCAGTCCCGACCGTGCTGGGGGACTGGAGCGACGGCGCCGGGCTGGGGAGCGGCGACGTCGTCCGGCTGGGCGGTACGACCTTCGAGGACGAGACCGCGGCGGTCCACGACCTCGTCACCACCAACGGCGACGTCGCCGAGATCCGTGATCTGATCCTCCGCGCTGTCGGCCTGCTCGACGCCGCCGCGGCGGGAAGTGTTCCGCCGGCTCAGCGCCAACGACTCGTCGATCTCGACTCACCCGCGCCACTGCTCGCCCATCTGATCGACATCAACTGCCGGACCGTGCCGACCCCCGAGATCGGTCCGGTCCGGGTTGCCCTCCTCGTGCTGCTGGCGATGATCGACAGTCCGAGGGTGGACGCTCCGGAGGCCGAGCTCGAGCGACTGCTGCGCGAGACGCTCGGCCTGTCGATGTACCGGATCGACGCGTGGGTTACGGCGATCGCCGCCAACCGACTGGCCAACAAGCGGCGCTCACGACCGTCGGGCGTCCAGCTCGGTGGCTATGGCTGGCTGCTCGATCTCGCCAAGTCGGAGGACCCGACATCGCAGGGCTTCATCCACGCTCCGTCACTCCAGCACGCCGCGTCGGCAGCCGTGCTGCGCTCGGGATGGAGCGCCTACGGCACCGCCAGCGGTGAGACCCCGCTGTCGGTCGATCTGTCGTCGATGCCCGTGCGCGGCGCCCAGTGGGTGCTCGACGGTGTCCGCAACGGACAGGACCTGGCCGAGCTGCTCGGTGCTCGGTTGGAGCGGTACCTCCACGACGCCCACCTCGACGAGTGGATCGAGACGAGTCGGGTCGCCGCCCTCGCCGCGCGCGACCTCGAGCGGGAGCCGACGGCGATCGTTGACGGTTTGCTGGCTGCCCGGTCGTTCTCGCGTGTGACACCGACCGATCAGGAGGGAGACTTTCGGATGGCGGTGAGGTTGGCCACCAGCCCGACCGGCGACCCTGCGGTGGACCGCCCGCGCACCGCTGTCCGGCGCGCCCTGCGACAGCTGGCGGCTGATCTCGACGCAGTGGCCGACCTCACGATGGCCCAGAGCGTCCATTCGCTCCTGCAGGACAACCCAGAAGCGGCATCAGCGGCGCTTTCGGTGACCGGGGGAGGTGACGGCGCCGTCCCGCGGATCGACGTGACGGCGACTCAACGGGACGCCCAGCTCATCGGTCATCGCGTGCTGGCGATGTGGACCGGTCCGGCGCCGGCGGCGGTCCCGACGTCACCTCTCGGCGCCGTCGAGCCCCGGCTGATGGGCTGGCTAGAAAAGCTCCTGCCGGCGCCGGACCAGGTGGTGGCCGACCTGAAGGTCACCGACCCGACGACCGGCGTCGTGGTCGTCGACACGGTTGCGCTGAGCGACCTCGGTTTCCCGAGCGTCGAGGCGGCGTTGTTGGCAGGCGCCGTGCCGACCCAGGAGCGTTCGCGCCTCGGACGAGCGGTGGCCGCGGCGGCCGCGGCGATCACTGGTCCCGGGCTCGTCGTCGAGGTCGACCTCGCAGCCACGAAGTCGCAGGCCGAGGGGGCGATCAGCGTGGACGAGTTCGGCCTGATCGGTGCGGCAATGATCGATGTCCTCGGTCGAACCCGCCCGCTGACCGCGCCGACCTGGTGCTCCCCACGGCCGACGTCAGCCAGACCGGCTTCGACGCGGTCGAGCTCGAGAGCCGGGCGGCCGGCCTCGAGCAGGCACTCGGCAACCTCCTCGTCGACCTGTCGGCCAGGACGAACGATCGAGTGGCCGCGCTCGTCCGCTGCGCCTCGATCGGTGTGCCGAAAGCGATTGCGGCCATCGAGGCTGGGGCGAGCGACGAGGCCGTGGCCTCCATCACGAGTGCGCTGAAGCTGCGCCTGGCGTCGGTCGCCGAAAAGTTGGCCGATCCGGTGGAAACGGCGTTGGCTCGGCTCCGACTGCTCTGCGGCCCGTCGTTTCCGATCCTGCCGCTGTTCACACCGGTAGCGGATCCTGATCGGGTCACCTCGGCTGCGTCGAGCCAACGTCGACAGCAGGTTGCCAACGCCGGTCACTCGTGGTTGCGCCAGTACGGCCGGGTCCGAGCAGACCTCGGGGCGACGGTGGAGTTGTTGCTCCTCGCCGAGTCGGCGACGGGTGGACCGACCGGTGCACACGGTCTGGCCCAGCTGCCGCACACGCCGGGACCGTGGGCGGCGGTGGACCGTCCGCCGGATGACGTCGACCGGCTGTCGATCGTGTCGCTGACCGGACCGGGCGCGCTCGGCGTCGATGACGAACCGCTGGCCGGTCTCGTGATCGACAGCTGGACGGAAGGCATCCCGCGCCGACACCAACAGACGGGAATCGCCGTGCACTTCGACGCCCCGACCGCCCGGCCACCCCAGACCGTGCTGTTGTCGGTGGTCGACGACGAGCGTGGGTTCAGCGCCGACGATCTGGCCGACCAGCTGCTCCACACGGTCGAGATGGCCAAGCTGCGAGCCGTCGATCCCGGCGCACTGGGCCTCGTCGGGCACTACCTGCCGACGGTGTTCCTTCCGGAGGACGTCTTCGTGTCGGGAGAGGCGACATGACGTGGCAGCGCCTCGAAGGGGGCCGCATCGATCCCGACCTGACAGAGGGAATCAGCGCAGTCATCGCCGATCCGTTGTGGCTGCTGGCGCGGCAGTGGCAGGTCGGGGAGTTCCGTGGCGAGGACGCGGCGACGCCCGTGCTCATCGAGGGGTCGGCCGTCTCCGCACCCATCACCGAGTACTGGGTCGAACAGGGTGGGCGCCGGCAGTCGATACCGCGTGGCGACGACGGGTGGCCGTTGGAGACGTTGGTGGAGCACGAGCCGATCGCCGACGGTCCGGCGGCGGCGCGGGTGACGCTGGAGGGCGGCATCGAATTGCTGCGGCGTCTTCGCGGCGCCGGCGCGCCGGACGCCGTGCTCAACGACCTCCGGCAGGCCTACGCGTTCTCTGAGGAGGTCGACGACGAGCTCGATCCGATCGGTCACGCTCGGCTCTCACTGCTGGCCCGGCGCGGCCTCGATGCCAGAGCGGTGGCCGCGGCGCTCGCCGGCGTGGGCGGTGACGCCGCCCTGCTGCCGGAGCTCGCCGGGTTCGACGAGACCACGATCACCCGACTCGCCGATGTGATCGATGAGTGGTACCGCCAGGAGACTTCGCTGTTCTGCGACTCCGAGCGTGAGACGCTGAGTGCGTGGTCGTCGCATCGCCTCGAATACCGCTTCGGCCTGTCGCCGGCCGTTCCCGGCGGCACGATCGAGCTGGATGCGCCCGAGTATCCGGGTGGACGACTCGACTGGTACCACTTCGACGTCCGCTCGGCGCCGAACGCTGCCGACGCGGACGAAGCGGTCGCCGGTCTGGGCCGCAAGTCGCTCGCGTCGCTCGCCACGCCGCTCGAGTTTGCCGGTATGCCGGCCTCGCGCTGGTGGGAGTTCGAGGATCACGACGTGGACTTCGGCGATCTCGCTGGCGGACCCGACGATTTGGCTCGATCCGTCATCGCTACTTACGCGATGGTCGCCGGCGACGACTGGTTCGTCGTGCCGTGCACATTGCCGTCGGGCTCTCTCGCACATGTCAGAACGCTTCGCGTCCTCGATGACTTCGGCCAATGGACCGAGCTCGATGCGACCGCCGCCCGCGACCGCGCCACAGGCGACCAGCCGTGTAAATTCTTCGAGCTGACCGGCGACCCAGGACCAGCCCGAGCCGAGGCGCCGCTGCTGTTCCTCCCGCCCGTCGTCGCCACCGTCGAGCAGAGTCGGCCACTCGAATCGGTGGAGTTCCGCCGCGACGAGATCGCCAACTTGGCGTGGGCGATCGAACGTCGCGTGGAGAGTCAGGCGGGCCGCCCCGTAGACCGTGAGGCGGGACGTTCCACCAGTGCCGCAGACTCGCGGGACGCTGTCGGCGACGACTGGCGGTACCGCCTGTCCACCGATGTCCCAGATCACTGGGTGCCCCTCGTCCCGGTGCGGATCACCGGCACCAGCCCGCAGGTCGTGCTGCGTCGCGGCCGGATCGCCAGCGACGGCGACGAACACCCCGCCAAGGGTCGGATCCTCGAACCGGAGCATCCGTTCGTGATGCGTGAGGAAGAGATCCCCGTCGGCGGCATCCGGGTGAGTCGCCGCTACCAAGCGGCGCGGGGTGCCGATGGCAAGGTCAACGTCTGGGTCGGTCGGCACAAGGCGCCCTCCGGTGGCCCGATGCGTCGCACCCCGCTGCGGTTCGATTCACTCGTCGGCTGGACCCGCCGTCCGTGAGACCTGGGTGAACGTCGAGTGTCACGTCGGTCTGTCAGGACTATGCGCGTCGATTAGTCACTCGGACAACGTCCATGGCCGTGGCCACCGAGCAGGCGAATGAGATCGCCCGCCAGCAGGTGGCTGCGAGTCGCGACCAAGTCGAGTCAGCTCAGGCGGCCTTGGCCGCGAGCATGCAGCCCTTCATCGCCCAGCTGACGGATCCGGCACTTGAGGAGGGATCGACCTATCTGTTTGGTGAGCGGGAGGTCTCGATCAGCGGCGGTGATGTGTTCGTCGGAGAACGAGTGCCCACGGCATCGACATCTGGGTTCCGTTTCGAAACACGGGGTTTGGCACGGCCCTTCTGACGGGTGCCGGGATCAATGCACGCTCCGATGTCGGTTGGGGCGCAAGTTTTACGCGAGCAGTCATCGCACCAAATGAGACAGGGCGCATACTCTCCACCATCCCGCCTGGCCGCCCAGAGCTCGTTCACCTTCTGGAGGCGTTTACGAACTGCGGCCTGGTCACGGTCTCGATTGGGTACACGGACATTGCTGGTCTAAAGAGGCCGCCTACCCAGCTCCATCTGTACGGGGCGCCGGAGGGTTGGCGAGTTCGTCAGACTCTGGTGGGGAACCTGGGTGACGAGCCGGCCTTCGGATCTGGTCCCGTCGACGCCCGCACCAAACGCCCGTCCACCCCGTAGTTCCGGCCGTATCGGACGCGCGCAGGCGCGATATTGGGCGCGATTATCGGATTCGTCGGCGCTCTGCGTTCGGTGCGATCGTTCACGTGTGATCAGAACGCCGGGATGGGCGTTCTGGCGCGAGCCAGGGGCCCCGTAGCCCGGCGGCGCGTCCGAGCGGGTCGCGCTTTCGGTGGAACCGGAGTTCCGTCGGTGGGGTCAGAGTGGTATGGGTATGACGGGAGCGAGGCGAACGGTCAAGAACGCCAAGTCAGAGATCGCACCGTTTGCCGTGTTCTTCCGAACGCATTACGCCGACACCGTCCGGCTCGCCCGCCTGCTGTCGGGGTCGAACACATTCGCTGAGGACCTCGCACAGGACGCCTTCACGCGCGTTCAGCGTCACTTCGGGCGGCTCGACAATCCAGCGGCATACCTCCGCACGACCACGGTGAACACCTGCCGCAACTGGCACCGCGGACGCGGTCGCGAGGCGGCGAACATCCGTCGTCTCGGATCTCCCCAAATCGCCTTGCCGCCGGAGGCGGCCGAGCTGAGCGACGCGATCAAGGCGCTCCCGTACCGGCAGCGAGCCGTGCTCGTGCTCCGGTTCTGGCTCGACCTCAGCGAAGCCGACATCGCCGCCGCGCTGGGCTGCCGTCTGGGGACCGTGAAGTCGCTCCAGTCACGAGCGCTTGCCACGCTACGAAAGGAACTCCCTCGATGAGCACCGACCTCGAACCACGAATCCGCGAACTGTTCCGCGACCTCGCCGACCAGACCACGATCACGCCCGATGTGCATCCGTCGATCGTCTCTCAGCGCCAGCCGTCGTCGGGTCGCTGGTCGTACGCCTTGGCTGCCGCCGTGACCGTCACGCTCATCGCCGGCGTCATCGTGGTACAGACGCGCCGGGATCGAAGCGAGCCGGCGAGTACGGTGCACGAGTACGGCGACCCGGTCGGCATCTTTCCGGCCGGCGACGTGGACCGCGTGGTGGCCGTCGCTTACGGCTCGCCGTCTGATGTCGCCGCGGCGTACCTCGTCGACCGCTTCCCGGCGACCGACGCCGAGATGTCCTCCGCGCTGCTCAACCCGCCGCTCTACGACTCGACCGGCGACCGCGCCGTCCTCCTGTTCGAGGCCGTGCCCAATGAGAGCGTGTCGACAGGGCGGCTGACGATGCTGCGGGTCGAAGACCCGCCCGGTGACGCGGGCTGGGTCGTCGTGTCGGCGGACATCGGAGGGGCGCAACTTGGCGGCCTCGAGCTCGACGACGGCCGGATCGTCGGCACCGTCACGACCGATGTCGTCGGCCGCGGCTTGCTCTCCGTGCACGACGCGGAGAGCGGCGACCTCATCGACGAGGAGACCACGGACATCCCCGATGGGACTACCCTTGGCGAGCCCGAGGTGATCGGGTTTGAGGTGGGGGACGTGTCGGCCCGGGCGGTCTCGGTCAGGTTTTGGAATCCGGCGACGACGGAGGAGTCAGGTCCGGTATTCGCCGAATCGCTCGTCCGGGAGGGCGACGTGTCGACGCCGTCCACGAGCGAACAATGGTCGTCGGTGACCGACGATCTGGCCCTCGGGCCGTTCGCCACCGACTCCAACTCGCTGATCGAG
>Ga0136617_10001724_pt1 | contig 19405 bp, 17 predicted proteins | sample AntDrymUQ3222106_2_FD_129672 | JGI IMG/M metagenome (GOLD analysis project Ga0136617, IMG submission 129672) | Polar desert sand microbial communities from Dry Valleys, Antarctica - metaG UQ322 (21.06) | ecosystem: Environmental > Terrestrial > Soil > Desert | place: Antarctica: Dry Valley... | reverse complement strand
GCCCTCGTAGCTGCCGACGATCAGCGCGAAGTCGGCTTCCTCCAAGCTGCCGTGAGAGACGGTGATCTCGAGCGGCACGAGCGGTGCTGGATCCGCCTCCGGCATTGCGACGTCGAGGTCCGGGCGCGCACCGAGGTCGCGCGTCGCCGTCGTGACGACGCTCGATCCGGTCGCATCAACCATCACGCTCCCTCTCGACCGCGCCGATCCGACTGCGCCAGCGTCGTCATCGTACTGAGCACGGTCGAGACGGTCTCGCCGATTGCTGGGCGCTCAAGGCCGACGAAATTTCGGTGTCCGTGGACCGCACTGGACCGTACTGTGGTCATGGCGTGGTCGAGGGCCTGCGCCGGAGAGGGGTGAGGAGCACGATGCAAGGTGTCTTCATCTCGTACCGCCGAGAGACGGGCGGACCCTGGGCGCTCGCCCTGTTCCAGCGGTTGACCAATCGCCGTGTCGACGCGTACTACGACATCGAGAGCGGGCAGGCCCTGGGCCAGTTCGACACGAGGATCCTCAACCAGATCGCCGCACGACCGTTCTTCGTCCTCGTGCTCACACCGGGCACGCTCGAGCGGTGCCGTGAGCCCGGCGACTGGCTGTGGCGGGAGATGGACCACGCGCTTCGCACGGATCGGATCATCGTGCCGATGCTCACGCCCGGCTTCACGTTCGCTGACGCCGATCGGTTCTTGCCGGCAGACGCAGCAGCACGGTTGCGGTCCTTCAACGGGATCGAGCTCAGCCAGACCTGGTTCACCGAGGCGGTCGAGCGACTCGTCGTGGCGCTGCAGGAGCCCGTGTCCGTCGACGTCGGCCCCGTCTCCGCCGAGGACGAGGAGCAGGCGCAGGCCGCCGTCGAGCGTGCGGCGATCGCCCCGATCGTCACCGCAGGCGACCTGGCTGCGTTCGAGCGCCTGGCGTCGCTGACCCCGGACGACGTTCGCGGCGTCATTTCGACGGGGCCGAGGCCGGCGGACCCAGCAGCCGAGAGCGACCGTCGGGGTCCGCGCATCGCCATCTTCGCCGGGCTCGCCGCTGCCGTCGCGCTCATCGTGCTGGCCGTCACCTTACTCGTCGCAGATGGCCGAGATGACGACGAGACCGTCGGCGGCACGAGCTCGACGTTGGGTGATGGAACCGTCCTTCGAATCCTCATGAACAGGGATCTGGCTGTCGGCAAGTCGCTGACGTCGCCGAACGGGTCATATCGGGTCCAGATGACGGCACGCGGCGCGCTTGTGCTCTTGTCCGGTTCGGATGAGATCTGGAACTCCGACGCCGAGTACGACGCAGCGCCCGGGGCGATCGGATGGATGGGTGACGACGGCAACTTCGTCGTGTACTCCAATTCGTCGCTGACCACCCAGCTGTGGGACAGCCAGACGGGCGGCAACCGGGGTGCGTCGTTGATACTTGGTGACGACGGCGTGGTGGCGGTCGTGCTCGGCGATCAACGGTGGCCGTTCATCCCGCCGGACGAAAGCGACACGCAGGGGGAGGGAGATAACGAGTCGACCGACACACCGAACACCGTGGCGACCACACCGTTCACAACGGTGAGCGACCCGCCGACGACGCCAACGGTCAGCTCGTCGCCGACCCGGGTGTCGGCGTAGCCAACGCTCGGTCCACGGCGGCCCGGTAGGCGGCTTCGTCGATGCGATCGGCCCACGTGAGCGTCACCGCGCCGGTGTCGGTCTCGATGCGGGCCGTGAGCGAGTCGGCGATGTCGACCGGTGGCACGACGAGGCGTCCGACGGCGCGATGGATGGCGTCGCACGTCGCCGCCCACCGTTCGACGACCGCTGCACGATCCGCCGGCGGGACGATGAAGTGCGTCTTGGGGAGGTGGCCCGAGCGGACGATCTCGCCAACCTCCCATGCCAGCCCCGGGGTGTCGCCGACGGCAAGCACGATCGCCGCCGCACCGCGCATCCGCTCGGCGACGTCGCGCTGCCAGGTGGCGGGATCGAGCAGCTCTCGTGCGGCGCCGAGGGATGCGGTCGATCGGGCCGGGTGTCCGACGGCCACGACCGGACCGTTCGCGGCGAGCTCCCAGGCGATGCTCTCCTCGAACGCATCGCGACCGCTCAGGCTGAACAGCTCGGCGAAGGGCCGTCGGGCCGAGTGCACACTCGGGATGTCCAGGCGGTCGTCGTCGAACGAGCGCAGGTAGAGGATCGGCGGGCGCGGATCGGTACGGCGAGCACCCGTCGTTCGAGCGTGGGCGCGAGCCAAGCGGATGACGAAGGCGCCGGCGACGAGGGCAACGAGACCGACGGCGACCATGACGACGGCGAGCACGTCCGGCGCCACCGTGAACCGGTCGGCCATGCGCAGGTGGGTCAGCGATGGCAGCAGCGCCAGTTCCTTCACCCCGCGCACGGACAGGGCCACGCCACCGACGAGGAGCGTGGCGGCGAGCAGCCCGAAGACGACCGCGGTGCGGCTCGTCGTCACGCGGTAGCGCAACGCCCCCTCTAGCTCCCGCCGCCGGGCGATCGTCGTGGCGCCAGCGCCGAGGGCGACACCGGCGGCGGCGACGACGATCGACCACCACCCGATGTCGGCGACGATCCCGACGACGACGACGGCACAGGCGACGACCTGGATGGCGGCGAGGGCGTGACCTCGCCGACGCAAGGCCCGTGCCGCCGGGCTCACGTCGTCGACGTGGGCGTCGCCGGCATCCAACGGCGGCGGGCGGGCGGCCCGCCCTGCGAGCGCGCGACGGAGCAGCAGGATCGTCACGACGAGGAGCGCGGTCGCCGCAGCGGCCTGGATCACGCTCGTCCAGACACTTGGCGGGTGGATTGCCGCCGACTCGCCACCTGGCGGCAGCAGGCCGGCGACGTCCACCGCCAACGCCGACGCCACCTGCTCGTTCGTGGCGACGTCCGGCCCGGAGACGAGGACCGTGACCTCGCGTCGACCGCGTCGGAACCCCTCCACGACGATGGGTCCGCTGACGCCGTCGGTCTCGACGGCGACGAGGTCGTCGACCTGCGCCGCCGCGGACGCGTCGATGCGCGACGCCGGCGGCTCGTCGAGCCCGTCGATCGCCAGGCCGGCGAACTCCTGGTAGGGGTACTCCGTGACGACCACCGCAGCGCTGTAGGCATCGTCGTCGAGCCACATCCGGACGCGCGTGGTGATGTGGCTACGGATGAAGTCGGTCTGCGACGACGACCATCCGAGATCGTCAGGAGCCATGTTCTCGAAGGCGTCGATCGGCAGTGTGATGCCTCCGGCGGGTGCGAAACCTGGCGGGCCGTCGACGGGCAGGAAGCGATCGAGACCGGAGGAGTCGGGCGCCCGAACTTGCGGCGCCGCTGCAGCGGCTTCGCCACCCGCCAGCGCCAGCTGCCGCTGACGGACGTCGAGGAGAAACTCGGGCGTTTCCCACGGCACGCCACCGTGCTCAGTGAGGTTGACCGTGAACACCCACGAGTCATTGGCGAACACGATGAAGGACGTCGCGGCGTCCCCGTCCTGCGCTGAACAGCCAACGGTCAGCCCGACGGCGCCGACGTCGAGCGGGGTCGACGCCTCGTCGCACTCGATCGTCGCCAACCCGTCGACCATCAGCTGCGGCTGCCCGGTCTCGCCGATCGGCCAGGCCGACATGCCAAGCCACGCCGACGGGTGACTGAAGACGCAGCTGTCGAACCGCTCGTCCGACCGGCACCCGGCGTCGGTCCACCCCGGCCAGCCGAGCTGCGACGCGTCGATGATCGACGAACCGTCGCCGCCGCCGGCCGAGTCCCCGGGCACCGCGCCGACGGTCAGGGGAATGGCGAGGAGCGCGAACGCGATGACTCGGCCTCGGGGCATCGGGGCGCCAGGCACGCTCACGCACCGTATTCAGCCGATCGCGCTGACGGCGCCTGTTTCGACGAGTCGGGAGCCGGCGCCGGCGCCGCAGCCCGCCGCGTCGACGCGGTGCGAGACATGCTCGCAGCGCCGACTGAGGTCGGCTCAGCGCTGCTGTGGCGTCAGGTCGAGGGTCAACCCGCTCGCCACGTCGACCTCGATCGTGCCGGCGACCAGCTCGCAGCCGAGCACGTGACCGCCGGAACGACGATCGTCGGTGGCGCCCAGCTCGAACGTGACCTGTTGGTCGGCGACCACGTCAGCGAGTGGTGCGTACGGCGTCGCCTGCTTGGGCACGCTGCGAGTGGTGAGCGTCGAGAATGCCCCGCGCACCTGCAGGGCCAGCACCGCGTCCTCGTCGTCGACGACCGTGGCGATCGACGCGCCGAGCTCGTCGCACGACACCGGAGCCTGGACGTCGATCGGCTCGTCTGCGTCGAACGTCGTGGTCTGGGCGAACGGCGTCGACAGCGCCGGATCCGCTTCGACGACCGACCCGTCGGAAAGCACCTGGAACATCACGTCGACGACGATCACCATCTCGCCGTCGAGACTGTCGAAGGTTCCGAGACCGACGTCACCGTGATCGTCGACGGAGCGAACCGAGTGCGTGCCGGCGAACCCACCGGCGCTCAGCGCATCGATCGACTCGACCTGCCAGACGATGTCGTTCGCTTCGGTCGGGACGAGGGACGCCGTCGTCTCGTCGTCAGCCGGTGTCGAAGTCCGCGACGACGTGCAGCCGGCGATCAGCATCACGACGCAGCGCGCCACGACACACGGGCCCGCATCGTTCATGCCGGCAGAACGACCGGGATTCGGCGGAAAACGCAGACATGAACGTGATGCGCGGTGCGCGCGCACGTCATGGGTTGTCGGCGTCCAATTCGGTCACGGCTGACTTGGGTTCTCGGAGGCGCCACGACTCGGTCACCAGCTCCCGTGCCTCATCGCGGTCGACCGCCTCGAGCCTGACCAGCACGATCGGCTGGCCGTCGTAGTGCGCGGTGGTGAAGAACTTCTCCGGCTCTGCGTCGACGAGCGCCTGCTTCTCCTCCTCGGAATCGACCCAGACGACGAGTGCCTCGGGGTCGTCGCGTATCCAGGCGAACATCCGGGTCTTCGTCCGCCACGACGGCCGCCCTCCGTACGACGGGCGCTCGAGCGTGCCGGGCAGCCGGAGTGCGATCGATCGGATGTCATCGTGGGACACCACGGTGCGACTCTTGCGCGTTGCCGGTGGCGTCGGTGGATCAATCTCCGGCGGCGGAAAAGTCGGGCGGGCCGTCTGACGTCACGCGGAGCTCGGCGGTGTGACCGGCGTGTCTTGGCTGAAGACGTTGATCCAGCAATCGTCGCGGCGGCACCACAGCGAGCTGACGAACATCGATTCGTCGGTCGGCGAACCCGTTCGTGACGGGCGTCGGAAGTCGGCGCGGTAGGCCAGCAGCACCGCGGTGTCCGACACGACCAGCGTCTGCGCATCGTGTAGCTCGAAGCTGGTCACCGTCGGGCCGTCGATCAGCTGGCGGACGTGATCGCTCCGGTCGGCGAAGCCGCTGGGGTAGACACCGAGGAAATCCTCCGAGAGCATCCGGCCGTCGGCATCGCCGTCACCGTCGACGAGTGCCTGCCACACGTTCGCCTCGAACCTCAGGAGATCCTCGATGCCGACGTCCACCACCGAGCCATTCTTGCCTGACTCGAGCGACACGAGCGGCCGTCCCACGCGTTCGCGGGTCGGGTGACGTCCCGTTAGCGTCCGACCATGACGCTCGAGCTCGAAGGTGTCTATGTCCCGGTGGTGACGCCGTTCGATGGCGACGGGGATGTGCACTCGACGACCCTCACCGCGGTCATCGAGCGCAGCCTCGACGCCGGCGTGCGCGGCATCGTGTCCTGCGGGACGACAGGCGAGTACTACGCCCTCAACGAGGCCGAGCGGATCGATGTGATGCGGCACACGCACGAGGTCGCCGCCGGACGCGCCCAGCTCGTCGCCGGGTGCAACGCAGGCTCGACGCGAATGGCGATCGAGCTCGCCTACCTCGCTCGCGACATCGGCTATGACGCGTTGCTGCTCCCGGCGCCGCCGACCTCGCTGCCGCAGGCGCGCGAGCTCGTGGCGCACTTCTCGGCGATCGCCGAAGCCGCCGAGCTCCCCACGATCCTCTACAACTACCCTGCTCGGTCCGGCGTCGAGATCGGCTTCGAGTGCCTCGACCGGGTGGCCGACCACCCGCTGATCGTCGGCATCAAGGAGTCGAGCGGCGACTTCTCCCGCTTCCTCGCCATGCGCGACCGCTACGCCGGCCGGATCACGATCATGTGCGGATCGGACGACCAGGCCGCCGACTACTTCTTCTGGGGCGTGCGCTCATGGCTCGCCGGGACGGCGAACGTGCTGCCCCGCCAGCACGTTGAGATCCTCAACGCCGCGAACAGCGGCGATCTCGCCGGCGTTCGCAAGCAGTTCGAGCAGATCCTGCCGTGGGTGCAGCACATGGAGGCCGGCTCGTACAACCAGAAGGTCAAGCTCGGCCTGCGCCATCTGGGGCTCGACTGCGGCGAGGTCCGCCAACCGCTGTTGCCGCTGACCGAGGACGACGCGGCGACCCTCATCGAGGTGCTCGACGGCGTCCTGCGCTGATGCGCCTCGCCCGCAGCTACGCCGCGGTCGAGGTCCACGCCGAGGGCGAACAGGGCACGTGCTACCTCGGCTCGATCTTCGAGGTCCCCGGGCTCACGGCGCGGGAGAAGCTGCACCACCTCAACAACGTGGACGACTCGCTGCGGCGAGTGCTGACGCTCGAGCCCCGCGGCCGTCCGCAAGCCAGCGCCAACCTGGTGTTCCCGTCGACGGACCCAAACGCCGATGCGGGCTTCGTCGTCCTCCAGTCGGATCGGGCGCACGCGATGAGCGGGTCGAACACGATCTGCATCGTCACCGCGCTGCTCGAGACCGGCACCATCCCGATGACGGAGCCGACGACGGTCGTGACGCTCGAGTCCGCCGCCGGGTTGGTGCGGGCCGTAGCCGACTGCTGCGACGGCCGCTGCGAGCGGGTCACGTTCGCCGGGGTGCCGTCGTTCGTCGAGGCGCTCGACGTCTCGATCGACGTGCCCGGCTTCGGTTCGATCACCGTCGATGTGGCGTACGGCGGTTGCTTCTACGTGCTCGTCGACAGCGCCGCGCTCGACGTGCGGCTCACCAGAGGCCGTGCCCGGGACGTGGTGGATCGAGCCGAGGTGGTCATGGCAGCGGCCCGGCGACAGATCACCGTGCGGCACCCGGAGATCCCCGAGATCGACTTCATCTCCTACGTCATGGTGACCGGCGACGACGACCCCGCCGGCGGCCGCCTGCGCGGGGCGACGGTGCTCAGCGGCCGCGTCGACCGCTCTCCGTGCGGCACAGGGACGTCGGCGCGCCTTGCGTGCATGGCGGCACGTGGTCAGGCATCGGTCGGGTCGACGTTCGTCGCCACCTCGCTCATCGACAGCGAGTTCCTCGTGTCGATCACGGACACGACGACGGTTGGCGGCCGGCCGGCGGTCGTGCCGAGCATCTCGGGTCGCGGCTGGGTGTTCGGCACCAGGACGGCCGCGGTCGATCCGACCGATCCGTACCCGACCGGTTTCGTGCTGAGCGACGTCTGGGGCGGACAGCCCGCGACCTGACGATGAGTGGGTACGCCGATCAGCGATCCGGGTCGAACGCCGCCAGATCGCTCGATGCACGGCCGTCGACGATGAGTTCGGCGACGGCGCGGGCCGTCGAGGGGGCGAGCGTCAGCCCGTACATGCCGTGCCCGCCGGCGATCACGACGTTCGCCAGCCGACGCGTCCGTCCGATGAGCGGGAGACCATCAGCGCTCATCGGGCGCGACCCGGCCCACGCGTCCCGTTGTGACTCCCAGTCCAGGTCAAGGAAGGGCCGCATCGACCGCAGGATGGCGTCGATCCGCCGGGGGTCGAACGTCGGCGAATCGCCGGCGAACTCCATCGTGCCGCCAAGCCGGATGCGGTCGGCGAACGGCGTGGCGACCGCGTGCGCCTCCTCCACGATGATCGGGTGAGCGAGCCCGGCGCTCGAGGCAAGCGCGACGTTGTAGCCCTGACCGGGAACGATCTCGAGACGCAGGTCGAGCATCCGGGCGAGGGAGCGGATCCCCGTGCCGGCGGCGAGGACGACCTCTTCGGCGGCGATGCTCCCGTCGCTCGTGCCGACGGCGCGCACCCGATCGCCGACCACGTCGAAGCGGGTGATCCGCCGATGCTCGAGCAACGAGACGTCGCGCGACCGGAGCGCAGCGATGAGGCTGTCGACGTACTGTCCGGGGTCGATGGCGCGGTTGCCGGGCAGGGCGAAGCCGGCCCGCACGTGGTCCGTGAGGGCCGGCACCATGGTGCGGACGCCCCCTCCGTCGAGGAGCTCCCCGGGACCGGCGACGCCGAGGTGGGCCATGCGTTGCAGCTCGGTGTGGAACCGTTCGGCGAACGTCACGTCATGGAACGGGACGACGATGTCCTTCCCTCGTGAGACGTCGACGCCGAGCGCGGCGAGCTCGGACAGGCGATCGTCGAGATCGTGACCCAACGCGGCGAGCGCGGCCTGGCCGGCGTGGAACTGCGATCTGTTGGCGGCTCGAAGGAACCCGCCGCCCCAGCGCAGCATCGAGGGGACGGCGCGAGGCCGGATCCGCAGCGGCCCGTCACGCGTAGCGAGCGCTTTGGCAGCCGTGCGCACCATGCCCGGCCCAGGGAGTGGTGACAGCAGCGTCAGACACAGGAAGCCGGCGTTGCCACGCGCTGCCCCCGAACCGAGCCCGGCGTGGTCGACGAGCGAGACGGTCGCGCCGCGCTCGTGCAGCGCCAGCGCACTGGTCAGCCCGATCAGGCCGCCGCCGACGATGACGACGGACTTCGCGGTCACGCGCCGACGGTATCCGGCGCCCCGTTCGCTGCACCGTGCGACGATCCGCACCAAAGGCGACCTTGCCCGACGCCGGGCGACGAACGACGATGGTCAGGTGGCCGTCCATGGACCGCGCCGAGCGGTGGTCCGCGCGTGCCCGCCCACGACGCCGGACGTTGTCGCCCGATGCGTCCCGCTGTCCGTCGACGAGGTGATCGAACTGACGACAGGGCTCCTGCTCTCGCTACCCGCTGCACGCCTGCGGCTCGATGGCTCGTTCGTCGCCCCGAGGGCGGCCATCGACCGATCGGCGTGCTGGCGCGCCCGCGCCCGCGTCGCCCGACAGCACCGTCCGTCGACCACGATCACGATCGAGCTCAGCTGCTGGTCGGATGACGCCACCGAGATCCGGATGCGAGCACGCTCGAGACGCCACCACCGATGGAGCCAGCGGCGTCGCCGGCACTACTTCGACGTCGCCCACGCAGCGGCGGACGGCCTCCTGCGCCACCTCGTCACGTCCAGCGCCGTGCTGTGGCGCCCTCCCCGGTGAGTGATGTCGCCCGGCTGTTCCTCGCCGTGTGGCCGCCCGACGACGTGGTCGAGCTGCTCTCCGCGCTGCATCGCAAGGACCAGCGCGGCGTGCGGTTCGTGCCGCCCGAGAACTGGCACGTCACGCTCCGGTTCCTCGGCAACGCGAGTCGTAGCGAGGTGATCGACTCGCTCGTCGGCGTCGCGCTGCGACCCGCCCGGGCGCAGCTCGGACCCGCCGTCGACGTGCTCGCCGAACGGGCGCTGGTCGTCCCCGTCACCGGGCTCGACGCGCTCGCCGGAACCGTCACCCGCCACACGAAGCACCTCGGGCGACCGCCACGCAAGCGGTTCGCCGGACACATCACCGTCGCTCGCGTCACGGCGCGAGCCGCGATGCCGCGTGCTCTCGGGACGCTCGTCAGCGCCGAGCTCGACGTCGACGAGGTCGCGCTGGTCCAGAGCCGGCTCGATCCACGCGGTGCTCGCTACGAGACGATCCACACGTGGCCGCTGCGCGAACCCGTGCCCCCAGCGGAACGGTCACACTGCGCGATCAGTTCCAATGTCTCGGGCCGTCGTAGCCATTGATGAAGCGCGCGGTGGAACTGTTCGAGTTCGAGCGCAGGTCGTCCAGCACGCCGGTCATCGAGACGACGTGGAGCAGGCGGAGTCGCTCCGAGGACTTCTTCTTGTCGGTGGCGGTGTGCCACTGGGAGATGGTGGTGACTCGGCAGGACGAAGGGGCCTGGCTGACGGTGCGGGGGCCCGAGACCCGGGCCACGACAGCGCCGGTGCCGACCGACGCCGAGTTCTTCGGCGTCCAGTTCAGCCACGGCTGGTTCATGCCAGGCCTGGCCGCCGGCGGCTGGTCGACGGCTCGTTGACGTTCCCATCGACATCGCGGGGTTCGTTCTGGCTCGATGGGTCGGCGTGGGAGCTGCCCGGTCCGGACAACGCAGACGTGCTGGTCGAGCGGCTGGTGCGCGCCGGTCTGCTCGTGCACGACCCGGTCGTCCACGCCGCCCTCCACGACGAGACCGTCTGGCTCTCCGCGCGCACGTTGGAGCGACGCGTCTTGCACGCGACCGGGTTGACGCAGGGCACGATCCGCCAGATCCAGCGTGCGAACCGGGCGGTCGACCTGTTGAGCCGGGGCGTGCCTCCGCTGGAGCTCGTCCGCGTGGCCGGGTACGCAGACCAGCCCCATCTGATCCGCTCGCTCAAGCGCTTCATTGGACAAACGCCGTCGCAGATCACCATCGCGCCGTAGTGCCTCACGCTGTCGCTTTCGTTCAAGACGGCGTCACGTGCCCGCGGCTAGAACACGTGACCCAGTATCCCCATGCTGCGACCCATCACGAAGGACACATCGATGCGCACCCTGATCTCCACCGCCTTCGTCTCCCTCGACGGCGTCGTCGAGGCGCCGGGCGGCGAATCCGACTACCGCAACGCTGGCTGGACCGTCGAGGACATCGAGTTCTCGGCGGACGCGTACGAGATCAAGGGAAGGGAGCAGACCGAGGCCTCGGCCATGATGATGGGCCGGGTCTGCTATGAGGCATTTGCTCCGGTCTGGCCGGACATGGAGGACTTCGCCGACTACAAGGTGATGCCGAAGTACGTCGTCTCGACGACCCTCCGTGAAAGCGACCTCGTGTCGAACTGGGGCGAGATCACGATCCTGCCGTCGCTCGACGACGTCCTGGCGCTGAAGCGGACCGAGGGTGGTCCGATCATCGTTCACGGCAGTGCCACGCTCAGTCGGAACCTCTCCGACGCGCGCTTGATCGATCGGTATCACCTCCTGGTGTTCCCGGTGCTGCTGGGTGCCGGGAAGCGACTCTTCAGTGACACCGACAAGGACAAGCAGACGTTGACGCTGGTCGAGAGCGAGTCCTACCGCAACGGCATCCAGAAGGTCGTCTACGACGTCGCCGGCCAATGAGCTGGTGCCCCCCCAGGGGCTCGAACCCTGAACCAATGGATTAAAAGTCTTCACGATCGTGTTCGTGGCCGTTCGGCGATGCCCAGCAAACCCATATTGCGTAAGGTTCTACGCCCGCCGTCGTTCGTGACTGTTCACTGTTGTTCGCTGGCGTAGCAACCCGGTAGCAACCACTTTGGTGTACCGTTGCGCCTATGGCGAAGGCACGCAAGGCCCCGAACGGGGTCCGGAGGCGCACCCGTTCCAACGGGGAAGGCGGCATCCGGGAGGACAAGAAGCGCGGCCGCTGGGTCGCCACGATCACGCTCGGATGGGACACCGCCATCGACGATGACGGGAACGTCGTGGCTCGCCAGGTGCGGCGGTCGGTGTCGGCCAAGACGAAGGCGCAGGTGCTGGCGCGAATGCGCGAGGCGCAACGGCTTACCGACGAGGGCATCAAAGTTCCCTCCCTGACGCTGACGGTGAGCTCGACGCTCGACCAGTGGCTGAGCGACATCCTGCCGGGCACCGTGGCGCCGGTGACCGAGGATCAGTATCGCGATGTCGTGCGGCTCTACATCAAGCCCCGCATCGGCCAGCTGCGTTTGAAGCAACTCGCGCCGAGCGACGTCACGCGCATGTTGCGCGACATGGAACGGCCGACGCCGACCCGGCCACACGGCTACAGCGCGAACAGTCGCCGACTGGCCCGTTCCGTGCTGAGGCGGGCCCTCCGCTGGGCACAAACCGAAGGTCTCGTGACGCGCAACGTGGCCGCCCTCGCCAACGCGGTGCGGGTCGAGCAGCCGGAGGGCCGCACGATGACACCCGAGCAAGCCCGCATCTTCCTCGACCACATCAAGGGCGACCGGCTCGAGGCGATGTACGTCGTCGCGCTGTCGCTCGGGCTGCGGGTCTCGGAGCTACTCGCGTTGGGTTGGGATGACCTGAACCTCGACCCGCCCGCCGGAGTGACGCCAACCGCCACGATCCGGCGGGGACTCAAGCGCATCAAGGGCCGCGGACTCGTGATCGACGGCGTTAAGTCCCGGACGTCGCGCCGGACGGTCCATCTCCCCGCCGTCGCCGTGGAGCAACTCGTCGTGCACCGCAGACGCCAAACAACCGAGCGCTTGGCGTTCCCCGGAGCGTGGCCGGCAGCCCCATTGGGCGTCGACCTGGTGTTCCGCACGGTCAGTGGAACGGCGTTGGATCCGTCGAACGTGTGGGGCTACCTCTCGACGGCCACCCGCCACGCCGGCGCCGAGTACCTCGACGAGGCCCGCACCCAGATCAAGCCCGGCACCGGACTTGGACATTGGCATCCCCACGAGCTCCGGCACAGCACCGCCTCGCTGCTGATCGCCCAAGGTGTGCCGCTCAAGGTCGTCAGCGATCTGCTCGGCCACTCGGGGATCGCCATCACCGCCAACGTCTACGCCCACATCATGGCCCCGCTCAAGGACGAAGCGGCCGAAGCGATGAACCGAGCCCTGTCGAGCTGACTGGGGTCGAACCGCGGTGCGTCGATGGTCGATGGCAGGCTTCGGGCAGCCGACGGCGATCACGCTCGTTCGGTGAGACGGGCGACGAAGGCCTCCAGCTCCGCCCTCGTGAACCGCAGCGACCTGCCGATGTGGACGGCCGTCAGCTGCCCGCTCCACACGAGTTCGTACAGCGTGGTCCGACCAATGCTCAACAGGGCAGCCGCGTCGACGCTGTTCAGCAGAAGCTGGTGGCCCACGTCGCGGTCCGCCGGCCGCTGGGTAGGTCTGCGTTGCCCGCCCGGCCGTGCCACTCGTTTCACCGTCGATCGGGTCACACCCTCTAAAGGCAGCCGACCCACCCGGAACGGGACGCGCACGACGCCCCACGACCCGAAAGTTCGCGCTACCCGGCGACCCCCGTCGCTCAACGACCCCGATCGCGTCGCCAGTAGGATCAACAACATGAGTGAGAAGCTCATTGGTCGCTGGACGGCCGAGGAGTTCTTTGCCGGCATGCGCCCGCCGACTGCCGACGATGTGCCGATCGCGCTCGACGGCACGCGGCTCGACACACGCAAGAAGGTGCTCGCCTACCTCCACGAGATCAACGCTCGGCGAGAGGCCGAGCAGCGTGTCGCCCGAGGCGCCTGAGCCGTTCGACTCGGCTCGGATCCTCGCCACCCTGGACGCCCACGGCGTCGAGTATCTCCTTGTCGGTGGCGTCGGTGCTCGCGCTCACGGCGCCCGCCGTGAGACCTACGACATCGACTTCGTCCCGCGCGACACGGACGAGAACTTCGACCGACTCGCCGCAGCGATGCGCGAACTGCGCGCTCGCCTTCGTGTCGGCCGGATGACCGACGACGAAGCCCAACAACTGCCCGTCATTGTCGACGCCGCGACCCTTCGTGGCTTCGGCAGCTCGACGTGGACCACGGACGCAGGGCCACTTGACATCCTCGCCGAACTCCCGGACCGCAAGGGCCGCCGCCACACCTACGACGACCTCGCAACACGACGGGTCACTGCCGAGGTCGACGGGATCAGGGTGCACGTCGCGTCCCTCAATGACATCGTGGCGAGCAAGGAGTTCGCCGCTCGAGCCAAGGACCACCATGCGCTTCCCGAGCTGCGCGAGATGCTGCGCAGCGTGCGGCCGGAAGCGACGACGCCTCCACCGTCGGCGCGGTCTGCGGATCGCGCCGACGGCCCAGGCAGCTGACATCCGCACGATCACGCCACACTTCGCCCGCGCCGATTCTCATCGCGCAGCTCGAGCTGTCGGGCGAGGCGATCAAATTGCATACGTTCGGCCGGATCGCTTGGTCGTGGGCCGAGGACCGTCGTTGTGTCAGCTGGGTCGATGCTGTGGACGCTGCGCCAGCTCTCTACGGCCTCGATGACTTCCCCAAGCTGCGGCGGAACGACCGAGGCGAGCCGGCCGGCACCGCCGAGGCGCTCCAGGTACGGACGTAGCCACGCTGCATTGACCGTTGAGTCGCGCCCGGTCGCAGACTGACGGCGAAGTCCCGAAAGGGTGATATCGACGGCGAGCGTGGCCAACTGGCTGGCGAGGTCATTCCAGAGTTGACGTCCCGCCTCGTCGTCGGGTCGGTGACCGAGCGCCCGTTCCATCGGGGTGACCGGCGGTGCCTGTCGTCGAGCGGGCGAGGTCGAGGCTCGCCGGACTGCGACATCACCTGCGGCCAGATCCCACCTTGCGGCGAGGTGCGGGCAGCGGGGCCGTGCTGGGAGCACCGCCTTCAAGGCCCCTGGGGGTGCGCTTTGGGCTTGGCGGCGCACTGCGGCGATCGCCCGATCGATGGCTTGGTCGAGCGCGCCGATCTCGACGCGCCGGTGGGCGGCAAGCAGTCCGAGGAGGTCCCGTCCTCGCCGTGCCTGACCGACAGCGAGGGCGTCGGGGTCGATCGCCAGCGCGGTGCGCACCGTGCCGCGAGCAAGCCGATGCTGCAGGGTCGGTACCAGCTCGCGGTCGAGGCGGGGCAGGTGCTCCTCACCGTCACGATCAGCTGCGCGTCGGGTGGCATAGAGCTGGTTGCTGTCTCGGCCGCGAGTGATGTCGACGTACAGCTCACTTCGTGCCGTGGTGGCGGTGACGGCCGAAGTCGAGGCGTTGCGGGTGGAGCCCTGAACGGCGTACGAGGTGACGGCGTAGCCGAGGTCGAGGCCGCCGCGGCGCCGGTCGAACACGGCGCGTCGGACCTCGATCGGCCCGACCGAGGTGCGCACGGTGACGCGGTCGTCGGCCGGGACACCGCCGCGGTGGACAGCGATGATGCGCCCGGTGGTTCCGTTGCGCATCCACGCCGAGCCGTCGCTGTCGGGGTGGACGCTGCGGTCACCGTGGCGGGCGATGACGTCGTCGCCGAGGCACAAGCGGCGGCCGTCGCTCAACGTCACGGCGTGCTCCAGGTCGACGGTGCCATCGGCCGCGAGGACGGCCTGGGCGATCTGATTGAGGAGACGTCGCTGCCGGTTGCGGCCATGGACCATCGGGTGGTCGTCGCCGCTGCGGCGGTGTACATACCAGCGGTCGAGCATCGCCGCGTACGTTTCGGCGTCGCTGTCGGTCAGCACGAGCTGCCCTGACTCCTGGAGTTCGTCGAGGGCACGAATGATCTGGCCTGATCGGACGAGCTCGGACCGGCGGGACTGGGCAGGGTCACGGAGCCGGCGCACTTCAGTGAGTTCTGGGGTGTCATCGCCGCCGAGTTCAACGAGCTGGGCGAAGCTGCCACCGGCCGGGACCGAACCGTGCTGCGCAGTATCACCGATCAGGCGGACCGTGGCGCCGGCGCCATCAGCGAGTCGCAAGATGGCGAGCAGATCTCGGTCGCCGATCGTCGATGCCTCATCGACGATCAGGATCGTGTCTCGGTCGAGCACCAGTTGTCCACCGGTTGCTCGGGCCAACAGAAGGGCGACAGTGTCGGCCTCGATGCCCGCGTCTCCGGCGAGCTGTCGGGCTGCCTCAGCCTTGACGGCGCACCCGGTGACCCGGTAGCCGGCAGCCCGCCAAGCGTGCGCTGCGGCGCGCATCGTGGTGGTCTTGCCGGTGCCCGCGCGCCCCACGGCGGCCTGCACGCGGTATCCGCTGGTGCACCACGAGCGCACGAGCGCCCGCTGCTCGTCGCTCAAGTGGATGGCATCGGTGGTCCCTTCACCGTCGCCGAGATGGTCGCAGGTCACGCAGCCTGCCGCCGCGTGACGGCCGTTCCGATAGCAGGCGATGATCTCGGATTCGACCTCGAGCAGCTCCATCGTGGTGTACACGGGATCGCGCTGGCCGTCACTGACCGTCGTGCCATCGCGTCGCCGGATCACGCCTGCCACGGCGACCGGGTCCAGCTGCACCACCTGTGCGCTGCCGCAGAAGACGTCGGCGAGCCGTTCGATCTCCTGTGGTGGCAGCAGAACTTTGCAGGTTCTTCCGTGGCCGTCGGTGATCGCCCAATCGGCGATCGCTTTCAGCACGTCAGCTCGGTCAAAGGTGTTGGACATCGCGCACAGGCCGGACACCGGATCGGCAAGGTCCTCGAACAAGCGGTGGGTGTCCCGGCCCGGGAGGAGCGCGTGCGTGACCGCCCGATCGAACGGCCGGTCGAAGCACCCGTCGACGTCGAGGCCAACCGCCTTGGCACGACGCCGCCAGTCCGCCACGAGTTCGGTGGCATCGACGGCGTCCTTGGCGGGCCGCGTCGAGAGTGCGACGGTGTTCTCCTCGTCGTGGGTGATCGGTCGTCCGAACCGCTCTTCGAGCACAGCGCGCACCTCGTCCATCTCGTTGCGCCGCCGGGAGAACTCACGGATGGCTCGCTCGTCGATGCCGGCCACCTCCCACACTCCGTCGTCACGCCGCCACCAGCCGAGCCCGAGCTCCCGCAGCTCCCAGCGCAGCGCCGCAGTGGCCAACGCGGCCGCAGCCGGCGCGTGGCGGTAGAGCGCTCGGGCGTCGAGGGTGCGCACGTCGCCGTCCTCGTCGACGACAGCGTTGGCGACGACGTTGTGGTGATGAGGATGCGGGTCGAGTGCGCGCGATGTCCCGTGGAAATAGGAGGCGATGATCAAGCCCTCTGTCCCCACAGCCTGTCCGCCCTTACGGGCGACCGCGGCGACGCGATCCAGGTGACTCATCGCCGTCTCGTTCGCCGCCCGCAATGCGTTGACGACGTTCTGTTGCCGCTCCCCGTCGCTGAGCATCGCCAGCAGCCCCAACGACTTTTCACACGTCAACGTGACGTCGTAGCCGACTCTGGCGATCGGCGGGCGGCGCTGCTCGGCGAAGTCGGCGACATCGCCACGTCGGATCAGGTATGGAGCCATTGGGCCGTCCCCCGCCCGTTCGCTCGGCAGAGAGGCTCGGACCTGTCTGCCGTCGCGTTTGCCGCGCGAACCCTCGTCGCAGAGTCGTCGCACGTACTGCGGCGTCACCGCGAGCAGCCGGGCGACCTGAGCGACCGACAGCATCTCGTTCACGTCACCGTCGCCTAGCACGTCCGCTGCGGTCACCGGCACGGCGGCGAACTCGAGGTGGCGGGAGATTTCCCGGTCAGGTACCAACGGACCGTCGGCGCCGTAGACGCTGCCAAGCCACCTCGGATCTGCGGGGTCAGCGCTGCCGTCACGGCCTGCCTCGATCATCTCCTCGACATCGCGGCGCCGCAGCCCGAGCAGGCGAGCGGCGTCACTCACGTCGTACATCGGCGCGCCGTCGGCATCGAACTGTGCCGCCGTCCCAGCCGCAAGGTGCCGACGTTGCGACGATCCTTGCGCTGTCACCAGGCGTGCGCCGGTGATGGGATGGCGTCCGTCGAGTACTCGCTGGAAGGAGTCACGATTGACCACTCCTCGGAGGCCCTGGAATGCTGCTCCTTGGCCGAGCCACCGCCCGGGTCCCTCCCGGCTGTCGGCGTAGTAGTCGGCCGCTTGGTCGACGCCGAGCAACGCAGCGCCGGGGTCGCCGCGCTCCCCCTCCAGGTAGTTCACGACGGCCGCCGAGACGCCGGCTGCAGAAGCTCCGGCCGCTCCGATTGGGGTGACGGTCAGCCTCACGGCCGCCGCTGCCGATCGGCGCCGACGTAGCGTCCTGAACCGGCCGGCCGCCTCTCGCAGGTTTCCCGAAGGGAAACCTGCAAAGGTGTATGACCCCGAAACCGCCCCGCACCCGAACCCCGGACCCCGCCATCCGATGGCACCCGATCTGACCGGGCGAGGCACCCGACACGAGAGCCGGCCGCTCGAGCAGCGGCCTGAGACGGCTTCACGACTCTCGCCCGGAGAGGCGCTCGACCCGGCGCGACCGGACCGGCGCCGACCGAAGTCCGGCGAGCGAAGTTCTTCATCGTTGGCGGGCAGGGCGGCATCGCCCTCGGCGCAGGCGACGCCGACCGGCTCACCGACAGAGCCACACCAGACACCCCGATCGTGCTTGCGCGACCCAAAGTGTCTGGCCGTGACGGTGGAGGAGGAGGATCGACGACGATCGGGCGTGCCCCGGACGCAATGATCGCCGCCCAGCGACGCTCCCGTCTCGACAAGCGAGACGTCAACCCCGACGGCGCACGCATGCAGCTCTAAAGGCACCAGCCAGCGTTCTTGAGGGACATCCCTCGCACCGCATGCCGGAGGGGGTGGAACGGGTCGTTGCGCCACCTGACGACAAGGCATCAGCGGAGACGACGGGGATCGGGTGTGAGGTCGGAGCAGTGCGGAAACATGAACTGATTGGCCACCCGGTGTCTGCCCACTCGGTCGCCGGGCACCCGATCTGGCCTGGTCACCGCCGCGATCGGGTGGCGGTTGACCTAATCGGGCGTCGCACGCAGTCAGAGCGATCCGCGCCGTGAACTGCGCCGTGCCGGACACGCGCTTTCCGGGCGCAGCGTCGTGTCGTCAACGTCCGAGACGCGCCACGACCGGCACTTAGAGGATGCTCTTGAGGCTCGCCGACCGCGCGGTATCGGGCGCGCGAATTCGGACATCGCGTCGACGCGGTCAAGGGCGCCCGAGAACGGCGCTTACCGGATGCCCGGCAGCTCGCGAACCGGACGTTCGAGGACGCGCGATAGCGGACGCTGGCCCGCGGTCGTGGCGTGCGCCGGGAACGGCTTCATGGACACGGTCAGCGACCGCGACGCGCTAGCTATCGGCATGACGTTCTCGGCCACGTCGGCGAATCCGCGGACGCGTCCTGGTTTGGCGCTTTCCTGGACATCCCGGCGGCCACCCACCGATCGGCGCGTCAGCGAACGTACGGTACCGGCGTCGGCTTCTGGCCGAGCGGTGGAACACCGGTTCGTATTTGGCCATTGCCGACTGGCAGGCTGCTCACCGTGAACGATGACGTGGTCGGCGAGGCTGCGACGGAGTTGCTCGGCATGCGGGCGAACCGTCGGGTGGTGCCCGACCTGCCGCTGCCTCTGCGGCCCCAGACGCTGGCCGACGCGTACGCGATCCAACACCGTGTGGTCGCCGCCCTTGGAGCGCAGGCTGATGGCCGGTGCATCGGCTACAAGGTCGCGTGCACCAACGCGATCGCGCAGGCTGCCCTGCAGATCGATCACCCGCTGTTCGGCCGGCTGATGTCGCAGACCACCTCGCCAAGCGGCACGACGCTCGCGGCCGACCAGTTCACCCATC
>Ga0136617_10001723_pt1 | contig 19407 bp, 16 predicted proteins | sample AntDrymUQ3222106_2_FD_129672 | JGI IMG/M metagenome (GOLD analysis project Ga0136617, IMG submission 129672) | Polar desert sand microbial communities from Dry Valleys, Antarctica - metaG UQ322 (21.06) | ecosystem: Environmental > Terrestrial > Soil > Desert | place: Antarctica: Dry Valley... | reverse complement strand
GGGTGCTGCGCCGCACCCCCCAGACCCCCCCGTCGCCTCGCCGAAGTGAATTCGTCTCGGCGTCGTTGCGATTGCCGGGCACCATTCCTCTCACTACTTTCCCGTGAACTTCGCCGGACGCTTCTCAAGGAAGGCTCTGGTGCCTTCCTTCATGTCGTCCGTAGTGCAGATGAGGCCGAAGAGCGTCGCCTCCAGGTATTGCGCTTCCGCGAGCGGCAGCTCGAGGCCGGAGTTCACGGCCTCGATGGTGAAGCGGAGCGATACGGGGCCGTTCGCGATCATCTTGCGCAGCAGGCCTTCGGCCTCCCCCATGAGCTTTTCCCGTGGGACGACGCGGTTCACGAGACCGATGCGCAGCGCTTCCTGCGCGTCGATCATCTCGCCGGTGAGCAGCAGCTCGAGCGCGCGCCCCTTGCCCACGAGGCGCGGCAGCCGTTGCGATCCCGCGTAGCCGCACATGATGCCGAGCTTCACCTCGGGCGTTCCCAGGCGCGTATTGTCGGATGCGATTCGCACGTGGCACGCCATCGCGAGCTCGCATCCCCCACCGAGGGCGAACCCGTTCACGGCCGCGATGACCGGCTTGCCGAGGTCCTCGATCCGGTCGAGCACCTTCTGCCCGCGGATCGATCGCTCCTTGCCGTCGACGGGAGACTGGGTGGCCAGCTCGGCGATGTCCGCGCCGGCGACGAACGCCTTCTCCCCGCTGCCGGTGAGGATCACTCCCCGGATCGCCGCATCCGTGCCGATTGCGGTGAACGCCTCGCCAAGCTCGTCGACGGTCCGGTCGTTGAGCGCGTTCAGCTTGTCCGGACGGTTGATGGTGACGATGGCGATCCCATCGCGGCTCTCCACGAGCAGGTTGGCGTAGGACATCAGGCGAGCCCCGAGACCGGACGCGGCGGATCCTGCGAATAGTCGTAGAACCCCTTGCCCGTCTTCCGGCCATGGAGCCCCGCCTGCACCATCCGCTTCAACAGCGGCGGGGGCGCGAAGCGCTTCTCGCGGAACTCGTCGAACATGATGTTGGCGATGTAGTACGTCGTGTCGAGCCCGACGAAGTCCAGCAGAGTGAGCGGGCCCATCGGATGTCCGCACCCCAGCTTCATCCCCTCGTCGATGTCCGCCGTCGATCCCACTCCCTCTTCGAGGGCGCGGATGGCGTCCAGCAGGTAGGGAACGAGCAGGCGATTCACGATGAAGCCCGTCTTGTCGCCGGCGCGCACGGCTGTCTTGCCCAGCGAGGTCGCAAAGGCCACCGCTTCCTCGAAGGCCTCCGGGGACGTGAGCGGCGAGCGCACGACCTCGACCAGCTTCATCAGCGGAACGGGATTGAAGAAGTGCAGGCCCACGAAACGATCGGCCCGCTTCGTCGTGGCCGCCATCTCGGTGATGGAGAGTGACGACGTGTTGGATGCGAAGATCGCGTGCGGGCCGCAGGCGGCGTCCAAGGCCTGGAACACCTGGCGCTTGGCCTCGATGTTCTCCACCACGACCTCGATCACGAAGTCGCACTTCGCGAGGTCGGCCAGGTTCGTCGTGCCCTTGAGGCGGCCCATGACTTCGGCCTTGCGCTCGGGCTTGACCTTGCCCTTTTCCACACCCTTGGCCAGGAAGGACTCGATCTTCCCCAGCCCCTTCTGGAGCGCGCCGTCGTCCACCTCGCGCACGACGACGTCGTATCCGGCTTCCGCGCACACCTGCGCGATGCCCGATCCCATCAACCCGCAGCCGACGACGCCCACCGTCTTGATTGCCATTCACTCCTCAGCCACAAGCAGCGAGCGACGGATTGACTCCGGCGCGAGCGGCATGGGGGGTTCGGGAAATCGTCACGTTGCTGGTACCCATCGGCCACAAGCAGCGAGCGAGGGCTTCGCCCGAGCGAGCGGCGGGGGGTGCTCGAGGGGTTCCACATCGGGATTACCCCTCGACATTTTGAATAATCATGGCGATGCCCTGGCCCCCGCCGATGCAAGCGGTGGCGAGGCCGTATTTGCCCTTGCGTCGGCGCAGCTCGTAGGCAAGGGTCAGCAGCAGCCGCGTCCCGCTCGCGCCGAGCGGGTGGCCGAGCGCGATGGCGCCCCCGTTCACGTTCGTTCGATCCCGATCGAGGCCGAGCTCCTTCTCGACGGCCAGGAACTGCCCGGCAAAGGCTTCGTTGACCTCGACGAGATCGATGTCGTTCAGCGACAGTCCCGCGGCCTCGAGCGCCTTGCGCGAAGCAGGCACGGGACCGATGCCCATGATCTCGGGCGGCACGCCGGCCACGCCCCAGGCGACGATCCTCGCCATCGGCTGCAGGCCGCGCCGCTTCGCCTCGTCGCGTCCGGCGATGACGAGCGCGGCCGCGCCGTCGACGATGCCGCTGGCATTGCCGGCGGTGACGAAACCGTCCTTGCCAAACGCGGGTTTGAGGGCGGCGAGCCCCTCCATCGTCGTCTCCGGCCGAGGATGATCGTCCACTTCGACGCGCACCGTCTTGCGACCCTGCTGGACGTCCACGGGAACGATCTCGTCCTTGAAGACGCCGTTGCCCGTGGCCGTGGCCGCCGCCTTTTGCGAGCGCAGCGCGTACGCGTCCATGGCTTCGCGGCTGATGCCGTGCTGCCGCGAAAGGGTGTCCGACGTCTGCGCCATGTACAGCCCGCAGTGCGTGTCGAGGAGCGCGACCATCAGCGAGTCCTCGAGCTTGCCTTCGCCCAGCCGCAACCCGCCTCGCGCGCCGCGGATGACGTGCGGGGCCTGGCTCATGTTCTCCATCCCGCCGGCGAGAGCCATGCGCGATTCGCCGAGACGGATCATCTGCATCGCCGACACGACGGACTGGATGCCGGACCCGCACAGGCGGTTCACGGTGAGCGCCGGGACCTCGACGGGTATGCCCGCCTTGAGCGAGACGTGTCGGGCGCCGTAGATGGCATCCCCGGAGGTCTGGAGGGCGTTGCCCATCACCACGTGGTCGATCCACGCCGGCTGCGCCCCCGTGCGCTCGAGGGCGGCGCGCGACGCATGGGCGCCGAGCTCGAGGGCGGAAACGTCCTTGAACGCGCCGACGTACTCCGCCATCGGCGTGCGAGCTCCGCCCAGGATGAAGACGTCCTCTGTTGCCATGGAAAAGAGCTCCGGGAGCGCGAAAAGAAGCCGAATCATACCATGCGCTTGACGGTGTCCCGGCCGCCGCATAGCCTGCTAGTGACCGATATGCGCGTGGCCAGGACGTGCGTCCTCTCGTTGCCCGTGATCGCGGCGGCGCTCGCGCTCGGCTGCGCGAAGACGTACGACAACCCGTTCGCGGGCAGCAATCCTGCGGTCGCCCCCTCGGCCGCGGCGGCGATCGTATTCACCAGCAACGCGCACGGTACGTCGCCCGCGACGGGACGCGAGGTGTTCGCCGTGGAAGAGTCGGGCGCGAACCCGACGCGCCTCACCTTCTGCAACAACGACGGCGCTACGTGCTCCACGCTGGAGGCGTCCTTCGGTGGTGATCGCCGCCGGGGGGTGGTCCGCCGCGTCCTCGCGGACACCGACTCCGACGGCCGATTGACCGGCGCCGACGGAGAGGGCGTGTTCCTCGTCGACTTCGAGCGTTCCGTCGAGGGCCCTCTCCTGCCCGCAGGGGCGCGTGTGTCTTCCGTGGACTGGAGCGGGGTCTCAGACGTCGTGGTGTACAGCGGCGCCGGGGCGGGCACTCTCGAAGACATCTTCCGCATGGACCCAAACGGACAGAAAAACGTGAACATCACCAACACCCCGGCGATCCGCGAGCGTCATCCGCGGGTCGACCCGACGGGCTCCATCGCGGTGTACGAGCGCATCGACGCCACGCTGAAGGGCGAGATCTGGGTGTTCTTGACCACCCAGACCCAGTCGCGGCTCACCACGGGGGGCGCGGCCGGACCTCCGCTGCCGCAGTCTCCTTACATCGTCGGCTCCGACGCCGATCCTGATTACTCGCCAAACGGACGCACCGTCGTCTTCCGGCGGCTGCGTGCCCTGGCCGACGGTCGGCGCGGGCACTGGGACCTCATGACGGTCTCCGTCGACGGCACCGGCCTGACCACCATCGTCAGCGGCGCCGCCTACCGCGACGCTCCCGACTGGGGGCCGCGCGGGATCGTGTTCACGGAGACCGGCCCCGACGGCCGCAGCGAGATCGTCATCGTGAACCCCGACGGCGGCAACCGCCGCGCGATCCTCGCCGTCGGCGCCGGCGTCGACCTCGGCGCCGCCCGCTGGCTGCCCTAGCCACCACTCCGAGAGAGCACGGACTTCCTACGCCGTGACGAGATCGCGGGCGCGGGCGAACATCCCCTGCTCGTAGGCGACGATCTTGCCCGCCACTGCGGACGCGGCCACGGTGAGCGGTGACGCGAGATACAGCTTTCCCGGACCCGAGCGGTTCTGATAGTTGCGATTGATCGCGGACACGGTCACCTGGTCGCCGCTGGACGACACGCCGGGCCCGCAGCCGATACACGCGCCGCACCCGGGATGGATGACGCGCACGCCGGTGCGCTCGAAGATGTCGACGTATCCCTTCGCCCGCGCGTACTGCTCGACCCCCTCGGAGCCGAACTGGATGAAGAAGTCGACCCCCTGCTTCACGCGCAGGCCGGCGTCCATCGCCTCCTTCATGACCGAGGCGTAGAGGTCGAGGTCGACCTCCTTGCCGGCGGTGCACGATCCGCCGTAGGCGATGTCGATGGGCACGTCGCCGAGCTCGGCGATGAGCGCGCCGTTGGTCGGATCCGAGGGAATCCCGAGCCCCGGATCTCCGGGCGTCGCCACCATTGGGCGCATGGCCGCGAGATCGATCGTGTGCACGCCGCCGTCGTACTGCGCGCCCGGATCGGGGCTGACCACGCCACGGCGCAGATCGTCCACCGACGTCCCGGGACGTCGCGCGGCCATCCAGGCCAGCATCTCGTCGTCAGGCTCCGTCACCCCCGCCTTGGCCGAGCATTCGGTGGCCATGTTGGTCAGCGTGGCCCGCTCGTCGGGGGACAACGTGCGCAGCCCCGGCCCGCCGAACTCCATCACGCGATCGAGGGTCAGCTGCTTCCTGGCGTGCTCGGCGAGGATGTGGAGCATGACGTCCTTCGCGGTCACGCCCCTGGCCAGGGTTCCGGTCAGCTCGAAGCGGATCGACTCCGGCACCTCGACGAACGTGAACCCGGAGTGAACGAGAGCGGCGTACTCGGTCGCGCCGACGCCGTAGGCGAGCGCGTTGTTCGCGCCGCCCATGCAGGTGTGGCTGTCGGTCGCCTGGATGAAGTCGCCCGGCTCGATCAGCCGCTCGCGGGCGACGGTATGACAGATACCCGGCGACACCCCGTCGCGTGCGGAGTAGTCCTGTACGCCCGTCTTTTCCTGGAAGAGGCGCTGCATGTCGCGCAGCACCTGGATCTTCGGAGAGAAGGGCGCCATCCTGGCCACGCCGTCCGCATAGATGAGGTGGTCCTCGAAGACGGCGAACTTCGCGGGGTTGTGCAGCCGGTAGTCGGGCCCGTACTCCTGTTCGAGGAAGTAGTGGACCTGCGCGGTCGTGAACTCGTGCGAGTACCCGCCGTCCACGCGGACGCTGACCGCGTCGCCGGGCTTGACGTACACGGGCCCGTTCGCGCCGACCACGTGCGCGGCCAGCACCTTCTCCGCGATGGTCATCGGCCGCGGCGCGGTGTCCGGCGGAGGCAGCTTCACCTCGCCGCGGGCGTACGCCTTCGTGAACGAGAACAACCCGCCGTGCTCGATCACCATCCGCGTGATCGCGTCGTGTCCGGAGGCGAACTCCGCCAGCGGGATGCTTTCGCCCTGCTGCAGGCGGGCGAGCATCGCGTGGTCGCCCATTAGAACGCCCTGGCTCACGTTGTTGCGGGCATGAATGGGCGCGAAGGATGCGGCGATGGCGATGCGGATGCCCGACCACTTCTCCGCCTGCACCGCGGTCTCGCGGGACGATCCGACACCCTTCCGGAAGCCGGAGACGATGACCTCGAAGTTGCCGTCGATGAGGGAGCCCTCGGGGAAGAGGCGCTCCTTGTTCACGGTGATGCCCGCGTACGCGTTTCTCGCGATGCTCTCGGGGCGGTAGTCGAAACAGGCCCACGCCGGCGTCATCGCGTCAGTGTTGATGTCGTCCATCAGGTCCTCCACGCGGAGGTCCTGCATGCGAAGGTCGAGCTCGCCGCGCAGCTGGCGGCGGATGAGCTCCGGATCCCTGGTCAGGAAGAGGACGCGTCTGCCCGGAGTGAGGGATACCGCCGTCGCTGGCTTCATCACTTCGATCTTAAGCCACGGAGCGCTGCCGTCTGTTGTCGTTCTCTGTGTCTCTGTGTCTCTGTGGCTAATCTTCGAGTCGTCTGGCGATTGCCGCGCCGACCTCGCGCGTGCCCAGCTTCCCGCCGATGTCCGTCGTCGTGGTGTCGTTCTCCACCGCCCACCGCACCGCGTCTTCGATGCGGCGCGCCTCCTCCGCCCAGCCCAGGTGCTCGAGCATCAGCCCCGCGGTGAGGATGGCGCCCATCGGATTGGCGACGTTCTGGCCCGCGAACTTCGGTGCGGATCCGTGCACGGGCTCGAACAGGCTGACGCGCCCGGGATGGATGTTGCCCGAGGCGGCCATCCCCAGCCCGCCCTGCAACGCGGCGCCGACGTCGGTGACGATGTCGCCGAACATGTTCGAGGTCACGATCACCTGGAATTGCGAAGGGTTCTTCACCATCTGCATGGCGAGGTTGTCGGCGTACAGGTGGATGGGCGTGATCTCGGGAAAATCCGCGGCTACGACGTTGAACGTCCGCTGCCACAGATCGTGCGCATGGACGAGGACGTTGGACTTGTCGCCCATGACGACCTTTTCCCGGCCGTGTGTACGAGCGTGCTCGAAGGCGCGGCGGATGATGCGCTCCACGCCGAGGCGGGTGTTGAGGTCGACCTCGGTCGCGACCTCTTCGGGGGTCCCCTTCTTGAAGTTACCGCCCATCATCACGTAGAGGCCTTCCGTGTTCTCGCGGAAGACCACGAAGTCCACGTCCTTCGGGGTGACGCCCTTCAAAGGGCAGAGCTTCTCGTGGAAGAGCTTCACCGGCCGGTAGTTCACGTAGAGATCCAGCCGGAAACGCATGCCGAGGAGGATCTCCGCGGCGTGCCGGTTGTCCGGGACCCGCGGATCCCCCATCGCGCCGAGCAGGATCGCGTCGTAGTTCTCCTGCAGGTCCACGAGCGCGCCTGCGGGGAGCGTGATCCCGGTCTTCAGGAAATGATCGGCGCCCCATTCGAAGTGCGTAAGCCGTGCCGTGCGCCCGGACGCGCGCGCCACGGTGTCCAGCACGCCCACCGCTTCCGCGGTGACGTCGACGCCGATGCCGTCGCCGGGGATGACCGCCACGCGAATGTCGCTCATGCCGTCCTCCGCCGCTCGTCCGCCGCCCGAGGCCAGGCGCATGCGATCGCGCCCGCGACCGCGCCGGCCAGGTTCTTCAGCAGGTCCCAGGCATCCGCGTGCCGCCCGGGAACAAACGATTGATGGAGCTCGTCGGTCACGCCGTAGAGGAAACTGACGACGACGGCAATAACCGCAAGTCGCAGCGCCACGGCGCGGAAGAGACCGCCGGAAAGCGCGCGACACGTGAGCGCGCAGAGCGCCGCGTATCCTGCGCCGTGCGTGACCCAGTCCGGGAGACCGGGGACCTCGGATACCACCGCCTGCCCCGACACCACGAAGAGTAAGGCCATCCACGCCGCCACGGGGCCCCAGAGCCGCAGCAGGTCGGCCGCCGCGCGCGGCCCACGGCCGCCGGCGGACGTGTCCACTCTAGGAAGGAAAGGGCGACATCAGCCAGCCGACCACGATGGCGGAGCCGACAAAGGCAGCGAAGCTGGTCAGTCCGAAGCGTATCCGGGCCCGCGTATCTTCGCGCATCAGCACCGCGAACACGAGGGACACGAGCGCAGCGAACAGCAGGAGCGTGACGAAGTGGCTCATCACGCCTTGCGGCCGACGGCCACGTCGTAGGCGTCGAGCATCACGAGGATGTTCAGCAGCCCGGCGACGGCGGTGAAGGTGTTGCCGTACTCGAAGGTCACCGACGTCACGTTGCCCGCTTCGTAGCCGAGCATGCGGGCGGCGAGGTACGGAAGGCCGATCGCCATCTGGGCGAGGCTGAAAAGGGAGGCGAGGATGTCGTCGAGCCCAACCGCCATCTCCAGCCGCGAGTCCATGGCCAGGCCCATCACGAAGAGGGCCCCGATCGCGCCGAGAAAGGTGAGCCCCTTCTGTGGCCGGCGGAGGTAGAAGTGCCCGGCGCCGGGCAGCAGCCAGGCCAGCAGGCATGCCGGCACTGCCGCCGCCGGCCGTGGGGCGACGACTGCCGCCGTGGTTGAGTCCGCCACCGTCCTCCTTTTCCACTGATCGTTCACGTCGAATGATCGTTCACGACGGCGCGCTCGTCGTCTCGGCCGCTTTGGAGGGCACATTTTAGCACGCGGGAAGCGCCGCGATTCGCGCTACTATCAAGTGCCGGATCGGACCAAAAGGGGGACCCTCGAATGCGCGTGACCTTGCTCGCGATCGTATCGGCCTTTGCGTTCGTCACTGCCGCGCCCGCCGCCCCCGTAGCGATTCTCGCCCTCGAAGACGTACGGCCGGGCATGATCGGGATCGGGCGAACGGTATTCGAGGGCAGCCGCATCGACGACTTCAAGGTCGAGATCATCGGCGTGATGGAGAACGTCTCTCCGCGCCAGAGCATGATCCTCGCCCGGCTCGAAGGCGGACCGCTGGCGAACACGGGCGTGATCGCGGGGATGAGCGGCAGCCCGGTGTACATCGACGGCAAGCTGGTCGGCGCCGTCGCCTACGGTTTCCCCTTCTCCAAGGAGACGATCGCCGGCATCACGCCCATCGGCGAGATGATCGACGCCACCCGCGCCACCACGCCCCGCGCCGCCTCCGCGAAATTCGCGACCCCGATGGGAGCGTCGGGCCCCAGGGCGCCGCTCGATGCCGCGTCGATGGTCGCCGCGTTGCGCCGCCCGGTGCCCGCGGTGGCCATGCGCTCCACGACCATCCGCGGAGACATGCCTCCGCAACTCGTCGGGCAGTCTCTTTCACCGCTCTCCCTGCCGCTCACCTTCTCCGGCTTCGACGCCTCGACCTTCGAATGGGCCCGCGGAATCTTCTCCTCCATGGGCTTCAGCCCCGTGATGGGCTCGGGCAAGGGCGGCCCCCTCACGCAGAACCTGCCGGACCTGCAGCCGGGAGGCGCTATCGGCCTGTCCCTCATCGAGGGGGACATGGACCTCTCCGCGACGGGAACGATCACGCACATCGACGACGGACGCGTCTACGCCTTTGGCCACCCCTTCTACAACCTCGGGCCGACGCAGTTCCCGATGAAGAAGGCGTACGTGTACTCCGTCTTCCCGAGCCTGTACCAGTCGTGGAAGATCAGCGCCGCCGGCGAAGCGGTCGGCACCATCGACCAGGACCGCGTCACCGCGATCGCGGGCCGCCTCGGCAAGCAGCCGCGCATGATCCCGGTCAAGGTCAACCTGCGGACGAGCCGTGGCCAGGAGCGGAAGTTCTCGTTCCGGATGGTCGACGACGAGCTCTTCACGCCCGTGCTGGCCTATGTCGCCCTCGCCTCCGTCCTGCAGAGCAACGAGCGCGCGTTCGGCACCTCGACGGTGCGCGTCGACGCGCGGTTGTCCGTGACCGGAAAGCCCGACGTGCGCGTGGTCGACCTCTTCACCCAGGAGCAGCCGGGCATCCAGGCCGCCGCGCTGGTCGCCGCTCCCCTCGCCTACCTGATGGCGAACGACTTCGAGCGCGTGTCGATCGACGGGCTCGAGGTGAACGTCTCCTCCGACGAGACCATCCAGACCGCGACGCTCGAGCGGGCGTGGCTGGAGCGGACCGGCCCCGTCCGTCCCGGGACCACTGTCCCCCTGAAGGTGCTCCTGCGCACGTACCGTGGCGAGGCGGTCTCGCAGACGATCCCGGTCGAGATCCCCGCCACCGCCCCCGGCGGCACCTATACCCTTCTCGTCTCGGACGGCCAGGCGCTGACTGCGCTGGAGCAGCGCGAGATGCGGCAGCAGTTCGCGCCGCGCGATCTGGACCAGCTCATCCGGTCCATCAATGCGCTCCGCCACAACAACCACGTGTACGCGCGGCTGCTGCGCAGCGACGACGGGGCGATCGTGCGCGGGGAATACCTGCAATCGCTGCCGCCGTCGGTCCTGTCCGTGCTCGGGGGCTCGGAGCAGGGCGTGTCCGTCGTTCCCATCCGCACCGCCGCGGTGTGGGACTTCGAGATGCCCACCGACTACGCCGTCAACGGCGCGCGCGTGCTGACGTTGACCGTCGAACGTTGATCTCCCTCCGAACTCGCCACCGCAACAGCAGCGCGCGGAGCCGGATTCACTTCGGCGCAGCACCCCGGCGAATGTGGGGGTACAGGCGCGCCGGGGGGTTTGGGGGGTGCGGCGCAGCACCCCCCATCTTGATGATGCTGGCGCTTTGCGTAGCCACGGGGGCCTCTGCGGCCCAGCCCCAGTTCTGGAGGATCGAAGGCGCCCGCGACTTCCTGGACGGCGACACGGAAGGCCTCTCGATCGATTCGGAAGGGCGGGTGCGGCTCGCCCCCGTCGCGCGCCCCCTGCACGATCCCGAGGCGCCCTCCGTGTGGTCCCTGGTGCGGGATTCGCAAGGACGGATCTACGCCGCGACCGGCAACGAGGGGCGCGTGTTTCGCATCGAAGGCGCCGGCACCGGGGCGACGATCTACGACGCCTCCGAGCTCGAGGTCCACGCCCTCGCGATCGGCGAGGACGGCCGCCTCTTCGCCGGGAGCTCCCCGGAAGGCAAGGTCTACCTTCTCGATCGCGCCGGCCGCGCCACGACCTTCTTCGATCCCGACGACAAGTACATCTGGGCCACGGCGCTCGACAAGCAGGGGCGCCTCCTCGTGGCGACGGGATCGGAAGGCAAGCTCCACCGGGTGGACCGCGCAGGCAAGGCGGAGGTGATCCTCTCCGGGCTCGAGGGGCACATCACCGCGATCGCGGTCGACAACGCCGGGAACATCTACGCGGGCAGCTCTCCCGGCGGGATCCTCTATCGCATCGACACCGCGAACAAGGTCTTCGTCCTCCACGACTCGCCCTTCCGCGAAGTGAAGGCGCTGCAGGTCACCGCGGAAGGCACTTTGTACGCGGCCGTCATCGACGGGCGCGACCGCGACGAAAGCCGGCCGCCGTCCCTTCCCGCTGCTCCCACCCCGCCGCCGGCATCCGCATCCTCCGGTGAAGTCACGGTCACCGAGAGCTTCAGCCTCGCGCCGCCGCCGCCGAGCTCCGCGCCGTCGCCGCGCCCATCGGAATCGGCCCGCAGCTCCGCGGTGAAGGGGGCGATCCTCCGCCTGCTGCCGACCGGCGAGATCGACACGCTGTGGTCGTCGACGGACGAGATGCCGCACTCGCTCGCCGTCGAGCCGGGAGGAGTGCTCGTCGGAACCGGAAGCAAGGGCCACCTCTATCGGATCCACGACGATCGAACGTGGACGATGCTGGCGTCGTTCCCCGCCGAGCAGATCACGAGCCTGATACGGACAGCGTCGGGCGCGGTCTTCCTCGCCACTTCGAACCCGGGCCGTATCCACGCCCTCGAGGCGACGCCCGCGGCGAAGGGAACTTTTGTGTCGAAGGTGAAGGACACCGAGACCGTCTCCACGTGGGGCCGCGTGGGCTGGGAAGGCGTGGCCGCGCCGGGCACGCGCGTCGAGGTGACGAGCCGCAGCGGCAACACCGGCACGCCCGACAAGACCTGGACCGAGTGGTCGAAGCCGTACGTGCGCGCCGAGGGCGAGCCGGTCGCGAGCGAAAGGGCGCGGTTCCTGCAGCTGAAGGTCGCGCTGTCCGGCGACGGGGGCCAGACTCCCGTGCTCGACACCGTGACCGCGGCCTACCTCCAGCGCAACCTCCGGCCGCAGATCCAGGCCGTGACCGTCCATCCGCCGGGGGACGTCTTCCAGAAGCCGATCTCGATCAGCGGCGACACCGAAATCCTTGGCCTGGAGACCACGCTTCCCGCCGACGCGAGGCCGACTTCAGGCCCAACGCGGTCCAGTGCGTCGCCCGCGTCCTCGTACAGCCGGAAGATGTACCAGAAGGGGCTGCAGACCTTCACCTGGAAGGCCGATGATCCCAACGGCGATGCGCTCGCCTACGACGTCCACTATCGGCGGGTCGGAGACACCCGTTTCCGGTCGCTGGGCAAGAACGTCACCGAGCCCGTGCTGGCCTGGGATACCACCACCGTGCCCAACGGCCGCTACATCGTTCGCGTCACCGGCACCGACGCTCCCAGCAATCCCGACACCGTCGCCCTTAGCGTCGAGAAGGAAAGCGCGCCCTTCGATGTCGACAACACGCCGCCGTCGGTGGTCGTCTCGTTGGCCGGCGGCTCCCCGGCACGGGTGCAGGTGACGGTGCGGGATGACAGCAGCCAGGTGCGGCGGGCCGAGTTCTCCGTCGACGGTGGCCGATGGCAGGAGGTGCACCCGCGCGACGGCATCAACGACGCCGTCGAGGAGAGCTACGACATCGTGCTGCGGGACCTCAGTGGCCCCGCTCCCCACATCGTCGTGGTCCGCGCTTCGGACCTGCTGGGCAACCTCTCGACTGGCCGCGTCGAGGTTCCCTAGCTCGACGGAGATGTCCTGACCCGCGTCCTCGTTGTTCGGGCGGGCGCGCTCGGCGACCTGCTGTTGCTGCGTCCGACCATTGCCGCCCTGCAGGACGCAGGACACACGGTGACGCTGCTGGCGCCATCGGGGCCGGGCGCGGCCTTGCTTGGCCATGGGCGCGGCGACGTCGTCGAGGTACTCCCATGGGAGTCGGCCGCTTTCTCCGGACTTCTGGCCGGTGGCGTCGAGGACGAGCGGACGGCGACGCGCCTCCGCGCGCACGACGTGGCGATCGTGTATTCGCGCGCTCCGCTGCTCGCGGACAACCTGCGCCCGCTGATTGCGAGCGTGGTGTCGCACGATCCCGCTCCGCCGCCCGGCGGACCTCATGCCGCGCGTTGGTTCGCGTCCTGCCTTCCCGCTATCGGAGTGGCGGCGCCGCCCCATCTGGACACGCCGACCCTCCAGCCGTCCGAAGACGAGCACCGCGCGGCGAGCGCGCTCGTGGCCACGCTTCCACCGTCCTTCCTTGCTGTTCATCCCGGAAGCGGATCGCCGGCGAAGAACTGGCCGGCGGAGAGGTTCGCGCGCCTCGCGCACGCGGCCGCCCCGCGTAAATGGCTTCTGGTCCGCGGTCCCGCGGACGCCGTGGCCGCGGAGGCCCTCGAGGAACTTCCCGGAGCGTGCGTCGCTCGCGATTTCCCTCTGCGCGTCCTGGCGGCGGTTCTGGCCCGTGCCGGAGCCTACGTGGGCAACGACTCGGGGATCAGCCACCTCGCCGCGGCGTGCGGCGCACCGACGGTCGCGATTTTCGGTCCGACCGACCCCGCCTTGTGGGCTCCGGTCGGCCGGCGCGTCGAGATCGTGAGACGGCCAACAATGGACGCGATCCCGGTCGACGCCGTGGCGTCGGCTCTCGGCCGCGCCATGGCGGCGCCTAGGTGATCGGTGCCCGCACTTCCATGCGGCTGATCAGCCGGTAGACGCTGACCGCGACCGGCCGGCCCCGAAAGCGGCCGGGTTCGAACCGCTCCTTGCGCAGGGCCTCCAGCAGCGGCGCGGCTTCCGCGAAATCTCCGCCGATGAGATGCACCGCCGACACGCTGCCGTCACGGGCCACGACCGTCTCCAGGAAGATCGTCCCTTCGCCGGTCGGCTCGAGCAGATAGGCGGGAACGACGTTCCCGGCGCGCGCGCGAGGCGTGCTCACGTCGCCGTACGCGAAAAGCGGATGGCGCTCGGTGCCCCAGTCGGGCACCGGCGACGGCGGCTGTGTCCAGGCCTCGATCTGCCGCTGCTGGACGACCGGGGGCAGTGGCTCGGGGCGATCGAGGAAGACCGCGCTCGCGATCACGCTCACGACCACCATCGCCGCCGGCACCAGGCTCGGCAGCATGAACGGCCGCGCCGCGCCGCGCGGGCGGAACAGCGTGGCCAGCCCCGGCTTGCGGTTCTCCATGTCGATGCGGTCGAAGATCCGCGACGCGATCTCGCCCGAGCACTCGAGGCGTGGGACGTCGGCGAGGGCGTCGAGGGCGAGGGAGAGATCGCGCCATCGCGCGGCGCAGTCCGCACAGGCACCCAGGTGCAGTGCCACGGCGCGACGCTCGGCGGCGCCGAGCGCTCCGTCGCGATGGGCCGACAGCAGCCCCTGCACGCCGTGACAGCTCACAGCGCACCTCCGTCGCCGGAAAGCAGCGCTTCGCGGAGCGAATCGCGGGCCCGCGCCAGCCGGCTCTTCACCGTGCCCTGGGGAATCTTGAGCGTGGCCGCGATCTCGTCACCGTCGAGCCCCTCCACCTCCCGCAGCAGGAGGATGGCGCGATGATCGAAGGAGATCTTCAGCATGGCGGCCTGGATCAGGCGCGCGCGCTCGCCGCGGGCGAGCCGCTCGAAGGGGGCGTCGGCATCGGGGTGCGTCGCCGCCGCTTTGGCATGATCCGCGGCCGTCATGTCCTCGATGGGGCAGGACCGCTCGCGCCGCCGCCGCCGCCACCACCGCTGCCGGTTGCGGGCCTGGTTGACGACGATCCGATAGATCCACGTCTTCAGGGAGCTGCGGCCCTCGAATCGGCCGAGCTGGCGGTACACCTGCAGGAAGACGTCCTGCGAGAGGTCGCGCGCCTCCTCGCCGTCGCCCAGCAGCCGGGCGGAAAGGTTGTAGACCATCGATTCGTGCAGGGAGACGAGGCGGGCGAATGCCTCGGCATCGCCGCGCCGGCACAGCTCGACGAGACCACGCTCGCCGGCGGCGGTGCCCGCAAAGGGTTCGGCCGACCCGAGCGCCACTTCCCGCGAGGCCATTCCGCCCTCCAGGAGGAGTGCTGAACGATTGGACACCTGCCAGGACCGGCGGGTTCCCTCGCAAAGTGTACGCCCGCCGGGGTGAAGGCATTCCAATGGCCTACGAACGACGGGACACAGAGGACACAGAGAAGTCACAGAGGTCACAGAGAACGAAAGAGAAACGGAAAAGAAACGGCGCTCACTTCACCGCGCGCTTCGAACGCTTTCTTCCCTGGATCCCCTTTTTTCTCTGTGTTCTCTGTGTGCTGTTCTCTGTGTTCTCTGTGTTCTCTGTGTTCTCTGTGTCCCGGTGCCGTTGTTACGCCTCGGCCTCCCAGACCTTGATGCGGGCCTTCAGCAGCCTGCCTACATACAAGAGGACCAGCAGGCTGGGGATGACCATGATCGCGGTGATGACGAAGAAGATCTCCCAGCGCCCCTTGAGGGCGTCCACGATGAAGCCGCTGCCCCCGGACACGAAGGTCCTCCCGAGCGTCCCCACGGCGGCCAGCAGCGCGTACTGCGTGCCGGTATAGGTGTGGCTCGTGAAATAGGAGATGAACGCCACAAAGGCGACCGTCGACATCGCCGAGGTGAAGCCGTCCACGAAGATCGTCGCCGCGTAGAGCTTCTCGTTCGGGCCGACGATGGCGATCCACGCGAACATGAGGTTCGACGCCGCCATGGCGATGCCGCCGACGAACAGCCCCTTGATGATCCCGATGCGCGCGTTCAGCAGCCCGCCCGCCATCGAGAAGATGATGGTCACCACCGCGGTCAGGAGCTTCGAGTACTGGGCGATCTGGGTGTCGGTGAACCCGATCTCCTTGTAGAAGACGATCGCCATGCGGCCGAGGAAGGCCTCGCCGAGCTTGAACATGAAGAGGAAGAGCAGGACGCTCAGGCCGAGCTTCATGCCCGTCCGCTCGAAGTATTCGCGGAAGGGCTCGACCACCGTGACCGCGATCCAGGCCGTGAATCGCGCCCACAGGCCGGGGGCCACCTTGGTGGCCAGCGCCTTCTCGTACTTCTGCTCGGCCTCCTCGAAGCGGTGCCGCTGCTGCTTGCCCTCGCGGGCGAGGATCACCGCGATCATGATCGGGATCCACATCGCGGCGAGAAGAATGTAGATCCGGTTCCAGGTCCAGCCGGGTAGGTCGGCGAGGAAAAAAGGGATGGCGCCGAGGAGCGCGTAGCCCGTCCACCAGCCCGCGGTCTCCATCGCCGAGGCATGCGAGATTTTCGTCGTCTCCGTGCGGTCGATGACCTCGATGCGATAGGCCGAGATCGCGATGTCCTGGGTCGCGGAGCAGAAAGCGATCACGAGGGCGAGAATTCCCGTCCACTTGATGCTTTCGGCGGGATGCGTGAACGCGATCCCGAGGGTGGCCAGGGCGAGCGGGACCTGCATGCCGATCAGCCACCCGCGGCGCTGCCCCAGACGACCGAGCAGCGGAAACGGGATGCGGTCGACGAAGGGCGCCCACAGGAAGTGCAGCGAATAGGCGGCGGCGACGGTGCCGAAGACGCCGATGGCAGACCGCGTGAGCCCCGATTCCTTCAGCCATGCCGTCATGGCGGAGCCCCAGAGCACCCACGGGAAGCCGCTGGCGATCCCGAAGATGAAGATGATCAGGAGCCTGCGGTCGAGATAGTCGCGCAGGCTGTCGCGGATGCTCGCCGCCCCCTTGTCGGGGTTCATGGCGTCCGCGCGTTCCTCCGGCGCAACGGCGGCGGCCGTGGGCGCCCCGGCGTCGTCTATGTCGTCGGCCACCGATCCCTCCCCGTTGTTGCTCCCCCATAGAATGGCACCGGAGGTTTCGCGCGTGCCGATCATCGTGCAGAAATATGGTGGCTCGTCCGTCGCCGATGTGCAGAAGATCCAGAAGGTCGCCGACCGGGTGGCGGCCGCCAAGTCCTCGGGCAAGGACGTCGTGGTCGTGGTGTCGGCGATGGGCGATACCACCGACGACCTGCTGGCGCTGGCCAAACAGGTGAGCGAAAGCCCGGCCCGGCGCGAGCTCGACATGCTGCTCTCCGCCGGCGAGCGCATCTCCATGGCCCTCCTGTCCATGGCCCTGAACGCGCGCGGCATCCCCGCGGTCAGCTTCACCGGCTCGCAATCGGGCATCGTGACCAACGACGCGCACACCAACGCGCGGATCGTCGAGGTCCGGCCCTTCCGCGTGCAGGACGAGCTCGAGCGCGGGAAGGTCGTGATCGTGGCCGGCTACCAGGGCGTGTCCTATCGCCGCGACGTGACGACGCTGGGCCGCGGAGGGTCGGACACGACCGCGGTGGCGCTCGCCGCCGCCCTCGACGCCGAGGCCTGCGAGATCTACAGCGACGTCGAAGGCGTGTACACCGCCGACCCCCGCGTGGTGCCCAACGCCCGCCGCCTGTCCGAGCTGTCCTACGAAGAGATGCAGGAGCTCGCGGAGTCGGGGGCCAAGGTCCTGAACGCGCAGGCCGTCGAGTTTGCCAAGGACCGCGGGATCGCGATCTACGCCCGGGCGACTCGCGGGGGCAACGAGACCATCGTCCGCAAGCAGCCTCCTCCCGCGCCCGGCCGCGTCGTGGGCGTGGCCAGCGAGACCGGACTCGTAGTCGTGACTACGGCCGCGGGCCCGCTCACCACGCTCGTCGCTCTCATCGACCGCCTCGAGCAGCGCCAGGTGGGCGGCAAACAGCTGCTCTTCCAGGAGTGGCCGAAGGTCGGGGGGACGAGCTCGCTCGTGCTCGACCTCGAGAACCTCCACGAGTACGCGGCGCTCCGGCGCGAGCTCGAAAAGGAGCTCGGCGATCGCGTGCAGTTCCGCGAAGGTGTCGGCGCCGTCTCCTGCATAGGAGCCGGCATCAACAGCACCTTCACGAACCTGCGACGAGCGCTCGCGATCCTGATCGAGGACGGCGTCTCCGTGCTGGCCACATCGACGTCGAGCTTCCGGATCAGCTTCCTCGTCGAACAGGCGGCGGTTGCGGGCGCCGTCCGACGCCTGCACGACGAGCTCGTCACCGAAGGCGTGCCCGCGCCCACCGACTCATAGTCCGAGCTTCGCCATCTTCCCCGCCAGCGCCTGGCGGGTGATCCCGAGCGCCGCCGCCGTCCGCGCGCGGTGCCCCGCATAACGCGCGAGCTCCCGGGTGACGTACTCGCGCTCGAACGAGGCGACGGCGGTTCGCAGCGATCGGGCCCGCGCCGGCGCCACTGCGCGCAGCGCATCGCTCAGGTGCTCGCGCTGGATGGTCGGCCCGCCCGCCATCACCACGGCGCGGCGGATCTCCCCACGCAGCTCGCGGACGTTCCCCGGCCACGGGTGCACGGCCAGGGCCCGCCGGGCGTCGGTGTTGAGCGCCGGCGGCGACACCCCTGCGGCCTGCGCCGCCTCGGCCAGGAAATGCCGGGTAAGCAGCCAGAGGTCGGCCCCGCGCTCGCGCAGCGGCGGCAGCGTGAGGACGACCTCCTCGAGCCGGAACACGAGGTCCGAGCGCAGGCGACAGGCGAGCGAGACGTTCGCCGCCGTCACGACACGGATGTTCGCGCGACGCGTGCGCGTCTCCCCCACCCGCCGATACTCCCGCTCCTCGAGGAAGCGGAGGAGCCGCGCCTGCGCGCGCGCCGACAGGTCCGCCACCTCGTCGAGGAACAGCGTGCCGCCCTCCGCCTCCGCGACATACCCGTCCCGTTCGCCGACGGCGCTCGTGAACGCGCCCCGGCCGTGGCCGAACATCTCCGTCTCGAAGAGCTCGTCCCCCATCGAGGACGCGTTCATGGCCACGAACGGCCCCCGCGCCCGCGTCGACCGGGCGTGGAGGGCCTTGGCCAATGCTTCCTTCCCGGTGCCGGTCTCGCCGCTCACGTGCACGGTGAGATCCGAGGCCGCGACGCGGGCGACGGTGGCCAGCAACTCGCGCAGCGACGGGCAGGCGCCGATGATCCCCGCGAACCGCAGGCGCGGGTCGGCGGCGACGGGTGGCTCCGGGGGACGGCAGGCAAGCAGCCGCGCGATGCCGCGCACGAGTGCAGGCGCGTCGGCGGCGAAGGGGACGCCATCGCGCACGTCTACGTAGAGCATCGCGCCCGGCCAGGCGGTGGCGACGACGGCGACGGATACGCCGTGCAGCACGCGCGTGGGGTGCGCGGCCCAGTCGGCGGCGTCGAGACGCACCAGGCCCGAGGCCCCGGCGGCGGCGAGGTCGCGGGCCAGGTCGCGCGGCGGCAGGACGACGGGACGGTCGAGATCGCCGCGCAGCTCCCACCCCGGATCGCCGACGAGGGCGGCGCGCCACCAGGGCACCGCGGGACGCAGGGCGTGCATCGCCGCCACCCAGCGTTCCTCCCACGGGCCTTCGCCGAGCAGCGATGCCGCGGCTTCCACGAGGACGTTGGCGCCTCCCGCCGACACCACCAACGGCCCCGGCGTGGTGG